>Ga0163209_1000550_pt1 | contig 16411 bp, 11 predicted proteins | sample Kivu_160m_FD_113538 | JGI IMG/M metagenome (GOLD analysis project Ga0163209, IMG submission 113538) | Freshwater microbial communities from Lake Kivu, Western Province, Rwanda to study Microbial Dark Matter (Phase II) - Kivu_160m | ecosystem: Environmental > Aquatic > Freshwater > Lake ...
TATGTACCCCGGCGCTGAGGCCTTCAGTGTTTGCGTTGAAGTTCAGATCAACCACATGGCCCGGAGTGACGGCGATGGCGGTGCCATTCCCGAACCCCGGATCGGTGTCAAAGAAGTACTCCGCCCGGGTGATCGGCTGGGCCATAGTGCCGGTAACAGCCCAAAGGCTCAGAAAAAAGAGAACAGCTTTCATAATGCTATTCCTCCTGGGTTTTGGCGGTGATATGAACCGGGATCACATTCCCGTTGCCACTGGACGGGATGTTCGCTTTGAAAATTCTCGGCAGCAGCCAGGGCAGGCCGGAAAGAACATAGTGCATGGGGCCGCTATAAATGCCGCAGTCATCGCCATTGGTTCCGTATCCGATTGCCGGCGAACCGGCCTTGAGTTCCCATTTTTTTTCCGTTGAAATAACACAGGTAAATATGTTCTCTTTGACCTCGCCATATATGTTGTCAGGAAATACGGGATAAACCGACTGGGTCATCAGGTTCCGGGCAAATGAAGAGTTGGTGCAATCAGGAAATCTCACGCAGTACTCGCTGCTACCGGCAGGTTCCCGGATGATGATGTTATTGAATACCGAAGAGTTTTTTACATATAAAATCCAAACGGGACTGGTGCTGTAATAATAGAATACATTATTGTAAATAGTATGCGAACCATTGGCTGCATAACATGTAATGGTATTGGTTATGATATTATTATAAACATTGCTGGAAACAAGATTTCCGCTATTGATTCCTCCTACCAAATAGCATTGCCTTATGGTGAGACCAGTGTCTGCTGCTGAGCCCACAATTTGACCCCCCACGTACGATCGTTCAATCGTGATGTTACTGGCATTATTGTGACTGAGCAAAACATCTCCGGTCACTGTTACGCCCGTAATTTTGCTTCCTTTGCTGCCGTTCCCGAGACTTAAGCTGGAAATCAACGCCGAGAAAGGGTTGGCATAGGTGGAATCGTTTTCGGCCAGAAAATACCCCGGTCCGATGATGACCAGGTTTTTGGTCAGGGTAGTGGTTCCGAAGTAAGAGCCGTTCTCAAGATACAAGGTATCGCCATTAAGCACTAAAGCGCTGTTAATGGCATTCTGCAGGCTGCTGAAATCGGCATTGATCTGCTGGTTGCTGTTGACCCGCCAGATGGTTGCATTCGAAACCAGCCAGCAAAAGCTCAGTAAAAAAAATGTCATCGCTTTCATCATGTTTAAGTTTTAGTGAATAAATATTTCAGGGTTTAGTTTGCATTTTTCATTGCCCGGTTATAAGCAGAATCAAAAATCGCCTTACTGACCGGGTCGGTATATTTGTTCTCAAAATCAGACTTCAGCAGTTTGAATTCACGTTCGGCCATCATCAGCCGTGTTTCAAACTGCCTGAGCAGGGCGGTGTCGCCGGTACTGAGCATCTGCATGATCATTTCGATCCTCTTCTGTTGAACTTTGGCCAGGTATGCAGCATCTTTTTCGGGTTGGCTGGTACACGAATCCAGCGCCAGCAGGGAGCAGGAGATCATCAGGATTCGCATGTTCATTGGTTCGTTCATTACGGCCTTCATTCCACGGCTAAAATACTTCTTCCGAAGGGAGGAATGCAACTTTTGATTGCCCTGATTTATAAATCCATGCAAAGGGGAAAGGGAAATTCCGGGATAACCTGCTGAATATAAGGAAGCTGCTTCAGTCGTACCCGTTATGCGGGTTTCGACAACTTTTCCAGGTTGGCGATATAGACGGACGGGGTCACTCCGGTAAATTTTTTAAAGGCCTGATTAAAGGCCGAACGCGAATGGAAGCCAACAGATCCGGCAATGCCTTCAAGGGTCATTGATTTGTACTTGTGACCGGCGAACATTCTTTGTGCCTCCTGGATCCTCAGCCGATTGATGAAATCGGGGAAATTATGCTGAAAATCTTCGTTAATGATCCGGGAGAGATAGGTTGTGTTGGAGTCCAGATGTTCGGCAAGATCGGCAAGGGAAATTTGCGGCCGGGTGAATATTTTATCCTGCCTGATCAATTTATTCAACCCGGCCATGAGCCTGTTTTTTTCCTCATCACTGATGGCCGGGGAATTATTTATGCCTGCCTGAATTTCATTTGATTCTTCATGCTGAAGCAGTTGCAGGTTTTTTTCCACGAGGATGCGGTTCGCTTTTGATTTTTGTTTCAGCAGAAATGAAATAACAGCCAATGAAACCAATAAGATTAATGAACCGCTGATGATCCAATAAAGGGCGAGCCGGTATTTTCTCAGGCTGGTTTCTCTCAGTTCCTTGTCTTTGATCAGCAATTCAATGTGTTGTTGTTTCTTTTCGCTCTGGTAGCGGGCCTCCATTTCGGCAAGTTTCGCCTGGCTTTGCCTGGTGAAAATGGAATCTTTTAAAATGCTATACCTTTTATAAAACACCAGCGCTTTTGCAGGGTCTCCCATTATTTCATAAAGCTGGCTCAGGCTTTTGAAGATTTTTTCCTGGATGGTTTTTGCCTGTATGGATTCCGCACAGGTTTGTGCCTCCTCAAAATATTTCCGGGCCTTGTTAAGGTCATTTCTTGCAAGATAAATCTCGCCAAGATTCTGAAGTGCAGCGCAAACCGGGAACATACGGCCGATGTTCCTGCTTATTTTGAGCGCTTCAGTCTGAAACACAATGGCCGAGTCGTAATTACCGAGTTCATAGAAGATGACCCCCATATTGCTTAATTTGACCGCGATGCTCCCGACACGTTCCATTTTGCGAGCGATGCTCAGCGACTCCCTGAAAAACATGAGCGCTGAATCATACTTACCCTCTTTCTGATACAAGGTGCCCAGGTTGCCCAGGGAAACCTCTACATTGTCGAGGTTCCCGTTTTGCCGGTAGATATCCAACGCCTTCCGGAAATATTCCTTTGCCATGGCAAAGTTCTCCCATTGGACATAGATGGCGGCAATATTGTTCAGATCGGTCGCAATGAATTCCTTGTCGCCGATAGCTGTCGATATCTTCAGCGCTTTGGAATAATTTTCGAGCGCAACCTGATAATTGCCCATGATTTTATAAACCAGTCCCAGGTTTCCGTATGCAGATGAAAGCTCTTTCTCCAACCCCGGGACCTGGCAAAGGGGGATGGCATTATGATAGTAATAAACGGCGCTGTCGTAATGTCCTGTTTTTTCATAAACCTGTCCCATATTAACCAATACGGAAGGGATATTTTCTTTGTCCCCGAGTTCAATCAATATCCGCAGGGCTCTTTTATAGTTTCGAAGTGCAACATCATATTGGTCGATTTCATAGGCGGCCAGGGCGGCGTCATTCAGTGCCTGCCCTGCTTCAAGTTTTTTTTCGAGAGCCAGATACAAGTCTGCAGCCTTTTCGCCAAAATTGAGCGCCTTGGTAAAGTCATTCCGGCACCAGGCCGCATTTGCCACATTTAATGAAGCCCGGGCCTCCTCGCTCCGGTTTTTAATGACCTTTGATATATTCAATGCCCTCATGGCGAGGCTGTCGGCCGTTCCAGGAGACTTTTCGGCAATGACTTCCGCCAGGTTATTTAATATTACCGGATCGGAAGGGTTTTTCTTCAACAATCGATACAGGCTGTCGATGTTATTCTGTCCGGTCAGAATTAACGGAATCAGAAGAATTGAAAAAGCGCCCAGACACCGGTATAAGTACGACAAGTTCATCAGAATGATCTTATTAAAACGACTCTAACCCTGTCACCCTGATGGTCCAGACGAATTTGCAGGGCGGGTCTTTCTGCAGCGCAGCGGGGATCGTCACCCTGAACCCCTCTTTATCCGGTTTCCAGGCAAGATGCCTGCTGCTTCCGAGTAAAGTGACCGTTGCACCTTCTGCCGGGCGGTGAACAGGGAAAAAAATCTCAGCGGGCATGGCGGATTCGTTCTCCCCGCACAGATAAAAGAAACAGGCGCTGCCGTCCTGCTGCTTTGTCATGCAGATATTGCCTTCCCGGCAGGGTTCCAGGGGTGTGGTGTTGTATATGCCTTCACCGTTCACCTTCATCCATTCGCCGAATTCCTTCAGGAGGGCATAGGCGCCCGGCTGCCACTCCCCTTCCGGGGTGGGGGCGATATTGAGCAGCAGGTTACCGCCCTTGGAAACGATGTCGACAAGCAACTGGATCCCTTCCCGTCCGGTCATGTATTTCGCATCCCGGGTGTGCGACCAGCCTCCGCCCGAGATGATGCAGCTTTCCCACGGGTAGGGCAGCGGCTTTTCGGGCACCCTGTTCTCCGGGGTGAGGTAATTCTGGTTCTTCCCCGGAACGGCGCGGTCAACCACAATGAGGCCTGGCTGCAATTTCCTCGCTTTTTCCACCAGTTCGTCCATCCTGATGTCCTGGTTCACGATGCGGTGCTTCAGGTAGCCGTTGGGGGAATCTTTCAATTGAGCGCCGTACCATTGTTCTATGGCCTGTTTTGATTCCTTTGCGACCCAACCGCCGTCGAGCCAGAGGATCTCCACTTTTCCATAATCCGTGAGCAGTTCCATCACCTGGTTGTGGGTGAATTCAATGTATTTGTTCCATTTCTCAGGATTTGCCTCCGGCTCGTAGTTGACGTTCCGATCGCGGGGCGGGTATGCGGGATCCCAGTAGAAGGGGCAGTGCCAGTCGGGCTTCGAGAAATAGGCGCCCGTCCACAGCCCTTCATTCCGGAAGGCGCTGAAGATCTCTTTCGTCACATTTTTCCGGGGATTTGCCGAGAAGCGGCATCCCGGGTCGGTAATTTTGTAATCAGTGTATTTCGAATCGAACATGCAGAAGCCGTCGTGGTGCTTGGTGGTGAAGACGACGTATCTCATTCCGGCGTTCTTAGCAGCCCGCGCCCATTTTTCGGGATCGAACTTCACAGGGTTGAAGGTGGTCTTCAGGGCTTCGTATTCCCTGACATAGGTATTGTAATTCCCCGGGTCGGAGCCGGAAACGCGGCGGCACCAGTCATATTCTTCCGGGCAGATCGACCACGATTCCACGATGCCCCACTGGCTGTATGTTCCCCAGTGCATCAGCAGCCCGAATTTCAGTTCCTGCCATTCACGGATCTTTTCGGCGGCAAGGGGGTCGGTTTCGGGGATGTACTTTTCTGCTTCCTGCCCTTCCTGGGCATTCAGCGGGTTGAGAATGAATAATAGACACAGCAGGCACAATAGGGACACAATAGAAATACTACTACACACCGACCGATCTCTGTTGTGAATTCTATTGTGTTCTATCTGCCTATTGTGGTTTATAAACGTTAAAAAAACGAACATGGAATAGTATTTCAATAAATTACTTTTGCAGAACGATCTTACCGGTCACGACCATGCTCCCGTTCTTTGCTTTCACCAGATAGATCCCGCCGGATTGTCCGGAAAGATCGATCATAATCCTGTTGCCATTGGCGTGGTAGCAAGCTGTAATCAAACGGCCAAACAGATTAAAGACTTCAACCGAAAGATCTTCTTCATTCCCGCCCCCGGAAACCTCCAACGTGAATAGTCCCGTCGTCGGGTTGGGGTAAATGCGCATGCCATGCATTGAACCGTTTTCCGGATGCGGTTCGGTGGATTCGGCCATCTCATCGTCTTTCAGCGATGAGCGGGTGAGCGGGTTATTGCAGTAAAAACCGTCTCCGCTGATCCTTGCATGCAGGTACGCGCCGGCTTCCGCTTTGGTGACCGGCAGCATAACGATCCTTTTTCCAGCGATCACGTCGGCGATGCCGCCGCTTTCCACGACGAAGGAGGCGCCGTCGCCGCCCAGGGTGACGACATCCGTGGCCTCAAAACATTCGGTCTGACCGCCATGGACCGTATCGTTCCGGACCTCAACCGAATCATCCACTGCACATTGAATCAACACATTATCATAGTAACTGTTCTGGTTGCCCCGGCAGAACAGCCCAGTCCTTCCTGAGGTGAAAGTGTTGTCCATCACATTGAATATCTCCGATCCGTTAACCGATACGGTCAGGTTTCCGTTAAAGCTGCCGGCGTTGACATTATACCAGGTGTTTTTAACATACCCGATGTTGTCGGAGGCCAGTACGGTACCGGTCCCGCCCACCCACTTGTATAACTGGCGCAAGGGGGTCTGGAGCTGCCAGACGAACATGTACATGTTCTGCATATCGTGGTAGTTGAACACCAATCCGATCTGGTCATCGTCTGTGGAGTAGAGGTCGGATGCGATATAGTAGTCTGACCATTCCACGCTCCCGGTGAGAGCATAACATCCGTCGTTCACGGTAGGGCCGTAATCATTGGAAGTCTGCCTCATAACGCCGCCTGAGACGCTCCAGGTACCGTTGAGCAATCTCCACATCTGGTTGATGGTGGTTCCCGGAAAATCGTCCGAATATTTCAGGCATTCATCATTGGAGACCACCTCGATGTACCCGTTCACCAGCTTTGTATCGCTCCCGAAATGGTTGGTCACCGTCAGGCCGACATCGTAAAACCCCGGCTGGGGGTATGTATGAACGGGTTTTTCCACAGCGCCTGTGCCCGAATCGCCGAAGGTCCAGGCCCATGCTGTTGGCACTTTATCCGACCGGTCATAAAAGTGAATGGAGTCCCCGGCGAAGATCCGGGTGTAATCGGAAGTAAAGTCGGCGACCGGCGGAATGTTGGATATGCAGAAATCGTCAATGCTTACGGTCTCGCTTGCGGAGGAGAATTCGACACAGATCCTCAGCTCATCCACCTGTGCCAGGATCTGACTCCAGGTTCCGCTTTCAATCGTCCAGGCCGCCTCCATGATGGGGTAGGTAAAAGTACACCACTGACCAAAGGCCCCCTGGAGGTTGGAGGTCGTTGCAATCTTCGCCGCGCCGCCCGGTCCGGAGATCCGGAGAAAAGCATCGGTGGTCTGAAGCGCGCCTGTCGTGGTCACACGGAGGTCGAAGACGATTTCCGCCGCATGGTTGTCGAGCCCCGTCCAGATCCCAAGGAATTTTGACGGAGCGTAACCGTAACCTGTGTATGAACTGTTGTTGGCGATACTGAGGTAACGGCCCGGGCTGCCTCCGGAGGATTGGTTCGACACCGTTCCTGTGCCCGTAAAGGACCAACCCTGGTAGGTGCCGTCTTCAAAATCGTTGCACAATGACGGAACCACGGGCATCAGTCCCGGGGTAAAGGACAGCTTTACATTGTCGAGCCGGTTGTACTCATCCCCGTCAATGAATTCCAGGGTCACGATGAGCTCCGTCACATGCTGCAGCAGACCCGACCAGGTACCATAATTCAGTTGCCAGTCGGATTGTGCCAGGCTGATCTTATAATTGGTCCACACATCAGGGCCCGGATGCGGATTAATTATAGCGGTTGCCTGCCCGCCGGGTCCCGTGATCCTGAACAGGTAGTTTGTCGTGACCCACGTCGTAGTTACGCGGTGGAGGAAAATGTCCGCTCGCAGGGTATCGTTGCCCGTTGCGGCCGACCAGTTGCCAAGGAATTTCAGCGGAGCATAGGAACGGTTCATGTCGCCGGTGGCATCATCATCCAGCCGCATGCAGGCGCCTGGATTTCCGTATCCGTTTTCCCAGTAAAAATTCCCGTCGCCATCGGCCGTCCATCCATCGCGGGTTCCTCCTTCAAAATCCGACACTACCTGCGTTATACCTGCAACCACTACGCCCGTCATCAGGGCAAAAAGGATGAAAATACTTTTCATAGATCGTGTGATTAAGGAGAATATCTTTGTTTGTTGAAACAAAAATACAGAAGGGAGAACTGATCACCAAAACATTCAACCCGTTTTTTTCATGAAAACGAATTCATCAAGAACAGAGAACAGCTCTTCTTCCCGCTGGTATTCCACAATGCGGATGCCGGGACAGCCGGAGATCATGGCGGAAAGCCGACGGCCTTCGCCGGGGCGGTAAAGGCAGAGCACCTCTTTTTTCATGCCGGCTGCTTTCGCGATCTCATACCCGACTCCCAGGCTCGGGGTAGTGACTTCAGCCACAACCACATCGGATGACATCAGCCACTCCATGTCCCGGTCATAAATCTCCCGGTCGGTCAACAATGCCTCGCCCATGGCGGATAATTCCTCCTCCCCGATGTGCTCTGTCAGCACTTCGCCGAACTTTCGCAGGTGGCAGATGATCTTCATGTATAGTTCTCTGTCATCCCTGCCGCCCCGGATCGAGCCGGCGAAATAGATCTTATGTATTTTCCGGTTATCGGGATCTTTCCCGCAGAAACAGGTTGTCATGTTGTGTGTTTTTAATACGAAAATAATCAATAAGACCCGAAATCCAATTATAAAATATCCCAATTTTGCAACAACAGGCAACGGAACAGAAAAACAGGATTAACCTTGAAAACCTAACCTATCGTCGGGGTGAAGGCAGAAATGAAAAAGAACTGCACGGGAACACCCTCTGAATGACTGCGCTCTCGGCGACCGCGCCGTCATTACGGAGAACAGCCTGACAAAGCAGGGTCTTGACGGCATCGGAGAACCGGTCTCCCATGATCATTTTTACGGGTTCAACAAAGCGGTGACAGGCTTGTACCGTCCTATCCCGCTGATCACCTTGCCGTTGAACTTGAAATCGCCGGCGCAGAGCCGTTTGTGAGCCACCAGTTGAACCTGACGCTTAACATCCCGGCGTGCCTTGGTCTGTTCCTTGCCCTCAGGGGGCGTGGGAGAGGTCATAAATATTAAATTTTAGCGGATATGATTTTTTTTCATATCTTTGCATCGAATTTTACTTGAAAGGATTGAGGGGACAAAAAGTCCCCTCTTTTATTGAGCATCCATGAAATCACGTCAGCAACTGACAGAACTTATCGAGGAGTATCTTTCCGGGGGGCATCTGTTCCTCGTTGATATCCTTGTAAAACCAGGCAACAGGATCACAGTATTTATCGACGGCGATCAGGGCGTCACCATCGAGGACTGCAGGGAGCTGAACCATTTCCTGAACGGCAGTCTGGACCGTGACCATGAAGACTTCGACCTGACGGTCTCCTCTTCAGGAGCCGACCGCCCGCTGGTCCTTCCAAGGCAATATATGAAGAACCTCGGAAAGCAACTGGATATCATCCTGGCAACAGGTCAGAAATTCAGGGGGGGTGTCGTACGTGCAGATGAAGCCGGCCTTGATCTGACGATACTCCGGGAACCCGGGAATAAGAAAACAGGTAAAAACAAGGAAATAACAATGGTGTCGCTGCTATACGGCGACATCCGCAAAGCAACAGAAGTAGTCACCTTTAAACAGTAGCTTACCAAGCAATGGAACAACTGAATCTGGTCGAAACCTTTTCGGAATTCAAGGAATTCAAGAACATTGACCGTGAAACTATGATGCGCATCCTCGAAGATGTGTTCAAGCACATGCTGACCAAGCGTTTTGGTTCGGCCGACAATTTCGACATTATTGTGAACATCGACAAGGGCGACCTTGAGATCTTCAGGTCGCGCACCATCGTTGAGGATGGCATGGTGGAGGATGAAAACACCCAGGTGCCGCTGTCGGAAGCGATCAAGATCGAGCCCGATTTCGAGGTCGGCGAGGAGCTGTCGGAAGAGATCCGGCTTGGCAGTTTCGGACGTCGGGAGATTCTGGCCATCCGGCAGAATCTTATCTCGAAGATCCAGGAATTCGAGAAGAACAATATTTACGCCAAATACCGTGACAAGGTCGGGGAGATCATCGCCGGTGAGGTTTACCAGGTATGGAAAAAAGAGATCCTGGTACTGGACGACGAGGGCATCGAGCTGATCCTGCCGAAATCGGAGCAGATCCCGTCGGACTTCTACCGGAAGGGCGACAGCATCCGCGCGGTCGTTTCGAGGGTGGAAATGAAGAACAACAACCCGGTCATCATCCTCTCCCGGACTTCTGAGTCATTCCTGGAAAGGCTCTTCGAGTCGGAAGTTCCCGAAGTCTATGACGGGCTGATCAACATCAGGAAGATCGTCAGGGTGCCGGGTGAGCGGGCCAAGATCGCCGTTGAATCTTACGACGACCGCATCGATCCCGTCGGCGCCTGCGTCGGGATGAAGGGCAGCAGGATCCACGGCATCGTGCGGGAGCTGAAAAACGAGAACATCGACGTGATCAACTTCACATCGAATCCATCCCTGTTCATACAACGTGCCCTGAGCCCTGCGAAAGTATCTTCGATCGTCATCGTAGAGGAAGAAAAAAGGGCCGATGTTTACATGAAACCCGACCAGGTTTCCCTGGCCATCGGGAAAGGGGGATTCAACATCAAGCTGGCCGGCAAGCTCACCGGTTATGAGATTGATGTTTACCGCGATACCGATGTGGACAACGAAGATGTCGATATCCAGGAATTCTCCGATGAGATCGATCAGTGGATCATCGACGAGCTGAAGAACATCGGCTGCGACACGGCCAAGAGCGTGCTTGAAATGAACGTTGAAGAGCTCGTCAAGCGAACCGACCTCGAAGAGGAGACCATCAATGAGGTAGTGCGCATTTTACGTTCCGAATTTGAATAAAAAACCCATATTTTTGCTGAATGAGTGAAGGTGTAACAACGACCAGGTTAAGCAAAGCAGCCCGTGAGTTCAACATCGGGATCAAGACCGTCGTGGAGTTCCTTGCCAGGAAGGGTTTCGCGATGGATATGGACCCGAATGCGAAGCTGACGCAGGAGATGTACAGCCTGCTGATGAAGGAGTTCGCAACGGAGAAGCACGTCAAGGAGGAGGCCAAGAAGATCGGGCTGCAGTTCGCTTCGCACGAGACGATCACCATTGAGGACAAGAAGCTGGCCACAAAGGACCGTGAGAAGGAACTGGAAGAGCTTTTCATCAAGAACATCTCGCTGGATTTTGAAAAGAAACAGCGCGAGACTGTCAAGCCCAGGGAAACCGCAGTAAAGGAGACCGTTCGGGAAGAGAAAAAGCCTGAGAAGGCTGCGCCTGCAGAACCTGCAAAACCTGTTGACCGGGTCGCTGAGAAGAAAAAGACTGCGATTGTCGCGCCCGAAGAACCTACCGCAACCATCCCGGCTGAAGCGCCGGTTCCCGCTGCACCGGCAGGAAAAGTCCAGCCTGAAACGGTTTCACGCCCGGAGGTTGTGGAAAAAGAGATTGAACCGGCTCCCGCCACCGATGATTCCGGAAAGGGAAAACCACCCATTCAGGATATCAGGATCGTCGGCAAGATCGATCTGGATATTCTGGAGAAGAAGGACACGAAAAAAGGAAAGGGTAAAAAGGCGGCACAGACGGAAGCCGAAGCGCCCGCTCCGGCCGGGGCCGAACCCGTGGAAGCCGAAATTCCTGCAGTAGAGACCGGTCTTGCCGGGCAACCCGCAGAGGCTACACCACCAGATTCTCAACCAGTTAAGCCCGCTGAGCCGGTACAGGAGGCTAATTTCCTTCCCACAGAACGGATCAAGCTCGAAGGTCCGACGATCCTGGGATCAATCGTCCTGCCGGAGCCCAAGAAATTCGAAAAAAAGAAACCACAACCCGTTGCATCCTCGTCGGATGAGAACCTGAAGTCAAAGAAAAAGAAACGCAAGCGCATCAAGCGCCAGGAGGAAGCGCCAAGCGCCTCCGGAGCGGGTGCTGAAACAGCCAGGGGCGGACCGAATAAACCGCACCCGGGCCGGGACAAGCGATACCACAGGGATATCCAGAAGCCTGAAGTCACTTCAGAGGACATTGAAAAACAGATCAAAGAGACCCTGGCCAGGCTCAGCCCGGCCGGGAAATCCAAGGCATCGAAATACAGAAAGGCTAAGCGTGAAGCGGTCAGCCAGCAAATGCACCAGGAAATGGAACGAATCGAGGAAGGGAAGCAGGTGATCAAGGTAACAGAGTTTGTCACCGCCAACGAACTGGCATCCATGCTGAATGTACCGGTCACGGAAGTCATTTCCACATGCATGGCGCTCGGGATGTTCGTGTCGATCAACCAGCGCCTCGACGCTGAGACGCTGACCCTTGTGGCAGAAGAGTTCGGACACAAGGTTGAATTTGTCAGCGTGGAAGTTCAGGAGGCCATCCGGCAGAACGAGCCCGACAAGCCAGAAGACCTGGCGGAAAGGCCGCCGATCGTCACGGTCATGGGCCACGTGGACCATGGTAAAACCAAACTGCTGGACTTCATCCGCAGCACCAATGTGGTAGCCGGAGAGGCAGGGGGCATCACCCAGCACATCGGCGCCTATGAAGTTGTGAGGGATGACGGAAGAAAGATCACCTTTCTCGACACACCGGGCCATGAAGCGTTCACCGCCATGCGCGCGCGTGGCGCCAGTGTAACGGACGTGGCCATCATCGTGATCGCTGCCGACGAAACAGTCATGCCCCAGACCCGCGAAGCGATCAACCACGCCCATGCGGCCGGGGTTCCCATTGTCTTCGCATTCAACAAGATGGACAAAGCGAACGCCAATCCCGAAAAGTTAAGGGAAGAGCTCTCCAAGTTAAATATCCTCGTGGAAGAGTGGGGTGGTAAGTACCAGACCCAGGAAATTTCGGCGAAGGCAGGAACGAACGTCAACCTGTTGCTGGAAAAGGTGCTCCTTGAAGCGGAGATGCTCAACCTGAAGGCCAATCCCACGCGGTCTGCCACAGGAACAGTCATTGAATCATCCCTTGACAAAGGCAGGGGACATGTGGCGAAGCTGCTCGTCCAGAACGGCACGCTCCGCATCGGCGATATTGTGCTCGCAGGTGCGACCTACGGAAAGGTCAAAGCGATGTATAACGAGCGGAACATGCCTGTCCGGGAAGCCGGTCCCTCCCAGCCGATCCTGATGCTGGGGCTGAACGGAGCCCCGCAGGCAGGCGACGGGTTCAATGTAATGGCCGATGAAAAGGAGTCGAAGTCCATCGCTACAAAACGCTTGCAATTGCAGCGTGAACAGGGGCTCCGCACCCAAAAGCACATCACCCTCGATGAGATCGGCCGGCGCATCGCCATCGGCGATTTCAAGGAACTCAACATCATCGTGAAAGGCGATGTGGACGGATCGGTGGAAGCGCTTTCCGATTCGCTGCTGAAGCTCTCCAGCGAAGAGGTTATGGTGAATGTGATCCACAAATCGGTGGGCGCCATTACCGAATCCGACGTACTCCTCGCCTCTGCCTCGAATGCAGTCATCGTGGGGTTCCAGGTACGGCCCTCGGTCAATGCGAGAAAACTGGCCGAAGCGGAACAGATCGACATACGCCTCTACTCCATCATTTACCAGGCCATCGAGGAGATCAAAGCCGCCATCGAGGGGATGCTGTCCCCTGAGATCGAGGAGAAGATCATCTGCAATATTGAAGTCCGCGATGTCTTTAAAATCACCAAAGTGGGGACGGTGGCAGGGTGCATGGTACTCGACGGGAAGGTCACCCGAAACACCAAGATCCGCGTCATCCGCGACGGAATCGTGGTTTACACCGGCCTGCTCGGTTCGCTCAAGCGGTTCAAGGATGACGTCAAGGAGGTCCTTTCGGGATACGAATGCGGGCTGAACATCGAAAGCTTCAACGACATCAAGGTCGGCGATATCATCGAAGGCTACGAGTTGACGGAAATAAAGAGGAAACTCTGAGAGATCGCTCAGCGCTGCAACGTCTGAAGCCGGTCGGGGCCAACGGAAACAGTATCCACCGGCAGTCCGACCTCAGATTCAATAAACCCGACATAGTCTTTCAACGCCAAAGGCATGTCATCAGCGACTTTGCAATCCCCGATGGGGGTCTTCCACCCCGGCAGCCTGGTGTAAACAGGCCGGATCCGGTCATCGCACAGGTCAAACGGGAAGTCACTGATACTCTTATTTTCAATTGTATAAGCGGTGCAAACCGGTATATTTTCCACCGGATCCAACACGTCGGCTTTCATCATGACCAGGGTGTCGACCCCGTTCAGCATGATGGAATATTTCAAGGCCGGCAGATCGAGCCACCCGCAGCGCCGGGGTCTTCCGGTGGTAGAGCCGAACTCGTTGCCCCGCACCCGGAGGGTTTCACCATCGGCATCGTGGAGCTCGGTGGGAAACGGTCCACTGCCCACACGGGTACAATAAGCCTTAAAGATCCCGATCACCCTGCCGATCCGTCGCGGCGGGATGCCCAGACCCGCACACACGCCTGCCGCCACCGTGTTTGAGGAGGTAACAAAGGGGTACGATCCGAAATCCACGTCGAGCATGGCGCCCTGGGCCCCCTCAGCCAGGATGGACTTCCCGGCGTCGAGGCTTTGGTTCAGGAAGATCTCGCTGTCGGTGAACTTCAGCAACTTCATCCTGGCAGCCGATTCAAACCATCTCTTCTCGTAAATGTCGAAGGTCAGCCCGTCCATCAGGGGTCCCTGGTCATCGAAGCCGAGGTGCCTGATTAAATCCAGGTGTCCCGTTTTAAGCTTTTCGTACCGGGCATTGAAATCAGGGTCGCAGAGGTTTCCCGCCCGGATCCCGCTCCTTGCGATCTTATCGGTGTATGCCGGTCCGATGCCTTTCAGTGTTGACCCTATCTTTGATTTGCCCTTCGACGATTCGAGGGCGGCATCCAGCAGGCGATGCGAAGGGAGGATGAGATGCGCTCGTTTGGAAACCAGTAGGTTTTCCTGGGGGTCGATCCCCGCTGCGGTCAGGCGGTCGATCTCTCTGAACAGGATGAAGGGATCAATGATCACTCCGTTCCCGATCACATTGACCGTATCCTTGTGGAAAATACCTGACGGGATCGTGTGCAGGATGTATTTTTCGCCATTGAAGATGATGGTATGACCTGCGTTCGGCCCGCCCTGGAACCTGGCGATGATATCATAGCGTGGCGTAAGGACATCCACGATCTTGCCCTTTCCTTCATCGCCCCACTGCAAACCCAGGACAACGTCAGCTTTTGACATGCTGCAGATTATTTCTTGGTGGTTTTTGCATGGCCGTAGAAGGTGAGGGCATAATGGGATATATCTACATTGAACCTGGCTTCAACGCCTGCCTTCACCTCCTCTATCTTCGGATCATAGAACTCGATCACGTCTCCCGAATCCTCGAAGATGAAATGGTCATGCTGCCGTAGCATGGTTGATTTCTCAAACTGCGCATAGTTCGTTCCGAACTGGTGCTTGGTGACCAGGCCGCAGTCGAGGAGCAGCTCAATGGTGTTGTAGAGGGTGGCCCGGCTGACCCGGTATTTGTGGTTTTTCATCCTGATATAGAGTGTCTCAATATCAAAATGTCCGTCGGTCGCAAAGATCTCTTTCAGGATGGTATAACGCTCAGGCGTCTTGCGGTGTCCATGCTGTTCAAGGTAATCCGTAAAAGCCTTGCGAGCGGTTTCGAACGTATCTTCCATGATTTTGCTCATCACACTGGGAAATTTTGCGTAAAGATAAGAAATTGCTGGTATTTAGAACGAATAAAAATAATTTTTTCGATTTAATTCATCCGGGTCACATGGGTGATCCCTTCCACCAGGTTCAGTTTCTCCATCACGATGTTGAGGTTGGCGGTATTCCTGACATAGATCGAGATAAACCCTTCGGTAAGGCCGTTCATCCCATCGATGTGGAGCGATTTAATATTGAGGTTCAGATCGTTGGAAATAATGCGCGTAATCTCATTGATCAGGCCCTGCCGGTCGATGCCCGTGACTTTGATGTCGGCCAAAAAGGAGATGGATTCATGGTTCGCCCAGTTCACCTCCACCTGCATGTTCCCGTACACTGTCATCAATTCCTGGGCTTTGGGGCATTTGGTCCGGTGGATCTCCATCGGAGTGCCGGGGGAAGTCATGATCCCGGTCACCTCATCGCCGGGGATGGGGTTGCAACAGGAGGCGATCCTGAAATCAAGTCCGGGCTGCTTTTCCCCGGAATAGGGTTCGCTGGCTTGCAACGATGCTTTTCCGGTAAGGATCCCATCATTGGGAGCCGCCGTTCCCGATGATCCTTTTTTCACGTAATTCAGCCACCCGGTCCTCACCTTTGAGGCGGAAAAGAGCTTGACATCCTTCAATCCGACGGTGCCCATGGAAATGGCATAGTACAGGTCGATCGGACTGCCAAAATTCGTCGCCGAAATAAACTGCCTGACATTTTCATTGGATAAGTCCAATCCCATGGCAGCGAACCATTTTGTCAGTTTTTCCTTGCCCGATTTGACAAATTTCTTTTTTTCGGCGCGGACGGCCAGCTTGATGTTTGTCCTGGCCCTCGTGGTCATGACATAATTGAGCCATTCCTCCCGGGGTTTTTGCTTGACGGAGGTGATGATCTCCACCTGCTGTCCGTTGCGCAATACATGGGTGAGGGGTACCAGTTTCTTATCGACCTTTGCGCCGATGCAGGTATCGCCCAGTTCGCTGTGGATGGCGTATGCAAAATCGAGTACCGTTGAGTTGGCAGGAAGGGAACGTAGCTCACCCTGGGGCGTGAAGACGGAGATCTCGTCGAGGAAGAAAAA
>Ga0163209_1000553_pt1 | contig 16385 bp, 11 predicted proteins | sample Kivu_160m_FD_113538 | JGI IMG/M metagenome (GOLD analysis project Ga0163209, IMG submission 113538) | Freshwater microbial communities from Lake Kivu, Western Province, Rwanda to study Microbial Dark Matter (Phase II) - Kivu_160m | ecosystem: Environmental > Aquatic > Freshwater > Lake ...
CTCGCGGCCGGGAAGTACCTCGACCAGCTTCTTCACTGCTGCGTCGGCTTTGACCCGCGGCACCGGCGGCAGGGAGAGGTAGGGGCCGAACAGGGCCGCCAGGTCCTGCGGCCCGGCCCCACAACCTCTGAGATAGTCGAGCAGCAGATTGACTGAGGGATGGCTCAGCTTGCCTTGTTCCAGCTTCGCGAGGTGGTTGAATGCGCCCGGGGAGTCACGGCCCATCAGAGAGGCAAGGTCCTTCATCGTCAGACTGCGCTGCCGGCGGAGGTGGCGGAGTTTGCCTCCGAGTTCGGGCGTGAAGACGAACGTCGCGCGGCTGTGTCTCGTGGCTTTCTGGCGTTTGGTCATTAACCAATAGAGGTTAACGGCGACGAGGGAGCTAATCAAGCCTATCTGCTTGTCGTCTGGGGCCTTGGGTGAGGGAGCCCTAACTCGACCCCGCGCCCCGGGAGCAGCCTACCGAGTAGTCTCCCAGTTAGCCGTGGAAGTGGCCCTGGAGGTTGCTGTCCGACTAGTCTCCACAGCAGTCCCGGGAGGTCCTTGGTCCACAGTCTCCGGAGGAGCTCGGACGGGAGCGAGGGGAGGAGCGGGGACGGGAGCTTGGATCGCAGTTGGGCTAGGCGCGGAGGAGGGAGCTCCGGCCGTTGCTCTCCGGTGTGCCCCGGAAAGAGCCCGGTGAGGAACGGTGGGAGCAGCTTCGATGGTTGTTCCCGGAGGAGCCTTCCGGTGAGCTTCCGTTGCAGCTCCGTCTTGCCGGTTCGCGGAAACTGGAAGCCCCCGGCGTGCGGCCGGGGGCTTTGGAGTCGTTGCGAACTACTGCTGCTGTACGGGCTCGGTCGGCTGGATCTCCACCGGCGCACGTTCGACTTCGAAGTCGGCTTCCTTCATCACGATGTCGATGTTCGCCTTGGCCCGCAGGTCTTCGAGCAACTTGTCGTTCAGCGCCTTTTCCTGCTCGCGGCGGAGCTTGTTGTCGATCTTCGAACTGACTTCGCTGAACGGGCGCGTGAACGCGGCCTTCCGTTCTTCCATCTTCACAAAGGCATAGGTCGAGTCGCCGAGTTTGATGACCGGCGAGATGCTGCCCTCGGAGAGGTTGAACGCTGCCCGCACCAGTTTTTCGTCGTGCGCTTTGTCGTCACGGGTGAGCCAGTAGATGTCGCCGCCGGACCAGCGACTGGAGGAGGTCGAGAAGCGCTTGGCGATGTCCTGGAACGTCGCCTTCTGCGCCGTGTCCTTCTTGGTTACCTTGACGAGCAGGGTGCCGGCCGAGGTCGAGAGCGGCGCGGCGGTCTGGCCAGCGTCCAGCTTGAACAGTCCGGCGACGAAGTCGGCGGGCAGGGCCTCGTCGAGTTTGACGTAGACGCCGAGTTTGACCGAATCCGCGGCAGCGGAGGCCAGGGACTCGGGCCGGGCCGGATTGCCGAGCAGCGAGTCGAGCTGGGCAATCCGTTCGACCTTGACCAGCAGCGGTTTGTACAGCTTATTCTGTTTGGAGAGGTCGTTGAATCCGAAGGCGTACGCGTCCGGGTTGACGAACGGACCGGTGAGTTCCGACTCTCGGGAGAGGTCGGGCGCGCTCTTGTTGCCGACGCCGACCATCGGCCTGCCCGCGAGCAGGGCCGGCGAGCCGGCCAGCAGGTAGCCGCCGAGCAGGGAGTCGGTGTTGGCGGAATCGGCCGCGAACGCAGCCTCGACATCCGGCATCGGCTGCGGGAGGAGCAGGGCACGGCCCTGGATCATGACCGGCAGACGGCCGTTCACCACCCATTTCCGCAGTTCCTCGGCCCGGGTCAGGCTCGGTGCGGTGATTTCGCGGGCGTGGACCTTGGTCGGTTCTTTGTAGTCGGCGATAGTCGCCTTGTACTCGGCTTTGAGCTGGGCCGTGTCGAGGACGACCTTGTCCACGGTCATCTGGCGCCGGTAGGCGTCGAGCAGCATGGTGGCCCGGCGGTTCAGAACCTGGTCAACGACCTTGTTGGCGAGCCACAGCTTCTGGGCCTCGGCTTCCTTGAGCAGCAGCTTCTCGAGGACGAGGTTGTCGAGGATGCGGCGCCTGCCTTCGGGTGAGTCGAACTGAGCCCGGTAGAATGCCGGGATGGCATCGAGCCGCGCCGCCAGGGCGGCCGCGTCGACGACCATGCCGTTGACTACCGCGAGCGTATCCTTGCCCTGTTCGATGGCGGTGGTGTCGACCGTAACCGTTGCCTTCTGCTTCAGGTCGGCGACGGCTTGATCGTAGATTCGGCTCGTATTCTGTTGCTTGAGTTCACCCGCGATTCCGTTGCGCGCGTCGGCGAACGTGCGGACCGTCTTCGGGTTCTTCTCGGTGACTTTGATGATGGCAAAGCCGTCTTCTACTTCAATGGGCTGGCTGATGCTGCCGACCTTCAGCTTGAACGCGGCTTTCTCAATCGGTATGGGCTGGGCCCCGCGGGCGACCAGGCCGAGGTCACCGCCCTTGTCTTTGTCCGGGGCGATTGAGACCGCCTTCGCGACGCTGTCCCATTTCCGGGTGGTGTCGGCAAGGAGTTCGGCCCGCAGCTTGTCGGCCTCTTCTCTGGTCGCGACCCGAATCTGGTAGAGGTGGACCTTTTCCGGCGTGGTGTACTTGGTGGCCAGGTCTTTCTTGTAGGCGGCCTTCAGTTCTTTCTCGCTCGGCTCGGCCCTGGCGGTGACCGTGCGGTCATACCAGAGCTGGAACATCGCCCGGTTGCGCTGTTCGTTGAGATTGGCGACGAACGTCGAGTCACGGTCAACCCCGGCGGCAAGCGCGGCCGAGTAGAGCAGCCGGTTGTCGATCATCGTGTCGAGCAACTGCTGCTTCTTTTCGTACTGGTCGTAGGCGCTCGGATTCCGGCTGATGCGGTCGTCGAGCTCGATCCGGGTCAGGGGATAGGAGTCAACGTAGGCAACGCGGTCCTGGTAGTTCTTGCGGAAGCAGCGTTCGATGGCGTCGAGCGCGTCGGCACCGTAGGTTGAGTTCGTGTAGCGGGTCGCCACGATTTCGTAGTTCCGGGCGCCCTCGAGGTAGTCTTCCTGCAGCTCCAGGCTGAGCGCCAGGCGGTAGAGGACGTCCGGCAGCAGTTTGTGCTTGGGGTAGTCGGCGGCCAGGGCAGCATAGACCGATTCGGCTCCGGCGTAGTCGGCCTTCTTGTCGAGCAGGAAGTCGCCGATTTCGAGCCGGGTGACGAAGCGATCCGCCGGGGTCCGGGCGTCGGCGTCGAGCCGTTGCAGCATCGCGTACGCCTGGTCGGTGTTCTTCGCGGCGTAGTCCCAGTAGACGGTATCGAGCGACGTGCTGAGCGGGGCAGCGCTCGCGCCTGCCGCCGCCAGCAGGCAGAACAGCACGAGGGTCAGGGGTTTCTTCACGCAGAGCCTCCTTAAGACTTGAGCGACGATTACTCTTGCTTCTGACGCACGAGCCGCGGTTCCGTCACCTGGCAATCTGCAGGGCGACCATCATCACCGTGCCGGAGAGCAACGGAATCACGACGTTGTCGTTGACTTCAATCGGCAGGGCCTCCACGACCGAGGCCGAAACCGCACCAAGAATACCGATTCCGATGGGGAAATCAAGACCGGGCAGGATCGCCACAACCCAGGCGACCCCGACGCAGACGAGCAGGCCGGCGACGGTGCCTTCCAGGGACTTGCGGAAGATCTTCACCCGGCCGACCGACAGCCCGACGATGGCCGCGGCCGTGTCACCCAGGGCGAGAAACGAGATGGCGGCGATGAAGACTCCGCTGACGCGGCCCGACGGACCGCGACCGAAGATGAGCATGCAGGCCAGCGAGGCGAGCATCAGGTAGGAGGCCCCGGTCAGGGAGGAGAGCTCTTTGCGGCGGAGCTGCGAGCCGAAGAGGACAACGAAGATGCTCTTCACCGAGGTGAGGCGCAGGCGCAGGAAGTCCACCAGCAGGAAGATGAACGTCACCCCGGCCAGGATCGGCATCGCCAGCCGCCACGGTACCACGTAGGAGAGAAGCGGGATGATCAGTGCCGAAAGGTGAGTGAGCTTTCGGCTTACTTCCGAACCTAGAATTCGAATCCCCCGGAGAGCTGTTGCGGGCTGCCGAGGTCCCGCGCGTCCGGGGCAGCGCCCTGGGCATAGCCGTAGTCGACGTGGAACCGCTTGATGCGAAGTCCCAGACCGAGCGAGAAGTTGCTCCGGTAGACGCCGAGCCGACCGTAGAGTACCTCGCGGAAACCGTACTCGACGCCGAAGTTCGGCGTGAATTTCAGCTCGTCGGTGTTCCCTTCGGCTTCCAGGGCCAGGGTCAGGCGGTCACGGGACAGGCGGAAGGTCTTGGCGAGGCCGAGGGCTCCGCTCGGCGTTACCAGCTCCCGGGTGCCGGTGTCCCAGAACAGCGGCGACGTGCTGGCGTTGCGGACCCGGAGTCCGATGTCGAGGTCGGCCATCGGCGTGATGGTTGCGCCAAGGTCAAGGCCCATGCCGAACGCCGAGCCGACGCCGAGGTCGTGGTAGATGATCTTGGCATTGCCGCCCAAGGCCACGTAGGGGGAGAGCGTGCGGGCGTAGTTGACATAGCCCACGACCTGATTGGCGCTGACATAGCGCAGGACGTAGGGACGGTTGTCCTCGCCCACTTCCTTCGTCGAGTCGGGCAGGGCCGTGAGCGGGATACCGGGTACCCCGTTCTGGAGCACCGCAAACCCGACCGACTGGAGCGGAGAGTGGAACGACGCACCGAGGTAGTTGTGGTTGACCAGGCCGGAGAAGTCCTCGGAATGGAGGAACAACACCGACGTCCGGGCAAAGCCCGATGTACGCGACGGGTTGTAGTAGATTGCGCTCGGGTCGGCAGCCGCGGCCACGACCGCGCCGCCCATGCCGATGGCGCGTGCCGATGTGCCCAGTTCTTCGAAGTCGCCCGCGTAGCGGGTCGCGAGTGCGATTGCCGCCAGCGCCGCGAGCAGCGCCGTGGTTCTGAGTCTCATCATGCCAGGTTCACGGAAGTTGCGTTTTGCCATTGCCCGGTCTCTTACTTCACAGTCAGGATTCAAGTTCTAGATGCGCCGGACGGATCCGGTCAGTTCCTTGCGCAGGATGCGCATCGGCCGGCTGTAGGTCGGGCGCGCCACAATGTTCACTCTGTACTCGCCCTCCGGCACCAGCTTCTCGGCGTTGTCGCGGCCGTCCCAGACAATCAGGACTTCGCCCGGGTGCTGCTGGTGGGGCGGGGCGAGTGTACGAACCAGTTTACCGGAAGGGTCGGTGATGTCCACAGTGATGTTGGCCATTTCGGTGACGTAGAGCGCGATGGTGGTGCCGGGTTTGAGCGAGTCGAACTCGGGCGGGTAGAAGCCGATGAGATACGCGTCGAGTCCGACCCAGTAGTACTGGCCGCCGTTTGCCTCGGAGACGAAGACCTGGCCGAACCGGCGCCAGATGGCGATGCCGGTCGGCGAGTCGAAGGTGGTGCCTTCGACGCCCTGCCGGCCGAACGAGACGATGTATTTCAGTTCCGGGTCGAAGAGGTGAATCTGAGAGCTGAGTTGGTCGGTGACGTAGACGTTGCCGTGACGGTCAAAGGCGCAGTACGCGAAGCCGGCCGTATCGAGGCCGATGCGGCGCGAATCGACCATCCGTTGCTGCTCGCCGTCGTCAAGCGAGAATTGGCTGATACGGGTTCCGGCCCGGTCTACTACTACTGCCGAGTTGACGTTCATTTCGTTGTAGTCGGCGTCCGGGTCGAGCACGCAGATGCCGGTCGGCCCATCGAGGTCCGCAGTCCATGTTGTCACCAGCGCACCCAGTGAGTCGAACACGACAATCCGGTTGTTGCCGCCGTCGGCCACATAGACCCGGCCGCGCTCATCCAGGGCGACGTCACGCGGTGCGGAGAGGCCGGAATCGATGACCGAAACCCACCGCAGTCTGGTATTCTCGTACTTGAGCCTGACCACCCGGTCGTTGTCGGTGTCGGCAACGTAGACCGTTCCGTCTTTGCTGCAGCAGATACCGTGGGGGTGGTTGAAATGTCCGGTGTCGCTCCCCGGCGACCCGTAGATGCGCGGCTCGATGAGTTTCACGTTGTAGACGATTTGGCTCGATCCGGAATTGACACCAAACATCGTCAGGATGTGATCGTCGTTGGAGGTCGCGGGGTCGTCCTCCTCGACCATCTTCGCCCCGCACATTCCCTGCGGGTTGTCGAGCTTGAAACTCCTCCCCAGGTACAGGCTGATGTAGAGCCGGCCGATCCGGTTGAACCCGAGCGTGTGGGTGAACGGCGGCACCAGCAATGTCGTGGGGTCGGCGACGATCAGTGCCAGGAGGATGGCGAACTGCACTATTAAGATACTAGCAGGTCGATGCTATCAGTCAAGCCGCCGAGCGGCCGTGCGGGAAGAGGGTCACCAGATACCGGGTACCAGCCGGAACCTCGTACTGCGTGCATAGTCGGCGTAGCCGTCGAGCTCGGCCCGGAGGGTTCGGTCCTCAAGCGCGGTCCGGACAATCAGCAACAGGGCGGCCAGCGCGGCCGGCGCCAGCGACCAAGTCGAGCCGAGCAGCAGTGCGGTGCCGAGAGCAAAGAGGATCGCCCCGGCGTAGCCGGGATGACGGATGGCGGCGTAGGGACCGACGGTCACGACCGACTGGCCGCGTTCGGTCTGAATCCGGACGCTGAAGGCGAAGAAGGCGTTGGCCGTCATCGCCCACGTGACCAGGCCGTTGCCGAGGAGCGCGATTCCCAGGCCGAGATACTGAAGAGACACGGGAAGCGAGGGACCCCAGACGAAGCGTTGGTCGAGCCCGGCGACGACGAGCAGCGCGAGGGTAGCGATCCCGTAGAGGGGGAGCAGCGTCTTGTCCCAGGACTTGGTTCCCGGGCGAATCCGTTCCGAACGTTCGGCGAGCAGATCGGGGTGGCGCGGGATCAGGATGATTGCCTGCGCCGCAAACGTGACCGCGTAGACTCCGACCAGCGTCCAGGCCATTACCCAGTTCCAGCGTCCGGAAGTCGCGGCGAGAATCAGACCGGCAATGGCAGTACCGGAGAGTTCACGGGTCACCCATCGGGTGACGCTCCCGGTACGCGATGGACCGCGCGCGTCGCCCGGGCCGGTCCTGCCCTTCAACGTCGGCGGGATGCCTGCCGGGCTTCGTTTTCGGCGATCCGAGCCTTGACGATACGTCTCACCAGCGCCGCGGGTAGCGGTCTCGACAGCGAGAAGTGGATGGAGCCTTTGGTCGTTTCGTACTTGCTCAGGTCGGCGGCATGTCGCCGCATCACTTCCGCGCTCATCGGGAAGAAGCTGCAGTGTTCTTTGAATGCGGCGTAGCCGACCAGCAGCTTGCCCAGCTTGAAAGACGGCATGCCCCAGGCGATCTGTTCGACGGCCCCGGGCGCGGCGGCTTTGATGTCTTTGCGCAGCTTCTGCAGCGCGGTTCGGCTCTCCTTCGGGAGTGCGGCGAGATATGCGGCAACGGCCTTGCCTCCACCGTCTTGCCGCCCTGCTGCTGCGCCGGGCCGCTGTCGCTGCGTGCGGGTTCTGTTTCTAGAACTCGTAGGTGATGATGTTGTGCGCCTCGGAAATCAGCTTGGCCGCAAGCATGGAGTCGATGATCCGGCCGATTCCGGGCTGGTCAATCTTCTTCTGGAACATCGCGGATATGCACTGCGACAGCGTTCTTCTCTTGCGGGGCCGGGCCCGCTTGTCCAGCTTGCCGAGGACCTCGACGACGCGCCGGAGTTGCGCGTCATCGGGAGCGGTGGCCGCAGGTGCCGTCGACGCAGGCTTGTGGCCGATCTCGGCCAGGCTGTGGATGCGCCGGCACTTCATGCCGTTGGCACTCAGGAAGCTGAGCAGGGGGTCGAATCCTTTGTCCTTGGACAGCACGGTGCACTCGGGCCGAGGCGTCTTCTCGAAAACACGTCCGAGTTGGCAGGCGATGAAAAAGTCGAGGGCATTGCTGCCGTTGCCGACGATTTTCTGCCACTCAACGCGGCTGCCGAGTTTCTGTGCTTTCGTCACCAGGTCAAAGGGTACACTCTTCTGGTCGGCACCAACGAAGATGATTACACGGTAGCTGTCATCGAGCTTCGCCAACTCGACCTGCTGTACGTTTTCGAAGTCAACGAGCACCAGCTTCGGTCTGTCGTGAGTGGTTGTCATTACATAGGATTCTCGGTCAACAACGCCCGGCTGTCAAGGGGGAGAGGCCAGACCCCAGCGCCGGTATTGGAGCCACGAAACCACGAAAGACACGAAGCGCGCGGGGGATAATCCACAGATTACGTCGACTACACAGATGCTCAGCAGTCCGGAACCCAGTCTGCGGAATCTGTGGATGTCAGCTCCGGCCCGGTCTGGCCTCAGCGGTCAGGACGCCGGCCGGAGTTCAGCAGTGAGTCGAACTTCGCGTTGACCTGCCCGCCGAGGCGACGCGCTGTTTCGAGCTGGGCTCGCGCGTCATCGAGCCGGCCGACCTTGTACAGGCAGACCGCGTAGTTGTGCCGGACCCCGGGATTGTCCGGGGCAAGCTGTATCATCGTGTCATACTGGGCAAGGGCCTGAGGGTACTGATCGAGCTGCTGCAGCGCGGTTGCCAGTTCGAAGCGGAACTCGATTCTCCCGGGCGCAAGCGCGACTGCCCGACTGAACTCGTCGACTGCCGCATCAAACTGCCGCAGGCGTTGCCGGACTTCTCCCAGCAGGACGTGCGCATAGGGATCGGACGGGTCGACTTGGGCAGCGTCGGAAAGGAGTAGGAGGGCGCGGTTGAGGTCGTTCCGGGCAATCATGATGTGTCCGAGTTCCCTCGATGCCAGAGCGAGGCCGGGCTGGGTGGCGAGTGCCTGTTCGTACGTTTTGACTGCCCGCGCCGTGTCGCCTTCGTGGCAGTAGTCCTCGGCGAGGTTCACGAGGCTTATCGCGGCGTCGGCTTGTACCCGGCCGGGGCGAGTCGGGACGAGGGTCGCGGCGTATATGGCAAGGGTCAGCACCAGGGCGCCGGCCACCCGGGCGGGGGATATCGGGCGGCGAGCGCGAGATGACCGGAGGCCCTGCACGGCATCGGCCAGCCAAAGGACCATGGCACCGGCAAACGGCAGGAGTGCGGACACGGTTGGTATGCGGTAGCGCGAGAAGATGAAGAAGGCAATAACCGAGGCGGCATACCCGAAGAAGAAGACAACCAGCGAGAGCCGAGCCAGTCCCCGGCCGAGTAGTATCATCGCGGCAAGGCCAAGTGCAAACACGACTCCGAAGGAAAACAGCGGCAGCCGCAATACCCATGAGTAGCGGGCGACGAAGCCGATGTCCTGGTTGTCCGGCACCTCGAAGTTGATGAAGTAGAGCATGGTCTTCCGCCAGAGAAGTCGGGTGAAGTCGCGGGGGTGAGTCCTGGCCCAGTCGACCGCGGCGCGGACATAGAAACGCGAGACTTGGCCATACGAGAGTCTGCGGTTCTCGACCTTGCGCGCGTATTCGGCGAAGTCGGACTGCTCGAAATCAGGCGTTGGCCTGACCCATGGTGGCGCCACGTACAGGCCGCCGGTATTATACTGGCTGTTGCCGATGTAGAGGTTCTGACCGGCCTGCGTGGTGGTGAGAACGAACTCGCGGGCGAGAATCGAGTTGCGAACCGATACCGGAGCGATGACGAGCAGCAGCCCGAGCAGACTGGCCGCCGCGGCCCCGATTCGGAGGTTGCGGTTCTTGACCTGCGGGTTGAGTGCCAGCGCCAGTGGCAACAGGGGCGCGAACAGGAGCGTATTGGCGCGAGTCAGCGCGGCAAGACCGAGTGCGACTCCACTGGCAAACGGCCAAGCCCAGTGACCGACTGCCGAATTCCCACGAGTGGCCTGCGGCCTGTGACTTGTGGCTCTGACGAACAGCCAGATGAGTAGTGCTGTGAGGAAGACGGCCAGCGCCGTCTTCTCAATCTGGCTTTCATAGAAGATGAACGGCTTGTACAGGGCGGCGATCCCCGCGGCGGCAATCCCGGCCCGCCAGTCGAAGAGACGCCGGGCGGTGTCGTAGACGAGCAGCAGTAATCCCATTGCCAGCACGAGCTGGATGAGATAGACTGCCCAGTAGCCGTGGCCGAAGACCGAGTAGACGAGGGCAAGGAAATAGGGATAGAGCGGGTCCTGGTAGAACGGCTCATTCACCACCGTCTTCGCTTCCGGGCTGTCCGGCCTGCCGATGATGGCGAGCGCCCATCGGTCGTACACACGTCCGTCAACAGCAGGCCGGGTGAAGAGCGGTGAGTCCGAGATGTCGACGAGGTTCGCGATGCGCAGGCCTAGACCGAGAGCGACAACCGCGAGCAGAAGCCAGATTCGCGTTCGGGCCGTCTTGGCGGGGTGCGCGCTTGGTTTCACCGCATACGTAGTCTAGAACCTGGCACTTGGCGTGTAAAGCGGAATCGAGAAGACGATAGCGGCTACCGGGGCAGTGCCGGCTTGCTTGATGTCCTGCGCAGGGGAGAGGTGCTCTTGTTCCGACCGCGGGAGGCAGAAGGGTGGTACGGGAAGAGAATCGGCCTGCGAAGATCTGCTTCCGACGGGCCAGTCGACTGGACGGCGGGCGGGATTGAGCAGTGAGTCGAACCGGAGATTGACCGGCCTGCCGAGGCGACGTGCTGCTTCGAGTTGGACTCGGGCGTCGTCGAGCCGTCCGACACTGTACAGGCAGGCCGCGTAGTCGGCCGGACCGCGGGACTGTCTGGGGCGAGCTGTATCATCGTGTCGTACTGGGCAAGGGCTTGGGGAAGCTGTCGAGCTCCCGAAGGGTCCGGTTCAACTCGAATCGAATCTCGACCCGTCCCGGCGCACGTGTGACTTCCCGGCGGGAATCGGCGCGGGCAGCCGCAAGTTGCCCCTGGCGTTCGTAGACCCTGTCGAGAAGGAGATGGTTCGACGGGTTGGCCGCTTCGGTCTGGACCGCATCCGAGAGAAGATGGAAGTCGCGGTTTCACAGGCATGAGTCTGTGGTCACGCGGCCGGTCTGTGCAGCGGGGCAGAATCGCGCCGCAGTGTCGCTGCAACTTGCGGGTCTAATAGATGTTGGGTTGACTATGGGCCCTGCTGCCGTACAATCAGGTGTGGCCGTGGGCACGACTGTGCCACACCACGCACAGCGGGTTTTGTGGCCGGACAGGTCGTCAGTTCCGGTTCCATACGATACCGACACCCAAGCCTGGGTGAGCGGGTCACCACCCCGGGCTTAGAGCTATTCGATTGTCTGCACACCCGCGTGAGGAGGTCTGATTTGAAGTTGCGAAGAATTTCGGCGAGAAGTCTCGCCATATTTGCATTGGCGCTTACTGCCGGCTTGGCGCTCGGTCAAACCGAGGTTTGGGTTCATCACTACAACGGAACCGGCTATCAGAACCAGGCGATGGCGATCGCCCTCGCGCCGGATACCACCGTGGTCGTCACCGGCCTCAGCGTCGGTTCCGACTTCAGCCGCGACATCTACACGATGAAGATCCGGCGGAGCGACGGCGGAGACGTCTGGGCGAGCCGCTGGTCCGGAGCGCCCGGTTCGCGCGACGAGGCGTACTCCATTGCGATCGACGGCTCCGGCAATGTCTTCGTTGCCGGCAGGACATACACGGCGACGAGCGACACCGACTTCGTCGTCGTCAAGTACAACGGCAGTGACGGCGCCGAGCTCTGGACGAGGACCTATGACAACTCGGGAGTGGACGTAGCGCGGGTGGTGGTTGCCGACCAGCGCGGTGGGTGCTTCGTGACCGGCTACAGCAACGCGGGGCCGGGCAACAACAACCTGGACTATCTGACGGTCCACTACGACGCCGACGGCAACCAGCGCTGGGTCTCGCGGTTGAACGGGTCCGGCGACTGGAATGACTGCCCGACGTCAATGATCCTCGGCCGCTCCGGTTCCCTGTTCCTGACCGGGTACTCATGGGGCGGCTCGACTCCACAGTATGACTATCTGACCGTCGGACTTGATACCCTGGACGGCGACACGGTCTGGGCCCGGCGTTACGACGGTTCCGCGGTCGCACCCAAGGCCGACTACGCCTATGCCATCACGCAGGACGATTCGCAGTATGTCTACGTGACCGGCCGGGCCGGCGAGCAGGGCACCTGGTACGACGCGACGACCATCAAGTACACTCCGGCCGGCACCGCGATCTGGGTTAACCGGTTCGACGCCGGCTGGCTGGGTACCGACGGCGGCGGGCAGGTGGTGGTGGACAGGAACTTTAACGTCTACGTGGGGGGGACCGTGCTCGACGCGGTAGACGACTTCAATGATTACCTCGTCTTCCGCATCAACCAGGACAACACCAATCCCTGGTCCCAGACCTACGACGGCGGCGTCGAGGATGAAGACAGCCTGACCGCCATGGTGGTTGACAACGTGGGTAACGTCTGTGTCACCGGCTGGACCTACACCTACCAGGGAGACGTCGACTGGATGACCATCAAGTACAGCCCGGACGGCGCCAAGATCTGGACCGCGAGCCACCGGACGTTCGACGAGGACGACGAGCCGTTCGGGATCGTGCTGGACGAACTCGGGGAGTACTACATCACCGGTTTCGACTACGCCGGGCCCGACGAGAATTTCTGTACCGTCAAGTATACTGAAGACGACGTCGGTGCGTTCCGGATCGACCTGCCGGAGGACAGCTTCCGACTCGGTGCTTCGGTCGCGCCGCAGGTCTGGATCCGCAACTACAGCGCGATTACGTCGAGGTCGTTCGCGGCCCGCTGCGAGATCGGTGGTTTCTACTTCGACGCCGTGTCGGTGGACCCGATACCGGCGTATGACTCGGTCGAAGTCACGTTTTCGCCCTGGCACGTGGAACAGAGCGCGCTCGGCACGCACCAGATCCAGTGCTACACCATGCTCGACGTGGACAAGGAGCTCACCAACGACACGGCCTATTCGCTGGTCGCGGGCGTGACCGCTTGGGAGCGGCTCGCCGACGTGCCCGCCGGCCCGCGAAACCGGCCTGTCTACTATGGTGGTGCGATCGCGTTCGTGCCGGACTCGATGGTCTACGCTCTCAAAGGCAACAACACCGACGAATTCTACGCCTTCAACACCTACCGGGATTCCTGGTTCGATCGCCCGCCAATCCCCGCGTGGGGATCATCCGGAAGCAAGAAGCGGGTGAAGCACGGGGCCCAACTGACCGCCGATGCGTCGGGCAACCTCTACGCGTTCAAGGGCAACAACTGCCTCGAGTTCTGGCGCTACTCGACGACCAACTGGGCATGGGAATCACTGGCCAGCTACCCGCGTGCGGCCGGCCGCAGGTTGAAGCGGGGGTCGAACCTCGTCTACGTGCCGCAGTTGAACGCACTCTACGGCAACAAGGGCTACACGTACGAGTTCAACTGCTACGACGTCGCGACCGACTCCTGGCTGCCGAAGAGCATGGTCCCGGTCGGGCCGACCGGGCACCGGAAGCCCAAGGACGGCACGGTCATGGCCTACGACGGCGTCGGTACGATCTACTTGCTCAAAGGCGGCACCTACGAGTTCTTCGCGTACTCGGTTGCCGACGATTCCTGGTCCGAGAAGACATCCATCCGACCCTCCGGGTACGCGGGCAGGAAGCGGAAGATGAAAAAGGGCGCGGCCGCGGCATTCGATACGCAGTTCAATCTTCTCTACGCGCTGAAGGGCTACAAGTCGGGCGAATTCTGGTTCTACGACCCGGCACGCGATACCTGGGTCGAACCGGCCGACGACAGCTTCCCGACTCCGCCGGGCGGGCGGAAGCCCTATGCCGGCGCTGCCCTCTGTTACGGTGGAGGTAAACTCTTCGCGCTCCGCGGGAACAAGACCAAGGACTTCTGGCGCTACAACGCCGACTTTCCGCTTGGCTACAGCTCGGGCAAGTCGGGGACGCAGGCAGGCACGGCCTCGTTGTCGAAACTCACGCTCACCGTGGCGCCGAACCCGTTCGTGGGTCGGACCCGGCTTCGCTACTCATTGCCGGCGGCCGGAATCGTGCGGCTTGAGCTGTACGATGCGACCGGCCGGCTGGTCCGGGTCGTGCATGACGGCCGGCAGGACGTGGGCGAGCACGTGGCCGTGCTCAACTCCGACGACCTCGCCCGCGGCGTCTACCTGCTTCGGCTGGCAACCGGCACCGGGGGCGAAGCCAGGAGCGTCAAACTAGTTGTGAGATAGCGCCGGGAGCGGGCCTTCGGTCCGCACTCCGGATGCTATGCAGGGGCGCACCTCCGCTGCGCCCCTGCCCTTTTGTTTGAGACGCTACAGACGCGACGAGAGGATCGGGGACTGGAGACCTGAGACCAGGAACCAAGAAGCAAGAACTGGCAACCAGGTACAAGGTACCAGGAACTGGCCGTTCATGGCTCGCGGAATGCGATCCGGCCGTCGCAGCGATTCCCCGACGGCAGGCATTGACAGAGCAGGGCTGTCGGCTATAACAAAGAGACCCAGATAAGGAGATGACATGGCAATCCTGCTTCTGTTCCTGCTTGCTTCGCCGCCGGTTGATTCGCCGCCCGGCTGGACGCCGGATACGCTTCTGAGTCTGAACGACAACCAGGAGTCGCGCGACCCGGCGCTCGCAATCGATGGTCTCGGCCGGCTGCACGCCGTATGGAAAGACAACCGCAGACTGGGCGGCTACGACGAAATCCACTACCGGTGCAAGGACTCCACCGGCTGGAGCGAGATATTCTCGGTCGGCAGTCTTGATACGGTACACAACAGCCCCGACGTCGCGGTCGGCGCTGACAACAGCGCGCACGTGGTCTTCATGCGGCGGTGGGGCGGTCCCTACACCTATTTCGATGTCGGGTATCGGAAGCGGGACGGCGCAACCGGCGATTGGGGACCGGAGGAGCGGCTGACATATCAGGACTCGCTCGGGTATTCGGGGCGACCGCAGGTCCTGGTTGTTGGCGATACGGTGTTTGCCTTCTGGCTCAGGGAGCGCGAAGTGCCGCCCCAGATAGTCTGCAGCTACAACAACGGCTCGGGCTGGACCTCCGCGCAGAACGTTGCCGGCGGTGAGGCGGAACCAACCGGATACTACGACGTCCATGCGACCAACGACGGCTGGGTCCATATCGTGTGGCAGGACCTGCGGGGCGACACTCAGCAACTCCGGCATCGGTTCCACAACGGTGACTCCTGGTCCACTGCCGAGCGCGTCACGTTCCACGGCTACGAAGCGATCCAGCCGGACATGGACTCCGACTCCGGCGGCAATATCCATCTGGTCTACACCGGCGGAGGACCGGAGCTCCGGATTCACTACCGGATCTGGGACCGGAACACGACGACATGGGGACCGGTGACACATTTCTACTCCTGGGCGGGTGCACCGAGGCCGATGGTAGGAGTCAACAAGTTCACGGGCGAGCGTCACCTGACCCACGTCGGCAACCAGGGCATCTGGGCACTGGCCTACCGACGCTACGACCCCGGCTCCGGGCAGTGGACCGACTCGACGATGCTCACCTGGTACGATGTGGCGACCGGGCCGGCAAAGCCGGTGCTGGACGGCGACGGGTACGTGCAGCTCTTGTTCTGGGACCAACGGTTCGGAGACCAGGAAGAGGTCTTCTACAAAACGAACCGGGTCCAGACCGGGCTGGTCGAGCAGTTCACCAACCCGACGCGGGCCCGGGCCGCCGTCGTACCGACCCTAGCATCAGGGGCAGTTTGCCCGCTGAGCGGAAGCAGCGCCTGGCTGGTCGATGCAGCCGGCCGGAGGATTATGCTGCTCAATCCCGGCGTCAACCGCATCGGCCATGTTGCCACGGGTGTCTACTTCGTGCGCCCGGTCAGTGGCGAGACGGCAACCAAGCTGATAGTCAGGCGCTAGGCGGGTGACCCGCCGGCCAACTGGCGTTCGGCAGGGGATAGTAAGCTGAGGGCCGCGGGAGCAGGCTGTCCCGGGAGCGAGTGGCCGGAAGCGGTCAGCCGTCGGCTTCCGACTCCTGACTGCTCACGCCTTACTGCCCTCGCCTGACTGCCAGCTCGCGGCTTGAGGCTTGTAGCTGCGACCCGTCCGACTATCTGACCAGAAGGACCTTGCGGACGGCCTGCGCTTGAGCTTGGGCGTGCTGGTCCCTCACGAAGTAGACTCCGGGCTTCGGGTGTAGAACGCGCCTGCCCATTGCGTCGAAGGCGAAGCAGGACGCAAGCTGCCTGACGCCTGACGCCTCGGACAGAACCGTTGGGCCGAGCCTGTCGCGCGTGACCCGCGGCTTGGGGCTTTCTTCTGCCACGCCGACACTACCCAGCGAGTCGGTCTTGATGAGATAGACATCGCAGTTCCCCGCGCCGTAGGAACGGGTGTAGCCTGCGACGATGTACCCGCCATCTGCGGTCTGCTGGACCGAGCAGCCTAGGTCATATTCCGTCCCGCC
>Ga0163209_1000557_pt1 | contig 16334 bp, 14 predicted proteins | sample Kivu_160m_FD_113538 | JGI IMG/M metagenome (GOLD analysis project Ga0163209, IMG submission 113538) | Freshwater microbial communities from Lake Kivu, Western Province, Rwanda to study Microbial Dark Matter (Phase II) - Kivu_160m | ecosystem: Environmental > Aquatic > Freshwater > Lake ...
CAGGGAGCAGGTATTTGCAGGTTCCGTGGAGATTAAACTCACAAAGAAAGAGTTTATGATTTTAGAATATCTTTTAAGACATAAAGGACAGCTTGTCAGCCGGAATCAAATACTTGAACATGCCTGGGATAGGAATGTAGATATTTTTACTAATATAGTAGATACCCATATTAAAAATCTTAGAAAGAAATTAGGTAAATCCGGCAGGCTTATAAAAACTGTCTATGGGTCAGGTTATAGGATTTTAGATGACGAATAATTCAGAACTTAAAAAAAGTTAAAAATAGGTGGTATATTTGAAATTATCACTTAAAAGTAAAATACTGCTATGGTTTGGAGCCATTATATTAATTTCATTCATCCTTTATGGGTTTTTGATCTTTTTTGTCTATAGTTATAATCTCAGGGGAGAAAGATATATAATTGCTTTAAATGAACATCCTGGATTGGATCAGGTATTTATTGAAAGATTAAGAGAACTAAATAAATCTGGCCCTTTCGGACCACCACAACTAACTATACTACCTCCTGGACTATTTATGAGAATGTTTTTTACAATTACCGGAGGTGTGTTGGTAATTATAATTATTTCGGCTTCAGGTGGTTTCTTAGTTCTTAGAAGAATGCTTGGCCAGGTTGAATTTATAACAAGAAATGTAAAAGAGATAGATGACAAAAGACTGCATTTGAGGTTGAACCTTAAAGGGAAGGACGCTATTTCAGATATGGCGAAAACTTTTGATAATATGCTGGATAAAATTGAAGCGTCTTTTAAAAAGCAAAAACAATTTATCCAGAACGCTTCACATGAACTAAATACCCCCTTTACAATAATAAAGACAAAAATTGATGTATTAAAACAGAAAAAAAGCATTAATAAAAAGGAATATATGGAAACCATAGAATTAGTAGATAGCGAAATTATGAGGCTGTCTAAAATTACTGAGGAATTACTAACCCTGTCAGAACTTGAAGAAAATGGCAATAGGGCCAATTTAAGTCAAATTAATATAAAAAGAATTTTGGAAAAAATGCTTAAGTTATTTAAAAATCAGATTAGTTCTAAAAACCTAAAGTTGAAAGCAAGCTTTAATGGAGATTTTGAGATTCTGGGAAATAAAATGCATATAGAGCAAGTTTTATTTAATCTTATAGACAATGCTGTAAAATACAGCACTCCTAAAAAAGAAATAGAAATTAGTTTAAACAATGATAAGTATAACAAACTGTTGATTCTTGATATTACTAATATAAGTGAAATCATAAAGGAAGAAGACCTGCCCTATATTTTTGACAGGTTCTACAAGACTTCTGCCATAACTGATAAGAAGGGTTTTGGCCTGGGCCTTTCTATAAGCAAAAAGATTGTAGAAAATCATAATGGCAGTATAAAAGTGGGTTATAATAAAGATAAAAAAGAAATAACCTTTAAGGTATACTTACCCCTATTTATCGAAAAATAAAAATCTACCAGGTATTTTTAAATCTCCAGTTTATCTTCATTTTTTGATTATATAATAAAGTATTATAAATTTTACAAAGGAGGCTTTTATGCAGCCAATTATAAGGCCAGGTGGATTTTTTCTTATTTTTGGATTGTTAAGGTATTTACCCTATATGGCTATAGGGCTGCTAGTTATTGCTATAGCAATATGGGTTATATTTGGGATTAAAAAATACAAGTGGTCAAAAATATTGGCAATAGTTTTAACTGTGCTGGTGGTTATAACCGGCTTATGCAGTCTGGGGACTTTAGCCTTAGGAAGATTTAGGGAAGGTTTCCCACAGGATAGAGTAAAGTTCAAGAGATTCGAGGATAGGGAAAATAAGAGTATGGAAATGGAATTGAATGTTTACGATAGTGGTGTAGATTTCAAATGAAATATTGTTAGAAATATTTTATAAAAAAAGTTATAATAATTACTCTTTTTATATTTAATAATGTTCCTTAAAAGCGATGGTACGAATATTTTAATTGTTATGCAATTCCAAATAATTACTGATAATATTGATAATTTTGTTTTCCTTGCTGTTTAGCAGATTGCTGACTTAAGAAAAGTAGAATATTTTAAATAAAAAGTTATTTTATGAATTATATTAGAAAAATTAAAATAAGAAATGACAGTAAGGCAAGTTGTACTAAATCGGGTTTGATACCTATAAAAGCATTAATTAATTTTGTTAAATTACTCAGGTTTTTTAGATTATATAATATTGTGTATGTTACAGTTTTAGTCATATCAAATGTCCTGAGCAGACGAAAGTTGTTAAGATTTTACTCTCAATTTGTTAATGAAGGCGATTTGTGTTTTGATATAGGCGCTAATATCGGCAATAGAACTGGTGTTTTTCTTAAACTTGGAGCCACTGTAGTAGCTGTTGAACCCCAAAATATTTGTATGCAGAAATTGCTAAAAAAATACGGGAATAACGATAAGGTATTTTTAGTTCATAAGGCATTAGGAGCAAGAGAAGGTGAAGGAAACTTAATACTAAGTAATTCACATACTGTTTCATCCATGTCTAAGGAATGGATAGATTGTGTCAGAGATAGTGACATGTTTTTTACATCTACTTCAGCTTTCCAATGGCATAAAAATGTTTCAGTTCCGATTATTACTTTGGACAGATTAATTGAAAAATATGGAAGCCCAACAGTATGCAAGATAGATGTCGAGGGATTTGAGTATCAGGTTATTAAGGGCCTGTCCCAACCGGTTAAAGTGATTTCTTTTGAATTTACTCCTACTCCAAAACTTATTAACCTGGCCGTAAAATCTATAAAACATCTTGCCACTATTGGAAACGTTCAATTTAATTACTCATTTGGCGAGTCGATGGTCTTTGCTTTGCCAGAATGGGTTAATGACAGCAAAATATGTAATGTCCTTTTATCCATACCTTATAAGACTGCTTTCAGTGGAGATATATATGCCAGATTTATTGCGTAGTGCATATTAGAAGACTCTTTTTTTTTTAATGATGATTGGCTGCTGTATTATAAGAATAGAAACTGCACTAAAGAATAATCCCGGATTTTATTCATTCTGCAATAAATAGTATGGAAGTATTTTTCTGATACCTGAAAAAACTTTTTAAAATAAATATTGCATAATATTTATTTTATGTGTATAATATGTAATTTAAAGGAATAGGTATGATTATGAATAAAAATATTAAAGTAGGTATTATCGGAGGATCCGGATTTACAGGAATGGAACTGGTAAAAATACTGAGCAGGCATAAATATGTTGAAATAAGTTTTGCGACCTCCAGGACCTATAAAAATTTACTTGTAAGCGAGGTATTTCCGTCATATCAGGATAATGGAGATATGAAGTTAGCTTTTACTTGCCAACCTGAAAAAGGCAATCTGGAAAAAATCGATCTGATATTTTTATGTCTTCCGCCTTTAAAATCAATGGAATTTTTAAAGTGTATATACGGTAATTATAAATTTAAGATTATAGATGTGGGTTCTGATTTCAGGTTGAAGAGCTCTGATGATTATAAATACTGGTACGGGACCGAGCATATTTTAAAGGAAAAACTTTCTGATTTTGTTTACGGTCTTACGGAAATAAACAAAGATAAAATAAAGAAAAGTAAATATATTGCCAATCCTGGTTGCTATCCGGTATCTATTTTGCTGGGACTTGCTCCGGTACTAAAAAGCAATATCAAGATAAAGGATATTAATATTGATTCAAAATCAGGAGTTAGCGGTGCAGGAAGGAAATTAAAAGATGAATATTTGTTTGGCAGCCTGAATAATAATTTTTATGCTTATTCGGCTGAAGGACACAGGCATACCGGAGAAATAGAGCAGGAGATTGAAAATATTGGCGGTAAGAAATATAGGGTAAGCTTTACCCCTCATCTTCTGCCTATGACCAGGGGTATCTTTACATCAATTTACTGTAAACTTGGGGAAGAAAAAACTGAAGAGCAAATATGCAGTTTGTTTGAAAATTTTTACAAATGCTCACCTTTTGTAAAATTTATGGGTAAAAGAATACCCCAGCTTAAAGATGTGGTGGGCACCAATATGTGCCTTATAGGTTTTTGCCTGGATGTTAGGACGGACACATTAAAAATATTCAGTGTAATTGATAACCTGTTGAAAGGCGCTGCAGGACAGGCGGTTCAGAATATGAATATAATGATGGGTTTTGATGAAAAAGAAGGCTTACAGTTTAATGGAATATTTTCTTAAATATAATTATTTTAAATAATGGGGAGAATTTTTAAGGTGAATGCAGATTACAGTAAACAGAATATTGAATTTAACATCATAAATAATGGGACTATTACCAGTGTTCCGGGGTTTTATGCTGCTGCGTGCCATTGTGGTATAAAGGGCTCGGGGAAACCTGATATGTGTATTATATATACACCTGAAGACAGCACCTGCAGTGGGGTTTTTACCACCAATAAATTTCTGGCGGCGCCGGTTAGTGTAACTAAAGAACAGCTTAAAAAGACCAGAAATATTAAGGCTATTGTTGTCAACAGCGGTATTGCCAATGCCTGCACCGGAGAGATGGGATATAAAAATGCAAAAAAGACCATTGAGATAGCAAGTAAGTATCTAGGGATTGATAAGGATAAAGTAATAGTTTCATCAACAGGGGTTATCGGCAAGCAATTGCCAATGGACAAAATAGAAGAAGGTGTTAGGCAATGTGCAGTTAAATTGAGTAATATCGATGGTCATAGTGCTGCTGAAGCAATACTGACCACTGACCTTGTTACCAAAGAAATAGCAGTAAGTATTAAAGTTGAAGGTGGCAATGATATTATAATCGGCGGCATTGCAAAGGGTTCAGGTATGATTGAGCCAAATATGGCCACCATGCTATCATTTGTTGTCACCAATATTAAGATATCAGAAAAATTGCTAGACGAAATACTTTTAGAGGAAGTTGACAGTAGTTTTAACAGCATAACCATTGATGGATGTCAGAGTACCAATGATATGGTAATAGTTATTGCAAATTCTAAAAGCAGTATTGAAATAAAAAATAAAAAGGATAAATATTATAAAAAATTTAAAAATGCACTGTCATTTGTGCTGAAAGATCTTGCAAGGAAAATAATTCTGGATGGTGAGGGAGCAACCAAATTAATTAATATAAGAGTAATAAATACTAAAAGTAAATTTGACGCAAAGAAACTGGCTATGGGAATTGCGAACTCAAATCTATTTAAGGCTGCTATGTTCGGAGAAGATCTGAACTGGGGCAGGATCAATGCAGCTATGGGTTCGGTTGATTGTGATTTTGATCCGGAAAAAGTAGACATATATATCGGTGATATTTTAATTGTAAAAGATGGTATGGGAATTGAATTTGACAGGAAATATACAGAAAAACTAATGAAAGAAAAAGAAATCAAATTTACTGTGAACTTAAGTTATGGTAAAGAGGAATTCAGTGTACTGACCACAGACCTGTCGTTTGATTATATAAAAATTAATGCTTTATACCGGACGTAATTTAATTTATAAAGAATATGGCGATAAATGAGAAAGAAATAAAAACAGGAGAATCATATATGAATAAAGTAGAGGTATTGCTGGAATCACTACCCTATATAAAAGAATATTTTAACCAGATAGTAGTAGTAAAAATTGGCGGAAGTATGATGGAGAATGATAACATCATCCAGAGCGTCCTGAATGATTTAATTCTTATGAAATATGTGGGAATAAAGGTTGTTCTAATACATGGCGGAGGTAAGCAGATTTCCGAACTTTCAAGGGAAAAAGGGATAGAACCGGAATTCATAGATGGCCTCAGGATTACAGACAAAGATTCTATTGAAATTGTAAAAATGGTTCTTATTGGAAGCATAAATACTAAGATAGTGTCTTTCCTTAATAAACACGGTAATATGGCCATTGGCATATCGGGCAATGACTCGAGTTTTATAAAATGTCATAAAAAAGAATATAAAAAAGATGGAAAGATTATAGATCTGGGATTTGTGGGAGATATTGAGAGTATTAATTCTGAGTTTTTAAATAATATTCTGGATGACAATTATATTCCGGTTATTGCAACTTTAGGAGTGGACAGCCTGGGCAATATATATAATATAAATGCTGATACTTGTGCAGCGGAGATTGCAATTTCACTGAATGCAAAGAAAATGATATTACTTACAGATGTGGATGGAATTATGGAAAGTGATAAAGATGGAAATAAATTAATATCAAAATTAACAGTAAGTCAATGTCAGGAGATGATTGAGTCAGGACTGGTAAGCTCCGGAATGATTCCAAAAGTGATGGCATGTGTAAATGCATTAAAATCAGGTTCAGAGAGGGCGCATATATTAAACGGGACTAAAAAACATTCAATACTTGTAGAAATATTTACAGACAGTGGAATTGGGACAATGATAACTGATGAGGAGATTAAATGAACATAAGCAAGAATATAATAAGCAAGAATATAGAAATATTTGAGCAGGGAAATAAATATTTGATGTGCACATACAGCAGACTTCCAGTGGTATTTGTAAAAGCCAAAATGCAGTACTTATGGGATGTAGAAGGCAGTAAATATCTTGATTTTATAGCTGGATATGGCTGCTTGAATGTCGGGCACAGCAATAAATTTGTGGTAAATGCGCTAAAGCAGCAGATTGGTAAGATTATCCAGCCTTCAAATATTTATTTTAACCAGCCTCAGGTAAAACTGGCAAAAAAGTTATGCGAGATTACAGGATTTGGGGAGAAGGTATTCTTTGCCAACAGTGGCACTGAGTCTATAGAAGGAGCAATAAAGCTGGCAAGGAAGTATTCTACTGATAACTATAATTCCTCCCGGTATGAAGTAATAACCTTCAAAAGGGCTTTCCATGGAAGGACACTGGGAGCGCTTGCAGCTACCGCACAGTCGGAAAAACAAAAGTTATTTGAGCCACTTCTTGCCGGATTTAAGTATGCTGAATTAAATGATATGGATTCGGTAAAAGCATTAATAAATGAAAATACATGCGCTATTATACTGGAGCCGGTTCAGGGTGAAGGCGGAGTTTACCCTGCAGATAAAGAATTCATGAAAAGTTTAAAGGATCTATGCAGTGAAAAAAATATAATTCTTGTTTTAGACGAAATACAAACCGGGTTCGGCAGGACCGGGAATATGTTTGCCTACCAGAATTATGGTATTTATCCTGATATCCTTGTAGTCGCAAAGAGCCTGGGAGGAGGAATGCCCATTGGAGCAATTATTTCAACGAATAAAATAAGCGCCAGTTTTGGGCCAGGAACACATGGTTCAACTTTTGGGGGCAATACTGCTTCCTGTTCCGCAGGACTGGCAGTACTTGACTATATTAATGAAAACAGATTGGTTGAAAGGTCTAAAAAACTGGGTCAGTATTTCATTAAAAAGTTAATGAAGATTAAAAATAAATATTCAGTCGTAAAGGAAATAAGGGGAATGGGTCTTATGATTGGAATGGAATTTAATGAACCAATTGTGGAAAAACTGGTAACGGATGCCCTTAAAGATAAACTGGTTATTAATAAAGTATCAAGTAGTACTTTAAGGTTTCTACCACCACTGATAATAACCAAAAATAATATAGACAGGCTTGTAAAGTGGCTGGATGTAAATATCAAGGTATAAAATGAAAAAAGATTTCTTAACATTGAAAGATTATTCAAAAGAAGAAATTGAATATCTGCTTGATCTGTCAGGTAAGATAAAAAAAGATAAAAATTCATACAGTAAAGTACTTGAAGGCAAAAATATAGCAATGTTGTTTGACAAACATTCCACCAGGACAAGACTGTCATTTGAAGCTGGGATAAACCAGTTGGGTGGAAATTCAATATATCTGGATTCCAAAAATTTACAAATAAGCAGGGGAGAGACTTACCAGGATACGGCGAAAATTTTTTCAAGGTATCTTGACGGTGTGATTATAAGAACTTACAGCCAGGAAATTGTAGATATTTTTGCAAAATATGGAACCATACCGGTTATAAATGGACTTACTGATATTTATCATCCATGCCAGATACTCGCAGATATGTTAACATTAAAAGAACTGGGGCTATTAAATAAGGATCTTAAATTTATATATATTGGAGATAGCAATAATGTAACAAATAGCCTGATTATTGGATTTTCAAAGTTAGGGATTAATATAACTATAGGGTGTCCTGAAAAATATTCGCCTCCAGAAGAAATAATCAAATATGCAAGAAACCAGAAAGAAGGAAGCAAACTTAATTTAGTGCATGATCCAGTCAAGGCAGTAAGCAATGCAGATGTTGTTTATACTGATGTCTGGTTAAGCATGGGAGATGAGATAAATAAACAGAAATTAACAGATCTTAAAAGTTACCAGGTAAATTACAAGTTATTAAAATATGCAAAAGAAGAAGTAAAAGTAATGCATTGCCTGCCCGCTCACAGGGGCCAGGAAATTACATCGGAGGTTCTGGACGGTAAAAATTCTATTGTACTTCAGCAGGCGGAAAATCGCCTTCATGCCCAAAAAGCATTGCTGGTTTATTTATATGCTAATTAAATTTAAAAGATAAAATCAAATATAAGATGGTAAAATGAGCAGAATTGAAAGAATTAGAGCAATAAAAGAGATAATAAGCGGTAAAAAAATCTCTTCTCAGGAAGAATTATTAAATGAACTGGCAAAAAGAGGGTATCGTGTTACGCAATCGACTATTTCCAGGGATATAAACCGTCTGAGACTTGTTAAGACCAGGAATTACAAACAAGAAGAATATTACTCTATTGAAAGTAGAACGATAGATGGAAAAATTTTTGATCCGGAAAAATTTAAGTCAAAATTTAAGGAAAGTGTAATATCAGCAAAAAGAGCAGACAATATTATTGTGATCAAGACTTTTCCTGGCGAAGCTCAGGGAACGGCGGCGATAATAGATGGCATGAATTTTGTGGAAATACTGGGTACAGTTGCAGGTGATGACACTATTATTTGTGTTGCAGATAGTAATGATCATGGGGAAAAAATATTGAAATTGATGCAAAATCAATTTTAATGAAAATTACCAGTAATATTTGAATTTATATATTTTTATATTTAAAAAAAATGAAAGGAATAAAAAATGAGTGGAAAAGTAGTATTGGCCTATTCTGGCGGACTTGACACTTCAGTTTCCATAAACTGGATTAAAGAAAAATATAATATGGAGGTGATCGCTGTACTAATAGACTGCGGCCAGCCTGAAGATTTAAAAGAAGCCCGTAAGAGGGCGCTGGATATAGGAGCTATAAAATCTGTAATAGTTGATGCAAAAGAGGAATTTTTAAATGATTTCATTTTTTCATCAATAAAGGCAAATTTGAAATATGAAAAAAAATATCCGCTGGCAACAGCACTGGCAAGACCGCTTATAGTCAAAAAATTGGTGGAAATAGCAAGAAAAGAAGGAGCAAAAGCAGTTGCGCATGGTTGTACTGCCAAAGGCAACGACCAGGTGAGGTTTGATGTAGGGATTAGAAGCCTGGCACCAGATTTTAAAATAATTGCCCCTTTTAGAGAGTGGAGTATTTCAAGGGAAGAGACAATTAAATATGCAAAAAAATGTGGTATTAAGATTAATGTAACTAAAAAAAGTCCTTACAGTGTTGATGAAAATTTATGGGGGAGAAGCATCGAATGCGGCGCTCTTGAAGATCCCTGGAATGAACCACCTGATGATATTTATATGTGGACAAAAATAACAAAAAATAGTTATGAATCTGAATATATAGAAATAGGATTTCAGGAAGGAATACCTGTTTCTTTAAATAATGAAAATATTCCGCCTGCTATGATAATAAAAAAATTAAATAAATTAGCCGGCTCTTATGGAATTGGAAGAATTGATATGGTGGAAAACAGGCTTATTGGAATAAAATCAAGGGAAATTTATGAATCGCCAGCAGCAGAAATATTAATTGAAGCTCACAGACAGCTGGAATCACTGGTGCTTGACAGGGAGCTCATCCATTATAAATATCTGCTGGAGGAGAAAATGGCAGAGCTGGTTTATTTTGGATTATGGTTCACTCCACTGCGTAAATGCCTGTGTGCATTTATAGATGAAAGCCAGAAATATGTAACAGGCATCATAAAGATTAAGCTTGAGTATAAGAATTTTATAGTTGAAGGAAGGAAGTCTGATTATTCATTATATGATAAGGAACTTGCAACTTACGACAGGGGCGATAAATTTGATCCAAAAAATTCGGAAAGTTTTATAAAAATTTGGGGTTATCCCTATGAACTATTAGGAAGAAGAGGAAGAATTAATGGGAAATAAAATATGGAAGGGCAGGATAGAAAAAAATACTGATAAAACAGTTAATAAATTTACCTGTTCCATAGACGTGGATAAAAGCTTATACCTATATGATCTTACTGGAACTGCAGCTTATGCGATAGGACTTAATAAGATCGGAATTATCCCGGATGATGAGCTTAAAAAAATTATTTACGGCCTAAAAACAGTTAAAAAAAATATTGAGGAAGGTAGTATTGATACGAGTCTTTATGAAGATATTCACAGTCTGGTTGAATCCGAAATGGGAAAAATAATTGGAGATGCAGGCATGAAAATTCATACCGGAAGGAGCAGGAATGACCAGATTGTGCTGGATGAAAAACTGTTTATAAAAGATGCCTTAATAGATATAATAAGTAAGATTTTAGCTCTGCAGGGGAATATATTAAAAATTGCAGAAAGTAAAATCGATATTATTATTCCAGCGTATACTCATATGCAAAAAGCCCAGCCTGTTCTGCTTTCGCATTATTTTCTCTCTTTTTTTAAAAAGTTTGAGAGGGATACTGACAACCTTTTTTTCAATTTTGAAACCTGCGATTATATGCCGCTGGGAGCTGCAGCCTGTGCAGGAAGCGGATATAAGCTGGATAGAAAACTACTAAAAGAACTTCTTGAATTTAAAGATCTTGATTCTAATAGTATGGATATAGTAGGAAACAGGGATTTTATAATAGATTTTATATATTCCTGCAGCAAGATAATGCTGCATCTGAGCAGGTTATGTGAAGACCTTATTATATATAACACCAGTGAGTTTTCATTTATTGAAATAGATGAAGATTTTTGTACAGGCAGCAGCATAATGCCTCAAAAAAAGAATCCTGATGTTCTGGAGTTAATAAGGGGCAAGAGCTCCCTGGTTATTGGCAGTCTCATGCAGTCAATGATACTGCTTAAAGGCTTGCCTTCAACCTATAACAGGGATCTTCAGGAAGATAAAAAAATACTACTCAGCGCTTATGAGGAAACCTCTGCCAGTGTTGAAATATTTTCTAAATTACTTGAGAAAATAAAATTCAATAGTATAAAAATTAATAATTCCCTGAAAGAGGGATTTTTAGAAGCTACTGATATTGCTGACTATCTGGTAAAGAAAGGTGAAAGTTTTAGAAAAGCGCATAACATTGTAGGAAAGATTGTACGCTTTTGTATTGATAAAAAGATATCATTCAAAGATTTAGAGATGGAGGAGCTTAAAAATTATTCGCCTTATTTTGAAAGTGATATACATGATATGGTAGAAATTCAGTCATGTATATCAAGTAAAAAAGTTGAATGCGGTACAGAAAAAGGGCAGGTAATTTTAAATATTGAGTCAGGAAAGAAAAAAATAAAAGATAGCAGGAACAAACTTAAAGATTTAATCAAAAGGACTCCTAAATTTGAGAAAATCATAAAGTACATCGACGCTTAAGAATTCATATTTCAGATTTCCAAAATGAATCACACCATAAATAAAATAGAGCTGACAGCGCCGGCAGGAGGCTGGAATCAATTGGTAGCAGCGGTTAATGCTGGTGCTGATTCTGTTTATCTGGGATATAAAAAATTTGGTGCCAGAGCGTATGCTGAAAATTTTGATATAAATCAAATAAAAAAAGCAGTAAACTTTGCTCACAGTCATGGTGTAAAAGTATATTTAACCTTAAATACACTGGTAAAAGATAGAGAAGTACCAGAGGTAATAAATTTCCTGAACGAATACATTTATATATGTTCTGACGGAATTATTATCCAGGACTATGGTATATATAAAATTCTAAAAGATTTGTTTAAGACCATTCCAATTCATGCAAGTACGCAACTTAACATTCATAATATTTATTCATTAAAATTGTCAGGCAATCTTGGATTTAAAAGAGTCATCCTTGCCAGGGAAATGACTCTGGACGAAATAAAAGATTTATGCAAAAAAAAGTTGATGGAAATAGAGGTATTCGGTTATGGTTCTCAATGCTATTCATACTCGGGAAGCTGTTATTTCAGTTCATTTGTAGGAGGTAGAAGCGGGAATAGAGGGAAATGTACCCAGCCCTGCCGGATGAAATATAAGCTTCTTGAAAGAGATGCTGGTAAATATAATTATATTATCGCGGATGGAAGTTATATATTTAGTAAGAGCGATCTTTGTATTCTGGATATTATACCCGAAATTATAGCAGCAGGAATCAATGCCCTAAAAATAGAAGGAAGAATGAAATCTCCGGAATATGTAGGTATGGTCACTAAAATTTACAGAAAATATATAGATCTGTATTATGAGAATCCTTTAAATTTTAATGTAGATGAATACGACTTTTATAAACTTGCACAACTATTTTCAAGAGAAATGGGAACTGGATATTTAAAACAAAAATACACGAAGGAAATCATATCATTAAAAAAATCAGGAAGTATCGGGAATTTTTTAGGCAGAGTTTATAAGATAGATTATGAAGGCAATAATAACAGAAAAAATTTACTGGTAAAATCTATTTACATAAGAAGCAGATGGAAAATAAATAAAGGAGATATTATCGAAATATGGACTAAAAAGGGCAACAGCCGGATAAATATCGGAAACTTTAAACTGATAGATGAAAAAGATAAGAGATATACATATGAAATTGTGGTAAATAAAAGAAATAGTATTTTAGAAAAAGATAGAGTATTTAAATATTTTGATAAGAAAATAGATGATGAAGCCAAATCTTTGTTTAAATATGATATTAATAAAGATAGCGCAGCAGCACTTTACAGGGTAAAAACTCCGACTAGTAAAATAAATGAAAAGGAAATTGAAAATTACTTAAATAAGTTTCTATTAAAAAATAATAAAGCCGCCGGGGAAGAACGAGAAGAGGAATGGGAAGAACCAGAACGTAAATTGACTCTTTCTGCCTGTATATATGAACAGGAGTGCATTGAACCTGCTGTAGATAAAGGAATTACTCATATTATTTACAGCGATTTCAAAGAAATGGTGTATGGCAGCAATTTCAAGGCCAGCTTAATTAAATCCTTAAAAAAATATAATGAATTAAAAGACATAAAAATATCGATTAATACACCGTCAATTTTATATGACGATGATTTTATATCGCTGAAAAAAAATATTTTAAAATTACTGGATTGTGGGTTAAACAATTTTAAAATATCAAATCCAGGAGTACTGGAATTATTAAACGAAATAGGCTGTAAAGACAAGTCTGATATTAACCTGTATTTAGGCTTTAATTTTAACTTATTCAATAGTTTATCATTAGTTTTTTTCAATGATATTATGAATTTAAAAACTACTTTGAAAGGAATAGAATTTTCTCCGGAACTAAACCTGGAAGAAATTTTTAAAATAATATCAAATGCAGAAAATTTATTTAAGGATGAAATAGAGTTTTCCATTTTTGGTCATGGTTACTTTCCGGTTATGAATTCAAGATATAAAATTAAATTCCTCACAAATAAAGCTGGCGATGATAATTTTTACATAGAAGACATTAAAGGTTACAGGTTTCCGGTCGGTTCAGATTATAACGAAAATATGATAATTTTTAATTCAAGGAATACCTGCACTTTATTTAATCTTGACAATATAAAAGCAAGCGGAGTCAACAATATTATTATAGATAGTAGATTCCTGGAGAAAAAAGATTTCTATAAGATACTGAGAAGTTATAGAGAGGCAATAGATATTCTTTATAACAAGGGCACCGGAAAATATAAAATTTTTACTTCTTATCTGCAGGATGATAATCTATTCAAAAACTATTCAAAAGGGCATTTGTTTCGTGGAGTAGAATAAATAAGATAATTATTTATGTAAGATAATTATTTATATCTGTCTTTCCGCAAGTTAAAAACTCAGTTTTTCCTAATTAATTTCTTAAAAATTACAGGGTTACTTACCCCAAAAATCATCCTCATTAATATCTAAAAGACCAAGTAATAACTTATGTATAGAGCTCAGCTCGTCTTTAAATTCCTTTATTACTTTATCATCTTTTAATATTTTATACGAAGAGATTCCATCAAAATTATAAAAAATCTTTGATGTTGTAGGATAAAATGACTTGCGGTACTCAGGATAAATAGGAAGTGACTTAATTGCCCTCTCTTTCATTGACATTCGTACTTTTCTCTCAATTATGCCCTGCACAATTAGTGCTACAAAAAATAGAAACATTATTGCCTCTACTCTTTGTATATTCTTAAAAAAGATAGGGGCGGCCTCATGAACACTTTTAAACTGATTAAATCTTTTCTCAAGCTTGGGCTGATATTTATATGAGACAAGGGCTTCTTTTGGGCCAATTGATTTATCGGTTGATAGAAGGGGAAAGATACCGTCAGCTCTCTCTTCCTTTTTAAGCCTTTGCCTATCTATGTCCCAATCAAGTAAATATATAGTTTTTGTAATACTTTTGTATTCTGCAAAAGGTCCCGGCCTTCCTTTGCCGATCTTTTTTCTTATCTCTTCGGTTTTTTTAGATACAGTAATTGTAAAAAAATCCTCAATGCCGTATTTATTTAATATGGCCTCTACCTTATCTATTATGGCCTCTTCTGTTCTTAGGTCTCTTTTATTTAATTTTAAAGATAGCTCCAATAGGGCGCTGTCTGCTTTTTTAATTCTTTTTTGCCTTAAATTCTTATCCAGCTTTTTTTTCTGGCTTGATAAGTACCAGTATATTGCATATCCATCATCAATTGTTCTGTAATTTCCTAAAAACAGGCTAAAATATTCACTGTCGCAGTCACCTTCTTCTACCTTTCTTTTTAGGATTATCTTTCTTGGTATATTTGCGCTAAGAAGCTCATCTTTAAAGATCTTTGTCTCCTTGTATGTATTGGGCATAACAGTTATTACTCTTCCTCCATTTGAAACGATATGTGTTAGCTGACATGATGTACATACCTTAGAGTCTGCAACATAGACAAAATCACTTCTTCCTGCAATCTTTTTTACTGTATTCCATGTCTCTATATGGGTGGTATCATCTGTTCTATTTCCTGCATATGTTTTGTAATGAACAGGTATAGCCCCATCTGATGATATAGTTAGGCTAAACACAAGATGAACAAGATCCGGTCTGTGGTCTTTATTGTTTCCCTTTGCCATCCTAAGTCCATCTTTTGTTACCCCTGCAATCTTTCCATAAGCCTTTACTGTTGTAGAATCATTATGAACTCTTTTCATATCAAGGTTTATTTTTTTTATCATGGTAACTACAATATCAGTCATAAGGGTAGCCCTGTCTGCTGCATACAGTTTATCTAAAGCCCTTCCAAACCTGTCATCATTAAAAGATGCAACCTGGGCCTTATCAAGTCCGTGGCATTTAGGTTCAATGTCACTCATCCACTGGCTAAGCTCATATAGGGGCTGCCTTCCAAGGGTTATGTTCCAGATTAAAAACAAAAGTGCATCAACAGAGGCTACTGCCTCATTGCAATAAGAGGGGATGTATTTTGAAAATATAGATTCAAGACCCAGCATTTCAGAAACTGATTTAATAAGGGGTATACCCGATATATTAAATCTTTTTAATTTTTCACTATTATCTCTTGACATCTTAACTATATATTATATATTATATTGTTAAGGTGTCAATATTAAAACAAATAAAAGCTATAGAGAAAAAAAGAGCTGCTGCTCTTAGTAAGATACTGTCAGCTAAGCTTGTGGCGCCAGGCTCATATGGCAGGGTATACTGCAGGTGTGGCAAGCCAAACTGCTGGTGCAGCAGTGGCAAAGGTCATCCATACAGCCGTATTGTTTTCTCAGAGGGTGGAAGGTCAAAAACTAAATCAATTAGTGAGGATAATGTTGGATGGATAAAAAAAGTTACCAAAAATTACCGGGATTTTAAAGAAGGAGTCAAAAAGATAAAAGAATATGACAGTATCCTATTTGATCTTCTTGGTAAGTATTTAAAAGAAATAATTATGCAAACCCGAGACAAAAAAGAGTATAATTAAATCGGATTTTTTTCATTTTTAACTTGCGGAAAGACAGTTA
>Ga0163209_1000559_pt1 | contig 16319 bp, 22 predicted proteins | sample Kivu_160m_FD_113538 | JGI IMG/M metagenome (GOLD analysis project Ga0163209, IMG submission 113538) | Freshwater microbial communities from Lake Kivu, Western Province, Rwanda to study Microbial Dark Matter (Phase II) - Kivu_160m | ecosystem: Environmental > Aquatic > Freshwater > Lake ...
AGTCTATCTTGTTCATGCCCTTCCGTATCTTGGACTTTATGTAGCCGGAGTTAACGCCGAACCTCTTGAAAGCCGTCTTGGCCCTGTCGCCGGCAACCTCGTTTATCTCGAAAGCCACCACCAGATGCTGTTTGGAGCGGTCGCCCGTCAAGTCCGACAGGGAAACATTTATTGTGCGGCCGACCAGCAGCTTAGGGTCTGAAGCTATCGTGGAGCCAACCTCCTGATAGTCGAACTTCTCCGGAGCCTGTATGACATACGTCCTCTTCTGCTTCCATCCGGTCAAGCTCTTTTTAGCCATCTTTAATCACTGACTCAGCAGCTATCTGACACCGTATCAAGTCGTCTATAACGGCAAGCATGCTGCGTATGCTGTTTGACTTCACCAAAGAAGTTATTGCGTTCTCGTCGTAGCCCGTCTGCACCGAAAGCCCCTCAAGGCTGATGTTGTCAACATCAAGTGACTTGCAGACCTCCCTGGCATTCCTGCATTCGGTTTTTATTTTCGCTGTATGCTTCATTTTAGACTAGAAGGTTGGCCTTGTCGGCGTCGTAACGCCAGCCCTCGGGCAGGCGACCCTCCCTGGAGTAGTACTTGACGAGCCTTCTTATTTTGGACTCAATCAAGAGGAGACTGTGCTTGTTGGATGTATCCTTCTTGTGGGACTCAAGATGCTTCCTAAGGCTCACAGCCTTCTTTATGAGGTTTTGCATGTCCTCAGGTATGTCGAATTTTACGCTGTTTTCCGCCAGAATCCGTGTTATCTTCTTGCCGCTTATCTGCTGCACGTCCGGGATGCCGTACTGGTCCCTTAGGATGACGCCTATCTTGCTGGGCGAGTTGCCGTCCTTGGAAAGCCGGACTATCAGGTCAACCAGCTCCTGCTCCCCGTAGGCAAGCCAGTTGGGCGGGCTTGTCCGTAGGGGTCTTGTGGAGCCGGACTTTCCTTTCTTGCGCGCATGCATTCGAGCCATTCTAGTGTTATCGTCAGATTACCTGCTTGGTATGAGATAGCCGAAGCCCCCTCATCCAGAACAAGGGTTAAACGTGAATAAAGATAAGGTAAAAGGGCTTTAAAAATGGGTGAAAGTCACCCGGAAACCTGTTTTTTGAACAGCGCGTCAACGCTCCTCAGGAAATCCTCTCTGGACGCCAGCGGAATGCGCGCTCCGGCGGCTATGTCGTGGCCTCCGCCTTCGCCGCCGAATAGGCTGCTTTGGGAGCGCATTGCCTCGCCCAAATGTATGCCCCTGCGGATCAGGCCCCAGTTGGCTCTGGCGGACACCTTAAGCATGCCAGGGTCTTCCCTGTCCAGCGCGAACGCCAGAACCGGCTTGTCCGGCGGTATTATCCTGGCGCCGTAGGCCATGCCCGCTATTACTCCTATGACGCTCTCCTGGATGTTGCCGCCGGCGTCGAAGAAATAGAGGTTTTGCATCGATTCAACGCCGTTTCGCGTCAGGTAGTCTATGCCTTCGCGCAGCACCCGCCGGTAGTCCTCAAGCAGGACTCTGGCTTTGTTCAGAGCGTCCCTCCGGTCGCCCAAACAGACTTGGACCGCTATTTCAGGCTGACTCTGCCTGCCGCACGCGTTGAGCATGGTCGCGAACTCCTTTGCGTCGCGCAGTTCAGTCCGCCTTTCCTCGTTCAAAAGGGTGTAGACTTCGCCGACCATCCGCTGGATAATGAACTCGGGCGTGTTCAAGTCCAAAAGCTTCATGTATAGTGCGCTGGCAACCTTCTTGCGCTCCTCCCACGTCAAGTCAACGTAGTTTTTCATCTGGCCTTCCACAGCAGGCTCTATTCCCAACTCGACCAGAAACTGGGTGCAGGCCTGCACGTTTCCTGTCAGCGACGGTATCACCGGGTCGGAGGAGTAGGCAATCATCTGCGCCAGAGGCCGCGACTGCCTGCCGAAAAGCCTCAGGTCGTTTTTCACCTTCAGCAGCTTCTGGGACACGGCATCGTCTAGTATCACGCGGTTGAGGGCGTGCAGTCTGCCTCCGTTGTCCTGCATGTCTCCGACGGCGCCGACTATGGCTATGTGTGCCATGTCGGTGAAGCCAAGCGCCTTGGCTGTGAAGTAGGCCATGCCCGAGCCGCTGACGTCCAAGCCGCCGTCGAAGCCGAACAGGTGCGGGTTGACCTGCAGTGAATATTCCCCCTCAGGCTGGTGGTGGTCTATGATGTAGTATTTCTCCAAGCCGGCCTGCTTTATGAGGCTCAGCTGCCCGCTTCCCATGTCGGTGAAAACGTATGCCTGCGGGTTAGAGTCCAGTATCTGTTTTATCGTGATGCTGTCAAGCTGCTTTATGACCTTGAAGCCCACGCTCTTGCCCAATGAGCGGAGCATTTTAACCGCTATGGCGCATGCTGTGACGCCGTCGGCGTCATGGTGACTGACAACAAGGAAATCGTCCTCTGAGGAAAGTTTCGCCGAAAATTCCCTTATCTGCTGGAAAAAATCCATTTTCGAAAGAAGTAAGATATATTTGTTTGACGCCTTAAAACTAGACAATCATTCTGCCTATGTTTTCAGCCCACGTGTCGGTGTCCTTGTCCACGTAGATTAGGACGTCTATGAGAGCGCCCGAGAAGTCCACGAACCTCAGCTCTATGTACCTCAAGAGAAGCCGGTTAACAGTCTTCATCTCCTGGATGTCGTTGAGGGGTATGTACACCACCGGTTCGCCCGAACCGGGAGGCTCGGCTGCTATTCCTATGTTGGTTAGGTAGAGGTTGACCTCAATAGGCGAGCCGTCGAAGGGGCCTTCCCTGCCTATCATCTTCGGGATTATGACCGACTTATCAGGGTATTTCCTCTGCAGGATGACTTCCTCGCCCGGCGCAAAGACCATCTGCTTCTCCCTCTCGAAGAAGGAGTGGTACATCCAGTAGGAGCCGACAATCGCTAACCCGGTGCTTCCAAGTACCATAACGGCCGTGAAGGCGGATAAGCCGCCTTCCTGGACGTAGCGGTACGCGAGAAAGGCTAACGCAATCAGCAGGGCGAGGGAAACCCCAAGACCAAAAAACCGTTTGGTTCGCTTGTCCATGGACAATATTTATTAGGCGCGTATATTAAAGTAATGAGCTTACATGAACATATTGTGGTGCATAACGGGCGGCGGGCATATGCTGGAGGAGTCCTGCAGGGAAATCGAGAGGCTTTCCGGCGGAAACTATGTTACAGTCGCCCTCTCGAAGGCGGGCCGCGAGGTGGTTGGGATGTACGGCCACAGAAGGAGGCTGAGGAAGGCGGCCAAAAAAGTCGTACGTGAGGAGGAGCAGGGATGCAGCAGCCCAATGGTTTGCAATCTGGGGGTATTCGACCTTGTTGTCGTCTCACCATGCACCGCCAACACTGCGGCCAAGATTGCCTTGGGCATAGCTGACTCGCTGGTCAGCAACATAGTCGCCCAACGGCTGAAGGCCGGAAAAAGTGTTGTGCTGGTGCCAACCGACCGTGAGAGGGAGGTTGAGACAACCATCCCATCCGGAAGGAGGGTGCGCCTTAGATGCCGGAAGGTTGACTTGGAAAACACAAAAAAGCTGGGGAAGATGAGAAACGTGAGAGTAGTGGGCAGACCAGACAAAATACGGGGTATTATGAAGGATGTGGACTGAGAAATACAGGCCTAGAAGGCTTGACGAGGTGGTGGGCAACAAGACGGCTGTTGAGGCGCTTAAAAACTTCAACTGGAAAAAGCCGCTGCTGCTTCACGGCGCGGCGGGCACAGGAAAGACTTCGATTATAAACGCCGTAGCCATCGAGAAAGGCTTTGAACCTGTGGAAGTAAACGAGGAAAACATAGGCAGCGCGGATGCGGTCGGCGAAACCTCAAGCATCTACGGCGGAAGGCGGCTTATCGTCATAGAAGATGTGGACCAGCTTTCTGAAACCAAAAAGGTCGCAGAATTCCTCGAGAAAACAAGGAATCCCACGATTCTCACGGCAACCGACTCTAAGTCGAAGAAACTCAAGGCATTAAAGGGGCTCTGCATCGAGGTTCAGCTGAGGAGGCCGCAGCCGGCGACCATAGCAAACTACCTCGGCGAGATATGCGGGCACGAGAAGGTCAAGGCCGACAAGGAGGTTCTGCTGTCGATAGCCAAAAACTGCGGCGGAAACATGATGACCGCATTAATAGACCTCGAAACCCTCTCCAAAGGCAGGCACTCCATAACAGTCAAGGAGCTGGGGGAGATTTACGGGAGGGATGTGGAAGGCGACATATACAAGACCCTCGGCGAGATATTCAACGGGAAGGACATTAAGGAGGTGGTCGCCTCGACATGGAACGTCGACGACGAACTCAGGAACATAATATTCTGGGTCGACGAAAACACGCCCCACATAATCCAGGAGGCCAAGCCGCTCTCCAGGGCGTTCCACTTCCTTTCGAGGGCTGACGTCTTTCTGGGGAGGATAATGAGGAGACAGTACTGGGGCTTCCTGAGGTACGCCAACGCCTTGATGACTGCGGGCGTCAACACAAGCAAGGAGAAAACACGCTATGCCATGTACCGGTTTCCGGGCTATTTCGCCGCCTTGGGCAGGACAAAGGCGGAAAGAAACATGGCCAAAGGCATAAGCGACAAACTCTGTGCCAGGATACACTCCTCCAAGGCCACCATAATCAAGGAAGACATACCGCTGCTTAAGACGCTGGTCAAGAAAGGCAGGGTAGACGAGGGAACGTTGGCAGCCGAGTACCAGCTTTCCAGCCAGGAGATAGAATACCTGAAGGACGCCTAGTCTTCGGTTATGATGTCGTCTGAGGCGATTATTGAGCGGAAGTCGTCGAAGCTTATCCTCTTCCCGGTCTTGAACTTCTCCTTAGCCTCTGAAATCTTCTCCGCCATCTTCTTCTTAACCGAAGTCTCCCGCGACTTAGCCAGGGTGTCGTAGGCCGCATCCACCTCATCCTCAGACGACTTTATTTCGTCCTTGAGCAGGGTGATTTCATCGCGTATGGGCTTAAGCTCCTCATACTTAGACAAAAGCTGCGTGTGGAAGTCGTCTGACTGCTTCCTTACGGCATCAAGCTCCGAATACACGTTGAGAGACTCCATGTGCTTTTTTTCGGCCTCGCTCGCCGTCGAACGGATGGTGTCGGATATCATGTTGACTTCGCTCTCCAGCAGGGCGATTTCACTGTATTTCGAGAGTATTGAACTGTGTATCTTGTCCGCCTTGAGGGCGATATCAAGCTTCTGGGACATGCTTATTGCATCCTCGAAAAGCTTCTGCTCCTTCTCGAGCGGCATTTCCTCGCAGAGCAGGCGATTGAATACCTTGTTTAGCCGGAATATTATCTTGGTCGAAAGCGCCCCAGCGTCCTTATTTAGGGACTTCTTCTCGCTCACTGAACCCTTGACGTCATCCCTCAGCGTCTTTATCCGCTCGATTATGCCGGCCCTCTTGTTTTTGAGCGAAGCAACCTCCTCGTTTAGTTTGTCGCGCTCAGAACGCAGCCTCTTGCCCTTCGATGAAAGCTCCTTCACCTTGACGTTAAGATTGTTTCTCTCGGCCTTAAGCTTCTTTATCTCGCTCCAGAACTTCTCTTCCCTAGAAAAAAGACTCTTCAGCCGGGCTATCTTGCCGTCTAAGTCGGTTGAGAGCTCATCAAATTTTTTACCTAATTTGGTCATGTGCCACCTCACCCGCCCTAGCGTCCCAGTACTGCAACGCCGCTTCATGGTCGCTGATTTTGCTTCTGACCCCTTCAAGCCTCTTGGAGCTTATCTTTTTCGGGTTGTTTTTCACGAGGCTGTTAAGTTCCGCAAGGGCTTTCGCCTTTTTCTCGTTATAGCTTAATTCCCCCGAAGTTATCCAGTGGTTGAATTGGTCTATCTCCTCCTGAAGAACGAGTATCCTGTCCAGGTTAGCAAGCTCTATCTTGTACTGCGACAGGAACCTCTTGTGCTTTTCAACGATGAAACCGCAAAGCTGCTTAATGTTATCCAATTCAACATATAGACTACGATTTTGGGGTTAAAAAGGTTTATCCTTGACCGCAAAAAGAATCCTCTGCATGGACGTGATGTGGCATAGGAGAGCAATCAAGGCGACCGAGTACACGAGATAGATTTCATTGAAGTACCCTAAAGCCATGCCCAAGTAGAGGAGGTCAAGCCTCTCCGAACGCTCTATCAGGCCGCCCATCTTCTCCAGCGCCTTGGGGTCCGTAACCAAGCCCTTGTGGTGCGCGTAAGCCCTGATGAAAGACGGCATTAGGGCGCCAAACAGGAGCAGGAGCATCCACGCCCCATTTGGGAGCAGGAACTCCGCCGCATCCCGCAGGTAGAACCACAATCCGAGGTAGAGGAGGAACTCGACATAACGGTCAGCCACCCCATCAAGGAAAGCCCCGAACTTCGACGTCCTTTTGCTGGCCCTAGCCACCGCGCCGTCAATCAAGTCAATGAAACCGGACAGGAAGAAGAAAAAAAGGCCGGCAAGCAGCTTGCGCTGGCAGAGGGCCATGAAACCCGGGAGGGCAAAAAAAAGCGTCAGAAGCGTCCACGCGTTCGGGCTTAGGCCGAATCTCGAGAAAAAGCGGCCTACAGCCATGCTGAGCGAGTCAACGTGTTTCCCGAATTTTGACTTCAGCATTTTCGTGATGGCTTGCTTAAATCGCCAGCAACGTGGTCGACGTAGAAGACAACGTGTTGAACAAGGTCTCCGACGGCTCGACAAATACGTACCTGTAGCCGAGGAACCACCATAGGATGAACACCAAGACGAGCAACACTATGGCTGCACCTATTATCGCTATCTCCCATATGGGTGGACCCGCCTTTGAGGCCATTTTTCAACTAAATAATAAGCGTTATGCCTTAAAAACAAGAGTTGCTGTACGCGCGCCTGAGGCGCGCATAATTCACTTCAACTCCCTGAGCTTTCTAACGCCTTTCACCGCAGCCTCTACCGCCCGCTTCGCATACTCCACGCGCTTGTGCGCCTCAAGCCTGCTCATCCCGGGGCCGCTTACGCCCAACGCGACGGGCTTGTCGTATTCCAGCGACAAGTCGGTCATCTTCCGCGACGCATGCTGTATCACGATTTCGTCGTGCTCGGTCTGCCCCTCTATGACCGCCCCCAATGTGACCACCGCGTCAACCGTCTTTTTCTCAAGGAGTTTCTTGACAATCAAGGGCATGTCAAAGACTCCGGGCACCGTCACCACCTGGGTTACTTCAGCCCCCAGGAATTTCGCGTGCTCTCTTGCAAGCTCAACCATCGACGAAGTTATGTCGTAGTTGAACTCCGCCGCAACAATCCCCAAACGTATTTTGTCCATTCCCCTGTCACCTCCCATTTTTTGTTTTTTTTTTTTACTTCAACGACCCCGCGTCCCTTCCGCCCTGACGCTGGCCTGTGCCGGCCTCCCGCGTCAGCTGCTCGGGACGATAGAGTATTTTGATTGCGTTCAATGCGTGCTCTCTGGCGCGCTTTTCCATCAGCTTCGCAAGCTGCTTTTCTGTTTCGGCCTCGTCCTCGTGGACGAAGACCTCCAGTATGTGCGTGTTGGTCATCAACTGGGCCTGGATTATGCCCAAGGAGGCCTCGTGGGCGCAGGTCTTGTCCACGGCTTCCTTGCCGGGCATGCCGAACGCCATGACTATGTCGCATTTCCTTTCCTCAATAAGTTTCTTGCACGCAACCGGCAGATCCTTGACGCCCGGCACCGTGTATCGCGCTATTCCTATGCCGCCCAGATTCTTCTTCAGCTCGTCTATGGCCGCGGAGGCCATGTCGTATCTCGCAAAGGTTGTGTCTGCAATGCCTATCTTCATCTTGAGCCCCCCCAGTAACGCACTATCTCTTCGGTATTAGTCAGCGTCAGGTTTTTCTTCCGGGCGTACTCCGCCGCCTTAGGCAGCGTCAACGCCTTTTTTGTTTTCGCGTCCATCATCTCGCATATGACTGCGACGGGCGCGAGCCCTGCCATCTCGACGAGCGCGGTGGACAGTTCGGTGTGGCCACGCCGGCGTTCAAGGCCGGACGATATTAGCGTGTGCACGTGCCCGGGCGTGCGGAAGTTTTTGCCGAAGGACGAGGGCGACGGCTTTACAGCAAGTTTCGCGAACTCGCTTATCGTGAGCGCCCGGTCCACATCGGTTATGCCGGTGAAAGTTTTCCTGTGGTTCAGGGTGATGGAAAACGATGACTTCTCGTCGTAGGGTATGTCGTCTGCCTCCAATGTCCGGAATACCTTCATTTTTGAGTTGCGGTAGACGTCCTGTATGAAGGGCATCTTCAGTTTGCCGGCAATTTCCTTTGAAATTGCCATGCAGATGAGGCCGCCCCCGTCGACGCGCATGCTAGCCACCGCATCAGGGGTTATTTTTTCAGCCGCCATGCATATGTCGACCTCGTTCTCCCTGCTGCTTGAATCGTGTATTAGGACGAATTTGCCCGTCCTCAGGCCCCGTATCGCTTTTTCAACGCTCATTCTTTAGTTCCCCCATAAGCTGTGACACAATCTGCCTGAAGTATGCCCGGCCTTTCTGCTTCGATGCCTTCGTTGGGTCGCCGAGGACGCCCGACTTGGAGTAGTCTATGGTCCGCCAGCTCTTTTTTCCCGGAAACCTGAAGTCATGCATTCTTATTTTCTTCACTCGGACTTTGTCGGGGTGCAGGCACAGCATGAGCGACGTCTCTATCTCTCCCGCGTGGTCGTATCCCTTTATCTGCCCTACTATGTCGAGGTGTCGTACTCCCCTTAGCCTTATCGAAGACAACGCCCTCCTGTTTCCGCCGTGACCGTTTACCAGGATTATTCGCCTGAAGCCGCTTTTCCTGAGGCTTCTGCACACGTCCGTTAGCTGGTTCTTGAAAGACTTCTGGGAAAGGGAGAGCGTCCCCGGAAAGTCCATGTGTTCGCTTGAGACGCCGGGCGCCACGGATGGGGCGACGACGGCATTCAGCTTTGAGGCTATTTCGTTTGAGACCGCTTCCGCTATGAACGTGTCAGCCCCCAACGGCATGTGGGGCCCATGCTGCTCCACGCTTCCGATGGGCACTACCGCAGTGCCCCCCGGTTTCACGTCCCCCCAGGTCATGTCCATCAGCTTCATTTTATTGCGTAGTGCAGCAGTATCTGGTCGCCCAGTCTCCTGCATCCCCTGTAGCCGAGTTCCGTCTTCCTGCCCACGCCCCCGTTTATCCAGCGTATTCCGTCGCCCAATATCACGGGCGCTATCGTGAGGTATATTTCGTCCACCAGCCGGCTTTCCAGCATGCTACGTATGAGGGTTCCCCCGCCCTCAAGCATCAGGGTTCTTATTCCCCGCGAGTGCAGGTGATTCATCAGCTTTTTGAGGTTCACCTGCGTTTCGCCGGCCGTCACTACTACGGCTTTTTTCATCAGCGCCTTCCTTCTGCCTTCCGGCGCCTTTTTTGAGACCGCGATTATGGTTTCTGAGCTTCCATCAAGCACCCGCGAAGCAGGCGGAGTCCTCGCCCTGCTGTCGACCACAACACGCACTGGATTCCGGCCCCTAGCATGCCTTACCGTGAGCTTCGGGTTGTCGGTGATTACCGTATTCACTCCTACCATTATTGCGTCGCATTCCGCCCTCATCTCGTGCACCCTCCGCAGGTCTCTTTCGTTGGAGAGCCGTATCCGCTTGCCGGGCCGCCCTATTATGCCGTCGAGGCTCATGGCGCAGTTGAGTGTCACGTGGGGCTTCATTTTTTGTCCTTGTCGACTGCAAAGAGGCCGTCGACCAGCACTTTCCTGACGTTTTCTGGCTCGCACCGGTGCACAATCGAGGCAAGCAGGTTCTTGCTTCCCTTTAGCGTTGGTGCGTTTTTGTCGAGAAACATGATGTCTGCGTCCGCGCCCTTTTTTATTGTCCCGGAGTTTTTTCTGAAGGCTTTCGCTCCGTTGCGTGAGGACAAAGCGAAAACCTCCTGCGGCGAAAGCATGCTTCCCTGAAGCAGGGACGCCTTCGACAGGTACTCCATCTCCCGGAACATGTTTGGCTGGTTTATCATGACGTTGTCGGTTCCGAGCGAGACGTTGACTCCGGCGTCAAGCATTCCCCTGACGTCCGGAAAGCCGGCTTGGAGGCAGGAGTTGCTTCTCGGGCACACCACTATCGATATGTTCTTCCGGGCCGCAATCCTTATTTCTTCCTTGGACGCCTTCGTGTAGTGTATTATCACGTCCGGGTTGTGTTTTAGGGCGCGCTCAACCTCGCCTTCGCTCTCTCCAGCATGCAGGGCCAGTATCTTCTCCCGCGGTTCTGGTATTTGGCCCTCTTGGTAAAGGTTCAGCCCGAGGCCGTCGCATTCTTTTTCGCTTACGTTTCTGCCGAGTATCACCGGCTTTATCTTGATTGACTCCGCGGCCTTTTTTAGTTCGGCTATGCCTTCCAGGCCGTTTTCCCTGAAGTCGGCGAAGGAGGTTGTTCCGGATGAAAGCATGTAGGCCATCGAGTCCTCCATGGAGTCAACTCTTTCTTGCGGGCTTGAATGCGGGTAGATGCCCCATTTGGCTCCGTCTTTCCCGACCGCCTGGCTTGCGTTCATGCCAAAGACTGCTTCTTTCGCGAACGAGTCCCCGACGTGCGTGTGGGCGTTGAACAGCGAGGGGGCTGCAAGGTATTTGCGGCAGTCCACCGCCCCGGTGGAGTATCCGTCGGCGACCTCCGTTATCAAGCCCCCTTCGATGGTTATGTGCGATTCCTCGATTTGCTCTAGATTGTCTCCGGAGAGCGTTGAGGCGTTTACTATCATTTTTTTTCTATGACCTCCTCTTTGGCGCCTGAACGGATTTCCTTCAGCCCCATGCTTGCCAGGTGGACGGCTTCTTCTGCGGTTTTTGCCGTCCCTATGCCGGCCTTCAGCGCTATGCTTGTCTCCTTTTTTATTTTCTTGAATATTTTCAGGAAGTCGTGTTTTGTTGTTTTTCCGCAGGGTAGCAGGAAGTTGTCTCCGCCCATGAAGAACACCAGCGAGCCCTTGGGCGTGAAGTGCTTGACTAGCGACCGCTCTATCTGCACGACTCGGGCGTAGGAGTCGTAGACGTTGCTGTCTGTGTGTTTGGTTATGTCGTTTATGTCCACGTGGGCTATTTTTATGGGGCTGTTGGAGGCTCCTGATGCCTTCAGGATGGCTTTCCTGTGCTTGTGTTGTGCGCCGCCTACGGTCGACAGCTGTTTTGTGGCCTTTGCCTGGGCTTCGTAGGGTGTTTCTGCGGCCGCTATGGACATGCTTATTGAGACCGGGAATTTTTTGTTTATTGCGTCCATTATCAGCTTGTGTTCCGGTTCGCCTAGGCCGTTTGTTATGGCCATCATGTTGTCGTATCTCATCGGGAACACCAACGCCTTTTTTTCGGAGAACATTCGCTGGATGGTCTGGTAGATCTCGGCCTGGAGCATCTGGAGGTATGCCTCGCGTTTTGGAAGCGGGTGGGTTGTCCATGGTCCGTAGTTGTCTATTTGGATTAGCGTTAGCTGTATCATCGCCCTATTATATTGGATGACGCTTATAAATACTCAAAATTGATTTATTACTCAAAAATGAGTTGATTGTACGGGGCATGCCAAAGCCCTGCAAAAAAAAGACAATATTACCGGCAAAAACAAAATAATAGAGGAAAGAACGAAAAAAGATGGCCAAGGAATACACGACCGAAGAGCTGAAGACTCTGGCAAAATACCCCTTCCTGGAGGAGTCGAAAAAATACGTGGAAACCCTGAAGCTAACGCTGGACGAAATAGGAAAACACCCAATTTACTCAAGCGCCATCAAAATGGGTAAAGAAAGAGTCCTAAGCCTGCTTGAAAACAAGTTCAACCCGGAGATGGATGAAAAACTGGAGCTAGAACTACTGATACTGAGCTACCCCATAGCCAGGATACTAACCAACCTGACCGGAAACCGGATACTGGTTGGGCGATACGCAAACGCCGAATCCAAAAAAGCCCTGAAAAACCTCCGAAACGAAAACGAAAAAACAATCGAAAAGATAAAGGATGGCCTAAAACTCAGGATAGACGACGGAATAGACGTCGTCAACTACCTGAGGCTGACCAGAAGGCTGGTGAAAGAGGACGCGGGATGGAAGCTGGTCAACCATACCGTCGAAAAAGGCAGGGTATCTCTGAAGGAAGGCGACGAACTGACTCTAGTAAAAGAAGCCATACGAGACAAAGTCTTGGAACCAATAAACCTGAAAAAACCGCCAGAAAGCCTCAAAAAACCCCTGAACGAACTGAAAACGGCCTTCACGCTCGACGAGGAGGAGCAGCAGATAGAGTTTATCGACGACAAGGCAACGCCAAAATGCATCTCCCACATCATGTCCCTAGTAAACAGGAACGAGGCGAACCACAACGCAAGATTCATACTGGCGACATTCCTGATAGGCATAGGATTGAAGGAAGAGGAGATACTGAAGGTATTCTCCAAAAGCCCGAAATACGACGAAAACAAGACCAGATACCAGGTGGAGTTCCTCACGGGCAAGAAAGGCGCCACAAAATACACGTGCCCTGGCTGCGAGACAATAAAAAGCTACGGCCTATGCAAGGCAGACTGCAGGGTAAAACACCCGCAGCAATACTACCGGAGGAACGCGAGAACCACGGACAAGAAACAGTGATTGAACAACCTGAAGGGGGGCAACGCCTATTTTTTATTGGACTACCCAAGGATTAGAGAGATGACGCTGGCCAAAAAACCGGGAGAACGCATGTACCTCCACCGCCAAGGCAGGGTCACGCCACTGCAGCCCGATGAAGTCAGGTTCAACGAAGAGAAGGGTATGGTGCACATAGGCGACGAAACCCACAAAAGACTGGAGAACCGGCTGCCGGGCGCCTACCAGTACTCCGACCCGAGGATGGTTAGGAACCCGAGACGCATCTTGAACGAAGCAGGTGACATGCTAGTCATCGAACGCGATGGACATTCGATTGGCTACAGGCTGACGCCACTGAAGGGGGTAGAGGAGGTTGTTGACGCCGACACGATTCCTGACGAGTGGGAGCAAAGAACCCTAGCGTTCCTGTCGAGAAACTTAAACCCCAATACGGCTTTCATGGCGGAGATGGGGGGCATAGGCCTGAGGCCTCCGGACAACATAAGGCTGGACGTGCTTTCGGATTCCCTGATGAACAGCACATGGCAGGGCATAAACCAGCAGCTTGCCAGGCTTGACCAGCCGTCGATAAAGTTCATGACCGCCCTGATAGGGCTCTGCAGGTGGGGCATACGCGGGCAGCTTGAGGATGTGGATGAAGGAGTTGTGAGGTTGATAAGAGAAAACGTCGACGAACGCTCGCTCAACAGGCTCTTCAGGGTCATCAAAAGCAAGTACCTTTGGTCGAAAAGAAAGAACCTGGAGGACTTCCCGCCTGGAAGGGTGATGTCAGACGCTAAAGTTGAAAGCCAGCTTGAGAGACTGCAGTCAAACGACGCTGAAGTAAGGAAAGACGCGGCAGAAAACCTTGCAGAACACTACACGACGCTGACCGAAATAACCGAACCCGAAAGGGAGAATGCGATAAACTCGCTGCTGCCCTCATTGGGAGACGGCGAGGACTACGTGAGGGGAAGCGTGGCCGCAACCCTGGGAGTACTGGAGTCCCAGAAAGCAGTCGAACCCCTGATGAGGCTGCTCAGAGACAAGTCAAGTTTCGTCAGAAAGAACGCCGCATTCGCGTTGGGTGCCATAGGCAACCGGATGGCCGCCCAAGAGCTGATAGAAGCCCTCGACGACCCGGAGCCTGAAGTGAGGGAAAACGTCGTATTCTCTCTTTGGAGGCTGGAGGACGAACGAGCGCTCAAGCCCATGATGGAGCGCCTGAAGACAGAGGATGACGAGGTGGTTGCCATGTACCTTGGGCTTGCCATAAGGTATGTCTTGAAAAAGCCGAAGAACGGGGTTGATGAATAGCTTATTTGCTGAATTTCTCTAGAGCCCTCTTTAATTCAGGGTAATCCTTTGAGTATTCCTGCAGGCTCTTTCCGGCCATTGCCGCGTCGACCGCCTGCCTGAGGGAGGCTGCTCCGGCCCGGGGGCTGTCTGGGTGGCCGTATACTCCCCCGCCCGCCTGTATGACTATGTCCCTGCCCATCAATTTCATCAACTCAGGGATGTGGCCTGCATGCAGGCCGCCTGAGCATACCGGGAATGTCTGCTTCAGCCCGCACCATCGGGGGCTTTCGTCGAGCATCTCGTCTTTGATTCCAGCGACTTCCTCGGCAGGACCCTCCATCTTTCCAACGGCAGTGCCGACGTGAAGCTGGTCAACGCCCACCAGACGGTAGAGCTTCGCCAGCGCCAGCATCGAGACGCCATGTCTCTTGTTCCGCGTTATTGCGGCATGCATCGCCCGGTGGGCGTGTATGGCCAAACCAAGGTCAAGGTTTCTCATGTACTGGAGGCCGGAGAAGCCGACTGTCACGACGTCTATCATCATATACCTGCCGCCGTGCTCCTTGATGTGTTGCGCGCGCTCAACCATCGTTTCAACGCTCGAGCTTATGTTGCATCCGTAGCCGAACCGCCTCCCGGATGAGGACTCCAAGGAGTCTATCATGCTCAGCGTGAGCGACGCCCGCTCATCGAACTTGCAGAAGCCCTGGCTCGTCAGGTTCTCGTCGTCCTTGACGAAATCGCAGCCCCCGGACAACGCCTCAAAGGCCGCCTGACTCCACTCCGTCGGATTCAAGCCGACCTTCGGCTTGACTATGGTGCCGACCAGGGGGCGGTCGCTTATGTCCAGCATTTTGCGCACGCCTTTGACTCCGAACTTCGGTCCCGCAAAGCTTCTCACGTACTTTTTGGGGAACTGCATGTCCTCAAGCCGGAGGTTCTCCACATGCTTCATGCCGAAGATGTTGCCTGCCACGCTGGACAGCAGCTGCGGAACGTTCCCGGGCTCGAAAAGCTCCATCGGGTAGGCTATCTTTATCATGCAGTCGGCCTTGTCCATGAAGCAGACGTAGGGCCTCAGCTTGTCTCGTATCCTGTCGCTCATTGTCGAGATGTCGGTCCACGTGCCGATTGAGGACTCGCCCGCGATGGCGTCCACTGCCTTCTCGAAAGACACTCCTTCGGCGGGCTCAACCCTGAACAGGCATACTATGTCGTCTGGCCTTGGCGTGCAGGTAAGGTCGATGTAGGTTGACATGTTTAACAATGCTCCCAATAGCTTAAATGTCCATCAACTGGTTTTTCTACTTGCGCGGGCCGGCCAGCGAGTGCACCGACTCCAACACCCCTGAAACCCTTTTTTTCATCTTCCGAAGCGTTAGCAGTATGGCCACTATTTTGGCGACTCGGACTGTGACGTACACTAGCGCTAGCGATAACAGAAAAAACAGTAGATAGCCGAGAGGCGTCCAGCCGCAGGATAATCCGAACGCCAGCGTGAGGACCAGCGCCGTTATAACGTCCCTTATGTTGAACAGCAGGTTCTTCCCCAGCTCCTTCCACATTATCCCCAGCAGCAGGCTCTTAAGTCCCATGGTCAGATGACCCCCTTCGTCGAGGGCATGTCTTCGCCGGTAACCAGTACCGCGTCCTTCAGTGCTTTCGCGAGGGCCTTGAATACGGCCTCGACCTTGTGGTGGTCGTTCCTGCCTTCGGCCTTTACGTTCAGGTTGAAGGCGCCGTTCAGGGCGAAGCTCTCCAGAAAGTGGGTTATGTTCTCCTTTGACACGTCACCGACCCTGCGCTCGTGGAATTCCGAGAAAGGGAGGTTGACGACCGCGTAGGGTCTTCCGCTCAAGTCGACCGAAACCTCGGCCCGCGAGTCGTCCATCGGCACGATGGAGTAGGCCATGCGGTTTATGCCCCTTTTGCTTCCCAACGCCTGCAGGAAAGCCTGCCCCATGCATATGCCGACGTCCTCCATCAGGTGGTGGTCGTCGACTTCGACGTCGCCTGAAGCCTTGACTTTGAGGCTGAAGCCACTGTGCTTGCTGAATGAGTCAAGCATGTGGTTGAGGAACTTGAGGGGTGTTTTGGCCTCGCTTGGGCCTTTCCCGTCCAAGCTGATGCGGACTTCAACGTTTGTCTCCCGGGTCCTCCTTTTTACTGCCGCCTCCCTAGCCATTTCCAACGTTTAATTATGTTATTGCCTTTTAATATGGCTATTCCGCCTGACGGCGTGTGATGTAGAACCTTTTCCTGAAGCGGTTGAGCACCTTGAGGAGGGGCGGACCAAGAAGCAGCGTGAACAGTGTGTTGCCTAGCGCACGTGAGGTGTCCATGAGGAGGCCGGCCGAGGCGACGGCTGCGTAGGTTGCTAGGCTGTGTTCTGCGGCGAAGGCGCTCCACCAAAA
>Ga0163209_1000561_pt1 | contig 16284 bp, 9 predicted proteins | sample Kivu_160m_FD_113538 | JGI IMG/M metagenome (GOLD analysis project Ga0163209, IMG submission 113538) | Freshwater microbial communities from Lake Kivu, Western Province, Rwanda to study Microbial Dark Matter (Phase II) - Kivu_160m | ecosystem: Environmental > Aquatic > Freshwater > Lake ...
GTATTCAGTCTGAGGTCTTTTTTCAGCACCTGAATGGACCCGCTGATGGATGCGAGAGGATTTCTCATTTCATGAGCAAGACCGGCCGCCATCTCGCCGGTGAAAGCAAGCCTTCTGCTTTTTTCAAGATCATTTTCCATTTCCTTTATGGTTGTGAGATCCTGAAAAATGAGGATGTCTCCTATTCTCTTGCCATTCTTGTCCTTGAGTGTGGAAACGGAACATCCCAGAATCAGATTTTTATTTTCCTTGCCGGGAATGAACATATCAAATCTGTTTTTTAATAATTTTTTATAACTTTCTTTTTCGATCTTCCCGAATATGTCAAAATAGCCCGGAAATATTTCGTCAATGAATCTGTTCTCAATTTCGCCAAACGAAAATCCCGTAATCTCCTCAGCGCCTCTGTTGAAAGATTTAATCTTTCCCTGCAGGTTGATCGTCATAATACCTGTGTCAACGGATTCGATGATACTTCTGTGCAGCAAATCCAGCTGGTCAAAGGCTGTTTCTTTTTCCGCAAGAAGCGTTCTTGCCATTTTTTCTTTTTCCACGACAAAGCTGGCGAGAAAGGCAATGATATAAAAAGACAGAATATGAATGAATATCCTCGTAAAGACATATCCCGCGCTGAACGGGTAGCCATCAATAGCCATATCATTTAAAGGATGAATGATTCGATAATATTCAAGATCCAGCAACAAACCATAGAGGATACTGCAGGCAGAGGCGATGACCAATCCGCCGCCCTTCGCGAGAAACAATACCGAATAAATGATGACCAGGGGATAAAATACGGAATAAATGCTCCTGATGCCGCCGGTGACCAAAACAAGACCGGTAATCAATAACACATCGCATAACGTCTGGATATAGATATGAACCTTAAGATTCCGGATGAACTTAGGAAGAAAAACATAAATAATGGACAGCAGATATGTCAGGAGTATGAGAAAATAAAGGGCTGTGAAGGACGTCTCCGGTAGCTGTTCCGTCTTTCTGATATTGATAAAGACGGTAATTCCAAGCAGAAAGGTAGCAATGGCAACTCTCGAAAGCATCAACCACCGGAGTCTTGCTGTAATATTTATTTTATCCTGCAATATTGGATCATTCATTGTATTTTACTGTGATAATTCCCGTTAAAAGACCGGTGATTCCCGGTTCTTAGTTATGCCCCTTTTATCAGTCGGCAATTTAGATCATCTGAAATCCGCACAAAAAAAAGTGGCGTTCGTTTTTTTTAGTATGTTATATCATTACAATCTACTTTTCACAATGTACTTAATGAGTTGACTCGATGAGAATGCCACTGGTTCCATTTCTTGCTGCCATGATAACAGGTATTGTCGCCGGCAATTATATTCACATCCCCAATCTTTTATTAGCGATCTGTCTATTTATTGTTTTCCTTTTATTACTTGCGGCTCGCTTAAAAAACATGAGGACTTTGTCCATCGGGCTTTTGATGATATCAGTTTTTTTTATAGGAATTTTCAATATAAATCTTTATGTCCACACAGATCAGGAACCGGGTCATATCAGTCATCATTCGGCTGGAGAAACTATCGTCGTTGAAGGCGTAATTTCTGAAAATCCCGCAGTGTCGCCCGATAAAACCGAAATCACGATTTCGACCATGAAAATCATTCGTGATGACGCCATCATTCCTGTTCATGGCCTTGTCCTGCTTTCCATTACTAACTTTCAGTCTTTTAACTACGGTGAGTATGTTCGGTTCAGAACCAGGCTGAAATCGCCACGAAATTTCAACAATCCCGGCGGTTATGATTATGTAAAACATCTCCGCTACAGGGGTATCATCGTTCGGGGATTTATTAATGATCCCTCCAGAATTGTTGTTTTAAGAGAAAATCAGGGGAATTTCATAAAAACATACATCGAGACATTCAGAGGAAAACTGAAAAAACTCATTCGCGACAATTCCATCTCGCCGGACGGGGAAATCATTCAGGCCATGATTCTTGGAAATCAAAAAGAAATTCCAGAAGATGTAATGGAAAAATTCAATAAAACCGGAACAACCCATATCATCGCCATTTCGGGCTTCAATATCGGGATTATAGCCGCGTTATCGATCATCATGGCAAGGCTGTTGATGAAGTCCTGGACATATCTGCTTCTGAGATTCAATATTCATGTGGTAACCACCGTATTTGCCATTATTCCCGTCGTTGTATTTACATTTATCGCAGGGATGGGCATGTCCGTGGTCAGGGCTGCCATTATGGCCGTCACCTTCATGATCGCAATTATTATCGGAAAAGAGAGAGACCTTTACAACACATTGGCCCTTGCGGCAATCATCATACTCACCATATCTCCACACGCCCTGTTTGACATATCGTTTCAGCTGTCGTTTGTCGCGGTATGGTCTATTCTTTTTATTACGCCCAGACTCATGGAATGGCTGCCGCAGATCAGCCCCGATGTCGAATCAAGGTATTCTATTTTTAATAGAAGTACGCTCAGAAATGTCCTGATATTCATCAGCGTATCGGTGAGTGCAACACTGGGAACCCTGCCTTTGATCGTGTTTTATTTTAATCGGATATCGAGCATTGTCCTTCTTTCAAATATATTGGTTGTCCCCGTGCTCGGCATCATCGCGATTCCCGTCTGCATGGCAATCATCGTAGCAGCTTTAATGTCTTCCGCCCTTGCGGTATTTTTCATTCATATATCTTCTTTTCTTGTCTGGTTGTCCGTTGCAATGGTTGATTTTCTTGCCTCTCTTCCGGGATCGTCTTTTTTTGTATCTACACCCACACTACATGAAATCGCACTCTACTACGGTCTTCTCATCCTCGGTGTAAAATTGCTCGACATGAAAATCGTTGAGAATAACAAAGAAGATGTGAGTAAATATAGACCACGACAATTATTTATATACAGGACATCCTTTATCATATTGATTTTTATTCTTTTTGCAGATGTCATATATTTAAACACCCGAGACATGTTTGTGAAAACGATGAAAGTAACGGCCATTGACGTCGGCCAGGGAAGTTCCAGCCTTGTTCAGTTGCCTGCTGGAAGAAAGATGTTGATTGATGGCGGCGGATTTCCTGAGGGCGGTTTTGATGTGGGCAAATACGTTGTCGGCCCGTTTCTCTGGCATGAAAGAATCAGCAAGATTGATATTGTCGTACTGACCCACCCGCACCCTGATCATCTCAATGGATTGCTTTACATCCTGTCTAATTTTGAAGTCGGTGAAGTATGGACAAACGGCGATGATTCGGACGAATATAACTATCAAGAATTTCGAAGAATCATTGATGAAAAAAAGATTGTCCTTCGATCTGTTTCAGAAGCGACCAAAACATTGATAACGGATAACGTCATGATTGATATTCTGAATCCTGCTAAAATTATTGAAAGTCGCGCTGATTTTTCACGGTACTTCGAAGAGGAAAATAACCGGTCCGTTGTCATGAGAATCACGTATGGAGATATAAGCTTTCTGTTTCCCGGCGATATTTCCGAAGCGGCAGAAAGCCGCCTGATACAATCGCACCGGGAAATGAGAAGCCATGTTTTGTTTATTCCGCATCATGGCGGATTTACATCCAGTTCCGAAGCGTTTATCAGACGCATTTTCCCGGAGATTGCTGTTGCCAGCTGTGGTCTCGATAATATCTATAAATTTCCTCATCCCGAAGTCCTCAAGAGGTATTCCACGCTTGGGACAAGGATATTCAGAACAGACAAAAACGGAGCAGTCAGCATCGTTACGGACGGAAGCAATATCGTTTGCACACCCTTCCGTCAAGACAGGCTTTAAACCAGAAATTTATTGCACTTCAAGGCTTTGTGTGTTATCGAACAACACTTTTCAAAGAAAAAAATGATGTATTTCAAGGTTGTGTAATTCGTCATGGAAAAGATCACGTCGGTACGGGGATTTAATGATATTCTTCCGCAGGAAACAGGCATCTGGCAATATGTCGAAGGAAGAGCCCGCGATATTTTCACGAATTTCGGTTTCAGGGAAATTCGCGTGCCCGTCCTGGAAAAGACGGATCTATTTAAAAGAAGTATCGGAGAATCTACGGATATAGTCGAAAAAGAGATGTACACATTTCTCGACAGGGGAGATGAATACCTCACCCTGCGCCCCGAAGCGACAGCTTCCGTGATCCGTGCCTGCATAGAACATGCGGTATTCACCTTCGATCCCGTTGCCAGATTGTTTACTATCGGCCCCATGTTCAGACGTGAAAGGCCTCAGAAAGGAAGATACAGACAATTTCACCAGATCAATGTCGAATGTCTCGGCCTGGATGATCCCCGGATAGACGCAGAGGTCATTCTTATGCTGATACAATTTCTTAATGCCATGGAAATGACCGCCTTAAGACTACAGATAAACTCTCTGGGTTGCCAGGAATGCCGTCCTGTATTCAGAAGCAATCTTTATGATTTCTTGTTGAGCAGGGAAAATGACTTTTGCGAAGATTGTCGGCGACGGGTTGTCACCAATCCACTGCGTGTTTTTGATTGTAAGGTGAATAGTTGCCAGGCGGCCATAGATCACGCACCGCGGCTGTCCGGTTTTATCTGTGGCAAATGTAAAGACCACTTTACGAAGTTAAAGGAGTACCTTAATATATTTGATATATCTTTCGAAATTAATGACAAAATGGTGAGGGGGCTCGATTATTACACGAGGACGACCTTTGAGGTCGTCACCGAGTCTCTTGGCGCCCAGAACGCAATAGCGGGCGGCGGCAGGTACGATGGTCTTGTGAAAAGTCTTGGAGGACCGGATGTCCCGGGCATTGGATTCGCAGTTGGCATGGAACGACTCATTTCTTTGATGCCCCGTGGCGTTGAAGAATTTGTTGATACTCTTGACCTTTTTATTGCAGCTCTTGGCGATGATGCACAGAGGTTGGCATTTAAGTTATGTAACGCTGTGCGGATAAAAGGCATCAGGTCAGACATGGATTATGCAGGCAAGAGCCTTAAAAGTCAGATGAAACGGGCAGACAAATTAAATTCATATTATACTCTGATCCTCGGTGATAATGAAATAAGAGAGAACCGTGCTGAATTCAGAGATATGCGAAAAGGATCACAGGTAACTTTGGGACTTGATCGAATTGAAGAAACTATCTTGAAACTGATTAAAGAGAGGTAGATAGATCTTGGCTGGCTTTTTAACAGAAAAGAAAAGAACGCATTATTGTGGGGCTCTGGAACGTTCTCATGTCGGTAAAGAAGTAGTTCTTATGGGCTGGGTACATCGCAGAAGAGATCATGGAGGCGTCATTTTTGTCGATTTAAGAGACCGGGAAGGCCTGGTCCAAATCGTGTTCAATCCTGATGTGGATCATGACAGCCATGGAGAAGCACATCGAATCAGAAGCGAATTTGTTCTTGCTGTCAGAGGTATGGTTCGTCCAAGACCCAAGGAAATGGAGAATCCTGACCTGAAAACCGGTGAGATTGAAGTGATGGTTTTTGAACTGGAAATACTTAATGAATCGAAGACGCCGCCGTTCGTTCTTAATGAAGAGTCCGAGATCTCTGAAAGTATTCGGCTGAAATACCGATACCTCGATCTGAGGCGACACGAAATACAGAAGAATCTCATGCTCAGAAGCAGGGTAGCTGCCGAAACGAGAGCATATTTTCAGCAGGAAGGGTTCGTGGAAATTGAAACACCTTTTCTAACAAAAAGCACTCCGGAAGGAGCCCGTGATTACCTGGTTCCAAGTCGCGTCAATCAGGGAATGTTTTACGCACTCCCCCAGTCACCTCAGCTTTTCAAGCAATTGCTGATGGTTTCCGGATTTGACAGATATTATCAGATTGTCAGGTGTTTCCGTGATGAAGATCTCAGGGCTGATCGTCAACCTGAGTTTACCCAGATTGATGTGGAAATGTCTTTTATTTCAGAAGACGATGTCATTCATGTTACGGAAAAGCTTATGAAACATCTTTTCATGACCTGTCTTGGAAAAGAGCTTCGAATACCATTTCCAAGGATCACTTATCGCGATGCCATTGATCGATTTGGCAAGGATAATCCTGATGTTCGGTTTGCCCTGGAATTGCGGGACATTACCCATATTGTCAGGAACTCTTCACTTCAGGTGTTTCAGGAAACTGCGCACGGGGGCGGCATGATAAAAGCCTTGAAGGTTGAAGACGGGAAACGGCTTAGCCGGAAGGATCTCGATGGTCTTGTTGACGTTGTGAGCCCCTACGGAGCGAAAGGACTCGCGTGGGCCAGAGTCAATCCCGAAGGATGGACTTCCCCTATATTCAAGTTTCTCAAACCCGACGAGGTCAGACAAATTAATGAAACCATGAAGGCCGAAGAAGGCGATCTGATTCTCTTTCTGGGAGACACGCCATCTGTTGTGCAGGAGGCCTTGGGAAATCTCAGGATTCATTTAGCAAAAAAATTAAATCTGATCGATCCTGAAGAATTTGCCTTTACCTGGGTGCAGGAATTTCCCCTGTTTGAATACAGCGATACCGAAAAAAGGTATGTATCCATTCATCATCCTTTTACCTCACCGTTTTTGGAGGATATTCCGATCCTGAGAACAAATCCGGATAAAGTCAGAGCCCGAGCCTATGATCTTGTTCTGAACGGATCGGAAATAGGGGGGGGAAGCATACGAATTCATCAGCAAAAATTACAGTCCATTATTTTTGAAGCACTAGGGATGCCTCAGGATGAAGTCAGGATTAAATTCGGTTTTCTCCTCGATGCCCTTGAGTACGGAACGCCTCCCCATGGGGGCATTGCTCTGGGATTTGACAGGCTGATCATGATGATGATCGGCGCTGATTCCATACGAGATGTGATTGCTTTTCCCAAAACGCAGAAAGCGACATGTCTTTTAACGGATGCTCCATCTGAAGTAAGTATAAATCAACTCATGGAGCTTTCTCTTAAGATCATCTAAGCTTCATCCCCATTTTTTTATTGACAAAAAGACCTGATATTTATTACCTTATATAGTATCAATACTCAGATATCGAGCGGTCGTGATGCATTTTCCATCTAACGTATGTGGGGAGGACAAAAACATGTTACTTCAGCGATGGTCAGGTGTCTTCGTCAGATTAATGGTAGTTGTGACTTTTATTTTTCTTTTTTCCGCCTGTGCAAAGCCGTCTGCAAAGACGGCCGTTATTGAGCAGACATCAGACGTGAAACAGGAAGCCGAAAAACAGCCTGCAGATAAACGGATTGCGGTCGAGGAAAAACAGGTTGCCGAAGCGTCGCCCGTTGTTGAACAACAGGCCGTTGCGGAAAAGAAGGAAGAGTCCGGGAAAACATTGAAGAAAAAAACCAAACTCCGAACACAGCACATTGTGAGAAAAGGTGATTCTCTCTGGTGGATAGCAAAGTATAAGGATCAGTACAATGATCCATACCTCTGGCCTTTGATTTATAAAGCAAATATAAAGATGATCAAAAATCCCAACCTCATTTATCCAGGGCAGAAATTTAAAATTCCGAGGACAGGATTCAGTATGGACGACATTAAGAAAGAAAGAAAGAAGGCAGGGGCTCCGAAGCCATATGTAGCCCCTCAGGATGCAAATTTGCCGCTGAACTGAAACCTGCACATATTTTCTTATGAGGGCACGGCTGGTTTCAGGGTGCCCTCTTTTTTTTACAAAAATGAACAATCATGTTCGTTAAAGCAGTCGCAAGATTGAAAACAGTGATTCGAATGATCTCAATAGAGTTTCGTAACTGAATTTTAAAAGATTTTGGAGCAACCGACATGGCGAAATGGAATAAGCACAAAAGGGTTCTTGATCATGAACATACCAAGTTCTGGAAATTTGAACTGAGGGACGTTGATGAGCCGAATTTACAGAAAAGCGTTTTTCCTTACGATGAAGTCAGCCGCATAGATTTTGATCACAGAATCATTTCGATTGACCCGGCAGACGATATATTTATTACGGACACCACATTCCGGGATGGTCAGCAGGCACGACCGCCATATACGGTAAAGCAGATTGTGGATCTTTTCGCGCTGATGAGCAAGCTTGGTGGCGACAATGGCGTGATCAGGCAGTCCGAGTTCTTTCTATACAGTCAAAAAGATCGCGATGCCGTAGCAAGATGTGTTGACCTCGGATTAAAATACCCTGAGATCACCGGATGGATAAGAGCCCAGAAGGAAGACATCGGGCTGGTGAAAGAAGCCGGATTAAGGGAAACGGGCATTCTTACATCCGTTTCCGATTACCATATTTTTTTGAAGCTTAACAGCACCAGGAAAAAAGCAATGGATGACTACCTGGGCATTGTCAAAGACATTATGGATCAAGACATAGTACCGAGGTGCCACTTTGAAGATATTACAAGGGGCGAAATCTATGGATTCAGTATTCCTTTTGCAATTGAGTTAATGAAACTGCGGGAAGAAAGCGGCATTGATATAAAAATAAGGTTATGTGACACCATGGGGTATGGCGTGACCTATCCGGGCGCATCCCTGCCACGGGCTGTCGATAAGCTCGTCAGGGCTTTTATTGAGGATGCCGGAGTCCCCGGTCATCTCCTCGAATGGCATGGTCACAATGATTTCCATAAGGCTATGATCAATGCCACCACCGCCTGGCTGTATGGTTGCAGTGCAGCTAATGGAACATTGCTTGGACTGGGAGAACGGACAGGCAATCCCCCCGTGGAAGCACTCATTATCGAGTACATCGGCCTCAGGGGAACCAATAACGGTATTGATACGACTGTGATTACGGATATCGCCGATTATTTTGAGAGAGAGGTCGGGATGACAATCCCTGCAAATTACCCTTTTGTCGGTTCCGATTTTAATGTTACCAGGGCCGGTATCCATGCCGACGGGTTGATCAAAAATGAGGTGATCTATAATATTTTTGATACAACCAAGATATTGAAAAGGCCGATAGTTGCCATGATTACCGACAAATCCGGGAAGGCAGGGATAGCACACTGGATAAACTCTCGTTTGGGGTCAAATGATAAGACGGTGATCGACAAGAGACATCCCGGCGTCTCGAAGATTCACAAGTGGATAACGGAGCAGTACGAGGCCGGCAGGGTTACCGCAATATCTCACGAAGAATTGGAGAAGCTGGTTCGAAAATACCTGCCGGAGCTGTTTATGTCCGATCTGGAGAAGATCAAATACATGGCAACACAGGCTGCCATGACCGTGGTAAAACAGGTTATCGAACACCCCATGATGAAAACGATGAAACCGGAGCAGCAGGAACCGATCATGCAGCAGTTCATCGAAGAAAATCCGTCAATCCAATTTGCCTATGTGGTTGACATGAATGGTAAAAAAACAACAAAAAATATTACCAACATCGCGGACAGGGCAAAATACGAGAACTATGGTGTCGGGACGGATCAGTCTGACAGAGAGTGGTTTATCAAACCTTTGCAGACGGGGAAAATGTATGTGACAAATTTTTATATATCGAAAATGACGGGAGCTCTCTGTATCACTGTATCTGCGCCGATCGTTGACGATAACGATGAAATGATGGGCATCTTTGGAGTGGATATCAAGTTTGAAGACTGGGTCAAGCGGGTGGAGGACATTGCTGAGGCCACGCAAATCGCTTTAAGAGAAGAATATGAAGCGAAATCCAAGCTGGACCGCTGGATTTAATACCGATGGTTTTCATTAACAACCCACTGATCGTAGGGGCAGGATTTCGAATATCTCTGAGCCGGAGAGAGTTCTCTGATAAATCTTGAAGGATTTATCACCATATTCCCCATACCCCTTGAGTAATCGATCAGGGGATAACAAAGATAGAGCTGGTCCTTGGCCCGTGTGGTTGCGACATAAAAAAGCCTTCTTTCCTCCTCTTCCCCGTCAGGATCTTTTAGGGCACGGGCCAGAGGCAACATACCGTCGGCACACCAGATCATCATCACGATCGACCATTCAAGCCCCTTGGCCTGATGGATCGTGCTGAGAATGATTTTGTCCTTTGTTGCCGTGTCAGGATCTTTTTCATCCTCTTCAGCCATGTTTGTCATCAGGGCGACCTCACTCAAAAAGTCTTCGAGCGAAGAAAATTTTGCAGAAAAAAAACCCAGCTGATACAGATCCTCTTCCCTCGACACGGCATCCGTATATCTCTCCTGCAGATATTCCCGATAACCGTTATCCATGAGGACCTCAATGATGTTTTGTGGATTTATATCAGGCGAAGCACTCAGAAGTGTTTTCAAGGTATTCTGTAATTTCATAAGACCCGGGGCGGCAGTCTTCGACGCGCAGTTCAAAAAATCATTCCGTGTGGCGGCCTGAAGAGGATTTTCATGTTTTGATAAATACTTCCAGACTTTATCTGCCGTGACTTTTCCTATCTTTTTGTAAAGACCCAGCACCCTCTTCCAACCCAGCTCATCAAAGGGATTGGAAATGATTTTCAGGTAAGCGGCAACATCCTTGATATGGGCCTGTTCAAAGAAACGGATTCCGGACCGGATTTCATATGGGACTCCTCTGCGTGTCAGTTCCATCTGGAGTTCCATGGAATGATAATGAGCCCGGTACAGAACCGCCATTTCTTCAAGCGGCATCCCCTCTCTGAACAGTTCAAGAATACGCTGGGCAACAAAATTGGCTTGCTGGCCGGCATTCTCCAGAGGTACAAGAACTGGCCTCAGGCCTGTTCTTCTCACAGATCTCAATTCTTTCTGAAACTGATTTTCATTGTTGACGATGCTGAGGTTGGCCAGGTGAAGGATTTCAGGTGTGCTGCGATAATTTGTCTCCAGCTTGAAAAGCTTGCAGTCGGGATATCTCTTGGGGAAATGAAAGATATTGGCGTAATTGGCCCCCCGGAAGGCATATATGCTCTGGGAGTCATCTCCCACAACCATGAGATTTCTGTGATATGACGCCATGAGATCAACGATATCTGCCTGGATGATATTGGTATCCTGGTATTCATCGACGAGAACGTGAAGAAATCTCTTGGAATAGTTGTCCAGTACGTCAGGGAATTTGAGCAGGAGCTCCTTCCAGTTGATCAGGAGATCATCGAAATCCATGACGTTTAATTTTTTTTTGCGAAGGGCAAAAAGCGAGGCGATCGACGTGATGTCTTCGAGACAGGACAATAAAAAGGGATATCTTCGCGAAACAACGTCCTCCAGAGAAACCTCCGTATTCAAAGAAAGGCTGATGATATCCCTCAGGACATTTCCTTTGGGAAACTTGTTTCCTTTTGCGTCGATTCCCTTCTCGGATATGCATGCATTGATCAGTTGGGATGCGTCTTCCGCGTCGATGATGGCAAAGTTCCGCCCGTAGCCAAGAAGATGGGCATTTCTTCTGAGGATTAGATGGGCGATATGGTGATACGTTCCTCCCCAGAGACTGGCTAAATCTACATCAACCAGGGATTTCACCCTGGAAAGCATTGAACGTGCGGCTTTGTTCGTAAAGGTGGCAAGAAGAATCCGCTCAGGATTGACACCCGATTCAAGCAGACGGGCAACCCGGTATGTAAGCGTCCGTGTTTTACCACTCCCGGCGCCTGCAATGACAAGGAGCGGCCCAACTTCTTCCATAACGACCCGTATTTGTTCTGCATTAAGTTCTTTTTCGTAATTGATCATAAGGGGCAACCCGTTCATTCTTAAACGCTGTGGAATATAGGTGAAACCATCCTTCTGGTCAAGGCATTAGTGCCATAGCGGATTTATCCTTGACCCTTATCATTGTCTTCTTTATATTCAAGCGACCTACTCAAAGAGGCTTAGCATGGAAGAACAGCGTTTTGGACCTGTCAGATTTATACCCGGTAAAAATCGCGGCAGATATCCTTACAGCCACTCCATCTATATCGAGGGGGCCGGCGTACTCATTGATCCGGCCTCAAGCCATGAAAGACTTTCTCGCCTCCGTGATCATGAGGGTGTAAAAGCGGTCTGGCTTAGCCACTGGCACGAGGATCATTTCACATACCTGGATCTCTTTCATGATGTTCCTCTTTTTATTTCAAGTTCAGATGCACCGCCTATTTCAGAAATGGAGGTTTTGCTGGACTGGTATGGCATTGATAATGATGATGAACGGCATTACTGGACGTGCGTATTGAAGGATCACTTCCATTTCAAACCACGAAAACCGTCGGGATTTCTGCGTGAAGAAATCATTGACCTGGGCACGGTCACCGTGTCAATTATTGCTACACCCGGTCATACACCCGGGCATCTTGCCTTCTTTTTTCAGGAGCCGGGCGTGGTCTTTATGGGCGACTATGACATGACTTCCTTTGGACCCTGGTATGGGGACCGTGATTCCAGTATCGAGGAAACGATTGCATCCATCAGACGCCTTAAAAACATACCGGCAAAGGTGTGGCTTACAGGTCATGATACCGGCGTATTCGAAAACCCTGAAAATTATATTTGGGACCGTTACGAGGGTGTCATTTACGAGAGAGAGCGAAAACTGCTTGATGCGCTCAAGACACCCCGAACAATGGCAGAGATTAACCGTTTATGGATCATGTACGGCAAGCCGAGAGAGCCAAAGGCATTTTTTGAATTTGGAGAGAGGGTACTCGTTAAGAAGCACCTTCAGTTCCTTATGAAAAAATGCATGGTCCGTCAGAATGGGGAAATATATTCTCTTGTCTGATCTGAAGAAAAAAAAAGATCCCTTTTATGGCGTGTTGAACCCTATCTCCCTGCTGTATTCAAACTGTCTCTGCCAGGGAATGTTGGGATGAGCCCTTTCAAATGGCTCTGCCCCCACGAGTTTCAGCGATTCTGCATCAACCAGGACGGGATGATATCCGGCTACAAATCCCATATCGGCAGCAATCGCCGGGTTTTCACCGGGCAGGCAGTCGCATTCCACCGTTATATTCAGAAGTGCATTAATAAAAATACTTTTCCCCTTGATCCTCTTCCAGACGGCAGCGGCCGTTTCAACAAGCTTCTCCTGAAATACAGTGTCATCGGTCTCCCACAATATTTTTAATGCCAGTTCGGGACAATGGGCTATACACTGTGCGCAGCCGATACACGTCTCATGGTCATAAACAGGGTAGTCATCGTCGGCAAATCGAGCGGCGCCCGTCGGGCAGATATCAACACATGCGCCGCACCGGGTGCACTTCTTCTTGCTCAAAAAAGGTTTCGCATCCGAATGCATGCGCTGCTTCTGGGCGCGGGAAGCAAATCCCATGGAAAGATTCTTGATGGCGCCTCCGAAAAAGGCAACCATATGTCCTTTAAAATGCGAGAAGACGAAAAAACCGTCAGCATTTTCAATAACTGATGCCACCTGCACCTTATCGAAATATTTGAATCCCGCGGGAATGTCCACAACATCTCTGCCATCCAGACCGTCGGCAATAATGACAGGACAGCCAAGAAAATTTTCCGTATATCCATGCTCTTCTGCCGTCTTTACAGCCTCGCTTCCCGTGCGTCGGCCACCCGAATAGAGGGCTGTAGTGTCGCAGACAAAGGGTTTTGTTCCCTGTCCTGAGAGCCATTTAACAATTTCTTTTGCATATACGGGGGGCAGATAACTTCGGTTGCCCCGTTCACCCCAATGAAGCTTAATCCCGACAGAGTCCCCTTTTTTGAAGGGGCTTTTGAGATTGCCCAAGAGGGAATTAAGAACCTTTGCATATGCTTCCAGGGACCCTTCTGCTTTATAAAAGATCACATCCGACATGTTCGTCTCTCCTGAAATTAGGCAATAAATTTTCTTTATTGATAATAAGGTCTGTTTGTGATATTGCACCGATGCATTGCAACTCTGATGCAAACCGTTGGGGGATCGTTCAATGGTAGGACAGCGGACTCTGACTCCGTCGATCAAGGTTCGAATCCTTGTCCCCCAGCCATTAAACATAATGGGGATTTGACTCAATTGAGTTACGTCCCCGTTTTCTTTTCCCCTTTCCCCATCATTTTAACCCAGGAATCCCGCAAAGTCACGGTCCGGTTAAATACCGGGGCTTTATTGGAAGAATCGACAGGATCCGTGAAGAAATATCCGAGCCTCTCGAACTGGGACCAGCTTCCAGGCGGCGCATGTGTGAGGCTCGGCTCCAGCCGGCATGATCTGAGAATTTCCAGCGATTTCGGATTTAGACAGTCCATGAAATCGGTATCTTCCCTGAGAGGATTGGCGACGCGAAAAAGACGGTCGTATAGCCGAACTTCAGCTTTGATGGAGTGAGGCGCCGACACCCAGTGGATGGTCGCGTCAACCTTCCGGCCATCGGGAGCAAAACCGCTTCTCGTCTCCGGATCATAGGTACAATGAACCTCAATCACTTCATGCGTCTCTGGATCCTTAACGATGCTCACGCATCTGATAAAATACCCGTAACGGAGACGCACTTCCCTGCCGACAGAGAGCCGGTAATACTTCCTGGGAGGATTTTCAAGAAAATCATCCTGTTCGATATACAACACCTTGGAGAAGGGTACTTTACGGGACCCCATATCGGGATTCTGAGGATGATAAGGGCAATCAAACTCTTCAACCTGATTATCCGGGGAGTTATCTATCACAACTCGGAGCGGTCGCAGAACGGCCATGACACGAGGAGCCCGTTCATTCAAATGATCCCTTACACAGTGTTCGAGAAGAGCCATATCGACAACACTGTCGTTCTTGGCTACTCCGATACGTTCACAAAAATTGCGGATCGCTTCGGGGGTGAAACCCCGTCTTCGCATGCCCGCAATGGTAGGCATCTGCGGGTCATCCCATCCACTAACCAGCCCCTTTTCCACCAGTTCGATAAGCTTGCGTTTACTCAAAACAGTGAAGCTGAGGTTCAGACGGGCGAATTCGATCTGTTGCGGATGATATTCCACTCTCAGTTCATCAAGAAACCAATCATAAAGAGGACGGTTGTTTTCAAATTCCAGAGTACAGATCGAATGGGTGATTCTTTCGATGGAATCAGAGACACAGTGGGCAAAGTCGTACATCGGATAGAGGCACCATGCATCGCCGGTACGGTAGTGAGACTCTTTTTTTATCCGGAAAATGACCGGGTCCCGCATGGTAATATTGGGAGACGCCATGTCAATTTTTGCCCTGAGCACATGTGTTCCGTCGGCAAACTCTCCCGCCCGCATACGCTGAAACAATTCCAGATTTTCCTGCGTTGATCGGTTGCGATATGGGCTTTCCTTGCCCGGTTCAGTCAGGGTGCCCCGATACTCCCGAATTTCATCGGCACTCAGGCTGCACACATAAGCCTTGCCTTCCTCAATCAGCTGCACCGCATAGCGGTAAAGTGTTTCATAGTAATCAGAAGCATAATATAAACGATCCTCCCAATCAAAACCCAGCCATTTTACGTCTTGAATGATTGAATCGACATATTCCAGGGTTTCCCCGCTTGGGTCCGTATCATCAAGACGCAAGTTGCATGTGCCTCCGTATTGAGCGGCAATTCCAAAATTGAGGCAGACGGACTTGGCATGCCCGATATGGAGGTATCCATTCGGTTCCGGAGGGAATCGCGTGGCCACGCGTCCTCCGTGTTTATTGATTTTTATGTCATTGTTGATGATATCCCTGATGAAATCAGAAGGGTTCGGCAAGGCTGTTTGGACCATAAATCTATTTCCTCTCTCAGAATAAAAGTCTATCTAAGCTGATCGAAATTTGCCAATGATTACCATAAGCAAGCTTATTTTGCAAGTTGGAAGGAGCATGACTTTCCAGAAAGTGCGAACCAGACCGAAAGATGGCGAATCAATCAACGGAGTTGCGCAATCTACCTACAAGTCGTGACAATCTTCCAATTGACAGATTTACTGAATACCGCTCGAAAGACGCAAAGTTTGAGCAGTTCAATTATTTCTTAAGAGAAAAGATTCCTAGCTTCCACACACGCCTGCTTGCCGAAACCTGCATGATTACCATGGCAAACAGCATGTGACGGCGTACTTTCCATTTGACATCTCAACGGGTATCCGGTAGCTTTAACATCAATAAATAAGTCTCATAAAATATAATAACCGTCTTTCTTTTCAGCTAGCATCGTTTGTCACGACAGAGGGTACCGTATGAACGAACAAGCCAGGACAAATCAAGAACTGATCGAAGAGATATCCGTCTTAAAAAAGAAAATCGAGGAACTGGCGCACTCGGAATCCGAGTGCAAGATAGCGGAGGAGGCGCTCAGGGAGGGTGAACAGCGGTTGCATAGTATCATCGATGGTTCTCCGATCCCTGCCTTTGTCATCGGGAAGGACCACCGGGTCATCCA
>Ga0163209_1000564_pt1 | contig 16264 bp, 9 predicted proteins | sample Kivu_160m_FD_113538 | JGI IMG/M metagenome (GOLD analysis project Ga0163209, IMG submission 113538) | Freshwater microbial communities from Lake Kivu, Western Province, Rwanda to study Microbial Dark Matter (Phase II) - Kivu_160m | ecosystem: Environmental > Aquatic > Freshwater > Lake ...
CAGCGACGAAACCTGGGACTCGATTGCAGCATGGTCTCCGGACGCGATATGGCTGATGGGCGTTTGGGAAAGAAGCCCGGCAGGGATCCGGATCTCAAACTCAAACGAACGCAATCTTGCCGATTTCCGCCGCGCCTTGCCCGATTTCCGCCCGGAAGACAATACCGGCTCCCCCTATTGTATCAGGCGGTACGTCGTCGATCCCCAACTTGGCGGTAACGACGGGCTGGCGGTTGCCCGGGAAAAGCTCGCGCAACGCGGCATCCGGCTGATCCTCGACCTGGTGCCGAACCACCTCGCCCACGATCATCCCTGGGTTTCTGAGTTCCCCCGCTTTTTCATCCGCGGAACGAAGGAGGACCTGGCCCGGGACCCGGTCACCTACGTTGAGATTGAAGGCGAAATCTTCGCCTGCGGGAAGGATCCCTTTTATCCTGCCTGGCAGGATGTGCTGCAGATCAACGCCTTCCATCCGGACCTCCGGGAAGCGATGGTTGAAACCGTCACCGGCATTGCAGGCATGTGCGACGGCGTGCGGTGCGACATGGCCATGCTGGTCATGAACGATATTTTTGAGCGGACCTGGGGAGCGATGGCCGGTCCGAAACCTGAACTTGATTACTGGGAAGAGATGATCCCCGCCGTAAAGCGGATCCATCCCGGCTTTATATTTATTGCGGAAGCATATTGGGATACCGAATGGCAACTGCAGCAACAGGGATTCGACTTCTGTTACGACAAGCGCCTGTACGACAGGCTGGAGCACGGAAATGCCCAGGCCGTCCTTCAGCATCTCACCGCGGAACCGGATTACCAGACCAGGCTGGTCCGTTTTATCGAAAACCATGATGAGAACAGGCATGTGGCAGTGTTCCCGGGAGATAAATGCAGGGCGGCCGCGGTGGCATTCTCCACCCTCCCGGGTGCAAAGATCTTTCATGAAGGACAGTTTGAAGGCCGCAGGGTCAGGATCCCGGTATTTCTTCGCCGGCGGCCGGATGAACCTGCCGACCATGCACTCCGCCTGTTTTATGAGAAACTCCTCAATATCCTGTCCATGCCGGTCTTTCATGAGGGCAGGTGGCAACTGTGCCCTTGCCATGGCTGGCCGGATAACGGCAGTTTTGAAAACCTGCTTGCCTGGAGCTGGGAAGACGGCCCCGACCGGATCGTGATCATCATCAATTATTCGGAAAGGGATGCCCAGGGCTTGGTCGCAATTCCCTGGGATGACATCTCCGGCAGAACCTGGATCCTGGGAGACCTGATGTGCAACGTGACCTATGAACGGGACGGTACCGGGATGCGGGATGCGGGATTGTTTGTTTCGCTGGGGCCGTGGCAATACCATTTTTTCAGGCTGATCCCGGCCTGATCACCGTAACATACCTGGCATCGGATGTTTTTCAGATATTTTTCATCACGGGGAGCTCCCGCCGGTTCTTCCACATCCCGCGGGTGAAGTCGGGGAATCTGATGGGTTTTCCCTTTCCGGCAATGGACTTTGCACTCAGCCTCCTCACCGCGCTCATCGCGGCAGCATCGTACACATCCATGTCAGGTTCCTCGCCCTTCAGCAGGGCATTCACGAGCCGGTAGTCCTCGATGTAATCCATACCCCCGTGGCCTGCCCCCTCGCTCTCCGATTCAAGTTTGGTCCACAGCGGGTGATCGTATTTCTTCAGGTATTCATTGATCGGCTCCCACCGGTCGTCGGTCTGGCTCACCCCTTCGATATATATTTCCGGCTCCGGGTATTTGCGCACGATGCCCCGGGTGCCCTGTACCAGGATGTTGCGGCTGTAGGGCCGTGGCAGGCTCGTGTCGTGCGTCACGACGATCGTCTCCGCGTTCATCGTCCTGATTATGGTCGTGACCACGTCGCTCAGGGTATACTTCTCCCTCGCCTGTGGGCTGTCGGGGCCGAACCTGTTCACGGCGTATTCATGGAGGCCGCGGGACTTTGATCCGAACGACACCAGGTAATCGAAATAGTTTCCCCGGTTGATGTCGAGGCACTGCATCACCGGCCCAAGGCCGTGCGTCGGGTAGAGGTCGCCGTTCTCATGCATCGAGAAATCGCGTCGCCACACCCCCTCTCCTTCCATGTCGTGCTTCACAGCCCGCAGATCATGAAGGTAACCGCACTCGGCATGGACCATCTCGCCGAACATCCCCTTTTTCACCATGTTGAGGATCATCATTTCTACCCGGTCATAGTTGCAGTTCTCCATCATGATGCAATGCATCCCGGTTCCTTCCGATGTCTCAACGAGCTCCCAGCATTCGTCCAGGCTGATGGCTGCAGGCACCTCGGTGGCGGCATGCTTGCCGCTCTTCATGGCGGCCAGGGAGATGGGGACGTGCCACTGCCAGGGAGTGGCATTATAAACCAGGTCAATGTCGTTCCGGTCGCACAGGCGCTGCCAGTCGAATTCATTTCTCGAATATCCCTCGGGCCTTCTGAACCCTGCCTTTTCGACCATGTCCTGTGCGCGGCGCACCTTCGCCTCGATGATATCGCACACCGCCACGATCTCCGCTCCTTTGATCTTCAGGAGGTTCTCCACATGGGAGGTCCCCATCAACCCAACCCCCACGTAGCCGATGCGGACCTTTTCCAAAGGCTGGCCGGTCCGAAAGGCGGGTTTGAGCCTGGTCTGGCGTTCAGGCCCTGAATTGGCCAGGATATCCTCCCCGATGGCAAGCCCGATTCCGGTCGCGGCGACGTTCCGGATGAAATCCCTGCGGTTGATGTTGTTTTTCATTGCGCTTCTTTCTTTTTCAGTGAGTAAAAGTAGAGAGAAAATAAGCCGGCAACCTTCTCCCCTGATCACAGGATATCAATAACCTCCGACAGCTTATCGACTTTGATGAATTTCTTCCTGCCGGCCGCAAGACGGATGTTTTCGTGCAGCCAGGTAGTTTCGCAGGGCACATGGATGGCCTTTGCGCCGATCTTCACTACGGGAAGAATGTCGGAACGGAGCGAATTCCCGATCATCAGGAAATTGGATGGCTTGATGTCAAGATGCCGGATGAGTTTCCTGTAATTCTGCTCCTTTTTGTCGCTCATGATCTCGATATGGTGAAAATACTTAGCCAGACCCGATTTGGCAAGCTTACGTTCCTGGTCCAGCAGATCGCCCTTGGTAGCCAGGATCAGCGTATACTTCTTCTCCAGCTTCTTCAGAACTATCTCCACTCCGTCGAGCAAGATGATCGGCTGGTCGAGGAGCTTCTTTCCTGTCTCAAGGATACCGTTTACCTCTGTAGCCGTAAGCCTCTTCCCGGCAATGCGCAGGGCTGTTTCAATCATGGACAGCATGAATCCCTTCGCCCCGTAACCGTAAATATCCAGGTTCTCGACCTCCGTCTTGAAAAGCTCGCGGTGCGACTCCTCCTCGGGGATGAACGGCTGCAGGATCGCACAGAACTGCCGCTCTGCTTCCTGGTAATTCTCCTCGTTCACCCAAAGCGTATCATCCGCATCGAAGCCGATGATCCGGATATCGCTGTATATGTCGCCGGGGATTTTCATTTTTGCCGCAAAGGTCGTAAAAAGTTCAGACATCCACGGTTAGAGACCTTCCAGGTTTTGAAAACCTGGAAGGTCTATTTGTCCGCACTTTTAAATATCTTTGCTCCTCCCCATGCAGCTCTTTTACACCACCGGCATTGACAATGGCTTCTGTACGCTGGGGGAGGAAGAATCCCGCCACTGCGCCAAAGTCCTAAGGCTGAAGGTTGGAGATGAAATCGATCTGACCGACGGAATGGGCCGGCTCTATCGCGCCTCGCTGAAAAAGATCCACACCGGGGCGTGCCAGGCGGAGATCATTGCCGTCAGGGAAGTGGCGCCATCCCCCTGGCATCTCCATATAGCCCTGACGCCAACAAAGAACCCTGACCGGTTTGAGTGGTTCCTCGAGAAAGCGACCGAGATCGGGATCGGGGAGGTCTCCCCGTTGCTATGCCAACGTTCCGAACGGATGTCGCTGAAAATGCCGAGGCTTGAAAAAGTGATGGTTTCCGCGATGAAACAATCGCTCAGGGCATTTTTGCCTCTGCTGAACCCACCGGTTGTTTTCAGGGAACTGGTCACCTCCGCAAAAGCAGGCCGGAACTTTATCGCCCATTGCGCAACCGGCCGTGAGGATGCTCTTGCCAGCCTTTATGTTCCGGGTTCGGATGTCCTGATCCTGGTGGGTCCGGAAGGTGATTTTTCGCCGGAAGAAATATCACTTGCACAGGAATACGGCTTCATCGCCGTCAGCCTTGGCAGGAACCGACTGCGCACAGAAACCGCCGGGGTGGTGGCCTGTCATACCGTCGCCTTGCTGAATACGATCCATAATCCGGACCGGTAGCCGCTGCAAAAAAATAAGAGCCGCCCCTGGGGAGCAGCTCCTATTCTATTGATGCAGTAAGAGATTACTTCACTTTCTTGCTGAGAGCAGCGCCTGCCTTGAATTTTACAACTTTCTTGGCAGCAATCTTGATCTCTTTTCCATTCTGCGGATTGCGTCCCTTGCGGGCAGCCCTCTTCGAAACAGAGAATGAACCAAAATCAACTAAAGCAACCCTTTCGCCCTTGGCGAGCGCTTTCTTTGTATTTTCAATAAAAGCTACCAGGGCACGCTTTGCTTCAGCCTTGTTCAGTTTTGCATCAATGGCAATTGCTTCGATTAATTGAGCCTTGTTCATTTTTTTCGGTTTTAATTAATGATTAATTAATGAAAAACGCTGCAAATATAAGGTTTCTTAAAAAAAAGTCAATAGATTACCCCTGAAAACAAGCGAAAATGTTGATAAAATGGAAATTTTGTTAATATCTCTGCTCTCAAAAGGGTTAAATACCATGGGTTTCAGAAAAAATCCATCCGAACCCCCTCAGGAAATCCCCGCAGGACATGGGCTTGCGACCGGACAGTTGAACCCCGGCCAGGTGGATAAAGCCATCCGCCACCTTCACCTTCAGGCTGGATTTTCCGTCGGTAATGAATTCGCCCGGTGTGCCCGCATCGTCCGAATGCTCAGGGAAAGCCCTGAGGATCTTCAGGTTATACGAGGTACCGTCCTTCTTACGCAGGTCGGTAAAGGCGCCGGGGACCGGGCTGAGACCACGGATGAAATCATGAACGCTTTTTGCTTCCCTTTTCCAGTTTATCCTGCAGTCTTCCCGGAAGATCTTAGGTGCGGCATGCAGGCTGGCCGGGTCGGTGACCAGCACTTCCTGGGGCGTTTCAGTGATGGTACCATCAACGACCCCGGCCACGGTCCTGAGCGCCAGGATTGCGCCGGCCGTCATCAAACGGTCGTGAAGTTCTCCCGCCGTCTCGTCCGGAGCGATCGTAACCCGCTCCGCCAGCAGGATACTGCCTGTGTCAATCCTTTCATTGATATAGAAGGTGGTGACACCCGTCATGGACTCCCCGTTCATGATGGCATGGTTGATCGGGGCGGCTCCGCGGTATTGCGGCAGCAAAGAGGCGTGAAGGTTGAAGGTGCCCAGCGGGGGAAGGGACCACACCGCCTGCGGGAGCATCCTGAAGGCGATCACGATCTGGATATCGGGCCGGAAACCCTTCAACTGTTGCAGGAATTCGGCATCTTTCAGGTTGGTGGGCTGAAGTACCGGGATGCCGTGGGACAGGGCAGATTGTTTTACCGGCGAAGCATTTTTTTTGAGGCCTCTGCCCGACGGTTTGTCGGGAGCCGTTACGACCGCCACAACCGGATACCCGGCATCCACGAGCCGGTCTAACGATGCGACTGCAAAAACAGGGGTACCGAAAAAAACGATCCGGGGTAAGGCAAACATGAGGGAATTTACGATTATCCGATTTACGATCTACGATTTCATTTGGAAATTCGTCGATCGTAAATCGTCAATCATTTTTTCATAAGCTCTTCCGCGTAGGCGATATACTTATCAATCTCACGGCCTTCATTGGACCGGGGGAACTCTTCCTTGATCCGCTTGTAAAGGCCGAGCGCCTTCTCATAATTACCCAATTCTTCATAGGCCATGCCGGCTTTCATCAGGAAAAGCGGAGTAGTCAGCTCATTGGTGCGCATCCCGGCCGCCTCGAGGTATAAATCCACGGCCTTGTCGATCCTCTTCAGCTCCATGTTCGCATCCCCCATGGCGCCTCTGGCCATCGGCGCCACGAGCTGGTCATCCGAACTGAAGTCGTCAAGCTGCTCAAGCGCCTGGTCATACTGACCGAGTTTAAGGTAACAGATGCCGGCATAATAGTGAGCAAGATTAGCCGACTTTGTCATTCCGAATTCATCGATGATCGCAAGAAACCCGAGATACTGACCGTCGCCGTTAAGCGCTTTCTTCAGGGAATCCTGCTCAAAATACTTCTCCGCCATGAACATCTGGGCCTGGGCATCCTTCTCCTTGGGCGCAAGATAAAACTTCCTGAAACCAAAGAAACCGAGCACGATCACCACGATCACCCCCACCACGATGAGAATGATCTGCTGGTGCTTTTCAACGAATTGCTCTGTTTTGCTGAAAGCCTCCTCAACTGCAACAATGCGTTCTTCGGTCTTGTCAATCTTTTTATCCTGCTTGCTTGCCATGGTGACTGTTTTTGAGGGTGCAAAATTACATTTTTTCCTTAATACAGGCAGAGGCCTGCATTTTTTTTTACTTTTGCATGGAACGTATGACCAGGAAGTTGCAAACGGCCGACCTCCGGGACCCGGATCTCATCCGGAACCTTAACACCCATCTCATCAGGTTTGTCACCCCGGAAAGAATTGAGAAGTTCCGAAATGCAATTGCTTTACGCACACGACACATTACGGTTGTTCTGGAGGATATCTTCCAGCCCCACAACGCCAGCGCGGTGCTGAGGAGCTGTGACTGCTTCGGCATCCAGGAAATCCACATCATCGAGAACAGGAATAAATACCAGGTCAACCCGGATGTCGCCCTCGGCTCATCCAAATGGCTGGAACTCCGTCAATACAGCGGAACAAGGGATAATACCACGGGTTGCATCGAAAACCTCAAAGCCAATGGATACAGGATCATCGCCACCACTCCGCACAATGGCGCCCACACCCCGGAGAACCTCCCGCTTGACCAAAAAGCGGCGCTCCTCTTCGGCACCGAGCTTGAAGGCCTTACGCCGGCCGCTCTCCGGCTGGCCGACGATTTCATCCGCATTCCCATGGTCGGGCTGACCGAAAGCCTGAACATCAGCGTTTCAGCAGCCATACTGCTGCATACACTTACCGTAAGGCTCAGAAGTTCGTCTATCGCCTGGCAGCTTCTACCGGCCGACCGGGAACGGGTACTGCTGGAGTGGCTCAGGCAATCCATCAGCAGATCGGATGCGGTTGTACGCACGTTCCTCGCCACCTATAAACCGTTATGAATTATACAAACCCTGCTAACTCCGGTCGCAAATTGTATATTGCAAATATGTTATAACTTTGCGCACTTAAATTTAATTGAGCATACCATGGGAAAAGGAGACAAAAAAACCAAACGCGGCAAGATCAGGATCGGTTCCTCAGGGGTCAGGAGACCGCGCAAAAGGAAAAAGCCTGCCATGCCGGTCAAGGTAAAACCCGAATTGAAACCTGTTGAACCGGTAGAAGAACTGGCTGCCACACCGGTGAAGGTTGCCAAAAAGACCACTAAAAAGGCAGAACCAAAGGTTGAAGCCAAGACTGAACCAAAGGCTGAACCTAAGACTGAACCCAAGACTGAACCAAAGGCTGAACCTAAGGCTGAACCACAGGTTGAAGAGGCAAAGGAAAAACCCAAGGCTGTAAAGACCAGGAAGAAAGCTGCCGAACCGGAAACGGCCGAAAAGCCTGAAGAGCCGGCCAAGGAATAGCATCCTCATCCGAATGAACCCACTGAATGCGTCCGGATCGGCACTGCCCTTTCCGGACGGTTTCATTTCATGACCGGCCCTCTTGTCAAATATTTCCCTGAACTGACCCCGATCCAGCTGGAACAATTCAACCGGATGGGGGAGTTGTACCGCCACTGGAATGAGCGTATCAACGTGATCTCCCGCAAAGACATCAGCCGCTTTGAAACTCATCATCTCCTTCATTCCCTGTCAATTGCGAAGGCTGTACCTATCCGCCCGGGCGCCCGGGCGGATAGGTACAGCCTTCGCAATTGACAGGGAATGAAGGAGATGATGAGTTTCAAAGCGGCTGATGTCTTTGCGGGAGATCACGTTGATACGCTCATTCCAGTGGCGGTACAACTCCCCCATCCGGTTGAATTGTTCCAGCTGGATCGGGGTCAGTTCAGGGAAATATTTGACAAGAGGGCCGGTCATGAAATGAAACCGTCCGGAAAGGGCAGTGCCGATCCGGACGCATTCAGTGGGTTCATTCGGATGAGGATGCTATTCCTTGGCCGGCTCTTCAGGCTTTTCGGCCGTTTCCGGTTCGGCAGCTTTCTTCCTGGTCTTTACAGCCTTGGGTTTTTCCTTTGCCTCTTCAACCTGTGGTTCAGCCTTAGGTTCAGCCTTTGGTTCAGTCTTGGGTTCAGTCTTAGGTTCAGCCTTTGGTTCAGTCTTGGCTTCAACCTTTGGTTCTGCCTTTTTAGTGGTCTTTTTGGCAACCTTCACCGGTGTGGCAGCCAGTTCTTCTACCGGTTCAACAGGTTTCAATTCGGGTTTTACCTTGACCGGCATGGCAGGCTTTTTCCTTTTGCGCGGTCTCCTGACCCCTGAGGAACCGATCCTGATCTTGCCGCGTTTGGTTTTTTTGTCTCCTTTTCCCATGGTATGCTCAATTAAATTTAAGTGCGCAAAGTTATAACATATTTGCAATATACAATTTGCGACCGGAGTTAGCAGGGTTTGTATAATTCATAACGGTTTATAGGTGGCGAGGAACGTGCGTACAACCGCATCCGATCTGCTGATGGATTGCCTGAGCCACTCCAGCAGTACCCGTTCCCGGTCGGCCGGTAGAAGCTGCCAGGCGATAGACGAACTTCTGAGCCTTACGGTAAGTGTATGCAGCAGTATGGCTGCTGAAACGCTGATGTTCAGGCTTTCGGTCAGCCCGACCATGGGAATGCGGATGAAATCGTCGGCCAGCCGGAGAGCGGCCGGCGTAAGGCCTTCAAGCTCGGTGCCGAAGAGGAGCGCCGCTTTTTGGTCAAGCGGGAGGTTCTCCGGGGTGTGGGCGCCATTGTGCGGAGTGGTGGCGATGATCCTGTATCCATTGGCTTTGAGGTTTTCGATGCAACCCGTGGTATTATCCCTTGTTCCGCTGTATTGACGGAGTTCCAGCCATTTGGATGAGCCGAGGGCGACATCCGGGTTGACCTGGTATTTATTCCTGTTCTCGATGATGTGGATTTCCTGGATGCCGAAGCAGTCACAGCTCCTCAGCACCGCGCTGGCGTTGTGGGGCTGGAAGATATCCTCCAGAACAACCGTAATGTGTCGTGTGCGTAAAGCAATTGCATTTCGGAACTTCTCAATTCTTTCCGGGGTGACAAACCTGATGAGATGGGTGTTAAGGTTCCGGATGAGATCCGGGTCCCGGAGGTCGGCCGTTTGCAACTTCCTGGTCATACGTTCCATGCAAAAGTAAAAAAAAATGCAGGCCTCTGCCTGTATTAAGGAAAAAATGTAATTTTGCACCCTCAAAAACAGTCACCATGGCAAGCAAGCAGGATAAAAAGATTGACAAGACCGAAGAACGCATTGTTGCAGTTGAGGAGGCTTTCAGCAAAACAGAGCAATTCGTTGAAAAGCACCAGCAGATCATTCTCATCGTGGTGGGGGTGATCGTGGTGATCGTGCTCGGTTTCTTTGGTTTCAGGAAGTTTTATCTTGCGCCCAAGGAGAAGGATGCCCAGGCCCAGATGTTCATGGCGGAGAAGTATTTTGAGCAGGATTCCCTGAAGAAAGCGCTTAACGGCGACGGTCAGTATCTCGGGTTTCTTGCGATCATCGATGAATTCGGAATGACAAAGTCGGCTAATCTTGCTCACTATTATGCCGGCATCTGTTACCTTAAACTCGGTCAGTATGACCAGGCGCTTGAGCAGCTTGACGACTTCAGTTCGGATGACCAGCTCGTGGCGCCGATGGCCAGAGGCGCCATGGGGGATGCGAACATGGAGCTGAAGAGGATCGACAAGGCCGTGGATTTATACCTCGAGGCGGCCGGGATGCGCACCAATGAGCTGACTACTCCGCTTTTCCTGATGAAAGCCGGCATGGCCTATGAAGAATTGGGTAATTATGAGAAGGCGCTCGGCCTTTACAAGCGGATCAAGGAAGAGTTCCCCCGGTCCAATGAAGGCCGTGAGATTGATAAGTATATCGCCTACGCGGAAGAGCTTATGAAAAAATGATTGACGATTTACGATCGACGAATTTCCAAATGAAATCGTAGATCGTAAATCGGATAATCGTAAATTCCCTCATGTTTGCCTTACCCCGGATCGTTTTTTTCGGTACCCCTGTTTTTGCAGTCGCATCGTTAGACCGGCTCGTGGATGCCGGGTATCCGGTTGTGGCGGTCGTAACGGCTCCCGACAAACCGTCGGGCAGAGGCCTCAAAAAAAATGCTTCGCCGGTAAAACAATCTGCCCTGTCCCACGGCATCCCGGTACTTCAGCCCACCAACCTGAAAGATGCCGAATTCCTGCAACAGTTGAAGGGTTTCCGGCCCGATATCCAGATCGTGATCGCCTTCAGGATGCTCCCGCAGGCGGTGTGGTCCCTTCCCCCGCTGGGCACCTTCAACCTTCACGCCTCTTTGCTGCCGCAATACCGCGGAGCCGCCCCGATCAACCATGCCATCATGAACGGGGAGTCCATGACGGGTGTCACCACCTTCTATATCAATGAAAGGATTGACACAGGCAGTATCCTGCTGGCGGAGCGGGTTACGATCGCTCCGGACGAGACGGCGGGAGAACTTCACGACCGTTTGATGACGGCCGGCGCAATCCTGGCGCTCAGGACCGTGGCCGGGGTCGTTGATGGTACCATCACTGAAACGCCCCAGGAAGTGCTGGTCACCGACCCGGCCAGCCTGCATGCCGCACCTAAGATCTTCCGGGAAGACTGCAGGATAAACTGGAAAAGGGAAGCAAAAAGCGTTCATGATTTCATCCGTGGTCTCAGCCCGGTCCCCGGCGCCTTTACCGACCTGCGTAAGAAGGACGGTACCTCGTATAACCTGAAGATCCTCAGGGCTTTCCCTGAGCATTCGGACGATGCGGGCACACCGGGCGAATTCATTACCGACGGAAAATCCAGCCTGAAGGTGAAGGTGGCGGATGGCTTTATCCACCTGGCCGGGGTTCAACTGTCCGGTCGCAAGCCCATGTCCTGCGGGGATTTCCTGAGGGGGTTCGGATGGATTTTTTCTGAAACCCATGGTATTTAACCCTTTTGAGAGCAGAGATATTAACAAAATTTCCATTTTATCAACATTTTCGCTTGTTTTCAGGGGTAATCTATTGACTTTTTTTTAAGAAACCTTATATTTGCAGCGTTTTTCATTAATTAATCATTAATTAAAACCGAAAAAAATGAACAAGGCTCAATTAATCGAAGCAATTGCCATTGATGCAAAACTGAACAAGGCTGAAGCAAAGCGTGCCCTGGTAGCTTTTATTGAAAATACAAAGAAAGCGCTCGCCAAGGGCGAAAGGGTTGCTTTAGTTGATTTTGGTTCATTCTCTGTTTCGAAGAGGGCTGCCCGCAAGGGACGCAATCCGCAGAATGGAAAAGAGATCAAGATTGCTGCCAAGAAAGTTGTAAAATTCAAGGCAGGCGCTGCTCTCAGCAAGAAAGTGAAGTAATCTCTTACTGCATCAATAGAATAGGAGCTGCTCCCCAGGGGCGGCTCTTATTTTTTTGCAGCGGCTACCGGTCCGGATTATGGATCGTATTCAGCAAGGCGACGGTATGACAGGCCACCACCCCGGCGGTTTCTGTGCGCAGTCGGTTCCTGCCAAGGCTGACGGCGATGAAGCCGTATTCCTGTGCAAGTGATATTTCTTCCGGCGAAAAATCACCTTCCGGACCCACCAGGATCAGGACATCCGAACCCGGAACATAAAGGCTGGCAAGAGCATCCTCACGGCCGGTTGCGCAATGGGCGATAAAGTTCCGGCCTGCTTTTGCGGAGGTGACCAGTTCCCTGAAAACAACCGGTGGGTTCAGCAGAGGCAAAAATGCCCTGAGCGATTGTTTCATCGCGGAAACCATCACTTTTTCAAGCCTCGGCATTTTCAGCGACATCCGTTCGGAACGTTGGCATAGCAACGGGGAGACCTCCCCGATCCCGATCTCGGTCGCTTTCTCGAGGAACCACTCAAACCGGTCAGGGTTCTTTGTTGGCGTCAGGGCTATATGGAGATGCCAGGGGGATGGCGCCACTTCCCTGACGGCAATGATCTCCGCCTGGCACGCCCCGGTGTGGATCTTTTTCAGCGAGGCGCGATAGAGCCGGCCCATTCCGTCGGTCAGATCGATTTCATCTCCAACCTTCAGCCTTAGGACTTTGGCGCAGTGGCGGGATTCTTCCTCCCCCAGCGTACAGAAGCCATTGTCAATGCCGGTGGTGTAAAAGAGCTGCATGGGGAGGAGCAAAGATATTTAAAAGTGCGGACAAATAGACCTTCCAGGTTTTCAAAACCTGGAAGGTCTCTAACCGTGGATGTCTGAACTTTTTACGACCTTTGCGGCAAAAATGAAAATCCCCGGCGACATATACAGCGATATCCGGATCATCGGCTTCGATGCGGATGATACGCTTTGGGTGAACGAGGAGAATTACCAGGAAGCAGAGCGGCAGTTCTGTGCGATCCTGCAGCCGTTCATCCCCGAGGAGGAGTCGCACCGCGAGCTTTTCAAGACGGAGGTCGAGAACCTGGATATTTACGGTTACGGGGCGAAGGGATTCATGCTGTCCATGATTGAAACAGCCCTGCGCATTGCCGGGAAGAGGCTTACGGCTACAGAGGTAAACGGTATCCTTGAGACAGGAAAGAAGCTCCTCGACCAGCCGATCATCTTGCTCGACGGAGTGGAGATAGTTCTGAAGAAGCTGGAGAAGAAGTATACGCTGATCCTGGCTACCAAGGGCGATCTGCTGGACCAGGAACGTAAGCTTGCCAAATCGGGTCTGGCTAAGTATTTTCACCATATCGAGATCATGAGCGACAAAAAGGAGCAGAATTACAGGAAACTCATCCGGCATCTTGACATCAAGCCATCCAATTTCCTGATGATCGGGAATTCGCTCCGTTCCGACATTCTTCCCGTAGTGAAGATCGGCGCAAAGGCCATCCATGTGCCCTGCGAAACTACCTGGCTGCACGAAAACATCCGTCTTGCGGCCGGCAGGAAGAAATTCATCAAAGTCGATAAGCTGTCGGAGGTTATTGATATCCTGTGATCAGGGGAGAAGGTTGCCGGCTTATTTTCTCTCTACTTTTACTCACTGAAAAAGAAAGAAGCGCAATGAAAAACAACATCAACCGCAGGGATTTCATCCGGAACGTCGCCGCGACCGGAATCGGGCTTGCCATCGGGGAGGATATCCTGGCCAATTCAGGGCCTGAACGCCAGACCAGGCTCAAACCCGCCTTTCGGACCGGCCAGCCTTTGGAAAAGGTCCGCATCGGCTACGTGGGGGTTGGGTTGATGGGGACCTCCCATGTGGAGAACCTCCTGAAGATCAAAGGAGCGGAGATCGTGGCGGTGTGCGATATCATCGAGGCGAAGGTGCGCCGCGCACAGGACATGGTCGAAAAGGCAGGGTTCAGAAGGCCCGAGGGATATTCGAGAAATGAATTCGACTGGCAGCGCCTGTGCGACCGGAACGACATTGACCTGGTTTATAATGCCACTCCCTGGCAGTGGCACGTCCCCATCTCCCTGGCCGCCATGAAGAGCGGCAAGCATGCCGCCACCGAGGTGCCTGCAGCCATCAGCCTGGACGAATGCTGGGAGCTCGTTGAGACATCGGAAGGAACCGGGATGCATTGCATCATGATGGAGAACTGCAACTATGACCGGGTAGAAATGATGATCCTCAACATGGTGAAAAAGGGGATGTTCGGCGAGATGGTCCATGCCGAGTGCGGTTACCTTCATGATCTGCGGGCTGTGAAGCACGACATGGAAGGAGAGGGGGTGTGGCGACGCGATTTCTCGATGCATGAGAACGGCGACCTCTACCCGACGCACGGCCTTGGGCCGGTGATGCAGTGCCTCGACATCAACCGGGGAAACTATTTCGATTACCTGGTGTCGTTCGGATCAAAGTCCCGCGGCCTCCATGAATACGCCGTGAACAGGTTCGGCCCCGACAGCCCACAGGCGAGGGAGAAGTATACCCTGAGCGACGTGGTCACGACCATAATCAGGACGATGAACGCGGAGACGATCGTCGTGACGCACGACACGAGCCTGCCACGGCCCTACAGCCGCAACATCCTGGTACAGGGCACCCGGGGCATCGTGCGCAAATACCCGGAGCCGGAAATATATATCGAAGGGGTGAGCCAGACCGACGACCGGTGGGAGCCGATCAATGAATACCTGAAGAAATACGATCACCCGCTGTGGACCAAACTTGAATCGGAGAGCGAGGGGGCAGGCCACGGGGGTATGGATTACATCGAGGACTACCGGCTCGTGAATGCCCTGCTGAAGGGCGAGGAACCTGACATGGATGTGTACGATGCTGCCGCGATGAGCGCGGTGAGGAGGCTGAGTGCAAAGTCCATTGCCGGAAAGGGAAAACCCATCAGATTCCCCGACTTCACCCGCGGGATGTGGAAGAACCGGCGGGAGCTCCCCGTGATGAAAAATATCTGAAAAACATCCGATGCCAGGTATGTTACGGTGATCAGGCCGGGATCAGCCTGAAAAAATGGTATTGCCACGGCCCCAGCGAAACAAACAATCCCGCATCCCGCATCCCGGTACCGTCCCGTTCATAGGTCACGTTGCACATCAGGTCTCCCAGGATCCAGGTTCTGCCGGAGATGTCATCCCAGGGAATTGCGACCAAGCCCTGGGCATCCCTTTCCGAATAATTGATGATGATCACGATCCGGTCGGGGCCGTCTTCCCAGCTCCAGGCAAGCAGGTTTTCAAAACTGCCGTTATCCGGCCAGCCATGGCAAGGGCACAGTTGCCACCTGCCCTCATGAAAGACCGGCATGGACAGGATATTGAGGAGTTTCTCATAAAACAGGCGGAGTGCATGGTCGGCAGGTTCATCCGGCCGCCGGCGAAGAAATACCGGGATCCTGACCCTGCGGCCTTCAAACTGTCCTTCATGAAAGATCTTTGCACCCGGGAGGGTGGAGAATGCCACCGCGGCCGCCCTGCATTTATCTCCCGGGAACACTGCCACATGCCTGTTCTCATCATGGTTTTCGATAAAACGGACCAGCCTGGTCTGGTAATCCGGTTCCGCGGTGAGATGCTGAAGGACGGCCTGGGCATTTCCGTGCTCCAGCCTGTCGTACAGGCGCTTGTCGTAACAGAAGTCGAATCCCTGTTGCTGCAGTTGCCATTCGGTATCCCAATATGCTTCCGCAATAAATATAAAGCCGGGATGGATCCGCTTTACGGCGGGGATCATCTCTTCCCAGTAATCAAGTTCAGGTTTCGGACCGGCCATCGCTCCCCAGGTCCGCTCAAAAATATCGTTCATGACCAGCATGGCCATGTCGCACCGCACGCCGTCGCACATGCCTGCAATGCCGGTGACGGTTTCAACCATCGCTTCCCGGAGGTCCGGATGGAAGGCGTTGATCTGCAGCACATCCTGCCAGGCAGGATAAAAGGGATCCTTCCCGCAGGCGAAGATTTCGCCTTCAATCTCAACGTAGGTGACCGGGTCCCGGGCCAGGTCCTCCTTCGTTCCGCGGATGAAAAAGCGGGGGAACTCAGAAACCCAGGGATGATCGTGGGCGAGGTGGTTCGGCACCAGGTCGAGGATCAGCCGGATGCCGCGTTGCGCGAGCTTTTCCCGGGCAACCGCCAGCCCGTCGTTACCGCCAAGTTGGGGATCGACGACGTACCGCCTGATACAATAGGGGGAGCCGGTATTGTCTTCCGGGCGGAAATCGGGCAAGGCGCGGCGGAAATCGGCAAGATTGCGTTCGTTTGAGTTTGAGATCCGGATCCCTGCCGGGCTTCTTTCCCAAACGCCCATCAGCCATATCGCGTCCGGAGACCATGCTGCAATCGAGTCCCAGGTTTCGTCGCTG
>Ga0163209_1000565_pt1 | contig 16260 bp, 11 predicted proteins | sample Kivu_160m_FD_113538 | JGI IMG/M metagenome (GOLD analysis project Ga0163209, IMG submission 113538) | Freshwater microbial communities from Lake Kivu, Western Province, Rwanda to study Microbial Dark Matter (Phase II) - Kivu_160m | ecosystem: Environmental > Aquatic > Freshwater > Lake ...
GCCGTAGATGTTGAAACCGGTCGTATCCGCGCGTCCGATCAGACGTATGCTGGGGTCACGCGCGGTGAGAATGTGCACCGTCGCGTGCTCGATGCCGTGATTGCGCCGCACCGTCGAAATCGGCGCGGTTTCCAATAGGTTGTTCATCGGATCACCTCGAAGGGATTGTACATCAGATCGCACCGCGTGTCGAACGCGCACGACGCGATGGTAGGGGCGAGGCATTTGCCAATTTGCGCTTTTGATGAGCGCGGTCAGTTTAGGCAAACCATGTGTTCAAGAGAATGAGATTGAGCAAATGCCTCGCCTCGCCCTTATCCCATGACGGATTCATACACCGCGAGCGTTTCGTCCGCCGCACGGTCCCAGGAGAATTTCTTCGATTGTGCGAAGCCGCGTTCGCGCATCGCCGCGCGCCGCGCGCTGTCGGTCAGCCCCGCGCGGATCGCGTCCGCCCACGCGGCCGGATCGTCCGGATCGACCAGGTCTCCCGCGCCCCCGACGACTTCCGGCAGCGAGGAGGCGTTGGACGAAATGACCGGCGCGCCGCACGCCATCGCCTCGAGCGGCGGCAAGCCAAATCCTTCGTACAGCGACGCGAACAAGAACAGCGTTGCGCCGGCATACAGCGCGGGCTTGTCCTCTTCGTCGACCCAACCGATGTATTGGATCGCGTCGTCGGGCAACCCGGCCTCGCGCGCGAGGCGCTGCGGGTCCGGGAAGAATGCGCTGTCCGCACCACCCCGTTTGAGGCCAGCGCATACCAATCGATAGCCCGCCGCGTGAAATTCAGGGAGCCGCGCGAACGCTTGGATGATGACGCGCACGTTCTTGCGCTGATCGAACCCGCCGAGGTAGAGCAAGTACTGGTCCGGCAGCGCGTACTTGCGCCGGACCGCCGCCGTGTCGTCCACCGGGCGATACCGCGCGTCGGCGGCAAGATGGACGACGCGCACGCGCGCGGCGTCGATTCCGAGGTGCTTGATAATGTCGCGCTGGCTGCATTCCGAATCGGCGATCACCGCGTCGGCGCGACGGGCCGCGGCGGCGACCAGCCGGGTGTACGCGCGCACGAGCGGCGAGCCGCGATACGCCGGCAGCAACAGCGGAATCAAATCGTGGATCGTGACGACGGTGCGGGTCGCTGGAAAGACCGGCGACGCAAAGTACGGCACGTGCGCGAGGTCCGCGCGTTCGCGGCGGCACGCGCTCGGAAACGCGACCTGCTCGAACCAGAGTTTGCCGAAATTGCCCCCGGCGGCTTTCGGTACGCAGAGCACGTATGCGTTGTCCGGCGCGCGCGCCTTGAGCGCGGTCAGCAGGGCGCGGAGGTACTGTCCGCTGCCGGTAGCGGGCTGATCCCAGAACCAGCCGTTGATCGCAATTTTCATAACTCAGTGGGCCAAATTGCTTTTGGTCAAGACCTTCGCCAATGCAGGTCTTTGAACGAGAAATGTGGGGCAAATTTACAAATTTGCCCTACTTGGCTCATTTATCCCCATACCCTTTCGGATGCGACTTGTGCCACTTCCACGCCGTGCCGACGATCGTCTCCAGATCCGGGTAGCGCGGCTGCCAGCCAAATTCATGCCGCAGCCGGGTCGTATCGGCGACCGATTCGCTGGCGTCGCCGGGGCGGCGCGGCCCGACCTGGATTTCAAGATCGATGCCGGAGATTTTGCGCGCCGCTTGCACAATTTCGCGGTTTGAATACCCGTGCCCGATCCCGACGTTGTACGCCGCGGTCGCGTGCCCTTGCATCAGCGCGTCGAGCGCGCACAGGTGCGCGTCGCACAGGTCGATCACGTGAACGTAATCGCGGATGCAGGTGCCGTCGCGTGTCGGGTAATCGTCGCCGAAAAGTCTGAACGGCTTGTTCTGCGCCGCTGCCTTCAGCGCGAGCGGAATGATGTGCGATTCGTTCGGATGGTCTTCGCCGAAGGCGCCATCCAGCGTTGCGCCGGACGCGTTGAAATAGCGCAGACTGATCGAATGGACGCCGAACGACGCGTCGAACCACGCCAGGATCTTTTCGACCATCAGTTTGGATTCGCCGTACGGATTCGTCGGCTGGGTGGGATCGTCTTCCGGAATGGGGACGTGGACCGGGTTGCCATACACGCCCGCCGAAGAGGAGAAGACGAATCGCTTGACGTCGGCCTTCACCATCACGTCCAGCAGTTGGTTGGTGTAGGCGGTATTGTTGCGAAAATATTTGGCCGGGTTCTCCACCGACTCTTTCATTTCGATATAGCCGGCAAAGTGCATCACGGCGTCGAATGGACCGCGCGAGAAAACGTCCTGCAAGAATTCCTGGTCGCCGACATTGCCGGTCAGCAGCGGGACCGCCGGGGAGACCGCCGCGCGATGCCCATTCTCCAGCGAATCGACGACCACCACGTCGATCTTGTTTTCGACGAGCTGCCGCACCATCTGGCTGCCGATGTAGCCGGCGCCGCCTGTAACCAAAACACGCATGGAAACCCCTTTTACCCGATAATTTCGCCGTTGTAGGGCAAATTTGCAAATTTGCCCTACCTACCGCATCAATCTTTTTCCAACCGCGACCAGCAGCGCGCCTATCGCGTTGACTTCGCCGATGTCGCAGAAATTCAAATCGTACGTGTGGTCCGACATCACGGCCGGCCCCCAATTCACCTTCAGCCGCAAGACGTTATCGCCCTCGCCGAGCGTCACGTCGAGCGCGTCGACGCGCGTCGCGGAATCCAGCGCGAGGTTGACGCGGCGTTTGAAAACCTCTTCGCCGTTCAGGTACGCGGACGCCTCCGCGTTCTGGAACGATGAGAGGAGATCGTTGATCAGCCATAGCTCGCCGTGCACCACATCGCCGCGGCGGCGCGGCTGCAGCGCATAGTCGAACGACGCCAGGACCGGCGAGTACAGCCGCTTCAATTCCTCGTACGCGCGCTTGGGTGTGCCATAGTAGTCGATCACGCTCCACGAAATCGCGGGCCACGCGTCATCGAACTGCCACACCGCGACGCCAGCCGTCTTGCCCTTGCGTCGGCGCATGTGCTCGATCGCAATCTGCAGGCCAAACGCCTGCGCGCGCTGCGTCGCATCGATCCAGTCCTCAGTGGTCATGGATAGATGTGACGGGTGGCCCTTCGACACGCTCAGGGCAAGCTCAGTGACGGGTGACGGGGGCTGGTTACTCGCGTCACTTGACCCGCGCCGCACGACGCTCGCCGCGTACCGCTCCAATTTCTTCAACTCTCCATGGTGGTATTCCCACAGCGCGTTTGGCGCGGTGAGCGCATCGTCCGGCAGGAATTTTTTCAGCGATTCGATACCGGGCAGCGATTGCAGACCGAACTCGCTGAGGAACGGGGTCGGGTCGTCGCGGTAATCGCGCAGGTTCGCCAGGCGGTGCCACACGCCCCAGTTGTGCGCCTCGTCGCGATACGGCGAGGCGGGCTTGAACGGCCGCGTGCCGTCGGCGCGCTCGACCACCTCACGCAATGTTTCGACGACGGCGTGGTTGCCGCGCGTGTTGAACTCGTTGCCGCCGCACCACACCACGAGCGACGGATGGTTGCGCAGCGCGCGGACGATCGCGCTGCATTCCTCGCGCGTGAAATCGAGGAACGCGCGGTCGCGCGGAAAGCGGTCCAAGGTTGCGCCGGCGAACGGGAATTCCTGCCAGACGAGGAGGCCGAGCTCGTCGCACAGGTCGTAGAACGCGCGCTTTTCTTTCAGCCCGCCGCCCCACACCCGGAGGAGGTTGACGTTTGCGTCGCGTGCCTGCTTGAGCCGCGCAGCATAATCCGAGCGCGTCAGCCGCCCCGGGATCGCGTCCAGCGGGACCCAATTCGCGCCGCGCACGAACTCGCGCTGCCCGTTGACGACGAACGTCCACGGCTCTGAACCCTCATTCCTTTCACTGGGACCAGGGTGCGAAAGCGTGACTGAGCGCGCGGGCGCGCCCGGCGCGCGGGCGAGTCTGAATGAGCGGATGCCGAAGGTGGTTGACATGGAATCCAGGAACTCGGAGGAACTGGGGGAAAGGACCTCCATTTCGATTTCGTACAGGTTCGGCTCGCCGCGGTCCCAGGGATTCCAGAGGCGCGCGTCGCGCAGGTCGAACGCCAGCTCGTGCGTCTGCACGCCGCGCGCGAGCGGCAAGTCGAATGCGAAGGTCTGCGCGGGTGCGGCGAAATTCTTGCCGCGCACGACACACTGTGCGCTCACGCCTTGCTCGCGATCAGAATCCAACTCCAGTGAGACTCGTACGTGCGCGATTTGCGATTTGTCATTCGTCATTTGGCATTTGACGAACGCGTCTCGAACGAAAACGGAGTTGGCGATGACGATGGTGGCCTCGTCCCAGATGCCGCAGGTGCGCAGGCGCGGCGCAAAGTCCCAGCCAAATTGCATCTGGCATTTGAGCGTCGCGTAGCGGTCGGGAAATGGCTCGTTGGGCGGCGCAAACATCGGCTTGACGATGCGCCCCCAGATTCTCTGCCCAAGCGTTCGCCGGAGTTTCGGCAGCGCGTCAGAGCCCCAGATGCGAATGGCAAGTGTGTGACGGGTCCCACAGGGATGCTTCGCGATGACGGGCGACGAGTGGCGAGACGACGTTTTGTCTGACGACTGACTGGCTGTGGCGAAGTGCGCCACAGTCATGACGACTGACGACTGTAATTCATGTATCTGTCGCGAGAACATTCCGGTGTGCCGCCCTAACGGCTTGCCGTCGAAAAAGACCGCGCTCTGGTAGTCGACGCCTTCGAGGACCAGAAACGCGCGCTCGTCTTCTTTCAACGCAAATTCCACCTCGCGCGTGTACCACCAATCGCGCGCATCGACCCACCGGGAATCCTCGTTGTTCGCCGCGTAGAACGGATCGTCGATCTTGCCGGCGCGGAGCAGATCGAGCCGCACGTCGCCCGGGACTTGTGCCGGCTGCCAGTCGCGCGCCTCGTCCAGATCATTCACGTCGCCAAAGGGTTTTTGTTCGACCGAGGCGAAACGCCAATCTGTATCATTGAGAGATAGGATTTTACGCGTCATAGCGAATCTTGTTCGACGCAATACGAAACACGGAACACGTGGTGCGTGTTGCGTAATTCCGGTTCACCACATCGCGACCACGCGCCGGGCGCCGCGCGGCAAGCGCACCATGTGACCGACGATCTCAGCGCTCCCTGCATCCGCGCCCGCCTCGCGCAGCGTGAACGGCAAGTCCCATTCGATGTACGCCGGCTCCTCGCGCCATTCGCCGTTGACGACGAGCGTGCCGTTGTGCGCGCCGAACGCAATCGTGTAGCTCACTTTGCCAAAGTACGTCGCGGCGTCCTGCACTTTGATCACGTTGGTCTCAAACGTCCAGTCCTTGGGCAGCGCGGGCGTGATGACCAGGTGGTCGCCTTCCTCGAACAGCAGCGCGTTGCGGACCGCCAGGAGAAAATCCGCGAGCGCCCAGCCGTGATGCCCGTCGCCCATTGCGCCGCGCCGCGTGAGCGGATGGATCCCCTCCGCCCACGTGAACGTCGGCGACGCGTGCCGCAGCACCCACGCGATGGTCTTCCACGCGTCGGCGCTGCGCTGGAAGAGGAGGCACTGCGCGACGTGCAGCGAGAGGTACGTGCCGAACGCGGAATGGCCGACGTGATTGAAGTACGCGTCCTCCATCCACGCGATCTGTTTCAGCGCGGCGAGGGTATTGACGATGCGCGGGTCGTTCGGCTCGAACAGGCGCAGCGGATAGAGCGCGGCGAGATTGCCGATCATCCCGGCGTCCAGCCGGCGGTACGGCGAAGCCGGCATCGCAGCGCGGCCCAGGCGCGCGGCGGCGGCTGCCAGCGACGCGTCGACGTCCGCGCGGAACGAATCGAAATTTGCGCGCAATCTTTTCGCGTCGTCGGTTTGTCCCAGCCAGTCGGCGGCTTGCGCCGCGTCGCGCAGCCCGGCCAGTCCCCAGAAATCGTCCCAGTAAAAATAATCGCTCGGGCCTAGATGTTCGGCGCTCGGGCCGGGAGGCAGTAATCCATGATGCGGCGGCCTGTGCGTGTTGCGTGCTGCGTGTTTCGTGCGCTGCCTTTTCGAATTGATCCACGACGCCATCCGCAGCAGCGACCAGTAATTGCCGGAGAGGAGGTGCTTGTCGCCGGAGAGCCGCGCGTTCTCGACCATCGCCCAGATCGCCGCGCCGTTGGAATCCCACTCGCCTTCGGTCGCGCGCAAGTAGTCGTCCTTCTGCAGGCGCCGCGCGAACCTTTCGATCACCTGGCGCGATTCGGCGTGATAGCCCAGTTTGTCGAGCGCGTTCAGCAAGTACGCCGCGTCGCGAAACCAGAACTGGTGGTAGGTGAAGGGGCCTGGCGTGATCGATTCGCCGTCGTGAAGCATCAGCAGGAAGGCTTTGTTGGCGTCGAACGCGCTCTGCAGCTTCTCGTCCGGCAGCTGCACGCGCATCCCGCGCGCGAGCTTAGCCCGCCACGTGGAGACGACGGCGGCGCGCAGCTCGCTTGCCGGCGCGGGCCGGGGCAGCGGCGTGGGGTCGTCTTCGTCGCGCGGCTCTGGCTGCATGGGCATGAGGACCGCGAGCGTTTTGCTTTCGCCCGGCGCGAGGGCGAGCCGATACGCGGCGATGCCAGTGGCAAGCCCGGCGTCGTCCACCACGCGCGTCTTGCCGTTCAGCGCGGGCAGCGCGAGCGCGACATCGCCCTCTTCGAAACTACTGCACGCGACCGCGTCCGGCGACGGCAGCAATATGCCCAGTGAGTCGTCGATGAAAAATGCGATCAGTCCGTCACTCTGAGCGGAGCGAAGAGTCTCGTTATCGGCATCGCGAGATGCTTCCCCGTTCGCTGCGCTCAGGGTCTTCGAGCGTCGCTCAGCATGACCAGATCGGAATTCGATTTTCTTCACCAGACTCACGCCCTCGGGATTGAATGGACGGATGGAAGCATAGAGCATCGCCTGGCGCGGCGCGGGGGTCGGATTCTCGACCGTGATCTGCTCGACGACGTATTCGCCGCCATCCGGCTGTTCTGCGCCGAAGGTTTCGGTGCGCACGCGCAGGTTCATCGCGCGGAAATCGGTCACGACGATCGGCAGGTTCTCGTGGAGCGACTGTGAGACCTCCGTCTCCGGGAGCCGCGACGGGACGAACAACGCGCCCTCGGTCTCCAGCCACACGTCGAGCGACCAGCCGTCGAACCAGGGCGTGACCAGCCCGCGCGGATCGACGATCGCCTCGCGCTCGCGCGCGAGGTTGCCCACCATCGTCCAATCGCGGTGCGTGTAGTTGATCGTGTAGAGGTTGAACCCGCGCGGGATGAAGGCCGGGGCGTGCGGATCGAACTGGCGCTCCGCCCAGTGCGGCAAAATCCAATCGCGGTTGGTCGGGAAGAACGCGTCATTCATCCAGCCGCGCGTCACCAGCCGCGCGCCAATCGGAATGAGTTCGGCGGGGAAAGGGAGTGTCGTTTCGGCGCCGCGGCCGATGCGTCCGCTCGCGAAGAAATAGTCGAGCGCGTCGCCGGGGATGCCGACGCGCGCCGCGAGCGATTTCAACAGACTCTGAGAGATGGACATGGATGACCTCGCCGCGCCATTTTACACGAGAATCAGAGTGGAAACAAATGGGTGACGGGTCCTTTCAAGTTTGTGCGAAAACGAAAAGTGAGATATAATAGAAATCGGAATAATCCGACGTATCGTCACCCAGTGAGTGCGTTTGTGACGATACGTCATCTTTTGATGGCGCTGGAAGGAATGGATGTCGAGCTCTGATTTTTGGAATGAAGTTGGCACGACGAACGCGGATGTTGAGCATCTCTATGGTTTTCTGCTGGAACGCGGCGCCCCGGCGACCAGCCGCGAGCTGACCGCGCATCTCATCGAATGGCGCGTGCGAGAAGAAGAAAAAAAACTCGCCGAACTCGCGGCGCGCCGCTCCCCGCTCTATCAGCCGAAACAAGCTTTCGAAGTGGGGCAGCACCTCGTTTTCGCCGCGCTCGGAAATCGCGAAGGCGTGGTGAAGCAAGTGCGCGCCGGCGACAACCCGCGCCTGGGCGAATTCAAGGTCATCGCCGTCCAGTTGGCCGATGAGACGAAGCCGCGCGAATTTGCCGCCGAGTACGGCGCGCCGCATCCCCTGAACGAAGACCACGCCAAGTCCGCGGAATCGCTCGAGCTGACGCCGGAACAGGCGGTTGCCCAGCACGGCGCTGCGGTCCGGGCCGCGCTGGCCCAGCGATTGAGCGTGGACAAGGAATTCGTTCACGTCGGCGACGAGTGGTTCCTGAAAGGGCTGCTGCCAGAGATCCACGCCGGCTATCTCAACCTCGCCGAAGCCGCCATCGAGCAGGCGAACGATGCCGTGCGGACGGCGGACCTCCTTAAGGTGCTCGATCTGCCGGACACGGTGAAGAAATCGACCGCGCTGTTCGCGCTCGGCATTGCGCTCGAAAACGACGAACGCTTTGAGGATGTGGGGCCCAACGGCGATGCGCGCTGGTATCTCACGCGCCTCGAATTTTCCGAAGCGCGCGAGCGCCCGGCGGTGCTGGAAGCCGCGCCGGCGGGCCGGGTCGCGCTCTCCGGCGAACTCGAGCTTATCGCGGCGGAATTGTTCGACGAAGCCGACCTGAACGGCGATACCGGCAAGCCGCCCGCCGCGCCGCGCGCGGAGATCACCTTGACGCTCACCTATCCCCATCGACAGGCCGGCACGCTGCCGCTCACGCCGCCGGTGTGCGCGCTCTTGCCGAATTTCTCGCAGCCCCGGCTGAAAATCAATTTCCAGGATGCGACGACGCAAGAGAAATTCACCGGCTACGCGGTGGCGGATGGGCATTATCTCGTCGGGTTGAGCCAGTGGTTCGCCGCGCGCAAGCTGTCGCCGGGCGCGTACGTGATGCTCAAACGCAGCGCCGATCCGCTCACCCTGACGATCGACTATCAGCCGCAGCGCGAGCACAGTCTATGGGTGCGCGTGGCGCGCGGGGTCAACGGCCATCTGACCTTCTCGCAAGAAAAACGCCCGATCGCGCACAAGTACGACGAAGAGATGCTCATCGTCATCGGCGACCCGGTGAGTCTGGATGCGGTCGCGCAGGCGGCGCGGCAGCAGCGCTCGCTCGCCGTCCTGCTGGAAGATGTTTTCCCCGAGCTGGCCAAGCTGAGCGGCGCGGGCCGCGTGCATGCCAAGACGCTCTACAGCGCGATCAACCTGATCCGCCGCGCCGGACCGCGCGCGGTGATGGGCGCGCTCACCGAGAGCCGCGCGTTCACTCCGGTCGGCGGCGGGTATTTCGTTCTGAACGAAGCGCACATCCGCTAATCTGACGACTGGCGACTGGCGACTGACTACTGGCGACTGACGACTGACATGGCTCCCATTGCGCGACCTGACACCAAGACCTTATTTCACATCGACCTGACCTGGTTCGAGAAGAACGGCCGCGATGCGCGCGAGGCGATCCACGAGGCGTTGTGCGACGAATGCCGCGCGCGCTATCCCACGCCGGCGGATGCGCGCGTGGTGGACCGCGTCCATCCGCAGACCGGCGAAGTCACGCGCGCGGACGCGCTGTGGGAAAGCATCGTCGATCACTGCGCGCTCAAGCCGGGCTATGTCACGCCGGCGACGCCGCTCACCGCCGCGATTTTCCGCGCGCTCCTGGCGAACGGCAACCAGCCGCTGTCGAGCGAGCAGCTGCAGAAACGCGCCGGGAAGAGCAGCCCGACGGCGATTCTAAAGCTGCTGTTGGGATCGGAGATCGAAAACGGCGTTGTGCCGTTCGAGCCAAAGTAGAGTTTGACACGGCGTCTGAACAAGTCTATAATATTTAGTGTAAGCCCTCGTGGCGGAATTGGCATACGCGGCAGGTTGAGGGCCTGTGTCCGTAAGGACGTGGAGGTTCAAGTCCTCTCGAGGGCATCACAGAAAGACACTCGGTCACGCGCCGGGTGTTTTTAGTTTGATGCACTGGCTCTGGACAATGGGCCGAGGCGATTGGGGCGCGCCGCATGGCATGCCGAGCGCGCGGCTGCCGACGGTGCTGCATTTCCGCGTGGATGAGCGTACGTTTGCAGAGTTTTCGCGTGAAGCCCGCGAGAGCAAAAAGGCAACTTGAAAGATAAAGCCCCAGGCGCGATTGCGCTTGGGGCGATTTTGTTTTGGGAGGTAGAGCAAAACGGGAGTATAATCTGAATCGAGTCACTCGCTTCACAGGAGAGAACCGATGAGAATTCAGGCTGCCGTAGTGCGCCAAGTCAACCAAGTTCGCGTCGAAACCGTTGAACTCGACGAGCCAAAGGCGAGCGATGTGCTTGTGCGCATGCGCGCGGCCGGCATCTGCCATTCGGACCTGCACAACATGCGGGGTGAGCTGCGCCTGACCCCACCCTTCGTGTTGGGGCACGAAGGCGCCGGCGTGGTCGAAGCGGTCGGCAGCAGCGTGACACGCGTCAAGCCGGGTGACCGCGTCCTCGTCAACTGGCTGCCGGCGGACAACACCTGCATGACTTGTCAGAGCGGGCATCCGACCCAGTGCGAACGACTTGCCCAGACGACGTTTCAGGGTCTGCTCCCAGATGGCACCACCCGCCTCAAGACAGACGATGGATTGAAACTCAAGCACTTGCTCAGCTCAGCCACGATGTCTGAATATATCGTCATCGATCAAGCCGGCGCGATTCCATTCGCCGATGAGGTGCCTTTCGAGGTTGCGGCAATCCTCGGCTGCGCCGTGGTGACTGGCGTTGGCGCGGTGGTCAACACCGCGCGCGCCCAGGTGGGTGATGCTGTGGCAATCATCGGCTGCGGCGGGGTTGGCTTGAGTGCGATTCTAGGCTGCAAGCTGGTCGGCTGCTTCCCGATTCTTGCGGTCGACGTGCTGGACAACAAGCTGGAATTCGCGAGGCAAATGGGCGCTACCGAAACGATCAACGCCAAGCAGGTCGATGTGGTGCAGAAGCTGCGCGAGCTGACCCGAGTTGGTCCCGACTATATCTTCGATATGGTTGGCTCTGGGACGACGATATCCCAAGCTCTGCAAGCCGTGGCGCCCAATGGCGCGGCAGTCGTCGCCGGTCTGCACGCGGCGAAGACTGACGTACCGATACCCGCCGGTACGCTCGTCTTCCAGAGCAAGCGCCTGCTTGGCTCGTTCGCCGGCTCAATGCGTCCGCAGATCGATGTGCCGAGATTGCTGGCACTCTATCAGGCGGGACGCCTGCCGCTGGATGCGCTGATCACCAAGCGCTATCGGCTTGGGGATATTGCGCAAGCGTTTCATGATCTGGAAGGGGGCACGCTCGCACGCGGTGTCATATCGTTCGACTAGTTCAATGAGAGAGTAAAACTTCGCTGGAGTCGAGTTGCACATTCTCCCCCGAGCCATATTGTGGCTTGCCTTTGCCGCCGTTCTGGCATCGCCGGGATGTGCGCCCGCCGCGCCATCCCGGCTTGGCTTGACCACCCAGACTCCCCCGCCCCGCTTGGACGCCGCCCCTGCGCCAACTACCACGCGCAGCGCCACTGGCACCGGGGTGACTTTACCATCCTCAACGCCGGCAACTAGACCCTTCCCAAGAGCAACGCGCACCCCGTTGTCTGTGACACCGGTCCGTCCCCGAGTTGCCCGAACGGCTGCGCGGACCGGAACACCGCTGCCCCGCAGAACCCCTACGCCGCGAACGGCCGGCCCGTTGCCTATGCTTACCCGTCCATCGCAAGTTGCCGTTCGGCGAAGCGGCGATCAATTCCAATTGTTCGTCAACGGTCGGGCGGTGTTCGTCACCGGGATGAACTATAACGTCGACTATGCGGAACTCCCGGCGGACGAACAAGTCACACGCCATCGCCGCGATTTTCAGATCATGCGCTCCGCCGGCGTCAACGCGGTCATCGGTTGGGGCATCTACAATGAACTCACGCTTCAAGTTGCGGAGGAATTTGGCATCGGCGTGATTATGCCATTCGAACTCGATCCCCGGGGGTCGTACGAAAGCCAGGACTATCGGAATGAGATCGAATCGAATTTTCGCGAGTACGTCCTGCGGTTTCGCGAATTTCCGGCGGTGTGGGGCTGGAACCCCGGCGGCGATGAATTGCTTTATCGGATGCAGACGGAGGAGAAACGAACGGTCGATAAATTGCAGATGGCAGCCGACCTTGAGCTGGAATTGGCCCAAATCGCCTACTCGCTCGACCCGAATCATATCAACGTCGTCAAAGAGCCGCGCGATTGGTACATCAAATACCTGAATGACTCACTGCACCGAGCCGAGACCCAGCCCGACTATAAAGACCTGAGTGCTTCACTCGTGTACGGCGTCAATGTCTACGGACACCCGAATGACATCGAGCTGGCGCTCACCAACGCCAAGCTGACCTTGACCGGGCAATTGGGTCTGGCGATGCTCGTCAGCGAGTTTGGACCTTTCGGCTCGCCGCCCGCCGAACGCCCCATCGATTATGCCGAGATCTGGGACGTCGTCGCGCGAATTTCAGACCTCGGCGGTCTGGTCTACGTTTTTGGCCCCGATCAAGCGAATCCCGAGGTTGCCAACCCGTACGACGTGCACACTCTTCTGCCCAGCGAGTACAGTCTGGTCGATATGAACGGTGCGCCAGTGGACGGGTCACTGGCCGCACTGGCCGCCAGATGGCGCGCCCGCGCTGCGCCCTCGCCGATTCCTTCGGCGACGCCCACGCGGGCCATGACCGCCCTCCCGTAGAAATCACGCCGGTTCGTCATTTGTTTGCTCTCAGGTGAGTCAAGTAAGTTGACGCCAACCGATGCCCAACCCGCTGCGTCCATTATTGCACGCAAATCCTTACGTCGACAATGCCAGGCGCACGTTCCGCATCTCTGCCCGCTCTACAAACTCGAATAGCGGCCCCCAATAGACGGGCGTGGTTCCTGCGGCGAGCCGCGCTTGCACCTGCGGCGCAGGCAGCTCTTTGGCAAACCACTGCTCCAGCATCGCCGCGCTGATCCCCGCCGGCGTCAGCAGAGATTCGACCGCGCGCAGGAATAGCTCCGCATACCTCTCCACGTCGTAGCCCAGCGCGCCGTCCAGATGTTCCAGCGCGCGGGCGCGATCATGCTTTGCTTTGGCGTGGTGCTCGACGATCACGTAACGAATGCTCTCCCCGGGCGTCAACTCCACGCCGCTGTCCAAGAGTTGGTTCGCGACGATGGCATTGAGCGTGGCTTTGGCATACTCGCGCGGATTGCGCGAGAGCCGCTGCGTGATGGCAAGCTCTTCAAACGGCACCTGGCCCGACCGCAAGCGGTCGAGGTACCCGCACGCCATCTGCATCACTTGCGCCGCGCGCGCGCGAAATTCCGCGCGGTCCGTCGCACCCGCGAGCACCTGGATCATCTCCTCTTGCGCGTTACGGATGAACGCCGGCGTGTCCGCGCGCCGCGCTTCGATCCCCCGAATCTTGACCTCGCCGTCGCGCAACGCGCCAAAGTAGCGGTTCGCCACCGGCAGCCGCGGGTCCTGGCGCGAGGGCAAGAACGCCACCCAGTTGTAGATTCCCTCCAAATCGATCTTCAGCCCCGTCGCCGCGCCGATGGCGCGGATCAGTTCTCCGTATTCCTCTGCGCGCGTATTCTTCTTTTGGACGAAGATCGCGTCGACAATCGCGTGCAGCATCCGAAAGCCGCGCGCTTCGGCCACCTCTTTCGCGATGAGCAGGCGGTCGCGCGCAAACGCGCAGATGGCCTGGTGCGCGGTGATGTTGCCGAAAACGGCATTGTGGTGTCCCATGTACCCGAACGAGACGACGCCGATCCATTTGCCGCACGAGGCGAGGCGCTTGTAGCGGTCGCGCTCGGGACCGGGCGGCAGCGCGCGGATCTTCTCCTTCAGCTTGACGCGCTTGGCGATGATCGGCGCGAGCGTCATGGGCACCAGCCCGCGCCGCTTGTAGCACACCGTCACCCCGAGTTCGGGCACGCCCCCAATGTCCCTAGAGCTGTTAGCAGACATTGGGGGCACGCGCGCATCGGAACAGCACGGACAGTTCAGCGTTTCCGCCGAGACGTTGAACTTGTCCATGATGCTGGGGAACATGGACGAGAAATCCAGTTCCGCGACCTCCTCGTGCAGCCCGAGCACCGGTTGAAAGACCAGCCCGCCCTTGTCGGCCAGCGGCAGTTGGTCCACCCCCTGGAACATCTCCGCTTCGCGCTTGACCGATGGAATCAGAATGTTCTCGCGGTACGCCGTGCTCATCTCCATTGACGTGAGACAAGTCCCCGTGCTCGTGCGCGCGACGCGCTGAATCGGCATTTGCGCGAGGCGCGCCATCTCAAACAGCCCGTCGAAACCGTAATCACCGAAGAGAAACGCGTCTTCCAGGTCGAGGTGCAGCCGGCCGAAGAGCGAATGGCTGGCGGAGCGGAAGACGACGCGCCCGTAGGAAAAATACGTGCGCGCCTTTTTGAACTGCACCGGCTGCGCCGCGTCGCGGTTGAACGCGAGCGGCTGCCCCAGGCGGCGCGCCATCTCGAGCAGACGCGGCAGGATGAAGGAATCGCCGTAAGAGGAAACGATCAGGTCGGGGTCGTAGCGTTGGAGCAGCTCCTGCACGCGCGACAGGAATTCGCGCGGGTCGTCGTCTTGCAGCACGTGCGTGTTGCCCTCGCAGCGAATCTCGATCGGACGCGGGCGCGCGCCGTGGCCAGGGTCACCTTGGTGATTCGGATCCCCCTCGTCGCCCTCCAAGCGCAGCGTCATCACCTGGAGCGGCGGCAGAGCGTAATCGATCGCCCAACGCGAATCGCAGAGCTGCAGCGCGCGGACGCGGCCCGCCTCGTCCGCGTCTACCTCGACGCGCGCCAGCGGAAAGAGATCGTGCGCGTACAAGTAGAACTGCGCGAGCGGCACGGTGCAGTTGTAATAACTCAGAGCGGGCTGATGGCACGTCTTTGATGCGCTGCCTTCGGCAGCGCGTAATGGGCGTGCCATCAAGCGCCGAATGGTTTGAACGATCAGGGGGAAACGCGCCGGGTCGGCGACGGCGATTTCGAGTAGTTCGATCTCGCGGCGCAAAAAGAGGTCGGACCGTTTGGCGCGGCGCAGTTGCACGGGCAAGCGCGCCGCGTGAATCATTCGGCAGAGGTCGTGCAACTCAGAATGGGAACCGTGGACAAAAAAAGACGCGGTGAAGGAATCGCTCAGGCGATGCGTTCGCCCGTCATCGTCGATCAGCCACAGCGTCATCGCTCCCAAGCCCCCGACGTCTTCAAATCGGTTAGTCGACGTTGGGGGCGAGGGGTAAACGTCCAGGATCCAACCGCTCCGTCTCATCCGTCTCTTCCTCCAACGGTTCCCCCAGCCGCGCTTGGAGTCTCAGCACGCGCTTGTGCTCTTCGATCAGCATCGCGAGCAGCATCGCCTCAAAGGGCAAGAGGTGCGCGGTGTAGCCAATCGCGGCGACGTGATAGCGCGCCGCGCGAAAGAGATCGTCCAGCGCGCGCTGGTCCTCTTTCCGCAAGGCGCGGCGGAATTTCGCGAGCGCCTCTTGCTCATTCAGGATTTGTTGCGTTGCGGAAGGGAGAGTCCGTCCCATAACTGTTCCTCCGGGTCACCACCCCATCGACATCTGCGCGGCGAAATGCTCGACTGTCTCAGGCGTGGGCTGCCAGTATACGTCTGCCGCGCGCAGGACGCGGGCGATCAACTCCTGGCGCGTCGTTTCCTTCGGCGGCGGCGAGAGGGTCACGAGCACCGATCGGTTTTGCGCGGCGATCTGGCGCAGCCGCGACAGGACTTGCTCCAACCGGCGCGTCGCCTCGGCGTAACGAATATCTTCGTCCCAAAAGGTTTCCAAGAGTCCCAAGACGTAGAGCGCGCGCCACGCGTGGATTCTTTCTCCCACGAGGTCGAGGACGGCATGGTGCAATTGGTGGCACGTAAAGGGACGCGAGAATTCGATCCGGGCGAGCAGGGCGGACGGATCGAACCCGTATCCCCTCGCCCACCGCGCCAGCGCGTACGCGTTCAGGCGGTTATCGCCGACGACGACGCCGAGCCGTTCGCCGCGCGACGCGCGCAGCAAGAGCGATTGCAGGACGAGCGGATGCAGTTCGGACGCGCGGCCGAAGAGCGCGAGGACTTGCGATTCGATGGGGATGCGTGCGGGATCGAGCGCGGGCAGCCATGCGCCGGGCAGAGCGTTTTTTGTTTGCACACTCTACCCATAGCACAACTCACACCGCCGCGTCTATCCCGCAGATGGGGTACCGCGGGGTTTCGGCGTAC
>Ga0163209_1000566_pt1 | contig 16228 bp, 17 predicted proteins | sample Kivu_160m_FD_113538 | JGI IMG/M metagenome (GOLD analysis project Ga0163209, IMG submission 113538) | Freshwater microbial communities from Lake Kivu, Western Province, Rwanda to study Microbial Dark Matter (Phase II) - Kivu_160m | ecosystem: Environmental > Aquatic > Freshwater > Lake ...
GGCGCCGACGATTACCTGACCAAGCCGTTCAGCGCGAAGGAACTCGTGGCACGCGTCAAGGCAGTCTTGCGGCGAGCACAGCGGCCAGAGGAAACAGTCACCACGACGTTGGTCTGCGGTGAACTGGAGATCAATTTCGCCCAACGCTCGGTCAAGGTGCGCGGCAATAGGGTTTCCTTGACTCACACCGAGTACGCGCTGCTGCGCGAACTGGCACTCAACGCCAACCGCGTCATGCTGCATCACGACTTGCTGACGGCGGTGTGGGGACCAGAGTATCGGGATGACATCGACTATCTGCGCGCGTATGTCCGCTACCTGCGACGCAAGCTAGAAGTCGATCCCGCGAATCCTCGCTACATCCTCACTTCCCCGGGCGCCGGCTATGAACTAGCATGTCCCGAAAGAGAGGAAACAACAGGGTTCGAATGAATCATCGTCCGTCTGAAAGAGAACAACAACGGCAGCCTCGCCTGATGCGAAGCTGCCGTTGTTTTATGCGTTTTTCATCATCCACCGCGAGATTTCTATGAAGCTTTCACACATCTCCTGTTATAATATCGATGGCTGCAAGGACATAGTGACCGAGTCTGACATCTTCCATGTCTTGGTCGAATTGTGCAAGTCGGATGAGCGATCCATGCGAATCAGGCGCGCAGAGGGTGAACTCAAAACAGCGCAAGCCATGTCAGGGATGTTGAACAAATGACAGATGTAGGCAGTTCGGCAAAAACTCTCTTGGCCGAAACGCTGGATTTCTGTGGACGGCAGATGGGAATCGATGATCGCGAGACTATCGCAGATCACCTGCGGCAGGGCAACAGCAGCGCGTGCAATATCTTCTTCTCTCGTCTAGGCAAACTCGTCGCTGAGTACCTTGGCACTCTGGACGAAGACGTCAGAGCCGTCTACCTTTGTGACTTGCTCACGACTAAAGATGTTCGCTTTGGCGAGACGAGGCAAGTCTCACCCGTTCGTCTGATTGTCTGGACTCGGCGCAAGACCGCTGCGCTCAACTCTCTAGTGGCAGCCATAGATCGCGCGCTGGTTCAGGGCTATGCCGACCTCATTCGTACACATCAACTGACACACCTGCTAGACGCGCAGATGATGGACGATTCCGAGGTAAAGAGTGGCAGCGGCTATGGTGGGTTCCTTTTCTCACTCAATCTTACACCGACTCAGATCTGGAAGCGTGAAGGAAGAGACGCTCACGGACTGGACCAGGTCGCCCCGACCCATCAGCTCTCCGCTCCAACGGAAGAGTAGACAACACTTGGCGCCATCGATGGCGTTTCGCGGGTCGCCCGAATGGAGGAAGCCATGCCCAACAAGGAAAGTTCGGCAACAAAATCAGAACGACCTGTCGCATCTTCGATCGAATGCGGCGCAGCTCCTGCAGTGATTTCGGCGCGGCGGGAGCTTGAAGAAGAACGGCTGAGTTTGATAGAAAGAATCCAGCGGCAAGAATCGCAACTCGCCCAGGAGCCACTGGTGACAGGGAATGACGTGGGAGACAGTGCCATCAGGACGGCCAAGCAGGAGAAGACACTGGCAATGCTTCGCTTTTGGAAAGCCCACCTAGATGAGGTCGAACGCGCCATCAATCGCATGGGGAAAGGTAGATACGGATTCTGCGAACGCTGCGGATGTCCCATCCCCGAGGAGCGGTTGCGCGCTTTTCCAACTGCGGCACTGTGCATTGGTTGCGCCCGATTGCAGACGCAGAGCACCTAATCTTGCGGCATGAAAACCCGCGATTCCATGCCCGAGAGGAGAAATCATGTCGAAAAGACAACCCCAAGCCGTTGCGATGCCTGACATGACAGGGCGTCGTATCCAGATTCAGGTGCACGACGATGGTTTGAGTGAGTATGTTGAGATTCGTAACCGCAGCCAGATCGGACAGCCGCTTACCGGCTGGGTATTGGCAAGCTTGATGTGCAACCAATTCTACCATTTGCCCTCGATCACCTTGAACGCCGGTTCAACCATTCGTGTCCACAGCGGTCCTGATGCGATCGAGGAGCATCCCAATGACTGGCTCTGGACGACGGACAACGTCTGGCGCAATAACTGTCATGTCGCCATCCTCTTTGATAGCGAGGGTCAAGAGGTCGCTCGCCATGTACACCGATCTGCTCACCGGCCAAGGCTTTCGTTGCACAAGCCCAAAGTCCTAATCAATGAGAATGGCCAACTTGTGATCGCCAATCGGACGCAGGCAATTGGTGATACCCCGCGCCGCTGGCCGTGGGCGCGGGTATAACAAGAGTGATCGTTTGCGCGTGTCGGAAAAGAGGAGGAAATGCTTCGGCCTGAACCGCTGGATATTGTCATCATCTTGCTAGTCGCCATATTGCTTTTCGGAGCCAATCGACTCCCGGAGAGTGCCCGCGCGATGGGCACAGCGTTACGGGAGTTCAAGGATGCCCTGGCCGGCAAAGAAACTGAATCCGATGCTGCCAATGCAAAAAAGGAGGTGCAGCACGAATTGCCAAAAAGCTCCGAAGTCAACCAGGACGACCTGCCAAGAACCCAGTGCAAAGTGTGTAGTAAACCGGTACGGGCCGGCATGAAATTCTGTCCCGAGTGCGGTTCACCCCAATAGATGCCAGAGCACTTTCTACAACATTCATCCAATATTGGAGTTCGTGCCTGCAACTGATCACGGTTGCAACAGAAGACTGGCATTCAAAGAAGAACGGCGGATGCGAGTCCGCCGTTCTCTTTCTGTGTCGATCGATGTTAAACGGTGTCCAAGCACTCACGCCCAGCCGCGCAGCCGCATCGCCTCCGCGACGCGATTGACCGCGACGAGGTACGCCGCCAGCCGGTTGTGCACCGTGTACTTCTCCGCCATCTCATGTACCGCGCGGAACGCCGTCGTCATTTTCTGCTCCAGGCGCTTGTGGACAGTCGGCAGGTCCCAGTAGTAACCGTACGAGTTCTGCACCATTTCAAAGTAAGAGACGGTCACCCCGCCCGCATTGCAGAGGAAATCGGGAATTACGTATACGTTGTTCTGATGCAGAATTGCGTCGGCTTCAGGAGAGGTGGGGCCATTGGCCAATTCGGCGACGATTTTGGCTTTGATGTGGCCCGCGTTGGTCTTGGTAATCACACTCTCAAGCGCCGATGGAAACAGCACCGCGACCTCAAGTTCTAGAAGCTCGCCCGTGCTCAGGCGTTTCGCGCCGGGAAAACCGACCACGGATCCCGTCATTCGCTTGTGTTCCAGCACCTGCCTGTAATCCAAACCCTCTGGACTGTAAATCCCACCCCTTGAATCGGAGACCGCTACCACTTTAAGACCTAACAGCTCCACGCCCAGTTTATGAGCGAACGAGCCGGCATTGCCATAGCCCTGGATTGCAGCCGTCGCGCCCTTGAGGTCAATGCCGAGGACCTGGCTGGCTTCGCGCAGGCAGTAGATCCCACCGCGCGCGGTTGCATCATCTCTTCCCAGCGAGCCGCCGAGCGCCAACGGTTTGCCCGTGATCACTCCAAACTCGTTATGCCCCTGCAACGTGGAGTACTCGTCCATCATCCAAGCCATGATCTGCGGTGTCGTGTATACGTCTGGCGCCGGAACATCCTTATCCAGGCCAAGCATCCGACCCACCTGGCGAACGTAGGCGCGGCTGAGCCGTTCCAGCTCATCCTGCGACATTGCCTTGGGGTTGCAAATGACGCCCCCTTTGCCGCCGCCGAGCGGAATATCGACTACTGCGGTTTTCCAAGTCATCCAGGCAGCCAAGGCGCGCACTGTGTCGATCGTCTCCAAAGCATGGAAACGGATCCCGCCTTTGGCCGGGCCGCGCGCATCGTTGTACTGGACGCGAAAGCCATGAAAAATTTGAACCGTCCCGTCGTCCATCTTGACCGGCAGCGTGACTCGCAACTCGCGCATCGGCCAACGCAGCAGTTGATGCAAAGCCGGATCGAGCTTCAACAGAGCCGCCGCCTCGTCGAGCTGCCTCTGAGCGACGCGAAACAGATTGTTGTCTGAACTGGAACTCGTCTCCATCGCGCTGCCAGTCGCTGAGTCGAGATAATTGGGCTTGACTTCTACATCTACCATTGATTCCTCCCGTAATGAGATTCCAGCAACACGGATGAGACGATGGGCTTGCCTACTCGCCGCTCTTCCCGGATGGGTGTCTGCCGCGTACAAAAAAAGACCGCCCGGAATCCAGGCGGTCTCTACCTTTGCAGTCTGCGTTTCAATCAACGAACGCTATACAAGTATAGCAGCATTACGGGCACATGTCTACAGACAAGTTATGCAAAAAGAACGAGCACGCAATTGTGTAAATTGCCCAATGGGCAGGAATCGCAGACGTGAGGCAACACAACCCTCCAGGCCTGTCAAAAACCTGGAGGCTCGCCGTTTCCGAGATCAGGCAAAACAGTTGACCTATGCCCAGCCGCGCAGCCGCATCGCCTCCGCGACGCGATTGACCGCGACGAGGTATGCCGCGAGACGGTTGTGCACCTTGAATTTTCCGGCCATCTCGTCCACCGCGTGGAACGCCGCCGTCATCTTCGATTGGAGTCGTTCGTGAACGGTCGGCAAATCCCAATAGAAGCTGTACGCGTTTTGCACCGACTCGAAGTACGAGACCGTCACCCCACCCGCGTTGCACATAAAGTCCGGAATGACGTAGACGCCATTGTCATAGAGGATCGGATCGGCGTCCGGCGTCGTGGGGCCGTTCGCGCCTTCGGCGAGGATGCGCGGCTTGATGCGCGCCGCGTTCTTTTCGGTGATTTGATTCTCCAGCGCGGCAGGCACCAGGATTTCGCATGGGACTTCAAGCGCCTCTTCCTTCGCGATCGGATCGCCGAGACCGGCAAACCCCTTCGCCAGCCCGTTGTTCTTTCTGACGTACGCTTGCAGGGCGTGCGCGTCGATGCCTTTCGGATTAGCCCACGCGCCGGACTCGTCGGCTACGGCTACCAACCGGCAGCCCATATCGGCGAGCAAGACCGCACTGTTCGAGCCGACGTTGCCATAACCCTGCACGACCATGCGCGCGCCGTCCAGCTTCAGTCCCAGCTTCTTCGCCGCTTCGGCAACCACGATGCTGACGCCTCGGCCGGTCGCATCGTCGCGCCCCACCGATCCACCCAGCGCCAGCGGCTTGCCGGTGATCATGCCGAATTCGTTGTGCCCGCGCATGAACGCAAACTCGTCCACCATCCATGCCATGACTTGCGAATTCGTGTTCACATCCGGCGCAGGGATATCATTGTACATCCCCAAAAAGCGCCCCACTTGCCGGATGTACGCGCGCGACAACCGCTCCAATTCACCTTGAGACATGCGGCGCGGATCACAGATGACGCCGCCTTTGCCCCCGCCCAGCGGGATATCGACCAGTGCGCACTTCCAGGTCATCCACGCGGCGAGCGCGCGGACCGTATCGATGGTTTCGTCCGGGTGAAAGCGGATGCCGCCCTTAGTGGGGCCGCGCGCGTCGTTGTATTGCACGCGGAACCCCTGGAAGACGCGGGTGCTGCCATCGTCCATCTTCACCGGCAATGTGACGTGCAGTTCGCGCAGGGGCCAACGCAACATCTCATGGATCGCCGGATCGAGTTTCAGGAGCTCCGCCGCCTGATCGAGCTGCTGCTGAGTGATGCGGAAGGGATTGTGCTCCGATTCGGAGCTGATCCCGACCGCGTGAAAGTCGACCGACTCGAGGCGAGTCGAGATACCGATTCGATTTACCATACCATTCTCCTCATTGAGATTGCCCTCTTCAGGGACAACAAAACGCGCGTGGCATCGTAGGCACGCACGCGTTGCTCTTGAACAGACACTTGCCTCTAAACTATATCCCGTTTCCTCCAAAATGTCCAATCGGCAAAAGGTGTGGTATAATCCACGCCACCGGAACAGACCGGCGCGTCTGCCCTGGGCTACCCTACAAGGTCGCTCCTACCGGGAATTGGTCGAGGCAAACCATCTATGGAATTCGAACCCGTCATCGGTCTTGAAGTCCACGCGCAGTTGTTAACACAGAGCAAGATGTTCTGCGGCTGTTCCGCCGACTACGCAGGCGCACCGCCCAATACGCACGTCTGCCCGGTCTGCCTCGGCATGCCCGGCAGCCTGCCGGTCATCAACAAGCTCGCGGTCGAACACACGATTCTGACCGCGCTCGCGTTCCACTGCGAAATCCCCGAGTTCGCCAAGTTCGACCGGAAGAACTACCACTACCCTGACCTGATGAAGGGATACCAGATTTCGCAGTACGACCTGCCGCTGTCGCGCAACGGTTATGTGACGATCGACGATGCGAGCGAGGCAAGGTCGGAGATACCCGAAGCGGAGCGGAGGGTACGTATCGGCGTCCGGCGCGTGCATCTCGAAGAAGACACCGCGAAGCTTTTCCATGTCGACGGCGCGAGTCTGATCGACGTGAACCGCGCGGGCGTGCCGCTCATGGAAATCGTCAGCGAGCCGGACATGCACTCGGTCGAACAAGCGCGGCTGTACTCGCTCAAGCTGCGGCAGATCCTGCGCTATCTCGGCGTCAGTTCCGGCGATATGGAAAAAGGGGCGATGCGCTTCGAAGCCAACATCTCGCTGCGCGTCAAGGGAACGACCGAATTGAGTGCGACGCGCGTCGAGATCAAGAACCTCAACTCGCTTCGCGCGATGATACGCAGCTGCGAGTACGAGATTGCGCGGCAGACCAAAATCGTCCGTGCCGGCGGCACGGTAGAGCAAGAGACGATGGGCTGGGACGAGGAGCGCGGCGTGACCGTAACCCAGCGCAGTAAGGAAGAAGCGCACGATTATCGCTACTTCCCTGAACCGGACTTGCCCTCGCTCCAGGTCTCGCGCGGGTGGGTAGAGGAGATTCGGGCGCGCCTGCCCGAACTGCCGGACGACACGCACGAACGGCTGATGCGCGAGTGCGGGTTGAGCGCGTACGACGCGAGCGTGATCACGGCCGAGAAAGAGATCGCCGACTATTTCGACCGCGCCGTGGCGGCGGGCAAAGAGCGCAAGGTCGATGCCAAAGCGATTGCGAACTGGGTCACCGGCGAACTCTTCCGCGCGATGAAAGAAACGGACGCCGAAATCGGCGCAGTCAAAATCGCTCCGGCGCAGATTCCGGATTTGATCGCGCTCGTCAATGCCGGCACGATCAGCAACACCATCGCCAAAGCCGTGTTCGACGAGATGTACGCCACGGGGCGCGACGCGCGCACGATCGTCCAGGAAAAGGGGCTAGCCCAAATCAGCGACCGCAGCGCGCTCGTCGGCATTGTGGAAGAAGTCATCGCCAACAATCCCCAGCCGGTCGCAGAATACCTCGCCGGCAAGGAAGCGATAGCCAAGTTCCTGGTCGGTCAGGTGATGAAGGCGACCAAGGGACAGGGCAACCCGGCGCTCGTCAACCAGCTCGTGATCGAGAAACTGAAGGCGCTAAAATCCTAAAACGAGACTCGTGGGGCGTTGACAAGCACTTGGCCAAGCCGTATAATCTGTCCACCCTGCTTTGCCGCAGGGGAAATTCAGGGAGGCGCAACTGATGATAGGTTGGCGCAATCGACTCGACCAAGTTCGACGCGGTCTGGGCGAAGTACTGTATGGCATGGCACTTCACGACATTGCGCGAGCTAATCTGCGGCATCGCGGGTCGCTGGAGCATCTTTTTATTCTCATCACTTTTGGCGATATGGTCGGCGTGCCGATTCTTCCGCCGTACTACTGCATGCGCCTCCTGCCGTTCGTCGTCCCCGAGATCAACGGATGGCGGCGGCGCTTGATGCGTGAACGAGACTTGATGGACGCAATCTTCTGATGGAACTCTCCAACGCGCCCCGGCGCATTCTCGTGGTCGACGACGATGAACGCATCGTCGCGGAGATTTCGCGCGGGCTGCAGGATGGCCTTGCCTGCGAGCTCCTCGCGCTCACTTCCGGCCAAGCCGCGCGCGAGGCGCTGGAGCAATCGACGTTCGACGTGCTCATCACCGATTGGAAGATGCCGGAAGTCGACGGTCTGACGTTGATTCGCACAGCGCAGGAGCACTCGCCAGATACGGTGACCATTCTGATGACGGCGTTCGGCGCTGAAACCGCGCCGGTGGCGCAGAATGCTTCCGTGCACTATTACATCGAAAAGCCCTTCCCGGTGGAAGAGCTTGTCAACGTCATCACCTCGATTTTTCCGGTCGAACCCGCGCCACTGGCCAAGCCCAAGCCGCTGGTGCTCAAAGTGGTGCTCGGCGGCGACGCGCAAGTGGGCAAGACGAGTCTGATTCGGCGCTACTGCAAGGGGCACTTCGATCCGCTTCGCACCATGACGGTCGGCGTCGATTTTCACCTCTACGATATTCAGATCGAACAAACGCCCACGCGGCTCGTCGTCTGGGATATGGGCGGGCAGGAACGCTTTGAGTTTGCGCGCCGCGCGTTTTACCGCGGCACCCGTGCGGTCGGCCTCATCTTCGATGCAAGCAACCGGGTCTCCTTCCATAATCTGACGCACTGGCGGAGCGAGGCGCGCGAGTTCTTGCAAGACGTGCCGATGCTCCTGCTGGCCAACAAGATCGATCTGCCTCGCCAGGTCTCGTCCGCTGAGGCGATCCAGATGGCGAGAACGTGGGACATCCCCTTCTTTGAATCGTCGTGCGCCAGCGGGGAAGGCGTCCCAGAGTTCTTTGAAGCGCTAGCGGCGTACGCGTTGAAGAACGCACACCCGGCGCAGCCGATTGAAAAGATGCCGCGCACAGATAAATGAAAAACGGACGGCCGATGGGTCGTCCGTTCGTGTTTTGGTGAGAACTCGCTCTGCACGTCTCTACCCCGCGTGTATCACCGTCCCCGCGTCAGAATCCCCTCGTGCTAGCACCTGTTCGATCAGCCCCTCGCGCATCGCGCTGATGATCTGCACGCGGACGCTCGGCTCGCGCTGAACGAGTGCGACCATGCTCACCACTTTGGCTATCATGCCGCCTGTTACATCCACGCCGTGCGACCCGCGCAATTGCGATTCGATCTGCGGCAAGTTCGTGGGCGTGATCTCGCGAATCAATTGGGCGGAGGGATCCTTGAACGGGTCGCCGGTGAACACGCCGTCCACGATGCCCGCGAGAATGATGCGTGAGGGTTTCAGCCGCGGCGCGAGATACACAAAGAGCATCTCGGTCGACACGATCTTCATCTCGCGCGTCTCGTCGAATGCAACATCGCCATGCACCAGCGGCACGAGGTCGTGCGCGAGGGCAGCGCGAATCGGCCCGACCGCAAGTTCGACGAGTTCGCCGTCGCGGCAGCGCGCGGAGGCAGACGGCTGCATCGCCACAACGGGCACACCTTCGGCGAGGAAGATGTCGGTGACGAGGCGCGTGAGCCGCCACGCGGCAGCGCCCGTTTCCGCGTAAGCGCGCCAGTTGCCGGGTTGACCAAAGCCAGATTTCTTCGCGGCGAAATGCCCGAACGAGCCGCTGCCGTGCCCAATCAAAATGGAGAGCGCGGGGTTTGCACCTCGCGCCCGTTTGATCTCGCGTGCGATGCGGTGAATCACGTCTTCACGCGCGGTCGCCTCGCGCGTCTTGTCTGTAATCGCCGAGCCGCCGAGTTTGAGGAAAATAAGTTGAGACATCTTTTCACCCAAGCCCCAACTTGGATCGCACGAATTTGCGCACCACTTTCATCGCTTCAAAGGCTGCCCGCGCTTCTTGTGCAGTTACAGACGTACCGGGATAGCGTACCGCTGGAGTGCATGGCTCGAGATTCAAAATTGCATCTTCAAGTAGGCGAAAATCAGAGTCAACGCGCCTACAGAGTTCGTTTAGCGTAACCAGGTCATGGCGGCGCTCAAAATCAATGCGATGCCGAACAAGAAATGCCTTGAGGTATTTTTCGGCGGACTGCTCAGATGCCCAGCACAAGTTGTCAGGCAGCAGATTTTTGCGTTGGCGCGCCAGCAGACGCGCGTTTTCGTAATCGCCTTCGGCTTTGCGCGCCCACTCGGCGACTGTTTCTGCGCTCATAAAGCACCTTCCCACGCGCGAGAATATCATGGAAAAAAGAATCTTCGATCTCTAGCCGATGCGCAACCTCTGCCGGAGTCCGCACCAGAATGTCTAACGAAAACAACCGATGTGGAAATAGTCGCGAGATTTGTTTATGCCTTTCAAACTGGCTCTTGTCAGTGTTCATCACGACGAGCAAATCTAGGTCACTGTGCGGCGTCGGCATTCCGTAGGCGTATGAGCCGAAGAGAATGATTTTTTCTGGATGGCACTCGTCCACAACCCGCTGCGTAATCTCACGTACAAGTTCCTCTGTGATCGGCACGTACCAAGACGGTAAGAGGTCTGACATTTTTGAACGAGTACGATTAGAAAGCATTATTCGTCATCCTGTCTCACCACACTTGGCGGCGGTGGCGGCGTGCGGTCGCCCAAATCGAAATGATCGATCTGCACACCCGCGATTTTCAAGTATTTCATCGCCAGTTCGTCCGGGTACCGTCCCGCGTACACCACGCGCCGCAAGCCCGCGTTGATGATCATCTTGGCGCAGGTGTGGCACGGCTGGTGCGTCGTGTAAATCGTGCCGCCCTCCAGCGAGATCCCGTGCTGCGCGGCTTGGATGATCGCGTTCTGCTCCGCGTGCAGACTGCGCACGCAATGCCCGCCTACCATCTCGCACCCTTCATCCAAACAATGCGGTAGCCCTTTGGGCGCTCCATTGTACCCCGTGGTTAGGATGCGCTTGTCCTTGACGATGATCGCGCCGACCTGCGCGCGCAGGCACGTCGCGCGGCGCGACACGTCGAGCGTGATATCCATGAAATATTGCTCCCAGGTGGGTCTAGTCATAGTCAGTATACAGTCGTCAGTAGTCAGTCGTCAGTAGCCAGACAGTAATCAGGAATCTGACTACGGGCGACTGGCTACAGGGATCATCCCGTCCCAAACTGCCGGTCGCCCGCGTCGCCCAAGCCCGGGACAATGTAAGCAGTATCGTTCAGATGATCGTCGATGACAGCCAGGTAAATCTCCACGTCGGGATGCGCGGTCTGCAAACGCTTGATCCCCTCCGGCGCGGCGATGATGCCGACATACTTGATTTTCTTCGCGCCCCAATCTTTGAGGATCTGTGCGGTCGCCACAGCGGAGCCGCCCGTCGCAAGCATCGGATCGAGAATAATGCACACGTCCACCGTTGGCGCCACCGGCAGACGGTTGTAGTACTGAATCGGCTCGAGCGTCTTGTGGTCGCGGTAAAGGCCGATGTGCCACACTTCGGCTGCGGGCATCATCTCCCAAAAACCCTCGACCATGCCCAAGCCCGCGCGCAGCACCGGCACCAAGCCGACGACTTCTTTCAACTCAGAACCCCGCGTTTGCGCCAGCGGCGTGGTGACCACCTTGTCCTGCAAGGCGAGGTCCGCCGTCGCCTCGTAGGCGAGCAGCAACGCCACCTCACGAATCAGCTCGCGGAATTTCTTTGGCTCTGTCCTGAAATCGCGCAGCATCGTCACTTTGTGGCGGATGAGTGGATGATTGGAGACGTGGATGGTGGACATTGTACCTCCAGTAGGCAGTCATCGGTAAACAGTAAACAGTTATTTTTTCTTCTTTCTTGTTTCCCTTTCGCCTTCCTCTTTCGTTTCCTTTGCGCTGCCCGAACCGTTCTTGGCTTCCAGGCGCGCGATGGAGGCGACGGCGTCGCCTTCCTTCAGGTTCATCACCGGCGATTCCTTCGACGTGCGCTTGCTTTTCGGCAGATTGGCGACGCGTGAGCGCAGCACCAAGCCATTCGTCGAGATGATCGTCACGTCATCGTCTTCGTTCACAACACGCGCCGCAGCGATCACCCCCGCGCGCGCTGCATCGCGGCCGAGCGTTCTAACACCTTTGGTGTAGCGCCCCTGCACCGCAAACTCCTTGACCGCCGTGCGTTTGCCAAACCCCTTCGCGGTGACGACGAGCAAGAACCCCTCCGGCTGTGCCATATCCATCGACGCAACCCGGTCGCCTTCGTTCAGCTTGATGCCGTAGACGCCGCCCGCGGCGCGACCCTGCACGGGAACCGTATCCTCTTTGAAGCGCAGCGCCTGGCCCTGCCCCGTGACGAACATCACCTCGCCGTCCCCGTGCGTGAGCCGCGCCCAATTCAATTCGTCGCCCTCCGCGAGGTTCAGCGCCGTGACGCCGCTCGAGCGGATACCGTCGAATTCCGCGAGCGGCGTGCGCTTGATGCGCCCCTGCGCCGTCGCCATCGTCAAGAATTCCGCCTGCGAGAAATCGGACACGGCGACCGCGGACGTGACGCGCTCGTTCTCCTCGAGCGACAGGAAATTGTTCAGCGGCAAGCCCTTGGGCTGGCGCTCGACGTCGGGCACCTGGTGCGCGCGGAGCGGATACACCTTGCCGCGATTCGTGAAGAAGAGGAGCGTGTCACGCGTGTTGGCAGTGAAGAGGTACTGGACCGCGTCTTCCTCACGTGTCTGCACGCTCTTCGATCCGCCCGCCGTGCGGCGCACCGACGACAACGGCACTCGGCTGATGTAGCCGCGCTGCGTGATCGAAACGAGTAGCGCCTGCTCCTGCACCAAGTCTTCTTCCTTGAACTCCGTTTGCTCTTCGGCGCCGCCTTCGGAGATGAGCGTGCGGCGCACATCGCCGAAATGCTTTTTCAACTCGGAAAGTTCTTCCGTAATGACCGTCAGAATCTTCTTCGGATGCCTGAGCAAGTCTTCGAGGTACTTGATCGTCTTTTTGACTTCGGCGAGTTCCTCTTCGATTTTCTTGCGTTCCAGCGCGGCGAGGCGGCGAAGCTGCATATCGAGGATCGCCTGCGCCTGAATGTCGTCGAGCTTGAAGCGCTTCATCAGGCGTTCTTTCGCCGTGTCGGCGTCCGGCGACTGGCGAATCGTCTTGATCACTTCGTCCAGATAATCGAGCGCGATCTTCAACCCCTCGAGGATGTGGGCGCGCGCCTTGGCTTTTTCCAGATCGAATTTCGTGCGCCGCGTGATCACGTCCTGCCGGTGCAGAACGTACAGCTGCAGCATCCTTTTGAGCGACAGAACGCGCGGCTCGCCGTCGACGAGCGCGAGCATGTTGATCGTGAATCCGGATTGCAGCGGCGTGTACTTGAGCAGTTGATTGATCACGGGCTTGGGGTCGGCCCCGCGCTTGAGTTCCACGATGATGCTCATCCCCTGGCGGTCGGACTCGTCGCGCAGGTCGCCGATGTCCTCGATGCGGTGGTCGCGCACGAGATCGGCGATGCGTTCGATGAGCGCGGCTTTGTTGACCTGATACGGCAGCTCGGTAATGACGATGCGCGCTCTGCCGCCGCCGGCTTCTTCGGTGTGAATCTTGCCGCGCACGACGATCCGCCCGCTGCCGGTCGCGTACGCCTGCTTGATCCCTTCCGCGCCGAGGATGATGCCGGCGGTCGGAAAATCGGGACCCTGGACGAACCTCATCAGATCGTCGACCTCGACATCGTCAATCTTTTCCCAATTCTCGATCAAGTAGTTGATCGCATCAATCAGTTCGACCAGGTTGTGCGGCGGGATGTTGGTCGCCATGCCGACGGCGATGCCGGCCGTACCGTTGAGCAGCAAGTTCGGCAACTTGGCTGGCAGGACGCTCGGTTCTTTGAGCGAGCCGTCAAAGTTCGCACCAAAGTTCACCGTGTCACGGTCGATGTCGAGGAGCATCTCTTCTGCGATTTCGGAGAGGCGCGCTTCGGTGTAACGCATCGCGGCTGGCGGATCATCGTCCACGCTGCCGAAATTCCCTTGACCTTCAATCAGCGGGTAGCGCATGGTAAAGTCTTGCGCCATACGGACGAGCGCGTCGTACACCGCCTGGTCGCCGTGCGGATGATACCGCCCCATCACATCGCCGACGATGCGCGCGCATTTCTTGAACGCGACGTTGTGGCGCAAGCCCATCTCGCCCATCGTGTACAGGATGCGGCGCTGCACCGGCTTCAGGCCATCGCGCACGTCCGGGAGCGCGCGTGCCGTGATCACGCTCATCGCGTAATCGAGGTACGCGTTCTTCATCTCCTGTTCGATTTCAACCGGTTTTACGGTGCCAATTTCGTTTGCCATAAAGTCCTATGCTCCCGTTTCACAAGGGTTCGACCAAGAAGCGCAACAAGCCACGCGACAACATTGTAACACAAGGTATGTGCAGCGGCAAACCCCACTTGCACACAGGCCAACCCGCGGGATAACCCATAGCGGGGGAATAGGTTTTACCGCCGGCGATAAGGCATGTGGTATAATGTCCATGGACATTTCGGAGGAGGGTCGAGCAAGCAAGCAGCCAACATGGGCTACAACAGTTACGGTACTACAAATGCAGTTCCACAAGAGGGGACCCTCAGTTGGTATCTCGGGTTGTTCACAATCACAATGATCGGCGTCGGTGAAATGATTGGCACCGGTCTTCTCGCACTGACCGGTATTGCCGCTGGGGTCGCCGGCGCCGCGCTGGTGCAGGTGTTCCTGCTGAACGGTAGTGTGACCGCGTTCACCGCGATGCCGTATGCTGGTTGGATCTGTTGGAGGCGCAGGTGAGTAAATTGCAGGTGGGCCGACAGATTGGTTTCGTCTCGACGCGCTTCATGGGGACAGATGGCGTTTCGCTCGAAACGAGCAAATGGGCCGATGTGCTGGAACACCTGGGGCACACATGCTTCTATTTCGCCGGCGCGTCTGATCGCGCGCCCGAACGCAGCCGGGTTGTGCCCCAAGCGCTCTTCACATACCCGGAAGTCAAAACGATCTATACCGCCGCCTTTTCCGAGCGCGTGCGTTCGCCTGAGATTACCGGGAGCATCATGCGGTTGAAAGACCACCTCAAAGAGCAGATCTATCTTTTTGTCCGCGACCTCAAGATCGATTTGCTGATCGCCGAGAATGCGCTGGCCATCCCGATGAACGTGCCGCTGGGACTTGCGCTCACCGAATTCATTGCGGAGACTGGTTTCACGACCATCGCCCACCACCATGATTTCTTCTGGGAGCGCAAACGGTTCCTGGTGAATTGCGTGTGGGACTATCTCAACATGGCGTTCCCACCCCATCTCCCTTCGATTCGACATGTGGTGATCAACTCGTCGGGCGCCAATCAGCTGAGTTTGCGCACCGGCATCTCAAGTTTGCTGATACCCAATGTGATGGATTTTGACCACCCGCCGCTTCCGCCGGACGAGTACGCCCGCGACGTACGAACCGCACTCGGCGTAGCGCCCGACGAGGTGTTCTTTCTGCAGCCGACGCGCGTTGTTCAACGCAAAGGCATCGAGCACGCGGTCGAACTGGTGAATCGGTTGGGAATCCGGGCGCGGTTGGTGATCTCGCACGCGGCGGGCGACGAGGGCGACCCTTACGAGCAGCGAGTTCGCGACTATGCCAAACTCATGGACGTGCAGGCCGACTTTGAATCCACTCTTATCGCCGGGCTGCGCGGCAAAACCGAGGACGGTCGAAAGATCTACACGCTTTGCGATGTGTACCCCCACGCGGACATAGTCACCTATCCCTCCGACATCGAAGGATTCGGCAATGCTTTTCTAGAGGCAATCTACTTCAAGCGACCGATCGTCGTCAACAACTATTCTATCTTTGACATCGACATCAAGCCCAAGGGCTTTCGTGTGATCGAGTTTGACGGCTACATCACCGACGAGACCGTCTACCACGTACGGCAGGTGTTGCAAGACCCACAGCTGGCCCACGCGATGACTGAACACAACTACCAACTCGCCAAGCGACACTATTCGTATACTATGCTCAAGCGTCGACTCGAAATGCTGCTGGCGGATTGTTTTGGCGAGCAGCGCAATAGCACGGGGAGTGAAGAAAGATGACCAATGAGACAAGGCGCGTTGTCGTTCCGGGGACGACCTGTGAGGAAATCGCCAATCTGCTGCCATTTGCCCGTGCGCTGGCTCGGGCCCAGGAACGCCCAGTCCTTGTGCTGGGTCTAGTCCAGGTACCCGAGGGCGAATCGTTGAGCAAAGGGGCTCGGCCAGTGCGACAATTCCGCCAAGAACTCGCCGCCCTAACACGCCAAATGGATGTGCGGACCATCATGCGCGTCGGGCACCATCCTTGGGATGAAACGCCGATCCAAGCCGAGGTACAAGCGGATGATCTTCTATTGGTGAATTTCGCAAGCCCGCTTCCGGCCAACGTGCTGCGTGACATGCCGTGCAA
>Ga0163209_1000570_pt1 | contig 16175 bp, 16 predicted proteins | sample Kivu_160m_FD_113538 | JGI IMG/M metagenome (GOLD analysis project Ga0163209, IMG submission 113538) | Freshwater microbial communities from Lake Kivu, Western Province, Rwanda to study Microbial Dark Matter (Phase II) - Kivu_160m | ecosystem: Environmental > Aquatic > Freshwater > Lake ...
AAGGAGCCGCTATAAAGTTTTGGCGATATATCGCCCGGCGTTGTGATTAATTTTTTTATTTTTGCCGGCCCAACACATTCACCTGCCTCTATCAGTAAATTTTCTGAAACTGGCAGGCTAATACATAAGTTAAGAAAGGCCAAGGTTGAGGTTGAGGTTGAGGTTAAGGTTCAGGTTCAGGTTCAGATCGAGGTCAGGGTTGCTTCTTAGCCTTAGTCATAACCTCAACCTTCTTTTTTCATATCTCTCCTAAAGGGTTTGGCCAGGATCTCAAGGACTCGAAAATCGAAGAAGTTGTTGAAGTGGGAAGGCCACACGACAATGGCACAATCTCCACCCTGCCCCCTTTCCGACGATGTTCCCCCCACTGCAATCGTCTTGTCAATGCTGATGGCACCGCTATCAGCGGCCATGATGGCACATTCGATCGCTACCTTCATTCCTACACCGAAGAGACACCGAAGGGCTTCTGCCAGGACCTCGGTATGGGAAACTCCAGAGAATTTGTTAGTAATAGATCGCTCAAGGCCAGAAAGGATATGGCTCTGCTTCACCACTGTGCAGCCCATGGACTCCAGTTCTTTCAGAGCATTCAGATCAAAGTTCCAGACACCGGGGGCAGAGGAGCCTGGGTGGGAGCTCACGACCACAAGGTTTGTCTCCCGGGCCATTTTCCGAGCAAACTTGAGACCTGTGCTTCCACGGGAACTTGCCACAACGACATTCTTAATATCACCCTCTTTCAACCGCTTGTAAACAATCTCCACAATCTCGTCTGTGTTCTCAACTCCTGGTTGATTGAAATAGAAAACCGATCGGCTCACTCCTTCCATATTTTCACCTCCCAAAGCGATACATTATAAAGGGTAGAATCAAATGCCGTGGTAAAACCCCGAACGGGGATTGTTAATCGGGACGTAATAACTAATACAAATGCGTTAAATCGTATCCCCCCCCACCCCTCCCCCTCGGAGGGGGAGGGTGGGGGTGAGTCTCATTTTATTAAGTGTGTTTGTATTAAGAAAATCGAAACGTTATTGTATAATAGCACTCTTTCCCTAAAACCTTCATGCATTTACCAAGCGGTGGAGTAAGTTCGTGTCCGAGCCCCTGGGCGTCGATCCAGCCTTGAATTCTTGCAAGAATCCCGCATTCATATTGATCTTCAATACCTGCCTTGACGATATTTTCATAGGCAAAACATCTTTTTAAATGCATCTCATACGATTGATCATTTAGGGTTTTAATTTCGTATTCGGCGAGGCCAGAACCATAGAGGAAGAAGGCTGCCTCCATAAGGGTTAGGTATCCCTCCAAATCTTTTGCAGGCGATAAGGTCAAAGTCTTCATGTACCGTTTCATCTCTACTCGGCCCAATTCTCTACACACGGCCTGATTGAGTCGATTCGCAGCCTCAATGCCAAAATGCTCTCTCACTGCCGTAAACCATCTGGCATCGTGGGACATCCACCCTTTGATTAAAAGATCTTTCTCCATTTCAAAGGATAAACTATTCGCCATAGGATTTCTTCCCTTCTACACTCGGTACCAAAATATTAAATGATTTGAAATTCCCCCTCACCCTTCCCCTCTCCCCGTTGGGGAGAGGGAGGGCGAGGGTTTGCGAGCCGTTTCTGAAAATTAAGCCTTGCGCACCCGGCAGGGGATATAACGATGGAGTGGTGTGGCTGCCAGACGATCTCGGTGTTTCGCTGGAGCCAACTGGTTCACATTGACTCCGTGTGTTTCTCCGCCGTGTACAAGCCCAAAACCATGAGGGATGACGACCTGGCCTCGGAATGAGCTATCTGTCACTTCAGCTTCGATCTTAGCAGATCCTGCTTCGGTTTCAACAAGGACAAAGTCCTTATCGCAAATTCCTAACTCCCCCGCATCTTTTGGGTGTATCCGCAAGGTACAGGGTCGCCTTCCTTCATTCCAAGCGGGGTCACGCATAATGGTATTGGCCACCATCTCCATGTGGTTTCCGGCTATCAGAATCATGGGATAGTTTTTGTTCAACAACTGGGTCTCTTCAGCGACAGGCGTTACCTCCTTTAACCATGATTCCATCTCAGGGAAATGGATATGGATTTTTTTATCAGGGGTCTTCAAAACGGAGAGGTTGTTTTTGGGGTCTACCACTCCGATCTTAACGCCTCCTGGTGTGTTTAGAATCTCTCTAAATATTTCTTCTCCTGTGAGAGGACTCACCTTGTAACCGGCCCGGGCAACATCCTCTTTGTGCATCATCGGGAACCGCGCCAGCAGTCCCCAGAGCGCGGCCAGATTCTTGGACCCCAATTCCTCCCCAAGGGTCTTCGCCAAAATGTAAGACAACCACGGCTCTGCTTTTGGATTAGCACGAATGTATTCCATCAGCGCAAGGCCAAAGCTTAGTCGGTCCTTGGCCAGTTCTCGAAGCTCGGATGGATATTCTGGGATCATTCCCAACCTTTGAGCAAGTTCCACGAAGATGGTTGCCTCTTCCACTTGTTCCCCATCCGGCTGCACCACAGGGTGACGCATATCGAAGTAATAGTCGGGATACCCCCACTGGAAAAATGTGCCGTCCCATTTCTCATAGCCTGACCTGGCTGGCAGGACATAATGGGATAGACCAGCTGTTTCACTCATGGCCACCTCGATCGTGATCAGGAGATCCAACTTTGCAAAAGCCTTCTCATAGGCCCTTGTGTCAGCGTAAGAGCGTAAAGGATTTGAACCACTGACGATCAGGGTCCGGATGCGCTGAGGGTGATCGTTATCGATCTCTTCCGGCATCACATTAGGCGGGAAGACCCCCATGATCAAAGGAATATTTGTCATGACGGTCTTCCATGTCCCTGGGTCTTCTTCTGGTGTATGGGATCCCATTGGCATCAGGTGCCCTAAAAAGATGTTGCCCCCTTCTGCTCCAATGCGGCCTGTTAAGGTAAGCAAGATCAATTCCAAATAGGAATTAAGAGTGCTGTGGCGTCCCATTAGGATACCGAGGTCGCTCCGCATAGCGGTTTTGCGGGTGGCAAAGAGCCGGGTGAATTCTCGAACCGCATTTGGATCCAATCCACAAACTCGGCAGTTCTCTTCAATATCAACATCATCAAACCAGCTTCGAATAGCTTCAAAGCCATCAACCCTGGTGGTCAGATAATCTTTGGCCACAAGTCCCTCGGTTAGCAAAATCTTGATCATCGCTTTCAACAACAAGGTGTCGGTCCCGGGCCTGATTCGCAAATGGATGTCAGCAAGCTTGGCTGTCTCTGACACTCTCGGGTCAACAACAGCCATTAAAAAACCAGTCTCCTTTTTCTTGTTACGAAGCACCACCGGCGCATTGGGTATATCGTGACTCACCATGGGATTGGCTCCCCAGAAGACAAGGAAGTCCGAACTATTGATATCGGGGAAGAGATGCATGTTCTGGCGACCATATGCCTTTCCGCTCACCCAGAAAAAACCAGTGAGCTCCTGAGCCAGAGCGCTGTAATGATTTTTTGACCCCAACCCATTTAAAAATCGGACACCGAAGGCTGCTTCAAAATGGCAACCCTGGCCCCCTCCCCCCATGTAGGCAATGGAACGAGGCCCATGGGTTTGAGCAATTTCTCTGAGTTTACCTGCGATCTCGTCCAGAGCCTGATCCCACGAGATGCGCTCAAATCTATCTCCAACCCGTTTCAGGGGAAACTTAAGCCTCTCCGGGTTATTTTGAAAGTACGCAATGTTGGCTCCCTTCCTGCACAGGTACCCCTGCGACCGGGGGTTTTCCTTGTCACCTCTGGTTTTAATGATTTTGTTGCCTTCGGTGATCACCTCCAGACCACAGTTATTAAAACAGAGCACACAAGATGTCTTTTGCCATTCGCTCATGACTCGCTCCCTACCTTTGGACCCATCCCTTTGCCGATTTGAAAGACTGACGTGGGAAAAGTATATTTTTATATCGACTCTTAAATTTACAGTTCATTTTATCAAATTCTGATCTAAGGTCAATGAACATGCAGTATAAATCGCAACGCCTTTTCATGCCAGCCTGCTTGTATTCTTCAAGTATTTCTTCGCTGGTTTTCATTACATCTGGGATTAAGATTTTTGGGGCAAGAGCAACAACCGCGTTCATCTCACGAGTCCCAGCAGTCTTTTGATCCAAAGCAGGCACAATCAACAATCAAAGGTTCCCGCTATAAGATTTTTTCCGGTATCCCTTTCGAATGCTGTCAACTTCGAACCATAACTGAGCGATTACATTTCTATTCAGATGTGCCTGGTGCGAGTCCATGGTCAGGCATGACATCCATCACAAGCGTATAACGGCCATCCGGTAACTTTGCCCGGCATGTCACGTCAAAATGTAGTCTTCCATCATCATTGTCGAGCATGGATAGAGGAATTGAAACGTCTGCCCCGTCCGCTACAAAGGTAACAGGAGCGAAACCGACACTGACAAAACCTTCAGATTCACTCAAACGCATGATATTTGCTTGGGCTCCATAACTTTCCAAGTATTCTACCTTGTAATCGACCCCCCGCATATAATCTGAAAATCCCGCGTCACCCGTCAACTGGTTTTGATCCGTGTTCAGTTCAAATTCAAAGGATGCCGTCTGAGGATCAAAAGTTCCCGAGGCAAAACGAACGCTCAATGTCACAATGCCGCCGTTCACCTTCGCACTTCCAAAAACGAGATCTGGAACGATCGGTATGATGAGATCTTTTGGAACATCGCCTATCGGATCGGTTACTGCCCCACTCTGAGCAAAATTGGCAACCACAATTATACCAGGTCTCGACATAATGATTTGAGCAGTCGGACCATTGCTTGACATCACAAAGTCCCATGAGCTAAAGGTATGGCCCGAACTCGGAATAGCTGTCAGCGTGACCTGCTCTCCGTCACAATAAGTGCTTTTGTCTGGATTTCTTGTAACCGTCCCAGTACCTGGGGGAAAGATACGGACGGTGAGCGTACTTGTACATGTATTCACAGCTTGATAGGTAATGGTATCACTGACAACTGAAGATTCTCCCTCAGCGTTCTTCACTTTAAAATAGATTGTCTTGGTTCCGTAACCTTTGGAAAGGGCGAAGGATGGTGTGGAGGAATAGGATATCCATTTGGCCTTTTGGAAACTGCGTAATTCACTTGCCATATAGTGAGTTGGATTCCTACTGCAGGAGTTGTTCAAGATCACCTTTTTAGAGATGGTGATGGCTGCACCATTATCAATTTGAAAAGAGGTAACTGAAACCGAGGGCACAACAAACCCCATTCCATTATCCATGAAGACCTTATTCAGTGCAGCAAGGGGTCCGTATAACTTTATCCACCCATTGTAAAAGTCTCTAATGGTTTGTGGCTTCTCTGTTGTTAAAACCTCCCATATCGCAGCTGGATTGGCTGTAAAGGTATCATCATCCTCCTTCCCGAAATCAAGAATGTCCCAGAGCACGCCGGTCACCTTCCCTTCACAGTACTCTCCTTCGCCCTGTGGAACTTCGTCCAAATCGATCTCAGTAATGGTTTCATAGTCATTTTCGACACCATAATAAGTCTCACTTCCCTCATCCAAATCCCTGTAAAAAGGATCATGATTGGCTTTTGAAGGACTATCCTCCAATGGCTTCCATAACGATACCATTTCTTTGTAAAAGCTTTGCAAACCAACGCTATTTATGTCTGCCCAGCCCTCGACGAAGGCTAACTCCTTCGCATTCAAATCATCGTATTCATGCTGCCTCAAATCCCACACAAATTCGTGGGCCGTAGGCGGCCACGTGTTACGAGAGGCAAATGCCTCAGCAAAGCCATATTGATCACCTATATAATGGCCATATTCATGCATGATGGTGTCACGATCCCATCGGTCTCCCCGAACCAAGTTAATGTTATTAAAGATGAAATTATAATAGGTCTTGTCAGCAGGCCAATAAACATCTACCTTCCCCATGTTTACCTTATAATAGGCCGACGCATTCAAATAGGCCTGCAAAACGGAATCGTGCACGGCAAAAGCGCCGCACTCCTCGCAGTTATCCTCGGTCAACGAAATTTTCAGTGAGCTCTTCTTTTGATTCCTATAAACATCGCTATCCATGAAGTAAACATCACCGAAAATGTCATCATAGACTGCCCCTGCTTGACCTTCGGTATAAACGAAAACCCAAACATCTACTCCATCAGCCTCATCATTCGAAACGGTGATGGAATAATTGCCTTTCTCGTCAGTATAACCCTGACCGATCTTCATGGGGATAAGAATATCGGTCACATCATAAACCTCCACCAACGCCTTACGGATCGGATGTGTATTTCCACTTTTATCTTTGTATTTCATGGTGCCCGAAACCTTTAAACTCTTGGCCTGACTCAAGCTCTCAATTTCTTGAATTGATTTTTCTTCATGGAGATCAATGCCACTGGTCTCTTCTGCCTCTTGGCGGCTCAGGGCTTTGATCTCCTTCATAAGAAATTCCCGGTCAGCCAGCGGCGCCAAATCCTGTTTTCTTATTTCTTCCAACTTTTTTTTCAATCGCATCCTCTTCATGTCCCTGAAAGTGCGCTCACTCACCTCCATATATTCATCAGAGACAATGACATAAAGAGCTGCCGACTTACCGTATATTCTGCCTCTCTTGTCCCTAAATCTAAAATCACCGATGATTTTGTATTCACCTGATTCTCTGAACAATAGACGACAGGTCAGTTGAATTGTTTCGTTTCTCTTTAACTCACCGTTCCATTCTGTCTCGCCATCTATGAATTGGATTGCCGAAGGGAGGACTACCCTTGCAGAGGCATCTGAAACGTTCATATCAGGGGTTACTGAGAAAGTTAGCGTCGATACCTCCTTGATGAGCAGTCCTTCCGGGAAACTTAGCTTCAGCCTTATGGGCCATTCCGGTTTCGATTGAGCGGTCCCGCATAGGATCAAAAATAATGTTACAGAGAACACTGGCCAGTAAAAGATTTTCCTAAATTTCATTTCCATCCCCCCTCGTTCAATATTAGATGTAAGGGCACACAGCGACGCATTGAATACAACGATAGATGGAATGGTCATCCACTGCCGTGACATGATTGATCATTTGAATGTCTTCAGAACCGAAGTTGCCGGTCTTCATCAGATTTGAAAAGACAGGGCTTTTCATTGAATACTTTAAGCATGCAATTCTATCTACTTTCCCGGTTTTTTCAATAGCCTTAACCGGACACTGCTCTTGGCAGGCAAAACATTCTTGAGGACAGCCTTTTTCATCTTTTTCTGGCCAAGTCATTGTGGGTAAGGATGCTGTGGTAACAATCCCTCCCAGTAACAACCTGGGGCCGTATTTAGAATGAAAGAGCAGTCCATTTTTTCCAATCGTCCCAATACCCACTGCTGCAGCCATCTTAACGAGGCTCACATAGCCCCAGAAATCGCCCTTTCCTTTGATGTCATAGGGAAAGCAAGTATAGATTGGTACCGCTACTTCACCCTCTTCTTCGATGATGCTACAAGCCCGCATCAAAACCGCATCGATGTTACGGTAATAAATATTCGCAGCCCTCCAGTACATCCATTCTGATCTTTCCTGACATTTGAATATTCCCTTAGGAACGGGTAACCCAAAGCACAGGATACTTTGTGCTGAAGAAAGCATGTTCGAAGGTCTGTAACCTGAAGGCTCCTTTTCAAGGGAAGATGCCTTGGCAATGCCGAATACAGGGATATTATTTTGGGCGAACAAATGTGTCGTCTCTTCGATTATTTCTTTCATGCGGATCCTCCCGATTAGATTCTTACACTCTAAGTCTGAGAATTCCCTTCTAAGATTTTGCCCCCTCACCCTTCCCCTCTCCCCGCTGGGGAGAGGGAGGGGGTGAGGGGAAATTTCAAATATGTTTGGCTAGAACTTATTAAAAGCTCCGACCAATACCTTTTTGAAAGCCTCAATTTCTTCCTTTGAGTACCCCTTTTTTATTTCTTGGTTTAACCTTTTGACGATAGGTAATGCCCTGTTAGCCACTGTTTTTCCCTTTCCAGTGAGATAAACCAGGTAGACACGTCGATCATCCGGATGATCCGAGCGTTTCACATAGCTCAGTTTTTCCAATCGATCAATCAATCCTGTTACGGTGGGATTCTCAAGCATTAACCCCTGACTGATCTGAGTCAGGCTTGATCCATTATTCTTTTGAAGAAAAAAGAGAAGCATGACCTGGATGGGAGTTACCTCTATCCCGCTTTCTGAAAAGGCTTTTTGAAGGTTGATGATGAGCTTCTGGCATACCTTGGAAACCAGAAAAATTAAACGATCCTCAACAACCATAGATGATCCTCTCTGCAAAATTTTAATGGGCTAAAATTTAGCATACTAAATAATTTTGTCAAGAGAATAATTTGGAACCTTCCTAACTTTTCGCCTGAGGGAAAATAAGACTCAAACTAAACTACCCTCGGCTTGAAGGCGAGGGGTTTTCGCGAAGAAGCTCACCAATGGCAGGATAAGAAGGTCGAGGAAGATAGATGTTCGACAACCGTTCTTCCCTTTTGATTGACAGGTTTGGCCGCTTTTGTTATCATTTAATCAAAACTCATATCATAGGAGGTATTCATGGTCAGGACACAGATACAACTGACGGAGGACCAAGCCAAAGTGCTTAAGAAGATAGCGCAGTCTCGGCATTCCTCCGTTGCAGAACTCATTCGGAAAGCAGTCGACACGGTCATTAAGTCAAGCACTCTCATCAATGTCGAAGAAAGACATAAAAGATCGATGGAGATGGTTGGAAAGTTCGGTTCTGGAAACCGCGATGTTTCTAGAAAACATGATCTGTATCTTAAGGAAACCTATAACAAATGAGAGTTTTTATCGATACATCGGCCCTCTATGCCTTGCTCGACAGGGATGATGAGAATCATCGAAAGGCGAAGAGCGCATGGGTCGATCTACTGAAGAATGAAGATACCCTGATTACGAACAATTGCGTTCTCGTGGAGACATTTGCGCTTATCCAGCATCGGCTCGGCACAGACGCCGTGAGAGGATTTCAAAATGACATTTTGCCTTTAGTAAATATTGAATTCGTTGTCCCAGAATTGCATCGATCCGGCATGAGCGCCCTTCTCTCAGTGTCGAGGCGGAATCTCAGCCTTGTTGATTGCGTCAGTTTCGAGATGATGCGTACTTTAGAAATTAAGACGTCGTTTGCCTTTGATCCCCATTTTAAAGAGCAGGGATTTTTTATGCTGCCTTAGATTCCGACAGAGAGCCTTGATTCAAGGATAGGGACAGCCTCGGTGTCCCTGTCCCTCTATTTTAAGGTGAACCTCCATTTGCAAAATAGTTCTTTGGGATGAGGGTCGGGCGGTGCAAAAAAGCACTCCACTTCAATTCGGGGATCCACTTCCCGTGCAAAACCCTCGAATTCGGCCCGGTGCATTTCTCGGCAGGGATATTCCTCCAAACCACGTTTTAACCTTGCCTCCTGAGTAATGCAACTCGGTACCGTGATGATCACCTCATCCGCTTTCTCTTCAATCTGGTAACCAATGATAATGGTCCATGGCCAGTATTGTAGGGCTTTAAGAAAACCCGAAAGGCCCTGGTTCTTAATCTTAAATCGCTGGACAAGGTCCTTAGCCGCCATTCCAGGGATATGTCCCCACACCTTCTCATTCAGTTCATCCGCAACCGGTTGACCAAATTTTTCTGTGATATAAAGATACCAGAAGGAATCCATAACCCGGTAATGCCAAAGTAAAAATTTGATGTAACTTTTCAGCTCCGAGGAATTCATCTTTTCAAAAATCTTGAGGTCCATGTTTTTCTCCTTATCTATGGATGAGCTATCAGCTATCGGCTTTCAGCTATCAGCTGAGACCTGAAGGCTGAATGCTAAATTTTAAGTCTCGAGATTCGTTGGGTCAAAGGGGGATGAGAATAATAGAACCACGCATAAACGGGATGCGGGGTTAAATTCGCCAGATTATCAATGGCCAACCTTTTGAGGGCTCTTCGCATCGGCTCTGCTGTTTTCATCAGCTCGATTACAAAGTCATCTGCTTCACGTTCGAACTTCCTGGAGATGGCCGATTCCAATGGTTGAACGAAATAGCCCAGGGGACTGATAAGCGCCCCGATCAGAAACAGTCCCACATAGGGAATGGATTCTTGAAAGCCAAATGTCTGATAAAGTAACGGCCAGTTTAACAATTTGGCCGCCCCGTAAAAAACGGCCAAGGAGAATATTTCTAATAGGATGATCTGCTTGAGCACATGTTTTTTCTTCCAGTGCCCTATCTCATGAGCGAGGACAGCCACAATCTCTTCCTCGGCATGAGATGCCAACAATGTGTCGAAAAGGACAATTCGTTTACTCCTTCCGATGCCAGTAAAATAAGCATTGGTGTGCTTACTGCGCTTGCTGGCATCGATCCTGAACACCCCTTTGACCTGAAGCCCCACTTTCTCCATCAACGTCTTGATACGATCTTCCAATGTTCTATTTTCAATGGGTTCAAACTTGTTGAACAGAGGAGCGATGACCACCGGAAAGAGCCAAAGCATCAGCAGTTCAAGCAGTCCGACCCATATCCACGCCCACACCCACCAGGCATTTCCACCATGAACCACCAGGGTTAAAAGGACCCAAAGGAGCAAACCGCCCAAGAAGGCTAAAATGGCCATACTTTTCATGAGGTCCAAAATCCACATTTTCAAGGTCATCGTGTTAAATCCATAACGTCCTTCGATGACAAATGTATCATAGAGATTAAAAGGAATGCGAAATAGGTTTGTGAAGATCGAAAGGACTGCAAAGAAAATGAAACCGTCAACGATGATCCCAAACCCCCATGGGTCGATGATTTCCATGAACCATGGCAAAAACCCGGAAAATAAAATAGCCAGAAAAAGGGCTTGGTTCGCCAACGTCGCAATGATACTGAAATGATCGGAGTCTGCGGTATAAGCAGCGATCTTCCTGAGCTTTTCTTGATCGACCGATTCCCGAAAGACTTCAGGTATGACAGCCCCGCATTTCCGGAGGTAGGAAACGTTCAGCCAGTTGAGTAACAGTTGGCTTCCAGACCGTAATAAAAAGACGGTTAGAAAAATTAGAAGCAAGAAATTTGATTGAACCATGAGAGAGGGATGTTATCTCCTCGACCCCTTCTTGATCCTCTTCCTTCTGGGCTTGCGGATGTCCTTTTTAACCATCTCAGCGCCCCTCTCCTCGACGAGTTTTCTCACTTCACGACGGCCAAGCTTTCGGAGAGTTACCATCACCGCCTTCTTTTTCAGACTCGGCTTAAACTGACCATTCTCCCATTGATGTATCGCCCCGACTGTGACGCCAGTCAGAATGGCCAACTCCTTCTGGGTGATACCTAAATGTCCACGAAGGCTTCGGATCAACCGGGGAGAGAAACGGGAGATCTTCACTTCTTCCGGAGCTGCCTCCAAAGGTATCTTTTCCTTCGCCAACTCTTTTTGCCGTTGGGCGGCGAATCGCTCGAGCATCAAAACCGCCTTGCGAAGTTGAGAGACCGCGCTCTTCAAGGACCAGACGTCTCGACCCAATGGAACGGAGATCTTCCGCATTTCCCTCTTTGCCAAACGTACGATTTCAGATTTGATCATCCCCTCTAACTTACCCATATGTCCCTCCTTCTAAAAGTGTATTAAACTCCAATAGCCAAATTTGAAATAGACTCAAACTACCCGATACAAACGCATTAAATAAAATGCCATCACCCCCACCCACTCCTCCCCCCTTGAGGGGGAGGAGTGGGTGGGGGTAAGTCGCATGACGCGTAGCGAAATCTCAAACAAAAAGCGAAGAAAAAACTCTATGCTCTATGCGCTATGCTATTCAAAAATTTTACCGGGGTTCATGATTCCATTGGGATCCAAGAGCTCCTTGATTTGCCTCATGATTTTGAGGCTTTCCCCATGTTCCCTCTCCATAAACTTCCTTTTCCCAATCCCAACACCATGCTCTCCCGTTGCCGTACCCCCGCATTTCAGTGCAAAACTGACGATCTCTTCCCCTGCCTCCAGAATGCTCTGCCATCCCTCCTTTTCTTCTGGATTTCCCAAAATCTCCATATGGAGATTTCCACTACCTGCATGGCCAAAGGCATATCCTTTCAATCCTCTCTTTTCCAGAACCTTCTGCCCCCACTCCACCATATCCGGATATCTCGAAATTGATACAGCCGTATCAACATAAAAAGGGAAAAGACCAGGATTGTTTACTTTGATCGACTCATGAACATCGTACCTCGCCTCCCAGAGACGACTCCGCTCTTCCCTCCCAATTCCCGAATCGAACCGGAGATATTGATTGTCAGCACAGATCTCCTTCATCATCTCCAATTCCTGATTCAAACCAGTGGTGCTTGTACCATGAAATTCAACAAAAAGAGTTGGTTTTTCCTCCAAGGAGAGTTTCTTATATCGGTTAACTACCTGTACGGTGGGAGCATCTAATAATTCGAGGGCAGCCGGTGAGAGGCCAGATCGCATCATTTGCGAGACCGCATTCGTGGCATCCCGAATCACATTGAATTGGACGACAGCAGCCATGAACTCTGCTGGGAGGCCGATCAGTCGAAGGGTAACCTCTGTGACCACACCCAGTGTTCCTTCCGATCCGACAAAGAGACGGCAAAGATCATAGCCTGAGGAACTCTTGATCGCATTCGTCCCAGTCCGGATGATTTCTCCAGAGGGAAGGACCACCCTCATGTTGAGAACAAAATCTTTGGTGGCGCCGTACTTGATCGTCCTGACACCGCTGGCGTTATTACCCACCATGCCGCCGATAGTCGCCGCCGCTCCAGGATCTGGCGGAAAGAAGAGGCCATACCGTGAAAGGAACTGATTCAATGCTTTATAGATGACTCCTGCCTCGACACGGACTTGAAGATCTTCTGCCTTTAGCTCCAGGACATGGTTCATTTGCTGAAGATCCAAAACAATCCCCCCTTCTACTGGCATGGGATTGCCCTCTAAACTGGTCCCTGCCCCCCATGGTGTAACAGGTATTCGCTTCCCATTGGCCACCTTTAGGATTTGACTGATTTCCCCTTCACCCAGGGGCCAAACGACGACATCGGGCCTTCTCTTTGGATGAAAGGATTCATCCTTCCCATGAAGGTCGAGGACCGATTCACCGACGGACATTCTTTCCCGCCCCACCACCCCCTTGATGAAATCCAATTCTTTATCCGTCAGCTTTCCGTATTCGACCAAACGCTCTTCAACTCCCCGAGAGGCTTATCTTGAAAAGAACTCTTAAAAATCTGATAGCTGTTTCTCCATCTTGGAAACCAACCCCTTTGCCTTTTCAATTGCCCCTTTCTTAGAGGTCACCCAATTTTTGTGGGCCTTCATCCTCTTTTGAAGTGAGGCGATATTTTCTCTGACCCTCTTCTTGGAAGGTGTTCCAATGGAAGGAATCTGAGATAGCACCCCTTCTGGTTTCTGAATCTTTTTCACATCCTGCTCAGTGATCGGTAGATCGATCTTCATCTCACCGAGGACTCTCTTGATATTCCGATAGGAGACCTCTCTCTCCCCATCCCTCTCTGAATATTTGACCGCTTTCTCCATCATCCTCTTTGCCCTTCGTAAAGGAAGCCCGTAGGAGCGAACCATCCATTCCATCAAGGGGGTGGCACCGGCAAACCCTTCTCGGGCCTGCTCAAGCATCTGCCCCTCATTGACTCGCAGGAACTGTATGACGTCTGCCATGACCGAGAGAGTGGGTTTAGATTCCTCCACCAGATCCATGATCCAGTATTTTGTCCACTGGGTATCCCGATTATATCCCATGAAGAGGGCCTTGCCGACGGAGAGGAGGCTGACCACCATTCCATGGGCAAAAGAGGTCTTGGCCTTGATCACTTCCAATGAACATGGATTTCGCTTCTGGGGCATAATCGAGCTGCCGGTGCAATGTTTATCGCGCAGCCTCACCATATTAAATTCACGGGTGGATAAAAGGATCAAGGTTTGAGCTATCGTGGAGAGATGGTCCATCATCACGGCCACAGCGTAGGCCAGTTCCGCCTCGGGCTCCCATCGTTGGGTGATGGGATCAGTCACATTTTCTGCAGGACCATCAAATCCGAGGAGCTTCGATGTGAACTGCCGATCCAGATTGAAAGAGGTACCATACCCGGCTGCTGCTCCCAAGGGATTTTTATTGAAGAGGGCAAACCAATGGATGAATCTTTGGACATCCCGCTGAAGGGCCTCAGCGAAAGAGAGAAGGAGGTGACCAAGTGTGGTGGCCACCGCATGCTGGTGATGGGTGAAGCCAGGCATGATCGTCAAACGATGTTCTTCAGATCGCAGGAGAAGTCTCTCCCATAGGGAGAGCACCCCTTCAATAAATCCTAAAACCTGGTCCCGAAGGTAGAGGCGCATATCGAGGACGATCTGATCATTCCGACTCCTTCCGGTATGGACCTTGCCCCCGTATTCGATTCCCACCCGGTGAATGAGAAAGCTCTCAATATTGGAGTGGACGTCCTCTTTGGAGGTGTCGAGCCTAAACTTTCCCCTTCGATGAAGCGTTTCGATTTCCCTTAATCCATTGAGGATCCTCTTCCCATCCTGTTTCGAGAGGATACCTTGTCGGCAGAGCATGAGAACATGGACCCGACTTCCCCACAGATCGTAAGGGATCAACTGCTCGTCGCAGGGAGGAATTCCCCTGACATCTCTCCCCGATAGAAAATCAACCATCTCCTGGGAAGGCATCTCTTCGAATCGCCCCCCCCACAATTTATCAACCTTCATATCCTCACCCCGAACCAATCATTGTCGGAACCAATGAGGTCGTCAAAAAATCCGAAATCCGAATATCGAAATTCGATTCTATTTTGTTTTCCTCTTTGCCAAAATCTCAAACGGGAGCCCCCGGATAAAGGCGGCATCGGCGCAACGTCTCTGATCAAAACCTGTGGCTTTGATGGACCGGATTTCAGGCGTGAAAAGACTCGTCCTCGATTCTCGATGAACGATGTCAATATTCCCTTTGTAAAGGTTGATCTTATATTTCCCATTGACCACTTTCTGAGAATTCTCGATGAAGGCATCCAGATCATACCTCAAAGGATGATACGCCATTCCGTGATAGATCAAATAGGCCCACTTCTGGTCCACTCCTTTCTTGAATTGAATCTCATCTTTCGTCAGGCAGAACTGTTCCAGATCTCGATGGAGTTTGAGGGTGATCGTCGCCCCAGGCGCTTCATAGATCTCTCGGCTCTTGAGATCCATGATCCCGTCTTCAAACATGTCGATCTTACCGATCGAATGGGTACCCCCGATGACATTCAATTCAGTGATGATTTCTCCCAATGGCCCTCGTTTCCCATTCAATTTGACGGGGATCCCTTTCTCAAACTCCAGGGTCAGGAAACCAGGCTGATCAGGTCCTTTCTCAGGTGGCCGGTACCACATCCAGATATCATCTGGAAGGGGCTGGTTCAGGTCGATCGCACCACTGGCGATCGATCGGCACCACATCGTCTTATCGTCACCTCCGGTGATCATCTCGGTCACGGGAACACCCCATTTTTTACACAGTTCTTCTTCTTCCAACCGGGTCAAATCGAAATCCCTTACAGGAACCAATATCTTCAAACTCGGCGCAAACATTTTAAAGACGTTGTGCATACGGTATTGATCATTGCCTTTTCCACTGGATCCTTCGAGGATTGCATCACATCCTTCAGCAAGGGCCACCTCTGCCACCTTCCTTGCAACGATCTGTCTGGTCATCGATGTGGAAACAGGATAACCCAGATAATCGGAGTTCGCCTGGATGGCCCGTGCGATCCAGATCTCGGTGAATTCTCTTCGCAGATCGAAAAAGAGAGGTTTGATCTTGAGAACTCTCGCCTTTCCCCTGCTCTCTAATACTTCTTGCTCACCCTGTCCGACATCGATCGTGATAGGGAGGATTCTTTTTGCCTTATACTTTCGCCTGAGCAATTCAATGGCCAGGGAGGAATCCAATCCTCCAGAGTATGCGACCGCTACTTTATCCACTTTGGGAGTTTCTGTCCTTTCAATCTTTTTCAAAATCTTATGAATGTCCATAACACGATTCTCCCCTAAAGTTAGGGTAAAATGTTAGCATAAATAGATCATTTAAACAATGCTTTTTA
>Ga0163209_1000574_pt1 | contig 16139 bp, 11 predicted proteins | sample Kivu_160m_FD_113538 | JGI IMG/M metagenome (GOLD analysis project Ga0163209, IMG submission 113538) | Freshwater microbial communities from Lake Kivu, Western Province, Rwanda to study Microbial Dark Matter (Phase II) - Kivu_160m | ecosystem: Environmental > Aquatic > Freshwater > Lake ...
ACGGGCGTTTTCAAGGTCAACATGGCCGTCCTCGTCGGGAATCTCTACGCCGACAAAGTCCATCTCAAGGACGCCGGCTTCAATCTTTTTTACATGGGCGTCAACCTGGGAGCCATGATCGCCCCTCTCGTGGCCACGGTCAACAACGCCGTCTTCCATAGCTACCACCTGTCGTTCTGGATCGCCGCCGTCGGCATGGTCTTCGCCCTGATCATCTTCGACGCGGGGCGCCGGCACGTCGCCGATCCCGGCATCGTCCGGGCCGCGGGCCCGCGGCCGAGCCGGGAATCCCCGGCCGCCGCCCTCCCCGTCGAAGCGAAGGACTTCGGCCCGCGCATCGTCACCCTCGTCATCCTGTTTCTCATCGTCATCTTTTTCTGGATCGCCTTCTATCAGGATTTCTTCGGCCTGACGCTCTTCGCCGAGCGCTCGACGATCGTCCTGAGCTGGCTGCGGCCCGAGACCTACCAGTTCTTCGAGCCGTTCTTCATCCTCGCCCTGACCCCCGTCCTCCTGGCCCTCTTCGCCCGGCTGCAACGGCGCGGGAGCGAGCCGTCCACGCCCGACAAGATCTTTCTCGGCATGCTCATCATGAGCCTGGCCATGGGCGTCATGGTCCTCGCCTCTCTCGCCGGGGGCAATGCGGACCGCAACATCATGTCGCCGGCCTGGCTCATCGGGACCTATTTCCTCGTCACCGTGGCCGAGATCCTGATCTCGCCGATGGGCCAATCCTACGTCTCCAAGGTCGCGCCGCCCAGGATCCAGGGCTTGATGATGGGCGGCTGGTTCGCGGCCATCGCCGCGGGCAGCTACGGCAGCGGGCTCCTGGGGAAATACTACAGCCGCTTCGCCCACCACCAGTATTTTCTCATCCTGGCCGCGCTCCTGGCCGTCGCCGCGATCCTCGTTCTCGTTTCGCTGAAGCGCCTGAAGCGCTACGCCGGATAGCGCCGGCCGGAGGCCGTCGCCGGAAAGGAGCCGCATCATGATCATCCGAGAAAAAACCCGCCAGGCGGTCGACGTCCTGAAGGAATTCGGAGTCGACGCCTGGATCACGTTCACCCGCGAGACGGACATCAACGGCGACCCGACGCTCGTCTTCTTGGCGCCCGGACACCTCACCTGGCACTCCGCCTTCATCATCGGCGCTGACGGCCGGAAGCGGGCGATCGTCGGCCAATTCGACCGGAAGCGGGTCGAGGAAACCGGCGCTTATGACGACGTCGTCGGCTACGTGACGGGGATCAAGACGCCCCTCCTCGACTACCTCAAGGAGATCGACCCCCAGCGCATCGCCGTCAACTATTCCCAGGGCAGCGAGATCTGCGACGGCCTGACCCACGGGATGTACCTGACGCTCGCCGAGTTCCTGAACGAGATCGGGTTCGCCGACAGGCTGGTGTCCGCCGAGAAGGTCATCTCCGCCTTGAGGGAACGAAAATCGGCCGGCGAGATCGCCCATATGGAGGCCGCCGTCGAGGCCACTCTGGAGATCTATGCCAAGGTGGCCGCATTTATAAAGCCCGGCAAGACGGAAAAAGAGATCGCCTCTTTCTTGCGGGCGGAAGCCGAGCGCCGCGGGCTCCCTCTCGCCTGGAACGAGGCCACTTGCCCCGGCGTCTTCACCGGCCCGGCCACGGCCCAGGCCCACTACGGCCCGACCGACCGGGCCGTCGAGCCGGGGCATGTCCTCAACATGGATTTCGGCGTCCGCGTCGAGGGCTATTGCTCCGATATGCAGAGGACGTTTTATGTTCTGAAGCCGGACGAGAACGCCGCTCCCGACGACGTCGAACGCGGTTTCCGGACGATCGTCCGGACCGTCGAAGAATCGCGCCGGGCGATGAGACCGGGAGCCCAGGGCCGAGAGGTCGACGCCGTCGCCCGTTCGGTCCTCGCCGCCGCCGGCTACGAAGAGTTTCCCCACGCCCTCGGCCACCAGGTCGGCCGGTTCGCCCACGACGGCACGGCCCTGCTCGGACCGGCCTGGGAGAAATACGCCCAGAAGCCCTTTCAGAAGCTCGAACGCGGGATGGTCTTCACCCTCGAGCCGCGGCTGACCGTTCCCGGCAAGGGCATTGTCACCATCGAGGAGATGGTCGTCGTGACCGACCGGGGGGCCGAGTTCCTCGGCCCGCCTCAGACGGCGATCGTCCTCGTCCGCTGACCGGCCGTTCTGTTTGACCGCCGCCGGCCCCGTCTATTTGGGCCAGTTTCTGTACGGGATGAGAGGCAGGTCCTGGGCCTTGACGAGGCGGTAGAACGCGAAGAGATTTCCCCTCTCCGGAACGAGCTTGAATTTCCAATAGCGGATGAGCCCGTATTCCGCTTGGGGCTCCAGGAGATTCGGGATGAGCAGGGCCGCCGGCTGGGCGCAGGAGACATAGAAATCCCCCTTTTTGACGACCGCCGACAGCGCCTTTTTTTCGACCTCGATCTTTTCCGGGGCCAGGTAATCCTCCGCGGCGGGGACGACGTCCACGGCCGCATAGGCTTCGACGTCCAGGGAAGCGTCCCGGGCCAGCGTCGAAACGGCGATGCCGTGCCGAAGGAGCGTCTCGACGACGTCCTGGTGTCCCGCCGGAATGACATAGCCCAGCGGCATCGGCACGGCCAGCTTGGATTCGACGTTCGGGAACCAATTCTTGACCGGATAGTCGGCGACTCGGGCTTGGCCCTGATTCCGGACCGGAGTGATATCGGCGGAGGTCAGCGTTTCGCCGGCCTTTTTATCCGCCTTGAGCGTACCCAGCGTCCGAACGGCCGAGGCCGCCTGTTCGAACCGCTTCAAATTCAAGACCGGATTCTGCGGATCCCGGACGTAATCCATCCGGAGATGGACGAGGTTCCGCTCGGAATAGGTCCCCGCTTTCTCGGCTAGGGACCGGCGCAGGTTCCGGACGAGGGCCAGGATCTCTCCGCTGTTCCTGGCCACCGCTTCGGTGAAGAACCGGATCCCGTAATACTGCCAGCGCGTCCGGTCTAGGAGAGTCTCCAGCTCGTGTCGGGACGCGCCTTCCTGGATGAACGACAACGTCTCATAGATGCCGGGGCTGTTCCGGCCGTCGTTGAGGTCGGTCGTGCTGTAGCGCTTCATCTCCTCGCGGACGGCGGACGGCGCCGCCTCGCGGGCTCCGGCCGAGGTATCCACGCCCAGCGGCTCGGTGACCAGGTATTCGAAGAACGGATAGTTCCGCTTGGCCAGGTTCCGGCGGACCTCGGGCAGGATCTTCGTCCGCGACAGGTCGAGCAGTGCGGGGCTGATGTTGAGGTTGGACACGCAGCCGATGGAGACCCGGTAATAATCATCGCCCTTTTCGTGGACGTCGATAGTCGCCTCCGGCATATAGGCTCGGAAGACGCGGTGGATGGCCTGGACGCCTTCGGCCTCTAGCTTGACATGGTCCCGGTTCATGTCGAGCTCGATCTCGTTCACCCGGACATCGTTCCAATTCCCGAAGGGATTGGTCTGGGGTATGAAGAGAAAGTTCATCGTCTTGAGAAGAGGCTTGAGCTCGCCGAGGGCGATGTCACGGAGTAGCCAGAGTGCCGCTTCTTTGGCCGATTGCTCGTTGCCGTGCTGGGCGGCCGTCAGCATCAACGTCAGCTTGTTCCGGTTGAGGTTCGCGGGCGACGATGCGCCCTCTTCGGTCACCAGGCAGAGCCAGATATCCTTCTCCGGAAAGCCCTTGACGTCTCTGGTCTTTCCGACGACCTGAACCTTGACTTCCTTAGCCTGCGACTCCAGCGCGCTGAGGAACCGGGCGACCTCCTCATGCTGGCTGTACTGCGCATACCGGACCTCTTCGGCCGGCGTCTTCAAGGCTTGGGCCGGCCATCCGCCCGGCGTCAGGCTAACCGTCAGAGCGAGAAGCGCTCCTCCCAGACGAACGGCGTGCGTGTTCATTCCTGCCTCCCTTTGATTTCGTCGAAGACCGCGAACCGCGGCATACCCTCTCCCGTCGTTCCGCTTATTTCTTGACCTCGGGCGCGGCCGGAAGCTCCTGGAATTTCAGGACGACGTCTTTTTCCTGGGCCGCCCGCAGAATCCGGAATTTCACCTCGTCGTCCCAGGTGAACCGGGCCAGATACGTCCGAAGCTCGTTGATGTCGGTCGCGGCCTTTCCGTCGACGGACAGGACGATATCGCCTTTCTCGAAATCCCGGCCGCGGGCGACCCCGTCGATCGGCTTCGCATCGATCACGAGATTGTCGATCCCCTTGAATTTTTTGAAGCTGAGCCCGACCGAGGGGCAAGCCGGCCTCTCCTCCTCCTGGACTCCGTATAGAAAATCTCCGAGGCTCCGGGAGACCTCGGCGGAGGGCTTTCCTTTTCCGACGAAGACGCTGATCACGGTCTTCGCCGAGAGCTTGGCCGCTTCGAAGGCCCGGAGGCTGATGCCCAGGTTGTAGATCAAGTGGCCGGAGCCGGCCAGGACGACCAGCTTTTTGCGCTCTTTTTGGACCGCTTTCACGGCGTTGGCGGCCATGACGTGATCCCAGGCGGCTTGGGCTCTGTAGAGGCCTTCGAACATCATGTCGAGGCCCGCTCCCTTCATTTGCGGCGGGAGGTCGGAGCTCTCGAAGATCGACCGGATGAGCTGGCGGTGTTCGGGATGGGTCAGGTCGGGCTTCGGGACGAGGCTTTTCTCCTCGTCCTTGAGCGCATCCCAGCCTTGCATCCGGATTTTCGTGATGATGTCCTTGGGCGCGTTGAGGGCATAAACAGGGATCTTGTTTTCCTTGGCGAAGAGAAAGATCTTCCGATAATATGCGAAGTTGAAGTTCCAGTTGACGTACCATTGCGCTTCGCGGACAAAGTCGTCCTCGGACATGAAACCCAGGCTCCATTTCGTCAGGACGTCCTGCGCCGTCGAGGGGAACATCTCCAGGCCGATGGCCAGCGCCCGGTCCTGCTCGTAAAGGGCCTGGATGATCCTGAGCTGGAGGTCGTGCATGGGAAGCGAGTTGTGCGTTTCCCCGACATAGACGAGGGGCGCGCCCTTCATTTCCTGGATCATTCGGGCGAAGGACACGGGCTTGCCCGTTTCGGCCGCGGTGAGCTCGCCCGGGGCGGCCGTGAGGACCTTGTCTTTAAAGCGCGGATCGCCGATTTTCAGCCGGAGCGTCTTGTCCTCGGGCGCGTCCTGGGCGCCGAGAACTCCGCCCAGGAAGAAAAGGATCCCGACAACCGTCATCCAAGAGCGTTTCCGCGTCTTTCGCATTTCGCCTCCGATCATCGTTCGCCGTCCCGGGTATGATATCCGCGCCCTTCGGCCAAGTCAATTTTTGGAGCAGCCCCGGGGGCCCGCCGGCTTAGGATGGGTTTTGCGGCGCGGCCGGGCGCGGCTTGACAATTCCTCCGGCCAAACCTATAGTTTGAGCAAGGAAGGAAGAGAGGAGGGCCGCATGCCGAAAACCGAGAAGCTCAAGGATGGGGCCGAGGTCACGATCCGGCCGCTGGTTCAGAACGACCTCGACCTCTTGGCGAAATTTTTTCTCGACCTCCCGTTCGAAGACCGAAAATATCTCCGCATCGACGTGACCAACAGGAAAACCGTCGAACAGAGGCTCCGGCTGATGGAATTCGGCTATCACCACCGGCTCGTCGCCCTCCAAGGCGGCGAGATCATCGCCGAAGCCGCTCTCGAGCTCCCCTTCGAAGAATGGCGCCGTCACCAGGGGGAGATCCGGGTCATCGTCGCCCGCCCCTTCCAGCGCCGCGGCCTGGGCATGATCATGATGCGGGAAATCTATTGCCTCGCCCTCCGCAAAGAGGTCGATACCGTCGTCGTCTGGATGATGAAGCCGCAGGACGCCGCCATCGCCCACGCCCGCAAGATGGGATTTCACGATCAATCCGTCCTCCCCAGCTACGTCAAGGACCAATCCGGGGAGATGCAGGACCTGATCATCCTCAAAGCGAAGATCAAGGATCTTTTGAAAGAGATCGAGGTCTATTTCGGCCCGATCGACTGGCAGGCCTGCCCGCAGCCGTGAGGGCCTCGGGGCCTTATTCTTCTTCTTCCGCCTTGACCCGGCCGTCTTTGACGGCTTCGGCGATGATCTTCTGCTGGAGATGCGAGGGCACCTCCTCGTAGTGGGAAAACTCCATGAGGAACGAGCCCCGGCCGCCGGTGATGGAGGTCAGGGACGGCTCGAAATCGAGCATCTCCGACATGGGCACCACGGCTTTCAGGATGCGCATATTGCCCTTCTGTTCCATGCCCTGCACCTTCCCGCGCCGGCCGTTGAGATTGCCCATGATGTCGCCCATGTAGGCTTCGGGCGTATAGACCTCGACGTTCATGACCGGCTCCAGGATGGTCGGCTTGGCGGCCTGCATGGCCAGCTTGAAGGCCTTGTGTGCGGCGATCTTGAAGGCGATGTCCGAAGAGTCCACCTCGTGGTACGACCCGTCGTAGAGGACAACCTTGAAATCGACGACCGGGTAGCCGGCTAGGACGCCTTTTTTCTTGGCCTCTTCCATCCCTTTCTGGACGGACGGGATGAAGTTGCGCGGGATGGCGCCGCCGAAGATCTTGTCCTCGAACTCGAAGTCCTTGCCCCGGGGCAGCGGCTCCATCTTGATCCAGACGTCGCCGAACTGGCCTCGGCCTCCGGTCTGTTTCTTGTGCCGGCCTTGGACGTCCGCCCGGCCCTTGATCGTCTCCTTGTAGGAGATCTTGGGGGGTTTGAGCTCGACGTCGACGTTATAGCGCTTTTTGAGCTTCTCGGTGACGATCCGGACATGGAGCTCGCCGTTGCCCGAAATGAGGAGCTGGCTCGTGTCGCCGTCGCGCTCGAAGCTGAGCGTCGGGTCCTCTTCCATCAGGCGGTGGGACGCCTGGGAGATGCGGTCCTCGTCGGCCCTCGATTTGGGCTCGATGGCGAACGAGATCGACGGCTCGGCGAACTTGATCCGCGGGATCTCGATGCCCGAGCCCTTGGCCGAGAGCGTGTCGCCCGTGGCCGTAACCTTCAGCTTAGCCGTGGCGACAAGGTCTCCGGCTTTGGCCTGGCCGGCCGGAGTCTGCTCCTTGCCCTGGAGGAAAAACAGGCCGCTCAGCTTTTCATCGGTTTCCTTGCTCGGGTTCGTCACGGTGGCGTCGGGATTGGCCTTGCCGGAGAAGACCCGCATCATCGAGATCCGGCCGGTGTAGGGGTCGGAGACCGTCTTGAAGACCAAAGCGGCGAAGGGAGCGTCGCCGGCCGGCTGGAGGCGGCCGTCCTGGCCTCCGACCAAGGCCGCGACCTCGCCCCGCTCGAGAGGCGAGGGAACGTAGGAGATGATGCCGTCGAGCAGCGTTTGGGCGCCGATATTCTGGAACGCCGAGACGGCGAAAATGGGAAAGAGCTGGTGCTGGAGAAGGCCTTTCTTCAGTCCGCTCCGGACCTCGTCGACGGCCAGCTCCCCCTTTTCCAGGTATTTTTCCATGAGCTTCTCGTCGTTCTCGGCGACCATTTCGACGAGCTCCCTGTACCGCTTTTCGACGTCGGCCTTGAGCTCGGCGGGCACGGCCTCTTCCGTGAATTTCCCGCTTTCGTCCTTTTCGAAAATGAAAGCTTTTTGCCCGATCAGGTCGACGACGCCGCGGAAGTTCCGCTCCTCGCCGATGGGGATCTGGAGAGGCACGGCCTGCCGGCCGAAGAACTGCTGGAGGCTCTCGACGGCCCGTCCGAAATGGGCGTTCTCGCGGTCCATTTTGTTGACGACGAGGATCCGCGGCAGGCCGAACTCCTCGAGCATCTCCCAGACTTTTTCCGTCCCGACCTCGACGCCGGCGACGCTGTCGACCAGAACGGCCGCCGCGTCCACGGCCCGCAGGCTGGCCTTGGTGTCCCAGAGGAAATTGCTGTAGCCGGGGGTATCGACGATATTGATCTTGTGGTCCTTCCATTCGACGAAGGCCATGGCCGAGCTGATCGAGATCTTCCGCTCTATCTCCTCGGGTTCGAAGTCGGTCACCGTGTTGCCCTTGTCCACCCGGGTCAACCGGCTGGTCACTCCCGTATCGAAGAGCAGCGCCGCGGTGAGCGATGTCTTTCCGGATCCGCCGTGCCCGACGAGGGCGATGTTCCTGATCCGTTCGGCCGCATAGTCCTTCATGATGGAATCTCCCGTATTCAAAAAATAAAGCCATCCCCGGGCTAAAGCCCGGGGTATTTGGAGGCTTAATACTGAGCGGCGCTCTTTCCCCGTTTCGAAAATCGGGGTTTGGCGCCGCGAACGTATGAAGCGCTATTTTACACCAGGTCGAGGGTGCTATTCAACGGATTTTAAGGCAGATGCGAGTTCGTTCGGGAGAGGCGAAAGAAACGCGAGCGGCCGGCCCGAAACGGGATGGCGGAAGGCCAGGCGATGGGCATGGAGGAAGAGCCGCGCCAAGCGGATTTTGGCCGGCCGGCCCGATCCGTAGCGCCGGTCCCCGGCCACGGGATGTCCGGCCTCGGCCAGATGGACGCGGATCTGGTGCGTCCGCCCGGTGAGCGGCTGGACCTCGAGAAGGCTGAAATCTCGGAAAACGGCCCGGACCTCATAATCCGTGATCGCGGTCCGCGGCTTGCGCGTCCGGACCGACATGCGCTGGCCGTCTTTGACGTGGCGCCCGATCGGCCGGTCGAACCGCCCCGCGGGCGACGGCATGCGGCCCCGGACGAGGGCCAGATAGACCTTCGCAACTTCCCTCGCCTTGAACTGCCGCAGGAGCTCGCCGTAGGCAGCGAGGCTCCTGGCGACCACCATGACTCCCGAGGTCTCCTTGTCCAGACGGTGGACGATCCCGGGGCGTTCTTCGGGCCCGATCCCTCGGACCTCGGGAAAATGATGGAGGAGGGCGTTGACGAGGGTCCCCGTCCGCGCCCCTGCGCCGGGATGGACGATCATGCCCGCCGCCTTGTCGATGACGATAATGTCCGCGTCCTCGTATAAAATCCGGAGGGGGATATTTTCGGCGGAGACGCCGGCCGTTTCGCGTTGGGGCAGGTCGACCTCGACGCGGTCGCCGGGCCTGAGCCGATAGCCCGGCTTTTTCCGAGCGCCGTTGACGGAGACACGGCCGAGATCGACGAGCCTCTGGAACTCGGAGCGGGTGAACTCTTGAAAGTTTCGGGAGAGGAAGACGTCGAGCCGTTCGCCGGTTCCCGATCCCGGCGCGGCCGAGATCTCCACTCTAGGCACGATGCCGCTTTTTGAAGATCAAGTAGAGCACAAGGCCCGCCGCGAGGCCGAGGACGCAAAAGAATTGGGAATAGGAAACGCTCAGGACGGCCGACGATCCCTTGAAGAGATAGGCCGAAGCCGGGTGGTCGCCCCGGAAGAATTCCGTGAAATAGCGGATGATCGAGTAGGCGACGATGTAAAGCGGAAAGACCTGGCCGTCGAACGTCTTTTTGCGCAGCACGAAATAGAGGAAGAGCGCGTTCAGGAAGTTCAGCCCGGATTCATAGAGCTGGACGGGATGGAGAGCCTGGTTGAGGGGAATGCCGGTCAGGCTGTGGGCGTATTCGTCGTGAAACGTGGCCGCCCAGGGCAGGGCGCAGTCCTTCCCGTAGCAGCAGCCGGCCATGAAACAGCCGATCCGGCCAAATCCGTGGCCCAAAGCGAGGGCGGGGGCGACGATATCGGCGACTTTCCAGGTCGGGATGCGCCTGCGCCGGAAATACCACAAAGCGAACAGGATGCCGAAGGCCAGGCCGCCCTGGAAGACTCCGCCCGAGCGGGCGACCCAGAAGAGCTCCTTGGGATTCTTGAGGTAATAGGAGAGGTTCCCGACGAGGAGGATGAGCTTGGCCCCCACGAGCGAGACGAGCATGATATAAAAGGCGGCGTCGAGAAGCCGGGGCGCGTCGAGTCCTTGGCGTTTCGCCTGGCGGAAGATGAACCAGAGCGCCAGCCCGACGCCGAGGGCCATGAAGAAGCCGTACGAATGGAGGGTCAGCGGGCCGAGCTTGAAGAGAACAGGATGCATCAGGACCTCCTCGCAAGGACGATGAAGACGAGCAGGACGGCGCCGACCGATATGCAGGAATCAGCGACATTGAACGTCGGCCAATAGAACGTCTTGACGTGAATCTCCAGGAAATCGATAACATAGCCGCGAAACAACCGATCGATGAAATTGCCCAAGGCTCCGGCCATGACCAGGGACAAGGCGAAGCGCATCCCCTTCTGCGACGAGGGTGTCCTGATGAAATAGGCGACGACGAAACCCATGGCCGTGATCATGGCCGCAGCCAGAAGGACCGTGATCAGTTTATGGCCGGAGCCGTTGAACATCCCGAATATCGCCCCCCGGTTGTGGACGCGGGAGATGGCGAAGAAGCCGGGGATGACGGAAATCGAGCCGTAAACGGGAACGGATTTCACCACGACGGCCTTCGTGATCTGGTCGGCCAAGGCCAGGCCAGCGATCAGGGCCAGATAGGGCGCCTGGCGCTTCATGCTCATGCCGGCCGCCCGCCGACGACGGTTTCGCACCGCGGACACAGGTCGGGATGGGCCGGGCTGATCCCGACGGCCGCCGAATAGTTCCAGCACCTCTGACACTTCCGGCCGGGCGCGGGTTCGACCGTGACCCCGAGCATGTCGCCTCCGCTTGGCTCGACGGCGACGTCCGAAACGATGAACAGGGAGCACAGGTCGTCGCGGTATTTAGAAACGAGCGCCGCCAGGGCCGCCGGTACGGCCAGACGGACCTGGGCTTCGAGCGAGTTCCCGATGAGCTTCTTCTCCCTGGCGGATTCGAGCTCTTTCAGGACCCTCTCCCGCAGGCCGCCGAGTTCGCCCCAGTCCTTCACGGCCTCGGGCGCGAGCCATGCCTCCGCGAAGACGGGGAACCGTTCGAGATGGACCGATTCCTCCTTGCCCTTGAAACCGGGCATGACCTCCCACGCCTCTTCGGTCGTGAAAGGCAGGATCGGCGCCATCAGGATCAGGGTGTCCTTCAGGATGCGGAAGAGGGCCGTCTGGGCGGAGCGGCGGAGCCGTTCCGTTCGGCTCGAACAATAGAGGCGGTCCTTCAGGATATCGAGATAGAAGGAGCTCAAGTCTACGGTGAAAAAGTTATAGACCGCGTGGAAGACCGTATGATATTCGTAGGCATCGTAGCCTTGGAGGGCTTTCTTCCCGACCTCGGCGCTCTTCTCGAGGGCCCATAGGTCGAAGGGCTCCATGTCGGCTGCCGGAACGGCGTCCCGGTCGGGGTCGAAATCGGAGAGGTTGCCGAGGAGAAAGCGCCATGTGTTGCGGATCTTGCGGTAGGCTTCGACCAGCCGCTGCAGGATCTCCCTGCCGAAGGGCGCGTCCTCCTTGTAATTGAGCATGGCCACCCAGAGCCGGAGAATCTCGGCGCCGTTCTGGGCGATGACCTCATCGGGCTCGACGGCGTTTCCCGCCGATTTGGACATGGCTCTCCCTTTTTCGTCGAGGACGAAGCCGTGCGTGATGCAGGTCTTGTAGGGCGAAGCGCCCTTGGCCGCGACGCCGACGACGAGCGAGCTGTTGAACCAGCCGCGATGCTGGTCGTGGCCCTCGATATAGACGTCGGACGGCCAGGGAAGGTCCGGACGCTTGCCCAGGACGTTATGACTGGCGCCGGATTCGAACCAGACATCCAGGATGTTGTTCTCCTTGGCCAGACGGGAGGAGCCGCACGCGCGGCACCGGGCTCCGGCCGGGGCCAGCTCCTCCGCGCTCCGGGTGAACCAGGCGTTCGATCCCTCGGATTCGAAAACGCCGGCCACGTGGAGCGTGGTCGTTTCGTCGGCCAGGATCTCCCCGCAGTCCCGGCAGGCAAAAGCGGGGATGGGCACGCCCCAGGTCCGCTGGCGCGAGATGCACCAGTCGGGCCGGTTTTCCATCATCCCGGCAATGCGGTCCTCGGCCCACGAGGGGATCCAGCGGACGTGCTTGATCTCGGCCAGGGACCGTTTCCGCAGGCCGGCCTTGTCCATGGAGATGAACCACTGGGCCGTCGCCCGGAAAATGACGGGGTTCTTGCAGCGCCAGCAGTGCGGATAGGAATGGCTGATCTCGACCTCCTTGAGGAGGGTCCCGTCGCGCCGCATGTCCTCGTTGATGATCGTGTTGGCCTTGAAGACGTTCAGACCCGCATAGCGGGCTACGTCGGGCGTGAATCGGCCTTCCTCGTCCACCGGAGTGTAGATATCGAGGCCGTAGGCGATGCCCGTGAGATAGTCCTCGTAGCCGTGGCCGGGGGCGGTATGGACGCAGCCCGTACCGTCTTCGAGCGTCACGTAGTCGGCCAGAACGAACAGCGAATCGCGCTCGATCCAGGGATGGCGTGCCGTCAGCCGTTCGAGCTCCCGGCCCGGGATCGTGGCCAAAATCTTCGGGTCGGGCAGGCCGAGGAGTCCGGCGATGACCGGAACGAGCCGCTTGGCGACGATATAGGCTTCCTCCCCCGCTTCAAACGCCGCGTATTCATAGTCCGGATGGAAGGCGATGGCCAGATTGGCGGGCAGGGTCCAGGGGGTCGTCGTCCAGATGATGACCGAGGCCTTTTTCCCTTTCAATCCCGGATGCTTCGCCGAGAGGTTGGCGGCCAGGGGAAACTTGACGTAGATCGAGGGCGACGTCTTGTCCTTGTAGACGATCTCGGCTTCGGCAAGGGCGGTCTTGCAGGTCGGGCACCAGTGGACGGGGCGCTTTCCTTTGAAGACGTTTCCGGAGGCGAAAAAGGCGGCCAGATGGCGAAGGACCTCCGCTTCATAGGCCGGATTCATCGTCAGGTACGGAGCATCCCATTCTCCGAGAACCCCCAGGCGCATGAACTCTGCCTTCTGGATGTCGATGTACTTCAGGGCATAGCGCCGGCACTCTTCCCGGATCTCGGTGATCGACATCTCCCTCTTCTTTTCCCCGAGGAGCTTGTCGACATGGATTTCGATGGGCAGGCCGTGGCAGTCCCAGCCGGGGAGGTAAGCCGCGAGATAGCCCTGCATCGTCCGCGATTTGACGATGAAATCCTTGAGGATCTTGTTCATGGCCGTGCCCAGGTGGATGTTGCCGTTGGCGTAGGGAGGGCCGTCGTGGAGGACGAACGTCGGGCTGCCGCGGCGCTTGGCTAGGATCTTGCCGTAGAGGCCGGTCGCCGCCCATTTCTTGAGCATCTCCGGTTCCTTCTGGACGAGCTTGGCTTTCATCGAGAATTCGGTCTGCGGCAGGTTCAGCGTGTTTTTGTAGTCTGTGGGCGTGGCCATGAGGGTCTTTGCCTCTTCCTTTTAAATGCTTCTGATAAAACAATTTATTTTATCTTTATCGGCCGAAATGTCAACTGACGGCCGAGCGGCTCTCCCCTCTCCCTCAGGCCGGAGCCCGCCGCGCGGCTGGATAAAAAGGCCGCAACTTGATAAACTGGGCATCTCGAAAGGAACGCCCATGAGAAAGTTCGGAGCCCTCGTTTGCGCCGTCGTCCTCTCCGCCGCCGCCGCCTTTCCGGCCGTATCGGTCAAGCTGACCGGAGGAGCGGTCTTCCTCTTCGGAAACGATTACACCGCCGGCGTCCGCGGCACGTACGAATCTCTCAAGGCCAGTTACGAAAACGTCACGGGCTCCCCCGGGTCGCTGACGTTCGGAACGAGCGGCGCCGCCGAGGTCATCGTCCCCCTGGACGAAATGCTCAGCCTGGGCGTCGGCGCCGGCGTAATCCAAGCCTCGGCCGACAACGTGTTCGGCTATTCCTGGTGGACATATTCCGGGACGGAGAGCTTCGCTCCCCGGCTGACCCTCATCCCCATCACGATCAACATGCACTACCTGCGGCCGCTGGGAAAGGCGCTTGACCTCGACGTGTTCGCGGGGGCCGGAGCGTACCTGATGCGGTTTCGCTGCGAAAGCCGCGCGACCTCGAGCTTTTTCGGCTACGACGTGCGAAAAACCTTCTCCGCTCAGGAGGCGATCTTCGGGCTTCAGCTGGGGATCGCCCTGGAGCTTCGTCTCTTCCCCCACGCCGCCCTCGTCCTTCAATCCGAAGGCCGGGTGGCCAAATCGAAATACGTCAAGGGGGATTGGACGGTCGAAGAGAGCTGGTTCCTCGGGAGCCGGCGGTCGGAGGGCACCGACGCTCTCTTCTGGGCCTACAACAAGACGGACGCCACGGGGACCTATCGACAAGCCGAATTTTCCGTCGCCGAACCGTCCGACGCGGCCTACGAGAACGTCCGTAAGGGAACGCTCGACATCAGCGGGATATCGGCCTCGGCCGGAATCAAGATCTCTTTTTGACGCTCATTCCTTGATGAAGTGCGCGCCCAGGCTGACGGGGTTGGCCAGGGCGGCGTGGGTGATCATCAGGGCCACCTGGATGCCGTGCTTGAGTCCGACGACTTTGGGGTCCATGCCCGCTTCCTGGTAGAACTTCTCGATCCTGTGCCGGAGGTATTCGAGGTCGGCCTTAGCCCGCTCCAGCCGTTTATGCGTCCGGATGATCCCCGCGTAGTTCCACATCGTCGTCCGGATGGTCAGCCAGTCCTGGTTGATCAAGGCCGGGTCGATGGCCTCTTCGACGGTGGGATAATACCATTTGTGGATCTTCGATTCCTGATAGCGGACCGCCGGGTCGAAGCGCTCGGCGATGTGCCGGCCCGCCCGCGTGCCCCAGACGAGGCCCTCGAGCAGGGACGTCGAGGCTAGCCGGTTGGCCCCGTGAAGCCCGGTGCACGACACCTCGCCGACCGCATAGAGGCCGGCCAGCGACGTTACGCCCCAGCCGTCGACCAGCACGCCGCCGCACGAATAATGCGCCGCGGGGACGACGGGGATGGGCTCCCGGGTGATGTCGACGCCGTATGTCAAGCAGGTCTTATAGATATTGGGAAAGCGCTTCTTGATATCCACCTTCGCATAGCCGGCCAGGTCGAGGAGGACATAGTCGGAATTGCCGTTGATCATCTCCTCGTAGATCGCCCGGGCCACCTCGTCGCGGGGAGCGAGGTCCCTTTTCTCGCTGTACCTTTCCATGAACGTCCGGCCCTGGCGGGTCTTGAGGCGGGCTCCTTCCCCCCGCACCGTTTCGGAGATCAGGAAGCTGTCCGCGTCCCGGTGGAAGAGGGACGTGGGGTGGAACTGGATGTATTCCATGTTGACGATCCGGGCGCCGGCGCGGTGGGCCATGGCGTATCCGGCTCCGATCGCGTCCTGGGGATTGGAGGTGTGGAGATAGACGGCCCCGCAGCCGCCGGTGGCCAGCACGGTCACGTTGGCGAAGAACGTCTCGACTCTGTTCGTCCGGTTGTTGAGGATATAGGCGCCGATGCACCTCGGCTCCTGATAATACGTGATCGCCTCCTTCGAATGATGGGGAACCGTCAAAAGGTCGACCGCCGTGTATTCGTTCAAGAGGGTGATGTTCGCGTGCGCCGCCAGAGCCGCGACGAATTTCTCCTCGATCGTCTTCCCCGTCGTGTCCTTGATGTGAAGGATGCGCCTCCGGGAATGGCCGGCCTCCTGGGCGTAGTCGAGCTTTTCCGGTGCGCTTCGGGTGAAGGCGATCTTGAGCTCGCCGATAAGGATCTTCTCGACGAGGGGCCGGCTTTCGGAGGCCAGGATCTTCACCGCTTCGGGATTGTTGATGCCGTCGCCGGCCTTGACGATATCCTCCTCGAGGAGCTTCGGGTCGTCGTCCGGGCCGATCGAGACGATGCCTCCCTGGGCCCAATAGGTGTTCGCCCCCTCGAGGCCGGGGCTCTTCGCGACGACGGCCACGCGCAATCCATGCTTCGCCGCTTCCAGAGCCGCGCTGGCTCCGCCGATGCCGCAGCCAATGACCAGGACATCCGTCCGATGGCGGGGATCGTTCTTCATGGCTCTGTCCCTCGGTTTTTTTCAGGCCGCATTCTGTCGATGTCGCGGGGCAGCGCACCCAGGAATTCGAGGCTGAGGTCCACGGAATCGAAGGAATGGGTGAGCTTGCCCACCGAGACATAATCGACGCCGGCGGCGGCGACGCCGCGGACCGTGGCCAGGCTGACGTTTCCCGACGCCTCGACCTTTGCCCGGCCCGCTACCAGGCCGACGACCTTTTTCATTTCGGCGGGGGCCATGTTGTCGAGCATGATCCAGTCCGCGCCGCCGGCCAGAGCGGCCTTGGCCTGCGCGATCGACGTGACTTCGA
>Ga0163209_1000575_pt1 | contig 16113 bp, 7 predicted proteins | sample Kivu_160m_FD_113538 | JGI IMG/M metagenome (GOLD analysis project Ga0163209, IMG submission 113538) | Freshwater microbial communities from Lake Kivu, Western Province, Rwanda to study Microbial Dark Matter (Phase II) - Kivu_160m | ecosystem: Environmental > Aquatic > Freshwater > Lake ...
ACCGATATCATCCCTTCATCCGTGGTGAAGATGGGCATTGATAAGGACCCAATACCTCTTAGTGGCCCCCCTAAGGAGTTTGACCTCCTTCTTTTCATACACCGAATATTCCTTAACGAGGGATCTCAGGATGAGTACAATCAATATTTACCAAATCCTGGCGCCCGCGTGCTCCACCTCACTCAAGATCCTCAAACAGTGAAACTCGATCCCTTCCCGATGCCAACTGTGCGGAAGCGAGGCACTGGTTCAACGGAGGTTGATCTGATGCCTTCCCTTGAGAAGCTTCGGCAGGCCATCCTGAACAGCTATCCTGGTTATACGGCAACGGAGTTGACGACGAGCATCTGGCTCAATGAGTGGCTGGATGGCATCCAGAGGAAAGAGAATTTCCTTGGGGAAAATCGCGATACGAGTTATCTTTGTAGCGAGAATTTCAAACTTCAGGAATCAAGCGATGAGTTCCTGGTGATCTATGGGGTCAACCACGAGGCGTGGGGAAAGGCGACCTACTCGAATTTTAGCGTTTACCACTATGATAAGAAACTGGGGATCGTCGGTAAACACAGCCGGGATCTGGCGGAGAGTGCTTATGACTACCTCCCTAAAGACCCGCATTCTCCTGACTATGACCCCAATGCTACCTACCTGTATGCCCAAAAGGTTTCGCGAGCTTGTAGTGATACAAAATGTCTCCCAATTAAGCTCCCCGACAGGGTCAAGCCTTGCCAGCACGTGGATCTCAATGAAGACCTCTTCGTGGCGTTCCGTGCCTACCTTGAACCCAAGACAAAGGTGGGTCCTTACTGGTATGAATTGCTTTATGACCGGGTGATCAAGTTCAGTCGGTCTCAATAATCAGAAGGGTGTCGAGTCCAGTAGAACTCAAATCACCAAGACAAGAATTCGTGTTACTGTCCCGGATTTCACTCGATAATGCTTAAAAGATAATTTTCACGACCCAACTTTCTGGATTGACAAAACGACTATTTTTGATACGTTCGTTTCAACAATCCTGATAAAACTTTCTTCTTCCCAAGGAGGTGGTGGATCGAGAATAGGCGAAATAGGGATTGACGCAATAAAAGAAAGCAGTCTAACGAATCGTTCAAGAAGGACAAAGCAAAAGGCCGTCCCCCCAAATCGGTTGAAGCGAAGCAGAAGAGGGAGGGTGGTTTCGGACGATAGGGATATTTGTGAGTTACGAGAACGACGGGAGGAAAAATTACAATGAAGAGTAAAAAAGTGGGGATGGTTGTAATGGGTCAACCTGTCATCATTTTGGTGGCAATTTGCGCCATCTGTCTGGCCCAGGGAATAGAACCCTATGCCGGGTTCAAAGGGAAGGCGGGCAGGACATTTGAGGATTCCACGCCGTGGTGGCCCGAGCGCCCAAAGGCACCTGAGGGTGCCCCCAACATTATCATTGTGCTGGCAGATGACATCGGTTATTCAGATCTGGGAGCTTACGGCTCGGAGATCATGACCCCCAATCTCGATCGTCTCGCGGCAAATGGCCTCAGATTCACCTACTTCCAGACCCATTCGATCTGTTCACCGTCCAGGGCGGCACTCCTCACCGGCCTGAACTCCCATTCCGCAGGGGTAGGATGGATAGCCAACTGCGACCCAGGGTTTCCAGGCTATGCGGGTGAGATTGCGAGGAACGTTCCCACCCTCGCCGAGATACTGAGGGAGAATGGCTATGCAACCATGATGGTAGGAAAATGGCACAATACCTTCGAGAATAATGAGGGCCCTGCGGGTCCCTTCGACTCATGGCCAACCCAGCGGGGCTTCGATCGATTTGTTGGATTCCTTGAAGGCGAAACTCACAGCTTTGCGCCCCATCATCTCTACAGCGGCAATAATGTGATTGACACGGAGACGTATCCAAAAGACTTCATGACCACCGACTTCTTCACGGATGAAGCCATAAAAATGATCAAGGAGAGCCGGGCCACTCTCGTTCAGAGACCCTACTTTCTCTATGTGGCCTATAACGCAGTCCATGCGCCACTCTGCGCAAAACCGCAAGACCTGGCAAAGTATAAGGGCCGCTATGATGCCGGGTGGAACCACTTACGGGAACAACGCTACCAGAGGCAGATCAGGGCGGGGCTTCTCCCAAAGGGGACGCGACTCGCCGATTTCAACCCGGGTATCCCTAAATGGGAAGATCTATCCGAGAAAGATAAGAAGTTTTACAGCCGGCTGATGGAGGTCTATGCGGCCTACGCGGACAACTTAGATCAAAATTTTGGGAAGCTCTATAACTACCTGAAAGAATCGGGACAACTCGACAATACGATCATCATCTTCACGTCAGACAACGGTGCGTCTGCTGAGGGAGGGGTAGAGGGCATGAGTAACAGTGTCCGGGAATTCGCCCTCCTTCCTCCGGATCACGATTTTGACGTGCAGCGGGTGGACATACTCGGCACGTTGCAGACGTGGGCTCACTATCCCATCGGGTGGTCAACGGTGAGCAATACACCTTTCAAGTTCTACAAGAGAGATACGTTCGCCGGTGGCCGGCGCATACCCTTTATCATCTCCTGGCCCAAGAAGCTACCCGATAAAGGAGGGATTCGTTCCCAGTTTGCCCATATGATCGATGTGGTGCCGACCCTTCTGGAGGTGATCGGCGTAAAACACCCCGAGACCTATAACGGCATGAAGACGAAACCCCTTGAGGGTACGAGCTTCTCTTATGTCTTCTCGAATCCTTCGGCACCGGATCGGCACACAGAGCAGTACTTCGAAAACGAAGGCAACAGGGCTTATTATAAGGACGGATGGCTCATCGTAACTCACCACAAAACCAAGACCCCTTTCCTCGATTCTGAGTGGGAACTCTACAACCTGAAAGAGGACTTTTCTGAAACCACAAATCTTGCTGCAAACAATCCGGAAAAGGTGAAAGAACTTTCTTTGGCCTTTGATCAGGCCGCATGGAAATATCAAGTCTACCCTCTTGATGACCGTAAATTCGAACGCATGTTTGCAACCCCGCCCCAATACAACATAACCCCTCAGGCAAAGACCTTTTATCCCGGGACCCCTACCATCTTTCGCGATGATATCGCATCAATGCTGATCGACCGTTCCTATACCGCCACAGCACTCCTCACCTATAGCCCTGGGGACCAGGGCGTTATCTATGCCCACGGCGGTCAGGATGCGGGATACATACTCTACGTTGAAAACGGTGAGCTGGCCTATGGGTACAACTCCTTTGGCAAGATGATCAAACTGCCTAGGGCAAAGATTGAATCCGGAAGGCTCGAAATCGTTCTCGACGTCAAGGCTATAGGAAAGTTTTTGGGTCAGGTCTCCCTTTCGGTGAACGGTAAAAAGGTCTCGGAGAGGACGGTGGGCCCTCTTCTGGTGGCCGTCGCCCACGAAGGACTCGACATCGGTCTCGACCGCCGCGCCCCTGTCTCGTATGACATCTACACAAAGTACGGCGCCTTTCCCTACACAGGGAAGATCGAATCAGTGACCTATGTCCCCGGACCGTATGCGCCCGACAGCCCTTTCCAATCCCGGTAGATGGAATACCAACGTCCTGCAGGGGATTGGACGGGGGAGAGAGCAGAATTGGAGGGCAGCGCACGAACAACCAAGCCCACTGACTGCTAGGCCGGTCCGTGAGCGAAGTAAGACGAGCGGCGAGGGAGAACACTCGACCTCGACCCCCGATACCCCTGAAAGTAGGAGGGACATGAAAAGTACGTGGTGCTGCTCTTTGGCAGTTTCCGTGCTGAGCGATTAGGAAACGATAATGATCGTATTTGTACGGTTGCTATCACCTGCAAAGATATTTGTGGCAACTCATCTGGCCAGCCCGTGACGGTGACTATGCCTCAGACCAGGGGAAATAGATCTAGGGAAAATGTTTTTTTCCTTAGGTCGACTTCAGTGGAGAGCAAGGGCAGGACCGAAAATAGCTCTGCCCTTTGTTCTTAGAAATCATCCTAATGCTAACTTTCAAGTGATAATCCTTATAAAGATAATTTTTACAATCTCATTTTTGATATTGACAAACCATTAGAAATTGATATTGTTAATCAAGATTTATTTTTGCTAAGCTTTCTCTATTTAAAGGGGGTTGTAGGTGGGGAAATGCCTTTAAGATTTGAACCTGATATTCACTTCTTTTTATAGAGATACTGATCCACTCATCGATCAGTCTCCCATCTGCTTTAATAGTATTTTAGAGGCCTTCCGAACAAAGAAAATCTAACGAAACTTATTCCCGACAAAGCCAAACTCTACGTGAGAAGGAGACGCAAAGCGGCAGGCCTTTTTAGGGAGAGGGGAGATAACTTTTGACAATACAAACTTTCTTATACGGAGGTCTTTATGAGACGATCATCTATCTTAGCGTTGGTGGTTTTGGTGGTGGTTGGAGTGGTCTTTGGAATGATTCCCTTGGCCCAGGCTGACTGTCCTGACCTGGTAGAGTGCTATCGGTATGATGCTTTTTTGGGTATTATTGTCTCTCGGGTTTTAATTGGCTCAATCTCTACCCCTACCTGCTTTGGTGGGATTGGATGCAGGCCTTGGAATTGTGAAGGCAATACTACCAACCAGAAATACTGGGATCGAGAATGCTGGAACAGATTCCCAAACGAATGCACGTATGGCACGCCTCAAGAATTTTGCCGTGCCGAATACCCGTACCCACCATGGCCAGAACTCGGCAACAGCGTCGATCAGTTCGTGGCTGACTTGAGGAAACGCGGCTTCGAGGTTGCCGAGGGCGGCTTCCAACTATGGAGCATCGAGGACTGCCCGCAGTCCTTTGATAAAATGGGGACTTGCTACTTCAACAACCCCGCCGCGCCGTATGTGGTGGCAGTCGTGCCCTACTGGTCGGATGAGTACGTCGACCCGGCAACCCAGGGCGCATTCGGCCAGACCAGCCCCGGCTACGGAACATCCTTCCGTTTCGACCCGAAAGAAGCGATCGTCATCTTCGGGTTCCTTCCGCCGAAGGCCGCCTACTTTAGCATACAGAGCTACCTGTTCACACGCAAGGGCCACTACCAGACGGACAGCGATGCGTACGGCGATACGCACGGCCTTATCACCACGCTCGGCGCCGCGGACATTTTCTTCCACAAGATCCCGGGTAATCCCGCGCGCATTGGGTCTTTCGACAGCCTGAGCAACAGCAACAACAATGTGGTCATCGAACGGCAGTCAGGTGGAAGCTTCAACCAGTTCCGCTACTTCATCATCACGCCGGACCGGTACATGGATAAGCAGGTCCGTCAGGTCCTGCACAAGCTGTCGGTCGAGGATAAGGACATCTTCACCGAGCGCATCCCCTCAAACAGGAGGATCGGTCTTGATGCAGACGCCGATGATTTCGTGTCGGCCATTCGTTACGCCATGCCAGAGGACGGCGGCGAGGAAGGCACGCCCTCATATGAATGGAGACACAATCCAACCCTGACGCTTCTGCGAATCCGCGATACCCGATTGCACCGGCGGCCTCAGCTTTACCCGGCATGGGTGGACGACAGCCCGGAACGGAGGACAGCGGTACACGAAGGGTACCTTAGACCCGATCTCACCCGTCTTGTAGCGAAAGTTAGCGCGGCATGGGGGCAACCTTGCACCCGGGTCGATTGTTTGGACCGGGCCATCAGCTTCATTGATGGGCAATCGTACCCGTTCAACGTGGTTGGACCGCTGTGCGACAACATTGGGATGGACTGTCTGGGCGACACCCAGGACGCAAGCTACCAATTCGTGGGCGGCTTCGGGTTCGACAACAACGAAGTCTATGCCGTGGTAGGAACCCTGGGCACGGCAACCGGAAATGCCACCTACGTTAGCTTGGGAATCAACAACGCACGCCTGAGACTGGGCGCAGCAAACGTCGACGGCACGAAGCTCGTGGGCAGCACGAGCCCGGCCTGGTACCCTGGAGTGGATAACCTGGACAAGTTCTATGTCTACTATATCACCCGCCACTGTGAAGGCCTGGAACAGCTGACCCACGGCTTCTGTTTGTCGCTGAAAGACACAGAGCTCGTGATCCCGCCCGGCGTCAAGGCTTCGTTCGTCGAGCGTGATTACATGGCGGTGGGGACGCAGCGGGGGCCCGACTCGAAGTTCACGCTGCCTTCCATGGTACTCAAATTTCAGAGGCCCACGCAGTAAGAAACGCGATTCTCTGCGCCGTTAGTGACAAGCCGTTTTTCCTCTATATCGCATGGTCGCGCGTTCACTACCCGAATCTCCCTTCGAAAGAGTTCGAAGGCAAGTCCCGAGTTGGGAACTATGGCGATAGCCTGATGGAGTTAGACTATAATGTGGGAAGGGTGCTCGATGCTGTTAAGGAAAAAGGTATTGAGGATAATACGATCGTTGTGTTTTGCAGCGACAACGGTCCAGAGAGGGAAACTGTCTGGACACTCGGCGGAATGATGGGTGACGGTGGCCTGTCCGGTCCCTTCCGCGGAGAGCTAGGCGATCCCTGGGAAGGTTCCATTAGAACAGTGGGAATGATCAAGTGGCCGGGTAGGATCAAGCCGCAGGCTTCGAATGAGATGTTCTCTATCATGGATTTCTTTCCGACCTTGGCGACATTTGCTGGAGCAAAGATTCCGACCGACCGCCCTATCGATGGCATTGATCAATCCGTTTACCTGCTTGGCAAGCAGGGGAGAGGCAACAGAGATAGTCTCATTACCTTCATCGGTGACCAGCTTGTCGCGGTGCGCTGGAGACAGTTCAGGGTCTATATGGTCGATGCCATTCCAACTGGATACGGCCCGAGCCGGCTGAGCGGTGTAGGTGGAGCCGCCACCCCAATGAACGGCTATCCTGCAATTTACAATATCGAACTTGATCCACGGGAAGAGCATAATCTCAGTGCATTATTCGGATGGCTGGGTATCCCTGTAGCGAAGGTTATCATGGACTACAAGGCAACACTCCAAAAACACCCGAATCCACCAGCGCCGAACCTGACGAAGTGGTAAAGGCCAGGTTCGTTTTCTGTTGCTCTTGAATACTCTTCAGCCTTTTGTGCGTTTTCATAGACAACGGGAAACAAAGTCCTGTAAAGGACCACATAAGGGTCTTTTGCTCTTGGGCAGGGGCTCGAATTTAGGTTCGCTATTTACTTATCACTGCTTATCCGTTCGGCCCGATATTAGGGCTTTGAGTTTTGCGTTGATACGTTGGTAATCATTCCTGGTAAGTTTTTCCTTCCCGAGGGCCTCGCGGTAAATGGCCTCTGCATCTTTCTTCTTCCCTTGGCTCTCGTAAATCTCACCCATGAGGAGATAGGAATCTGCAAAGGCAGGAGCCAGATCGATGACGTTTCTAAGGATCTCGACCGCCTGATCTTCGTCCCGGTCCTGCTTCAGATAGAAAGCAAGGGTATAACCGTACTTGGGATCAGGCTGTAATTGGAAGGCTTTCGAACTCCACTCGATTGCCTCTTTGATGTGGTCTTTCGCCAGGATGACACTGAGGTTATAGGCTGCTACAGCCAGTGTTGGATCAGCTTTCAGAGCTGCTCGAAGATATTCCTTTGCTTTCGGGAGATCGTTCTGCTCGGCCTTCAATAATCCCATATTAAAATTGACCGCTGCGTTTTTCGGATTGATCTTGAGGGCCTTGTTCAAGGATTCTTCAGCCTTTGCCTTTTCTCCCATGCGGGCATAAGCAATGGAAGCATTGACATATGGTGAGATCGCCCTTGGTTCGAGTTTCGCTGCCATTTCATAGGCAGGGAGGGCGAAAGGGAAATCATTACGTTGAAGGAAGTAGTTCCCCAAATTGTAATGAGAGGACCAATGGTCGGGTCGCGATAACAGCGAATGAAAATACTCTTCTGTAGCTTTTTCAAGCTTCGCACGATCCTGATCCTTCGGGAGGAGCGATGGATGGCTGGCGAGTGCCATGGCGGCTCGGATGCGAACCAGACGGTAGTCATCGCCTGTTGCTTCAAGAAGGACTTTGCCCGTTTCCGGGGAGGTGAGCGTGCTAATGGAATCGGCAGCGGCTCCGCGAACCAGAGGCGATGGGTTCTTAACCGCCTTAATTATTGCAGACCACTTGCTTGCGTTGGCACATCCTCGGAGAAGCCGGATCAGAGAAGCTGCATATATTTCATCATGGTCTTTGCTTCCAAGGTAGGCCAGCATTTCTGGAAGTCGCTTCCAATCCCCCTTCCTGGCTGCATCGATCAGGCTGGCCCGGTGAAGTATCCGTGCCTGATAGTCGCGCTTGTGCCACTTGCGAACCCATTGGTCTGCCCACCGTGCATCCTTCTCTTTATGGCAGAGGTTACAAGCATTGGGAGACTTGAAGACCATGGTTGTTGCAGGCGTTGGGGGAAGCATGGAGTGATCGCTTCGCCTCATCCGCGCAAACTCGGTCATAGGCATATGGCACGAAATGCACCTATTTCCAAGGCTTCCCAATGGATGGTGTGTATGTGTCGCCGCATTCTCCACCCGTTCCTTATGGCAAGGCATACAAGCCTCATTGGCTTTTTCCTCTGTCTTAAAACGGTAACGGCCGCTTGAGGTGTGGCAATGCAGACAACTAAGTTTACCGGATTTGACGCATGGGCTCATCCGCCAAAGCGTATAGGTATAGTTTTCCCCGAGATCGCGACCATCCGGATAAAAATCAGGATTTTCCAGCGTTACCAGATCGTAGTGGTCGAAATATCGATCGCCTGGTTTAAAGGTTGTGGTTAAAGGAACCATCTTGGCATGACACGGTGCACAGCTGGAGTTGTGTTGCTCAGGGGTGAAAGGTTTCGTTCTGATGATCTTGAGGTCTTTGGGCACCGTTCCTTTGGGTGTATCCTTGCATACGCGGTTATGCTCCTCACTCGGGCCATGGCAGGTCTCGCAGTTAATCCCTGGCTCAGCCCACACGGTACGGTAAGTATTATCCTTGAGATCATAATTCGTTGAGAGTTGGCTCACATGGCAACTGTAACAGGCTGTGTTGAATGTGTATTGCTGATCTTTCCAGGACAGAGGCTCTTCTGTTTCTACCTGATCGGGGAAGTGACGGATACCGCTTGCGGCAGTATCGAACCATTCTTTCTTTCTGACATCGTACGCTAAGGGCAGAACCTGCAAGCGACCCCGCTCCATGGGGGTCAAAAAATAATAAACGTACTTTCCACCCAGAACATGCTCCATTCTGTATCTTTTCCGATCCCAGGGCCAGGTTCCCTTTTCCTTCACCCAGCCGGCCCCTTCGCTGATGTCCACACGGTAACGGAATTTGCCGATGACAATTTCTTCCTTTTGGGAAGTCAGCTTATCGCGGGCAAACTGGACCGTATAAGGCTGCATGGCCAGCCCATGGAAGGAAGTCGACCAGAGTTGATAAAACTTCTCGTGACATTCACGGCAACTCATGGAGCCGGCAAAGCCCTTTAATTTTGGTGAGGGTCTCCTCTCAGCACCGACTACAGGAGGTCCTTCTAAACCCACAAAAAACCAGATCCCCCAAGTCAAACATGAAATAAAAAAAGCTCCCCAAAGTAATCTAATTTTACCCACCTCGGACTACCTTTCTATGAAATATCACGGAAAGCTAATTTATCACACGAGCATTTACTTGTCCATGTTTAATCCTCCGGCGATTGCGTTCTCACTTTAAGAGCGTAATCTTCCATCCCTGAATACTATCTTTCACAATAACTTATAGATGGACTAAATAACCTCGTTCCAACTCTTCCTTATTGAGGTCAACAACCCTGCACTTTTACAGAACATGCACGATTTGAATTGGTAATCATTTATATCCTTCTTCTTGCCGGGCTCGCGCTTGAACGTATGAAGGGAATACTCCCATATCTTGCCCTTTATTTTTCTTGACGTACTACTCTCGTCTTTGTATATTAAACCCATCCCAAAGCAAGTTCTCATCCTACGGGAGGGTAGCGATAGTCCCGTTCTCAAAGACGTGCTCGACAGACCCCGGAATCAGTCGTTTCTTGTGCAGGTGACGGAAGGTAACTGAATAGCAAAAAGAAAAGGAGACAAACCATGAAAAACACACGAAGCATGATCATCCCCTGCATGCTCCTGATACTGGTTCTGGGTATTGACCAGGCATCGGGACAGAACTTACGGGGATCGGCGACGGGTCCCACCAAGGCGAAAGGCTATAGTCACCCGAACCAGTTCATGCATCTTCAGGATGTCAAGCCCGCAGACAACATGTACCCGGTCGTTCCCCACCCGGAGCAGGACCGGGCAGCACGTGCCAAGCTGGTGCAGCTGGAGAAGAGATTTGGGAAGAAGCCCAACATCCTCATCTTCATGATGGACGATGTGGGCTGGATGGACCCGGGGTTCAATGGCGGTGGAGTGGCCATGGGCAATGACACGCCCACCATGGACCGGTTGGCCATAGGAGGTCTGATCTTGACTTCGGCCTATTCCGCCCCGTCCTGTACGCCAACCCGCGCGACTGTGCATACGGGTCAGAACCCGCTTCACCACGGCTTGCTCCGGCCGCCAATGTACGGGGAGCCTGGAGGTCTGGAGGGCGTGGTCACACTGCCGATCATCCTCAAGAAGCTTGGGTATATGACCCAGGGCGTGGGGAAATGGCACATGGGAGAGAACAAGTCGTCCCTTCCTCAGAACGTCGGCTACGATGACTACCGGGGCTTCCTCGGCGTTTCAGATATGTACACCGAGTGGCGCGATGTCTATTTCAACCCTGAAATTGTCCTGAGTCCAGAGCGCTTCGCCATGATCGAAAATCAGGAATTCAGTAAGTCCGACGTGCACTGCACCCCGCAGAATCCAGATAAGTGTGAGGAGGTCAGACTGATCGATCTCGATTACATCAAAGATCTGGACGGGGTGTGGATGAAATACAGCGTCGACTTCATCAAGCGGATGAAAGATAGCAAGCAGCCTTTCTTCCTCTATCACGCGACTCGCGGCTGCCACTTTGACAACTACCCGAACGACGAGTGGGCCGGACGCTCGGCAGCACGGACAGGGTTCGGGGACTGCATGGTGGAGATGGACCACATCCTAGACCAACTGGTCAAGGCGCTGACCGAGACGGGACAGCTCGAGAACACCTTGATTTTCCTCACCTCCGATAACGGGCCCGAGTGCGAAATTCCGCCTCACGGCCGTTCCCCGTTCCGGGGGTGCAAGGGGTCGAGCTGGGAGGGTGGTGTCCGTGTCCCAACCTTCGCTTACTGGAAAGGGATGATCGATCCGCGCCGGTCCGATGGCCTCTTCGACCTTGCCGACCTCTTGCCGACTATCGTTTCAATAGCGGGGTTTCCTGGCAAGGAACTCACCCAGTTTTTCCCAAAGACCACCTATATCGACGGTGCGGATCAAGCGTCGTTCATGATTGGAGACAAAGGCCAGTCGGCCCGGCGTAGCCGTCCCTATACGCTGAACCAGTACTTCAGCGCCATGCGTGTGGATGAGTTTAAGTACATTTTCACCACCGAAATCGAAAACGCCTTCTTCCAGAGGGGCTATATCGGGGGCTTCAGCGGAGGGATTCTGACCGACACAGGCGGGATGATTGTCATCAACCTCTACACCCACCCCGCGGAAGACGTGAATATCGGTATCCGCCACATCCCGTCCGGAGGAGCAGCAGTCGGTGCAGCCGGGGAGTATATGAAGGAATTGATCAAGTACCCCCCCCAGTTCAAGATCGGCTTCCTGAGCAACAATCCACCTATCTATGACATGCTGCCGAAGATGAAGGAGGTCATCGAAAAGTGGCGCCTCGGCAACCGGCCCGGGGCCGGTCATTAGTCCTTACAGGGATGCGCCTGGCGACGCGCCTTTTCTCAATTTTTTCAGAGCCTCTGACAGGCCCGGTCCATCGAACGGGCTGAGGTTGGAAGAAAGCTTAGGGTCAGGCTTGAAATGTTCCAAATTGAGAGGAGTTCGACTTTTTGATCGCTTTGGAGAGATCAAATGGTAAATCGTCTGTATTATTTTGCTGAGTATCCTGTTACTGGTTAAAAAAAGAGGAAAGAGTTAAAAATAAGCCTGGTTTATTTTCTGGAAATCTGACTTATGCTTGTTTTAAACCGTAATCATAGAATCCCAGAATCGTTCCACAGTAAGATTTGTAACCAGCGACCGAAGGGGGTGTGACAGAAATCTTTTTGGCGAGGTTACGATAGCTGCTATAAATGTTCTGTTTCCATACCGCCGATAATGGTTCAGTACGATTCGCAACTATTCAACTGGAGTTCATGATTTCACTTGGTAATAGTTATCCGGAACACTGTCCTAAAACCTCCCTTCATATCTCGTAGTTTTTCGTTTGACATACCACTCAGCTTTTCGTATATTCACCCCAAGCCAAACCGAGCTTCTATCCACCCACATTGCCTTTCCAGAAAAGGAGAAACTGTGGTTACGGAATTATCCATAAGGGTGAGATAAAAAAATATGTTGGAAGGAGGTCTCCGATGAAGAATAGAACGATCTGGATTGTAGGCTTTATCTGTTTCATCTTTGTGGTTCCTCTGATTGCGTGTGCAGAGGATGAACTCGCTGTTAGTGGGACAGCAGCATCCATCACGTCCTCAAAGATTGAGCGCTTCAAGGCTGCCCTGGTTAAGAAAGGGTTTGAAGTCAAGGAGTGGGAAGAACCGTTCGGGAATGTAGATATTGCCAATTTAGTTTGTAAAGGATTGATGGCGATGGGCTATGGCAACAACGCGGATGCGCCCTATATGCTGTTTAGACAGGAAATGGAAGCACCGCAGCCAATAGGCAAAATCAAGCTTCCTCTGGCATTCCAGCTTCGTCCGGATGAGGCTATTGTGTTTATTGGACGAACACCTCCCCCTGTGGCCTACTTCAGCTACCGGAGTTATTTGATCGATCACATTTACGAGGATGCGTTGGGGGAAAAGGAGGTGAAGAGGGTTTTCACAAGCCTTGGTGATACACTGAACAACCGGACGATCAAGACGATAGGGCCAGACCCGTTCAAGCGTGATGTTCTCATTGTGATCACAGCAGACAGGGGGACTGACGCGAGAGTAAGAGCCGCGGCAAGATCAGCCGGGATTCCGTCCGGCCTCATCAATACCGATATCATCCCTTCATCCGTGGTGAAGATGGGCATTGATAAGGACCCCATGCCCCCTTTTGGTCCCCCTAAGGAGTTTGACCTCTTTCTTTTCGCACACCGAATATTCCTTAACGAGGGATCTCAGGATGAGTACGAAGAGTATCTGCAGAATCCTAACGCTCGGGTGCTCCATCTGACTCAAGATCCTCAGACAGTGAAGCTCGATCCGTTCCCTATGCCAAAGGTGCTGAAGCGTGGAACTGGATCAACCGAGGCTGATCTGATGCCTTCCCTCGAGAACCTGCGGCAGGCCATCCTGAATAGCTATCCTGGTTATACGCCAACGGAGTACAAGACGAGCATCTGGCTCAATGAGTGGTTGGACGGCATCCAGAGAAAAGAAAATCTCCTTGGCGAAATTCGCGATACGAGCTATCTTCGGAGCGAGGATTTCAGACTTCAGGAGTCAAGCGACGAGTTCCTGGTGATCTATGGAGTCAACCACGAGGCATGGGGAAAGGCAACCTATTCCAACTTCACCGTTTACCATGATGGAAAGAAACTGGGGATCGTAGGTAAACACAGCCGGGATCTGGCGGAAAGTGCTTATGATTACCTCCCCAGAGACCAGAGTTCTCCTGACTATGACCCGAATGCTCAATACCTGTATTCATGGAAAGTTGCGAGAGCTTGCAATCAAAGTGATCAGAAGTGCCTCGAAGTTAAGCTTTCTGGTAGGGTACAGCCTTGCCAGCACGTGGATCTTAATGAAGACCTCTTCGTGGCGTTCCGCGCCTACCTTGAACCCAAGACGAAGGTGGGTCCATACTGGTATGAACTCCTCTACGACCGGGTGATCAAGTTCAGCCGGTCTCCATAGAGGAATGACTCCTACAGATTTTCCAAAAAAATCCGGGTAATGGAGCCCCATGGGCAAAGCCCGTGCCTGCAGGCCGAAGTGCATTAAAGCACGCAGGCATGGTCTTCTGCGTAGGTGAAAAAACGGAACAAACCCACTGTGGGGTTATATTCAAAGAGTCTCGATTTTTCAAAATTCTCCTTATGTATACCTTCATATCGATAATTTCCAAAAGAATCTTTTCACAATTTTATTTTATGTGTTGACAAAATGGTCACTTTTGTTATCCTTAATTTGCTTATTCTGACGAACCTTTTTCTTTCCAAAGGGGGTGGTGTGGAAGGAGGAGACTTTAAGAACTGCCTCACATAGCGAACACTCCCACTCAACTAAGGCCTAAAATACCATCTCTTTTACCCTCTGCTTCAGAGGCGTTAAAGGTCTCCCAAAATAGGCTGCAGCCAATCAAAATCCTAACAAATCCCAATCAATCCAACTCTGGTGGAGGAGGCACATTAAGCGGCGCCTTTCTTAAAAAATAGCAGAGTTATTCGAAGGAAGGTCAACCTGCGTAGGATATGAGCAATATTTGTGACTCTGTTTAATTTTATTGACAAAGAGATATTCGTACAAAAATGAGAAAGGGGGGTTGATTCATGGGGAAAACAAAATGCCTGTTTAACTTTATTGTCTTATTCACGCTCATGATATGGGCTACCGGAGTGGGTGCGCAACCATATACCCTAACCGTATCGAAGACAGGATCAGGGAGTGGCGTAGTAACAAGCTCCCCTGCGGGGATCAACTGCGGGTCGGACTGTTCAGAGACCTTCGCTCAAGGAAAGAAGATTAAATTGAAAGCAAAAGCAGATCCCGGTTCCACCTTTCAGGGATGGAGTGGAGCCTGCACGGGGATAAAAACAAGCTGTACGCTAACCATGGATGGTGACCAGGTCGTCACAGCGACGTTTGTTTTACCGGATCTTCGGGGTGAATGGTCAGACATTTCCATCAAGAGAAACGTATCAAACTATGAGGTCTCAGGTAAACTGACGGTGTATGCAGATCAAGGAAAGACATTAGGAGTAGTGGTGAGAATCTACCTATCGGATGATGAGGAATATGGTGAGAACGACATACTGTTAAGTTCGATAAAACTCGGAACGATCAATGCTGGAAGTTCGAAGTCGAAGGGCCTTAAGTGGAATTTTGACACATCGCCATCGGGGAAATACCTCATTGCGCTGATCGATCCGGATAACACGGTTCAGGAGTCAGATGAAGAAAATAATGAAGGGGAAATTGACGTTCCGGGGATACCGGTATCCGATGAGCAGCGGCTGAAGGTATTGGATGAGATTTCGGAAAAGTTTGCATCCCTCGGGAATGAGGATCGTGAGACGACCAATCAGGCACTGTTAGGGTTCCTCCAGGGCTTTCCGGAATTTGCAAGTGTAGGTATTTCAGAGGACTCATCGGTCTGGGCGAGATTTACCGATAACCGGTTGTTGATCATTGCTAATAATCGGGAAGTTTCGATGAATTCAGGTGGGATGGGAGGGACTTCTATTTTGAGAAGCGCGGGCGAGGATGGCTTAAACAGGCTTGGGGAGATTCCCTTGGCCATGGGGGTCACTTCCGATGATCTTCCTTCATCGAACAAAGCCCGCATTCTCCTTGCCTTAGGGTCTTGTTTTACTGAATCCGCGGAGACAAAGGCCCTCCTGGAATCCTGGTTTACACACAGGGGTTATACCCTTTCGAGTGATGATGCCACTGTGGAAGGATTAAAAAAAGTTTCAGGTGATGGTGTTTTCTATATGGATACGCATGGGGGAACTGGGGAAGGAACTCATAAATACTCACTCTGGACTGCCACAGAAGTCAATGCGAATGATGAGCAGGCGTTTAAGGCAGATTTGGATGACGGATCTCTTGTTTATATGATTGCTGACCATGATAGACTCAGTAATGGGAAATGCAGTAGACCTGAACATTACGCGATCACGGCCAAATTCGTTAAGAAATATATGAGCTTCGCTAAGGACAGCTTCGCCTTCATCAATGCCTGTAACAGCGATAACTATGGTATGGAGGGAGGATTCTTCGATAAGGGGGTTTCGGTCTATATGGGCTGGGACTCAACAGCCTACGACCTCGAAGGGAGC
>Ga0163209_1000577_pt1 | contig 16095 bp, 15 predicted proteins | sample Kivu_160m_FD_113538 | JGI IMG/M metagenome (GOLD analysis project Ga0163209, IMG submission 113538) | Freshwater microbial communities from Lake Kivu, Western Province, Rwanda to study Microbial Dark Matter (Phase II) - Kivu_160m | ecosystem: Environmental > Aquatic > Freshwater > Lake ...
CAGGTGATCAAGGATGAAAACGGAGAGCCCGTCCGGATTCCCGGATCACTAAAAAAAGTAAAAGCAATTGGCTGGTACATAGAAGAATACGGGATCGCACAAATTTCAATTAACCTGACCGATATAACGGTAACACCTATCCACCTGGCTTTCGAGGAAGTTTGCAGGAAGGCTGAAGAAAGGGGCATGCGCGTCACCGGATCGGAACTGGTCGGGCTGATGCCACTCAACGCCATGCTGGATGCAGGGAAATACTTCCTTAAAAAACAGCAGCGTTCAACGGGAATTCCGGAAAAGGAGATCATCAAGATCGCGGTCAAATCCCTGGGGCTCGATGATCTCAAACCTTTTAATCCGGATGAAAAAATCATTGAATACTTACTCGGGATGAAAGGACAGAATCCATTAATCAACATGACCCTGACCGATTTCAGCGATGAAACCGCTTCAGAATCGCCGGCTCCCGGCGGGGGATCGATTGCAGCCTACATGGGTGCCCTGGGGGCTGCCCTGGGTACAATGGTGGCCAATCTTTCAGCACACAAGCGGGGATGGGATGACCGGTGGGAAGAATTTTCTGACTGGGCAGAAAAGGGGATGCGTTGGGTGGATTCCCTCCGCCTGATGGTGGATGAGGACACCCGGGCCTTTAACCGTGTCATGGATGCTTTCGGATTGCCCAAAACCACTCCGGAAGAAAAAAACCAAAGAAAAAAAGCCATTCAGGAGGCTACGCGGCAGGCGACCCTGGTTCCCTTTAAAGTCATGGAATTGGCCCTCGCGTCCATGGATCTGCTGGAAACCATGGCCCGAAACGGGAATCCAAATTCCGTGTCCGATGCGGGTGTGGGAGCTCTGGCAGCCCGGTCAGCCGTCCTAGGAGCAGCGCTGAATGTAAGGATCAACGTCAAAGATTTGGAAGACAAGGATTTTGCTGAGGATATCCTTAAAAAATCAGACGAGCTGGAACTGCAGGCCATTCAGAAGGAAACACGGATATTGGAAATAGTCAGGGCAAAGATTCATTGACCGGATCAGAGCGCCCATTTCCACAGGTACCACTCAACCTTCAGGGTATCCTTTATCGTTCTCTCAAGCCAGAACTCCCTGTAAGCCAATCGGTTAATTTTCCAATTCAAAATCCTGGTTGTATCCAGCGTCCTGAGATTTACAAAGGTGAATTTCAGGCTGTCCTTGGCCTCGGAAAAGTTCAGGTACCCTCTCTCAAAATTGTCTTGGGTGGTGGATACATTGAAATTGTGATACCAGTTGAATGCGCCCATTTCATGCTTCCGGCTGTACAGGAATTCAATCCTTTGCTGATAAACATAGTTCTCTGACGAATCCACCCCTCCGTACACCACCCTGTCGAAATACCAGCTGCCTTCCAGTCTTCTCTCAACGGAATAAAGGCTCATAATAGGGCCGTCATCAAATTGCGTGCACCCGGACAGAAGGATGGCAGCAGCTGTCAGAAGGATTGCCGGTCTCTTTTTCATGACCTTAAAAATAGTATTTTCCGGGGGCAAGTGTTAAAGAATCGTTAATCCCTTGAACCCTCTCGCCGGATTTACTACTTTTGGCCACTATCAACTGAAAATGAACATTTTAACAAATTCATTAATAATGAGAGGATTCCTGTTGCCCGGTTTGCTCCTGATCCTGGCGCTCGCCGGGTGCCAGAACCGGAAAGCCAACGTCACCCCGGAAGCGGTCATCGAGGTAACCGATGTTTTCGTAAAAGCTCCTGAATTCATCGACCGTCTGGTCGAAGTGGACGGCATGGTGGTTCATGTCTGCCGAGAGAGCGGCAAACGTTTGTTCCTGGGAGATGAACATTTCAAGGTCCTTGCTTCCAATCAGATTGGTAAATTCGATGTCAACCTTGAAGGATCAGATATAAAGGCTACCGGATACATCCGGGAGGAAAAAATCGATGAAAACTATCTCGATGAATGGGAGCAGGAATTATCCACAGGTGCGGAGGTTCAGCTAAAGGAAGCGGTCCACACCCATGAAGCCGAGGCCGGCGGCCAGGATGAAAACGCCATATCCACCCAATTGAGCCAGATAAGAGGATACCGGGAGCAGATTGCAGCCGGCACACAAGGTTACATATCTTTCTATTCCCTCGAAGTAATCAAGATCGAAGAAAAATAACACTCCCCCTCTATTTATGAAACTCAGAAAACTGAACTACATCCTGCACAGGGACCTGGGCTACCTCTTTTTCGGAATGAGCCTGATCTATGCCTTCTCTGGCATCGCCCTCAATCATATCCGCGAGTGGAATCCGAACTACATCATCAGGAACTATACCGTCACGCTGCATGATACGGTAACGAAGGACCAGATCGACAAGGAGTGGGTCGTCTCTATGCTGAATGATCTGGACCTGAAAAACGAATACAAAAAACACTATTTCCCCTCGTCCGGCGTCCTGAAGGTTTTTCTTTATCACGGGAACCTTGAAATCAACCTGACAACCTGCAAGGGGGTGATGGAAACAATTAAGAAACGGCCCCTCTTTTACCAGGTCAACTTCCTGCACTACAATCCGGGTGTCTGGTGGAAGTGGTTCTCCGATATTTTCTGCGTCGCCTGGATCATCATTTCCATTTCCGGTCTCTTTATGATCAAATCCGGGAAAAACAGCATAACCGGATGGAAAGGAGCCCTGTTCACAATAGCCGGGATAATTATTCCGCTGATCCTGTTCCTGCTCTACGTATAAAAGGAAACACAGGTACAAGGGATTGGCAATAAACCTCCCGGTGCCTTTGAGCCCCGGATTGTTCTACCATTCATCAGGCAGGATATTATCCAGACACTTGTTGTAGAATCCCATGACCCGCTCGCTCATGCCCATGCTGGAGAAGCCGCCGTCGTGGAAGAGGTTCTGCATGGTGACTTTACGGGTCAGATCGGAGAACAGGGTGACACAATAATCGGCGCATTCTTCCGCGGTGGCATTGCCGAGCGGAGACATGCGGTTCGAATAATCGTACAATCCGTCGAATCCACGCACTCCGCCTCCGGCCGTTGTATAGGTCGGTGACTGGGATATGCTGTTGACCCTTACTTTCCTGGATCTGCCGTAAATATAGCCGAAGCTTCGCACAATGCTCTCCAGCAGGGATTTGGCTTCCGCCATGTCATTGTAGCCGTAGAATGTTCTCTGGGCGGCGATATAGGATAGTGCCACCACCGATCCGTAATCATTGATGGCATCCAGCTTTTTGGCCGATTGCAGGAGCTTGTGAAAGGACAAGGCAGAGATGTCGAGGGTTTGCAGGTAGAAACGGTAATCAAGGTTGTCATAAGAAAGCTTTTTTCTGACATTGGGGGACATCCCGATGGAATGAAGGACAAAGTCGAGTTTTCCGCCGAGAATTTCCTGTGACCGGGTCAGGACATTTTCAAGATCTTCGATACTGGTCGCATCGGCTGCGATCACCTCGCTGCCTGTTTTTAAGGCCAACTGTTCCATTTCTCCCAGGCGAAGAGCAAACGGGGCATTGGTGAGGACGAATGCCGCCCCCTCTTCATGGGCCCTTTCAGCCACTTTCCAGGCTATTGACTTTTTATTCAGGGCCCCGAATATCAGGCCACGCTTTCCTTCCAGCAGGTGGTGTGACATACCTATAGTTTTTTGGTTGACAATGATAGAACAATTATCGATTGAAAGAGTTGAAAGATCAGATTATTGAACCAGGTAAATATGGCATAGACAGGTCCCTGGTTTTCCATGCTTGTCAACGGTGGAGAGCTCAGCGTTTTAAAAGGACTCTTGCATTCTCGAGGGCTTCCCGGGTGACCTTTTCACCCGACAACATTTTGGCCAGTTCCAGAATCCGCTCTTCCGGATCAAGCAGCCGGATGGAAGTGTGGGTGGTATGGTTGTCCTCGTACTTGTATACCAGGTAATGATGATCACCTTTGGATGCCACCTGCGGGAGGTGGGTGATATTGAGTATCTGCCTGCCGACGGAAAGCCTGGCGATCAGGTTCCCGACCTTATCGGCAATCTCGCCGGAGACCCCTGAATCGATCTCATCAAAAATGACCGTGGGAACGGCCAGGGAACCGCTAACCAATGATTTGACGCTGAGCATAAGCCGGCTGGTTTCACCTCCGGAGGCAACCCGCGAGAGTTCTTCCGGCTCCATGTTCTTATTGGCTGAAAAGAGGAACCGGATGGCATCCATGCCTTCCTCGGAAAATTCATCCAACGGTTCAAGCAGGGCCTTGAAACTTCCACCCGGCATACCCAGCTCCCGGATCAGCTCAACGACCTTCCCTTCAAAATCCGATAAGGTCACCTTGCGGGCTTCTCTCAGCAGGATCCCTAATCGGGTGATTTCCTGCCTGAGTTGACCCAGCTCGGCTTCCCCTTTACGCACCTCTTCATCGGATAACGCGATGGATCCCAACCGCTCACGGTACTGCTTTCCCAGCTCCAGCAATTCACCAATTGAACCCGACTGGTGTTTCCGGAGCAGGTCATGGATCAGGTCAAGCCTGCCGACTACCCATGCCAGCCGCTCCGGATCGGTCTCCATCCTTCCCAACATTTGGTTCAGGTCCCTGGAGGCTTCCTGAATTTCGAGGTAAACCGACTGCAGGCGCTCGACCGGTGATCCCAGATCCCGCAAATATCCGGCAACCGATTCCAATGAATGGATTACCTGTTTCAGCCGGGTTTCGACTGAGTCTTCAGATTCGTGCAAGGCTTGAACGGTTTCCCCCAGCCTGGCCATTATTTCTACCGCATGCTCATGGAGTTCCTGCTCCGCTTCCAGTGATTCCAGCTCACCCGGTTTCAGGGCAGCCTGGTCCAGCTGAGCGACCTGGAATTCAAGGTAATCCTGATCTGCACGCGCCTGGCTAAGTTGTGCCTTCAGAACGCTGAGCCGATGCTCCAGATTCCTGAAGCGGTTGTAAAGGCTCCTGTAGTCATTAACCTGGCCCGCCAGGAGACCGTACTGGTCGACTACATGCAGGGCAAAAGCCGGATCGCTGAGGAGCAAGACCTGATGCTGTGAATGGATATCCACCAGTTTCACGGTAAGGTCGCGTAAAACATTGAGGGTGACCGGAGTATCGTTAATAAAAGCCCTCGACTTGCCCTGGGGTGTAATTTCTCTCCTGATCGTGGTGCTCTCTTCATAATCCAGATCATTGTCGGAGAAAAAGTGCTTCAGATCGATCCCTGAGATCAGGAATGCAGCTTCAATCTGGCATTTGGTATCTTTCTCCCTCAGAACCGACGTATCTGCACGGTTCCCAAGCAACAGTCCGAGTGCACCGACCAGGATTGACTTCCCGGCCCCTGTCTCGCCGGTGATCATGTTGAGCCCCTCCCTGAATTCCACATCCAGGCTGGTTATCAGCGCATAATTACGGACAGACAGGGACTTTAACATAGTCATGCCTAATGGCAAACAAAGATAAGTATAGGGAGCCAATTATTCTTAATTCCCTGCTTTCGCGATACGGTCCCACTTGGCTGTGTTGCCGGGATCTATTTCCTTGAGGGTGGTGATCACGCGGTTCTTTTCATCAGGATAAGATTGCGAAAAAATATTGACGATCTCATCCGACTTGGCTGTAAAGAACACCTGAAAAATCATGGCTGTGGGATTTTCACGGTAGGCTGTCCGCATGTCTACCAGCGCTTCAGCGATTTCGGAGCGTCCTTCATCAATCCGTTCACCCATCCGGTCGAGTCCGAGCCGGTGGTAGCGATAGAGGCACGACCGAACCGAACTGAATTTGTCGTTCAAGAGGTTTTCTACCAGCCAATAACGGTTTTTTGTGCTTTCATAAGCGCTCCATCCCGTCTGCTGCGAGTTCTGTGCATTGGCAACCACCGTCTCCGCCCGCTGGAAGAAGAGGGAACCTCCCTCCTGAGCAAAGGAATCATAATCCAGTCCGATGATTATATTGGCGTAAAAGGCCAGAATGGAAACCAGGTTCGATGTATATTGGGTTTCATTGTACCTGAGAGGTTCAAACTCATTGAATTTGAAATAGATATCATTGTCCCGGTGGTTCAGTATGGCCGTCGTGATGGAAGCACCGAAAATAGGCCTGCTGGATTGGATCTGCAGGGAACCCTGAAACTCATCATCTGATATCCGTTGACTGATGGTAAACATCAACTGGCAATTGATCCTTTCGTTCTCCTTGAAAATATGGTCAGTCCAGCTCTGGTTGTTCATAAAATCATAAATAGCCTTCTGCATCTGTTCGTATACCTCCTTGCTCGATCCCTGTACCTGCTGGGAGACCACGCTCACCATGCAGTTCAGTTCCTGAGCCCGGACCTGGCCTGTGATCAGGACCAGGAAAAGTATCGGGAAGAGCCTATTTTTCAGAGCCATCATTAACCAGATTAAAAACCACATCCGAGATATCCTGAGCAACCTCGCTTTTGGGTTTTAACTCAAAATCCCTCCGTTTATTGTCTTTGCTAATTATCGTGATCTTGTTGGTCCCGGTTCCGAAACCGGCTCCCGGCTCATCCAGCCGGTTGAGCACAATCATATCGAGGTTCTTGACAAGAAGCTTCTGTTGCGCATTTTCCATCGCATCGTCGGTCTCCAGGGCGAATCCGACGAGAATTTGTCCTGGTTTCCTGTGCCGGCCCGCCCAGGCGGCAATATCACGGGTTGCGGTCAGTTTAAGTACAGGCGGATCTCCTGTACGCTTGATCTTCCGCGCTGAAGGACCGGATGGAGTAAAATCGGCAACCGCAGCCGCAAAGATCAATATATCCTGATCCTCGAACAGGGACTCGGTTTGCAATGCCATCCCGGCTGCGGAAACCACAGGATAAACCCGGATGGACGGGTTATTGACCGATAAGGAAACCGGACCTGAAACCAGGCTGATCGATGCCCCCTGGGCGGCAAAAGTTTCGGCGAGCGCATAGCCCATCAGTCCGGATGAATGATTCCCGATAAACCGCACCGGATCAATCCTTTCCTGTGTAGGCCCTGCGGTGATCAGAACCCTGGTCCCATTAAACCGGGCTTTTTTTTTAAACCAACCGGCCAGAAAGACGATGATCTTTTCGGGCTCCTCCATCCTGCCTTTGCCTTCCAGGCCGCTGGCCAGTTCTCCTGTTACGGGCTCAATGATGAGGTTGCCGAAAGATTTCAGGATCTCGATGTTCTTAACGGTAGCCGGATGGCTGAACATGTCAAGGTCCATGGCTGGTGCGATAATAACCGGGCATCGGGCTGAAAGGTAAGTGGTGAGCAGCAGGTTGTCGCAGATCCCGGCGGCCATCTTGGCAATGGTATTGGCCGTGGCCGGTGCAATAAGCATTACGTCGGCCCATATACCGAGGTCGACATGTGAGTTCCATGATCCGTCATCGTGCCTGAAAAAATCCATGAGGACGGTGTTTCCCGACAGGGTAGCCAGCGTGACCGGGGTGATGAATTCCTTGCCGCAAGGGGTCAGTATCACCTTGACTTCAGCGCCGTTTTTTCGAAGCAGCCTGGTAAGGTAAGCGGCTTTGTAGGCTGCTATGCTTCCGGTAACACCCAGAATGATTTTTTTACCCTGCAGCATGACCGCTCATTTCAGAAGGATTACTCCTCAGGGGCAGCAGGCTCCGGCGTTCTGTAATAGACCTTCCCTTCGAGAAACTCCTGTGCAGCGATGAGGGTCGGTTTCGGCAAACGTTCGTAAAATTTGGATATCTCGATCTGCTCTCGGTTTTCAAACACTTCCTCGAGATTATCCGTAAAAGTGGCAAACTCTTCGAGCTTGGTATTAAGCTCCTGCTTCAGTTCGACACCGATCTGGTTGGCTCTTTTTGCCACAATGGCAACGGTTTGATACAAATTACCAGTCTGGCTGTCGAGGTCGCTCAAATTGCGGGTGACCGTAGTCACAGGGGCGTTGCTTTTCTTATAGTCCATCATGTGTAAAACGATTTATCCTTTTCTATTTCAGATATTTTGAGGCGTTCTCATTGATCCTTTTCGCCTCGTTGATGTGTTTCGATTCCGGAAACTCCTCGGTAAAGGAAAGATAAGCTTCGGTCGTGGCTACGAACCTCTCTTTCATTCTCTCATAAATAGAATTCCGGGCTAATTCATAGCTCGATTTCAGGACCAGGAAGAGCAGTTCCTCCCGGTACCGCGTATCCGGGAACTCCTTGAGGCTGTTATTCAGGGCTGTGATGGCTGCCTTGTAATCTTCGAGCTTATAATAGAGGCTGGCGCTTTCAAACGATTTTCTGACGAGCTTGTCACGCAATTCATCGATCAGCTTGTTGCATTCGGCGTTGCGCGAACTGTTAGGATGTTTGTTCATGAAATCCTGGAGTGACTCAATGGCTTTATAGGTGTTGGCCTGGTCAAGGCTGGGATTGGGGGAATCCTCATAATAGCAGTAGGCCACCATGAAAGCGCACTCCTCAGCCAGTGGGGAGCTGGGAAAGGAAGCGACAAAATTACTGAAGTAGTAACCGGCCGTGAGAAAATCCTGCTGGTGAAAATAGCAATAGGCATACCGGTAATTGATCTCTTCAGCTTTATCGGTGCCCCGGTAAACGGTTATCAGTTCTTCCAACAGCGTTGAGGCCCGGGTATAATCCTTTTTTTCATAATATTCAAAGGCTTTCTGGTATTTCAACTCGTAATCGGAACTGGTTAACAGCTTCTGATAATCGCTGCACGAAATGAGTGAAAACAACAGTAAACCAATGGATAAGTATCCGGTTCTCAATTTTTTAAACATTGCGCAAAGATATAATAATTTGCGGTATTTATACTGAAGAACGATAGCCGGGCAAAATAGTACTTTTGTTGAGATCATAACCATAAAAACTACAGGCAGTGGACGTATTTGAAAAGATCAGAACCAACAAGGGGCCTCTTGGCCAGTATGCCAAAGATGCTCACGGATATTTTGTTTTTCCTAAGCTCGAAGGGGAGATCAAGCCAAGGATGATGTTCAGGGGAAAGGAAGTATTGACGTGGAGCCTCAACAATTATCTCGGGCTGGCGAATCATCCGGAAGTAAGGCAGACAGACGCCAAAGCAGCCGCCGAGTGGGGACTGGGTTATCCGATGGGGGCCCGCGCCATGTCGGGGCACACCCGTCAGCACGAGATTCTGGAGGAACAGCTTGCCGCATTCGAAGGCAAAGAGGAAGCCTACCTGCTGAATTATGGTTATCAGGGCATGGTGTCCATAATCGATTCCCTGCTCGACCGGAAAGATGTCGTTGTCTATGATTCTGAAGCCCATGCCTGTATTCTCGACGGTCTTCGCATGCATATCGGGAAAAGGTTTGTCTTTCCGCACAATAACATGGAAAGCCTGGAGAAACAACTCCAACGGGCAGAAAAAATTGTGGAGACAACCAAAGGAGGTGTTCTGGTGATAACGGAGGGCGTCTTCGGAATGTCGGGTGACCTTGGACAACTGGATGAAATGGTTAAACTGAAGAAGAAATATAAATTCCGGCTGCTGGTGGATGACGCTCACGGCTTCGGAACCATGGGAATTACCGGTTCCGGTACGCCGGAACATCTGGGAGTCCGCGATGATATCGATCTTTATTTTGGAACCTTCGCCAAAGCCATGGCTCTGATCGGGGGCTTTGTAGCAGGCCCTTCAGAGGTTATCAACTACCTCCGTTATAACATGCGATCCCAGATCTTTGCCAAATCCCTGCCGATGCCTATCGTGATCGGCGCCATGAAAAGGCTTGAATTGCTGCAGACCCGGCCTGAGCTGAAAAAACAGCTTTGGACCATTGTGAAGGCCTTACAGACCGGTCTCAGAGAAAAAGGTTTCAACCTGGGTAACACGCAATCACCTGTCACTCCGGTCTTTCTGCAGGGTGCTCCTTTCGAAGCGGCCAACCTGGTCCTTGACCTGCGTGAAAATTATGGGGTCTTCTGCTCCATCGTTGTCTATCCGGTGGTCCCGAAAGACGTGATCATGCTCAGGCTCATACCTACTGCCGTCCATACGCTGGAAGACGTGGAATACACCATCAAGGCTTTCTCTGAAATCTACGTCAAGCTGAAGAACAAGGTCTACAATCCGGATAAGATCACGGGATTTTAGTTAGTGACTCGTGAATCGTGAATCGTGAATCGTGACTCGTGACTCGTGATGAACGGTTTAAGGTTTTTTCTACCTTTAATACAGTAAACCAAGCATTATGAACCGGGTCATCTGTCTGTCATTATTCCTTTCATTTGTTGCATTGCAGGGGCCGGGCCAGGGAAAACCGGCCTATACCTGGCACCGCACGCCGGAAAGTCTGGCCTTATACCGGAATATATCCGGGGAATCAGGGCAAATGGTCTGGCAATTCAATTTCAAACCGGGATGGCGGACCTTCTTTCACCCGGTTTACAATCCTGATGGAGTCCTGTTGACGGCCGAAGCTCCCAAGGATCATCCATGGCACCTGGGATTATGGTTCTGCTGGAAATACATCAACGGGCTCAACTACTGGGAGTATACAGGGGACCCTAAAAACGGGATCAGCGAAGGCAAGACCGACATCCGGCAGATGACTATCCGGACAAGAGGCAAAGGATCCGCATGGATCAGAATGAAAATTGACTATCATCCCTGGCTTCAATCCGATTCGGTGGTTCTATCTGAAGTCCGGACAATCCATGCCGGCCGGCCCCAGACGGATGGATCCTATTGCATTGATTATGAGCACATTTTTACAGCCATAAGAGATGTGGTTCTGGACCGCACCCCTCCCCAGACCAATGCTCAGGGATTAAGATGGGGCGGTTATGCCGGGCTGTGCGTCAGGTTTGATCAAAACCTCTCGAATCCGAGCTATTTCAGTTCGCAAAGTGATTCCATGGACAGCGGTGAGCGAGCTCCATGGGTAGCTGCCAACCTTAAAGCACCCGGTGGAAAAACCGTGCAAATGGTCCTTTTTGACCACCCGGGCAACGTCAGGTTCCCCACCCCGTGGTACGTCATTAACCGTCCGAATGACCGGTTCTGGTATTTCAACGCCGCCCTCCTCTATCACGAGCCACTCAGGCTTCAGGCCGGGGAGAAAATGAGGCTGAAGTACAGGATTTTTATGCCGGCAAAGCCGCTCACGCGGGAAGAAATAGAGGGCAGGAGGGCAGGAGGACAGAAAGTAAAGTATTAGTTATTAATAAAATAAGTGAAAAACATGCCCCCAGACTGAAGTTTGGGTATATTCAACATCTTACTCCTTACTCCTTTCTCCTTTCTCCTTTCTCCTTTCCTTTTGCCTTCCTGCCCTTCTGCCTTATCCCAGATATCTCTCCGCATCCAGTGCGGCCATACATCCCGATCCGGCAGCGGTGATGGCCTGGCGGTAATGCTTATCCTGCACGTCCCCGCAGGCGAACACGCCGGGTACATTGGTTTTGGAGGAACCCGGGACGGTCATGATGTAACCGGTTTCATCACAATCCAGATAGGGCCTGAAAATGTCTGAGTTGGGCTGGTGTCCCACGGCAACAAAGAATCCGGTTATCTCTTTCCTGACCTCTTCTCCTTTCGAGTTGGTCAAAATGACCCCTTCCACCGTTTGACCCCCGACAATCTCCCTGGTCACATGTTCGAAAAGGATTTCAATGTTGGGGGTCCGGTTGATCTTCTCCTGCATGGCCTTCGAGGCACGCAGGTAAGGCTTGCGCACGATCAGGTAGACTTTCCGGCAGAGCCCGGCCAGGTACGTGGCTTCTTCGGCAGCCGTGTCCCCTCCCCCGACGACGGCCACATCCTGACCCCGGTAGAAGAATCCGTCGCAGGTAGCGCAGGCAGAAACCCCTGAACCTTTGAACTTCTCTTCCGATTCCAGTCCGAGGTATTTCGCCGTAGCCCCGGTAGCGATGATAAGCGCGTCCGTTTCTATCAGGTAATCATCATCGATCCAGACCTTGTGCTTCGGACCGGTCAGGTCGGTGGCGGTCGCCAGCCCCCAGCGTATGTCGGTACCGAAACGTTCGGCCTGTTTGCGAAGATCCTCCATCAAATCCTGACCTGTCACCCCATTAGGATAACCCGGGAAATTCTCAACTTCCGTCGTGGTGGTCAGTTGGCCTCCTGCCTGGAGGCCCTGGTAGAGGACCGGCTTGAGGTTGGCGCGTGCTGCATAAATGGCAGCGGTAAAACCGGCAGGACCTGAGCCGAGGATCAGGACACGGACGGATTCCCTTACTTCCGGTGTAAGGTTCTTTTCTCCGGCCCGGCTCGCCGTGTCGAATGTGGTGAACTGGATCATGAAAATTTGCGTTTTTCGAATATTAATTGACGGGTGACTGGACCATCATCTGCCAAATTATCAGTTTTAAGTTTTACATGTTACGGAAACGCTTACGCCAAAAACCGTACCGCGATCTTTTCGTTTGACCGAATCTAAAAAAACGTTAATTTTGCAATCCTCTCACCACACACACGTTCACACCCACACCCACACCCACACCCACACCCACTTTCGGGATGTAGCTCAGCCCGGTTAGAGTACTCGTCTGGGGGGCGAGGGGTCGAGAGTTCAAATCTCTCCATCCCGACTGAAATTCAAGGACTTGCAATAGATTTGCAGGTCCTTTTTATAATAAAAAAAGAATATTCCTTCAGGGGTACCTGACTTTGCCTCCTCGGGGGAAACAGCCATCCAAAAGGTTTATCAATCACATTGAATTGGAACCGGATATTATCCGTATAAAAAAATTGTATCTTGCAACTGTTGTGAGATCATAAACTGCCCTTGCCATGACCGAGATCCCAGTCAGAGAGTTCCGGCGAATCCTCAGATGGTTTGAAAAAGAGGTGGGAATACAGAACCAGTCTTCCTGTTGTTGCGACATATCCATCAAACAATGTCACATGCTGATGGAGCTGGACAAGGAGGATAATATTACCTTGAACGAGCTCGCTTCCCGGCTCAATCTTGATAAAAGCACGGTCAGCCGGACGGTGGATGCTCTTGTTAAAAAGAATTTAATTAATCGCAGCATCCCCGAGAAAAACAGGCGGACGATCCTTATAACACTTACCGTTCAGGGACAAAAAACCTGTGAAAGGATCAATTCGGGGAATGATCAATACTACAGTAAAGTTCTTGGCCTCATACCACGTGAAGTTCAGGTTGATTTTCTTGAAGGTTTTCAAGTGCTCGTTCAAGCCATGTCGGCTCTGCACAAGAAACATTAATATAAATTAACGCTAATTAACTTTTTTCTCCTGTTTCCTGCAATCGTTTTGTTGTATATTGCAACGTTTGCTAACAACAACTTTAATAAAACGTATTATGAAAAGATTGGCGTTTCTCACGGTTTTACTATTTGCCGTTTACTCGTTTGCTGATGCAGAAGATCTGAAATGGTACTCCTGGAACGAAGGATATGAACTGGCCATCAAAGAAAAGAAACCGGTGCTTCTTTTTATACAGGCAACCTGGTGCGACCAATGCAGGAAAATGAATAATAAAACCTTTCAGGATGAAGAGGTTCAATCGATCATCCGGAAGGGCTTTATTCCGGTCAAATATGACATTGATGCGGATTCTAAATCAAAGGCCGGATTCAATTTTGAAGGCAAGGAGTTGACGGGGCAAGAGTTGCTGGTGAATTTTCTTCCGGGACGTGAGCTGGGGGTGCCAACGGTTTGTGTGTGGAAGCCGGGAAAAGAGAAGAAGGACTTTGTTATGGGATTGCAAGATCCGACGGAAATGGTTGAATTCCTGAAGAAAAACATCAGGAAATAATGAGTTTGATTCAGATCCCGTTGGTTTTTGCGGGTCTTGTCCTCTCCCAGTCCTTTCCCGGTGACGAAAAGAAACTGTTGGTGGTCTGGCCGGAGACCGGACCCCAGCTACTCCTCGAGATCAGTGGCCTGGGAAATGGTTACAGCTCACCGGTCGTATGCGGCGATAAAATCTATATCACGGGTGAAACTGACAGCCTGGGAATCCTGTTTGCATATGATCTGGAAGGGAACCTTCAATGGAAATCCCCTTACGGGAAAGCATGGACTGTATGCTATCCCGGTTCCAGAGCCAAACCATCTGTCATTGACGACCTGATCTATACCTGTTCCGGTTTTGGAGAGATCACCTGTTTTGACAGACTTACCGGATCAAAGAAATGGTTTAAGGATCCGATCGTAGAGTTGGCAGGCGAAAATGCTTCTTACGGATACGGGATGTCAATGGCTTTCGATGGGGACAAACTTTTCTTTTCGGCTGGAGGTAAGACGAATAACATCATCGCCATGAATCGTTTTACCGGAGAGTTGATTTGGAGTTCACCTGCGTTGGGTGAAATAGCGGGTTATGGATCGCCTCTTCTGATCCAGTTGCCGAAACGCCGCCTGCTGGTCACTGCGTCAGAATACAACATCCTGGGACTGGATGCAGAAACCGGTCAACTTTTATGGTCTTATGAACTCGCTTTTAAAGGGGAAGTTCCCTGCAACGCTCCTGTATATGACGGCAATTTACTTTATTGGATTGCGGGTCCTGACAATGGGGCTGTGGCGGCCCGACTTTCTCCCGATGGGAGCCAACTTGACATTGTTTGGAAAAACCTGGAATTCGATACTTTTTTTGGAGATTTTGTACAAATCGGCGATTATCTCTACGGAGCGAGTGATCAGTTGCGAAAATACATCTCCGTTGATGCACGAACCGGCAAGATCATGCAGGCTCTTTCGTTCGGGATTGGATCTATCCTCCTGGTTGACAATATGATCATCGCCTATAACCAACGAGGCCAGGTCGGGTTGATCCGTCCCGTTAATGATAGAATCGAACTGGTCAGCTCATTCAACATTACGAAAGGCACTCATGAGCATTTTGCCCATCCTGTGGCAGTTGACGGGCGATTATTCATCCGTCACGGGGATGTTCTGCTTATTTACAGTATCAATTAATAAATGCTGAACCTTCCAACGGCATACCCCATTGGATATCCTCATTTTGCAGACAGACATCATATTTCCAAAAATCGTTGTTTAATTGAAGACTGACGCCTAAATTAGTGATCGCCAAACCGATACAACCATCCATCGGGCAGGTCGACAGTATGAACAGGCATCATTCATGGGGTTTACTGTTTTCTTTTCTTCTTTTGGCGACCGGAAACCCTCAGGGTTCTTCCGCGCAACAAACCATTAAGGTCCGTGTAACCGGGGAACGAACCTCAACCCTTCCCATAAGCCCGCTCATAACGGGCAATTTTATTGAACGGAGCATCGGCCGCCAGGTGGATATGATGCGGGCTGAAATGATCTATAACCGCACCTTCCGGGATGACATTCCCCCTTTCTCTCCGGCAGTCTGGGGCTGGCTCCAGATGGACCGGGAACATTACAACAGCAATGCCCCTTTCTGGCACAGCGGATATGAACAGTTTGATTGGGAACTGATCAACCCTTCCGGCTCATTCAAAAGGAGAACCCTTGGCGAAGAATCCCATGTGGGCTTCAACTCACTGGTCATCAACAACGAATCGGATGAAGTACCGGCCGGTATCAGGCAAAGAGGCATTTATCTCGAAAAAGGCCGAAAATACCTGTTCTCGATAATGGGTGGTTATTATACCGGCTGGGGATTGAAATCCTCACCTTCCCTCCCTGGTTACCCTCCGGTCTATGAGGAACTTCTAAAAACCCGAACCTTGATGGTCAGTTTCGTTTCTGAAGAGACCCACGATACGGTATATTCGAAAACGCTGGATATTGCTTCCACGCAACAGCAGTTCGACCTGGAATTTGCGCCCGGCGACTTTTCGGGCAGGGTTATCCTGGACATCAGTTTCCAGTGGAAAGGCGAACTGCTTCTTTCCTTTTGTTCTTTAATGCCTGCCGACAACCTGAAAGGCTGGCGCAGGGAAGCGGTAGAGGTTTTAAAGGAAATCGGTCCCACCATCATACGTTTTCCGGGCGGATGCTTTGCCAGCTTTGACAACTGGAAGGATGCCACCGGTCCGGGAAATCAACGGGTACCCCAGGTAAGCTACTTCTGGGGAGGACTGGAGTCTAACGATGCCGGCATTGATGAATTCCTGTCTTTGTGCGAAATGATTGGCTGCCAGCCTCAAATCAC
>Ga0163209_1000579_pt1 | contig 16087 bp, 13 predicted proteins | sample Kivu_160m_FD_113538 | JGI IMG/M metagenome (GOLD analysis project Ga0163209, IMG submission 113538) | Freshwater microbial communities from Lake Kivu, Western Province, Rwanda to study Microbial Dark Matter (Phase II) - Kivu_160m | ecosystem: Environmental > Aquatic > Freshwater > Lake ...
AAACGGACGAAAGGAGTTGACAGGGCGTCAAAACAGCCGGACAATCAGCAGGCCGAAGACAGCTAGGAAGGTGGGTCAGATTTCAGTGGCACAAAGGGGTCAGTTTTCAATGGCAATCGACAGAGCTGTTGGGTAGATTGCTCAGCCGGCTGTTTGCGGGGCTGTCGCTGCGGTTCCGTCAACCGCCAACGGTGAGTCGCTTCGCCACTCTTCCTGTTCATGTCAGCCCGAATCAGCCGTTCCGGACAACCTGCTCATCGGAGGTCGGCCCCGCCGCGAATTGTCCCTGAGACCGCCGAGCCTCCGGACCGTGCGTCTGACAGTCTCCACGCACCGGTCCGTCTCTCCCACAATCCTCCTGCCTGAGAACCGCAGGATGTGCCAGCCTGCGGTCGTGAGCTTGTTGTCACGCTCGCGGTCAGAATCGGCCTTGTCGCGGCCCGAGTGGTAGGTGTCGCCATCGCACTCGACATCCAGGTTGCCGTCGCGACAGAACACGGCCATGTCGAGCATGAAGCCTGTCCCCTCCTCACGCACGAAGAACTGCCGCTCCGCCGACAGCCCCATACCTTTGAGCGTGAAATAGAGCTTCTCTTCTATCGGGCTGACCCGATACAGATCGTTGATTTCCTGCGCACGCAGCAGACGCTCCAGGCTGGTAGAAATGAAGACGATTCTCCGCCAACGTCGGCTTGGAATCGGGTTCGGCAACCGCTTGAGCTCACCCAGCGCCATCCGGTAGTACTCCGCTCCCGCGCGCACGTGCCTGGGTTCGTCCGGAAGCAACTCGCGCCGCGTCACCTTGCTCATGCCGAGCACCGGCGCATACCATTTCACTGCCCACTTTTCATCGTCGAACAGCCGAGTCTGATAGAAGGCCAGATAGCGGACTCTGTCCAGTTCCGCTGGCGCGGTGCGCACCGGGATTCGGTACCAATGACGAAACCGCACGAGTTCCCAGTCCTTCAGCCGCGTGACGATGCCAACAAGTGCCGGCGTTTCAGACCCGAACACCTTCACGTGCCACGCGGGACTGCTGCCGCTCACGCCAGATTCTAGGCCGCCGGGGTCAAGACGCAAGCCGACCACATCATGCGGCCACCGGACCACGGTAGCACCTGAGCGGTCCCCGCCTATCCTTGACACTTGGACGGATTCGGATAGAAGTAACCAGTGGCTGTAGGCACTCACCCAACGCCCACCAACTCCCGAGTCGTGGCAATGCCGGCAGATGCGGCGACCAACTAGGATGCCGACACAACCCTCCAGGCGACGACAAAAGGGCCAGAGGTCCTTCAACGAGACAATCACCGCAGTCGGTTGGCGGAAGCTCCTCCTGTGGCCGTCAGTGGCGGCCCTCGCGGTCGCAGTGGCCACGAACACATTCGGACTGGTAATAGAAACACTCCTGCCTCTGAGCATGGCCAGGGGCACCGAACTCATACCCTACTTCGGAGGGATATTCCTGGCCACCGTGGTCGGCCAGATTCTGGGCCCCTATGCGGGCCTGCGCCGACAACTGGAGAAGCTGGGACCGGGTTACCGCGTGTGGTTCAAGGCCGACAACCCTCTGATGAAATTGAACCGCATCCTCTGGAAGATGGGCACCGAGGCCCAGGCCGCGAGCTTTCAGAATCGCGTCTTGAGTCCAACCGGGGAATTCACCCAACACCTCGACGCGGCAAGAACAAGACTTCTGACCGCGGTATGCAGGAACCTGGAATCGGTACCGAAGCTGTTTCACGTTCGCGGCGTGAGCCGGACGGAGTTGGCGGAGTTCGGCTCGGAACCGACTGAGGAGTGTCTCGTTTCACTTGCCCGCGGGCTGCACGACGCGGGCTGGGGCCGAGTAGAACTGAAGCCCAGTCCAGAGTGGCTCGTCTACTCGCCGAAGAGCATTGTCGGGACGCTGATGCTGCTCGGCGCCATGGTTCTCCTGCTCACGCTGGCGCCTGTCTCCGCTCCGGGCATGGAAGGAATCGGGGTCTTCCTCAGCTCACTAGTCACGCAGTGGCCTTTCTACTTCGTGGCAATTGCCGGTTTCATGCTGCGCAGTGCCGGTCGTCCGTCCGGAATCGTCCAGTCAGCGCTGCCGGTCGGTTTGCGGGCGGCGAACCTCGATGAGTCGCTGGACCTGGCGCGCGACCCTTTCGAGAGGATGCGGCTGTTCCTCGGTGCTCTGCCCCGTGACGACCAGCGGGCACTCCTTGAGGCCACGCACTATGCGCTCTGGAAATCCCTGCGGACATTCAAGACCGGGTTGAGACCAAAAAGCAGGCAGGCCAGGTCGCCCGACACCCGGCAGTAGCATGACCGCAGTATCCGTCGGCGGGCTTGGCAAAGCCTACGGCCCGCTGAAGGCGCTGGATGGAGTATCGATCGAAGTCGCACCGGGCGAACTCTTCTGCATTTCCGGCCCTGACGCTGCGGGCAAGTCCACGCTACTCCGGATCCTCGCCGGCACGCTGAAGCCCGACTCGGGCACGGTCTCAGTCCTGGGCGAGCCCGGCTTTCCCCGGTCTCCGCGCCTGCGCTACACGATCGGCTACATGCCCCAGCGGTTCGCCATCTACGCAGACCTGACCGCCGAGGAGAACCTCGACTTCTATTGCGCGTTCTACGGCTTGGGCCCCGCCGACACCGGGACACGACTGGAACGACTGCTCGACCTGACGCGACTGCAGCGGTTCCGCAGATTCCGGGCCGGGGACCTCTCCGGCGGGATGAAGCAGAAACTGGTGCTCGCCTGCGCACTTGTCCACGAACCAGAACTGATGATCCTGGATGAGCCGACCACCGGCATCGACCCGCTCTCACGCCGCGAGTTCTGGAGCATCCTGACTGACTACCTGGCGCTGGGCAAGACCATCATCTACTCGACCGTGTATCTGGAAGAGGCGCTCAGGTCGAACCGGATCGCGCTGATGGACTCGGGCAGAGTGTCGGTCTGCGACACACCCGAGAACCTGCTGGCCCGGGTGAAGGACCGGAGGTTCTTCGTCGGCACGGCCGAGCACGAACGGGCCGCGGCCGCACTGAGGAACTGCCCCGGAGTGGTGTCGGTCCAGCCCCTGGGTGCGGGCGTGGCTTTTCTCATCACGGGCGAAGGCGACGCCCTCGGCTGTGCGACCGAAGCACTCGCCGGAGCGGGTATCCCGTCCAGGCCCGAACCTGCACAGCCGACCCTCGAGGACGTCCTCATCCTCGGCGCGGGACATGACCGAAATCCGCAGGGGATTTCGGATCGTGTCCCAAGCCGCCTGTCGCGACCTTCCTAATGACAGACCACGCCATCGTCGTACGCGACCTTGTTCGGAAGTTCGGCAACTTCACGGCCGTCGACCATTCTTCGTTCCGGGTGGAGCGAGGCGAGGTGTTCGGATTCCTCGGCCCGAACGGCGCAGGCAAGACTACGGTCATCCGCATCCTGACCGGCATCCTTGCCCCGACTTCTGGCGCGTGCCATGTGCTCGGCCTGGAGATACCGCGCGACACGACCAGGCTGAAGCACTCGATTGGCTACATGTCCCAAAAATTCTCTCTATACGAAGAACTAAACGTGAAGGAGAACCTGCGCTTCTTTGGCACGGTCTACGGGATCAGCCGGACGGAACTGCCCGCCGCCATGGACGATAGCATCCAGCGGTTCGAACTCTCCCGGTTCGGTGACGCACAGGCCGGAGAATTGCCGGCCGGCGCCCGGCAGCGCCTCGCCCTGGCCTGCGCCCTGCTTCACGACCCCGGCGTGCTCTTTCTCGACGAACCAACTTCGGGCATGGACCCGGCCTCACGCCGCCAGTTCTGGGAGCACGTACGCAGCCTGGCAGCCGCGGGCAAGACCATACTGGTGACCACGCACTACCTCGACGAGGCCGAGTACTGCAACCGTCTCTGCCTCATCAACCAGGGCAAGGTCATCGCCGAAGGAACGCCGAAGCAAGTCAAGGCGCTGGCCCGGACGACGGCCTTGAACGTCGCCTGCGCGCCGCTGGGCAAAGGTCTGGTTGCCCTCCTGGGACAGCCCGGGCTGGGCGAAACCGCCATATTCGGCTCGAACCTGCGGGTAGTGACGACTGACCCCGAATCTGCCCGGCGCGTCATTCCCGGCTTGCTGGCAGATGCGGCCGTCCGGCTGGACGCAATCACGACCGACTCACCGACACTGGAGGACGTGTTCGTTCAGTTGGTGAGGGATGCCAATGGCTGAGCCGCGGCGACCGTCTGAATCCCGGCTGGCGTTTCGCTCTCTAGCCGCCGTCACCAACAAGGAGTTCATCCACATCCTCCGCGACCCGGGAACGCTCATCATCGCTCTGGTCCTGCCCGTGTTCCTGCTGCTCCTCTTTGGCTACGCACTGTCCATGGACGTACGCAATGTTCCCTTCTGTCTTGTGGACCAGAGCCGCACACCGTCAAGCCGCAATCTGGTCGAGAGCTTCACTTCGTCAGGCTACTTCCTGTTGGTCGACAACGTAGAGAACGAGGCCGCGGCCCGCAACCTGATTGACCGGGGCCGGGCGAGAATGGCACTGCTGCTGTCACCTGACTTCGGCCGCGACCTCGTGGCGGGCAGGCAGGCTCAGGTCGGGCTGCTGATTGACGGCTCGAATTCCATGACCGCGTCCGTGGTCCTGGCCTATACGCAGGCACTGATGGCGGGATGGAACGGAACACAATCCGGAGTCGCGACCAGCCCGGCCATGGCCCTGAGCGTGAAGCCGCGCGTCCTCTTCAACCCCACTGGCCGCAGTACCGACTTCCTGGTCCCCGGAATCCTCGCGGTCATAACCATCTTCATGACCATCCTGCTCCCTTCAATGGCGGTCGTGCGCGAGAAGGAACGCGGCACGATAGAGATCCTCCGCGCCGGACCGATTCGGCCGGCCGCATTCATCTTCGGCAAGCTGCTCCCCTACGGGCTTATCTGCATCCTGGACCTGTTCTTGGTAATCATCGTCGGTGCGCTCGCATTCGGAGTCAAGATGCAGGGCAGCTTCCTGCTGTTCATCGTACTCTCTCTGCCATTCCTCCTTGCCGGCCTGGCCATGGGTCTGTTGATATCGACCTTCGTCGAGAGCCTGCAGGTGGCCATGTACATGGCGTTCCTGATCTCCATGCTGCCCACCATCCTCCTGTCCGGGTTCGTGTTTCCCATCGCCTCGATGCCAGGTTTCATCCAGCTGGTCTCCGTGTTCGTACCCGCAAGGTACTTCCTGCTCGTAATCAGGGGTATCTACCTGAAGGCGGCGGGACTGACCGCACTGGTCCAGCCGGTGCTTGTCATCATTCTGTTCGGAACCGTGCTGCTGGCGGCGGCAGTAGCCCGGCTGCGGAGAAGCCTGTGATTCCACGGATACTGGGTGTTGCCCGCAAAGAACTCATCCAGCTCCGTCGTGACCGGCGCACCCTGCCACTCGTCCTGCTCGCACCGGTGGTCCAGCTGCTGCTCTTCGGGTATGCCGCGACCCAGGACGTCCGCAACGTCCGGATCGCAGTTGTTGACCAGAGCCATACGCCCCTCAGCCGTGACGTCCATCGGGCACTGGCCGCGTCGGGCACCTTCCATGTGTTTGACGTCCCGGACCGGGCTGCCATCCAGACGGCAATGCTCAAAGGAAATGCGACGGCCGGGCTGGTGATGACGCCTGAACTGGAGCGCGGCTTGCTCCGCCGGCAGGTCGCCGGACTGGAGCTGTTCGCCGATGGTTCGGAGCCGAATACCGCGACCATCGCTTCCGCCTACGCTCAGCGCATTCTCCTCAACGCAGTAACCGACCGCATCGCCGCTCGTTTTCCGTCACTGGTGCCGCAGACGAAGACCGCGCTCATCCCCCGTGTGCTCTACAATCCGGACCTCGTCAGCCGCAACTACATGGTGCCCGGCGTGCTGGTCATGGTGCTCCTGATCATGACAACCGTCATGACATCGGTCGCCATCGTCCGCGAGTATGAACGCGGCACAATCGAGCAACTCGTTGTCACTCCGCTCCGGCCGAGCGAACTGCTGGCGGGCAAGCTCATCCTCTACGTAATCATCGGCTACGTCGACATGCTGCTGGTGACGACCATCGCCACCGCCTGGTTCCGAGTACCGATTCACGGGTCGGTCCTGCTCTTGTTCGTGCTGGCCGGACCATTCCTGCTCGCGACGCTGGGGTTCGGGATTCTCGCTTCGACCGTGGCCCGAACCCAGCAGCAATCCATGCTCCTGTCGTTCATGTTCATGCTGCCCAATACGCTGCTGTCGGGGTTCATGTTCCCGATCGAGTCCATGCCGGCCCCGGCCCAGTACTTCACCTACGTTATCCCCGGCCGCTACTTCATGTCGATTGTGCGGGCCGTCTTCCTCAAGGGCGTGGGCATCGAAGCCCTCTGGCCCGACACCGTGTCGCTGCTCGTGCTTGGCTCCATCATCCTCATAATCGCCGTCGCCCGTTACCGCTCCCGTCGCACGTGATGGCTGGAGCACTTGACCTCCCGGCCATTCGCCTGCTAGACTTCTCACCGATATGAAGGGCCGTCTCCCGATAGTTGCCGTAGTGCTCGTCGTCATCACACTCATGGTCGCGCTGGTCGTGTCCCGACACGCCGGCGCGCGGAGCGACTCCGAGCTCTCCGGCACCATCGAGGCCTACGAAGTCCAAGTCACCTCCAAAGTCGCGGCCCAAGTCACAGCCGTGCGCTGCGAAGAAGGTCAGGCCGTGAAGACCGGCGACACCCTGCTGGTATTGGACGACTCCGACTACCGGAACGCCGCGCTGGCGGCGCAGGCCCAGTTCCAGGCTGCACAGGCGAACTTGTCAGCGATGCAGTCTCGGGCCTCGCTGGCCGACTCCAGCCTCGCCCGGCTGCGCCGGCTCTTCGCTGCCGGCAACCTGACCCGGCAGGAGATGGACAAGACTGAGTCCGACGCCAAGGCTGCGAACGATGCACTAACAGCAGCGCGCACCGCAGTTGATGCCGCACGGGCTCAGGCCGACGTCGCCCAGGCAAGGCTAAACGACTGCACCGTGACCGCTCCGGTCTCCGGTACGGTTGCGACCGTCGCATTCCGGATTGGCGAGACAGTGCTGGCCGGCTCCGTACCTGTGACCATCATCGACCTCAACCAGATATGGCTGGACGTCTATCTGGCCGAACGCCTGCTCGGCCGGGTCAGGCTTGGCGACTCGTGCCGCGTGCGCGTCGACGCCTACCCGAACCGAGACCTCCATGGCGCAGTCTCCTTCATCGCGGACAAGGCCGAGTTCACGCCCAAGGACATCCAGACCAAAGAGGAACGCATCAACCAGGTCTATCGATTGAAGATCACCCTCCCCAATGCCGATCGAGTTCTCAAGCCCGGCATGCCTGCCGATGCGTATCTGAACCTCCATTGACCTTGGCAGTCCGCATCCCGCTGTACGACACCGTAAAAGAGAATCGGCAGTTCGCCGCCGACTTCCACGCCGCACTGGACCGGATTCTCGCTTCCGGCCGGTTCACCCTCGGTAACGAACTGACGGAGTTCGAGGCTGCGCTGGCGGACTATTGCGGAGCCGACCAGGCAGTCGGCGTCAAGAGCGGGACCGACGCGATTTTCCTCACGCTCAAGGCCCTCGGCGTCGGACCCGGCGACGAAGTCGTCACGACCTCTTTCACGTTCTTCGCCAGCGTCGAGGCGATCATGCAGGTCGGCGCCAAGCCGGTCTTTGCCGACATCGACCCGAAAACACTTTGCCTCGCCCCCGACTCGTGTGCGGCCGCACTCACGCCGGCGACAAGAGCGGTCCTGCTCGTCCATGTGTTCGGGCACTGTGCCGATGTCGATCGCTTTCAGTCCCTGTGCGAGAAGAGCAGTATCGCGCTGGTCGAAGATGCGGCGCAGGCAATCGGCGCGGAGTGGAACGGCCGCAAGCTAGGTTCGTTCGGCCGGGCCGGGACCTTCAGCTTCTACCCGACCAAGAACCTGAGTGCGCTGGGTGATGCGGGCGCAGTAGTCACTTCGAACGAAGAACTGGCGGAACGGTTGCGACAGCTTCGCTCCCACGGCCGCGACGCGACTGGGCGCCATGCCCACCTGGGTACTAACTCACACACGGACGAGCTGCAGGCTGCCTTCCTGCGCCTGAAACTGGAGAAGCTCGACGCGGAGCTGGCGCGGCGGCGCGAACTGGCCGCGCGCTACAACGGGGGACTGCCACATGACGTTCGTACGGTTGGCGGCGCCGAAGGCTGCCTTTCCAGCTACCACCAGTACGCAATCAGGACCGATCGACGGGATGAACTGAGGCAATTCCTCCTGGAGCAGGGAATCGGTACCGGCGACTACTACGCGGTCCCGGCCCACAGCGAGCCGGCTGCCGCGAGCGCCGGCCCGTTTCCGTCACTGCCCGAAACCGAACGGGCCTGCAGGGAAGTAGTCACTCTGCCGGTTAGACCAAGCCTGACCGACGTACAACAGCAGACCGCTATCGATGCGGTCCGGCGGTTCTTCGCCGGGGTCTGACGACTAGTCGGGCTTGCCGGCTTTGCGCCGGCTTCTGACCTCTTCCTGCTTCTGCTCAGCCGCTTCGCCTATCTGCCTGAGCAGCTCCAGATTCTCCTCAGCCTCTTTCTGGTCGAGCACCTGGATAGAGAACCCGGCATGGACGATGACGTAGTCTCCGACCTTCACGTCCGGCGTCATCATGATGGACACCTCCCGCTGGATGCCGCCGACCTCGCCAATAGCGTCGGTTCCGTCCACCGATATCAGACGCAGCGGAATAGCCAAACACATGTCAGTCGGAAGGACCCAAGCGGCCTGGAATCCCAATGAATAAGTGTCCGGACCCTTGGACCCTAGGACCCTCGATTCCTCGACCCCTCTCTTTCATGTCTTCAGCGGCTTCTTCTCCGCCGCCGGAAAGAGAACGTTGTTGAGAATGAGCCGGTAGCCCGGCGAGTTCCTGTGCAGTGCCAGGTCAGTCGGCGGGTCGCCGATGCGATGCGCGTAGTCCTCCGGGTCGTGGCCGCCCAGGAACGTGAACGTGCCCTTGCCGAAGTTCCCGTGGATGTACTTCAGCTCTTCGGTATTCACGACCTCGCCCAGCACCAGTACGTCCTTCTTCACCCTGGTCCGTCGGAACCCGCAGTTCTGCCCGAGGAACTCCTTGACCAAACCGACATGGTCCTGAACGAGCATACAGGGCACCGGGTCGTACTTGGCCGAGAAGTCGAACAGGGAGAAATAGACGTCCGGTCCGCGCAAGGTCGCCTCGATGTAGGTATCAATGTCCGAATGCTCGTAGACGGTCGGGTCGGTCATCAGGGTGAAATCCTCGAAAGCGAGACAGCCAGTGAAGTCGAGCTTCTGCTTGTACGCCGGGTCGATTCCGTCGCCATCGAATACGGCGCTGCAGATGTCGGTATTGCGGGCTGCCCAGGCGATGTCCGGAGTATCGGTCGCCGAACACATGGCGAACAGCATCCCGCCGTCGGCCATGTACTTGCGGATTAGCTCGACAATCGCCAGATCCATCTTGCTGACCTTCTTGAATCCGAGCTCGGCCGCGGTCTTCGTGTTGATGGCAACGTCCTTCTGGTACCACGGCTGGCTCTGGTATGACGCATAGAACTTGCCATACTGCCCGGTGAAGTCCTCATGGTGCAGATGCAGCCAGTCGTACTGCGACAGCTTGCCCTGCATCACCTCTTTGTCCCAGACCACGTCATACTTGATGCCGGCGTAGTCCAGCACCAGCCGCACCGCATCATCCCATGGGTCGGCGGTTGGCGGAGCGTAGACGGCAAGCCGCGTCGCCCGCTCCAACATCACCGATTCCATGTTGTTCTTCTCGATCGTCGAACGTATCTGGACGACTTCGTCCGGCCCAACTGACCCATAGGCCACGCCGTTGAGCTTGCACTCCTTCACGGCCTGCTGTTCAGGCGGGAACAGAAACGACCCGCCGCGGTAGTTAAGCAACCACTCGACCTTTCGCCCGCGCTCGAGCAACCGGTACACAACACCATAGGCCTTCAAATGGTCGGTCTGGTTCAAGTCCATCGGTATCAACACCATTGACTGAGCAACCGCAGTCGTGGCGAGCATGGTGAACGCGAGCACTACTGCTGCCTTCCGGTCGGGCATTCTGCGCTCTGGCTTCTGCATTCTGGCTTCTAACTTCGTCCCTACGGGACGATGTGCGTGCCTGCCTTGCCCGACATCGCGTCGTCCAGGTGCTCCGGGTCGGTGATAACAACCTCTTTGCCCCCGCGCTGCAGGAAATCGAGGGCGGCTTCGATCTTCGGGCCCATGCTGCCGTCCGGGAACTGCCCGGCGGCCAGGTGACTCTTCATCTCCCTTGCTGAGACGCGCCCCAGCGCCTTCTGGTTTTCCTGCCCGTAGTTCAGATAGACCTGCTCGACGGCAGTGGAAATCACCAACCGCTCGGCGCCAATGTCACCGGCCAGCAGGCTTGATGCCAGGTCCTTGTCTATGACGGCAGCCGCGCCCTTGAGAGTCCCATTGTCCCGCACGACCGGTATACCCCCGCCGCCGCACGCGACGACGACAGCACCGGAGCTGAGCAGAGACTCAACTTCGGGTTTCTCCACGACCTCCACGGGCCGCGGCGACGAGACCAGCCTCCTGAAACCTCGCCCCGCGTCTTCGCGCAGGACCCATCCCAGTTCCCTCTCCAGCTTGGCGGCCTCCCCTTTGGTGTAGAAGGGCCCGACCGGCTTGGACGGATGCTGGAATGCCGGGTCCGAAGCGTCGACAACCACTTGGGTAACGACGGTCACGACCGACTTGGCGGTGCCGCGCTGCTTGAACTCGTTATTCAACGACTGCTGTATCATGTAGCCGATCTCGGCCTGGGTCTGGGCATTGCAGGCGTCCAGCGGGACCTCGGCAAGCCGGTTTCGAGCGAGATGCGACCTGATGAGAATGAACCCGACCTGAGGTCCATTGCCATGGGTCACGACGATGTCATGGCCGGCTTCGACGATATCGGCTATGTGCCGGCACGTATCGGCGGTAGTCGCGAGCTGGTCGGCGAACGAACTCCGGTCCTTCGACCGAATCAGAGAGTTGCCGCCGATGGCAATCACCGTAATGGGACTCATGAGACATAGAGACTATCACAGCCAGGCGCAGGAATCAACACCGCTGCACCTGCTGCAGCGAATGACGAAATCCGAAGCCCGAATACTGATTGAAACCCGAATCACACGGAATGCCCAATTCGGACCTCGGGCCTCATTCGTCATTGGCCGCAACGGCCCCTGTCCGACAGTGCGGGTTTCGTGCTTCGGGTTTGGCCGCTGGTCGCCCGCTTGCTATCCAGGGAACTCAGGCTAGAATTGGTGCGGAGGCGGGTCGGACGGTCGCCCCTCACGGGGAGGAAAGTCCGAGCACCCAGGGCGAGGCACTCGTCAAGAGCGAGGCTGCGGGCCGGCGACGGCCCGTGGACGGACAGTGTCACAGAAACCATACCGCCGTGTCTTCGGACGCGGTAAGGGTGAAAAAGTGCGGTAAGAGCGCACTATCCCGAATGGCGACATTCGGGATGGAAAAACCCTGCCCGGTGCAAGACCAATATGAGAACCGGACTGGCCCGGTCCATTCAAGTTCTCGGGTAGGTCGCTTGAGACATGCGGGTAACCGCATGCCCAGATAAATGACCGTCACCCGGGCGGGGACATGACCCAATTGCTCTCAATTGGGACCATGTCCCAGGCCCGTGCGTACAGAACTCGGCTTACAGACCCGCCTCCATGTGAAGGTAGAATCAGAGGCAGAGGTTAAGGTTGAGGCCAAGCCTGAGAATGAGGTCGAAGCCGAGGCCTTTGCCTTGACCTTTCCCTGCCCTTCGCTACTCTTGTGCCGACAATCTGGAAGAGCGGTGGAAGACCGGGTGCGTGTTTACGCACGAACGGTTGCGCGAGCTTGGGACACGATCGGAGATTCCGGCTTGGGACACGATCCCAATTGAGAACAATTGGGTCATGTCCCCGCCGGCGGTCATGTCCCGCGCACAGGGAAAGCCGTGAGAATCGGCTGCGGTCCTACCCACTGTGAGCGGTTCCTCGCTCTGTCAACGCCACTGGCATCGGCCGGGAAGGCGACAGAGCATTGCCGCAAGCCAGGAGACCTGTCTGCCGCTTTCCGCTATGACCATGGGCGCATCGCGCGCCCGGATTCGACTTGTAAGGAAAGGAGAATCGTGCGACAGACAAAGTCCGAAGTCAGAGGCAAAAAGGCAAAAGGCAGAACCGCGGAAGCGGCTTGGCTGATACTCGTTCTGGTGTGTGCCACGTCAGCAGCGACTCTGCAGGGAGTGGTGCTGGACGCGGATACGCGCCGGCCCGTCGCCTACGCAGCAGTCACAGCGCCCGTACTTAGTCTCAACACTACCGCCGACTCTGCCGGCGCTTTCGTGCTTCCGGTTGAGCCCGGGATCGGGCGTACCACCGTCGTGGTCTCGCGCGTCGGCTATACTGAGAGACGCTGGAAGGAGGTGGACGTTTCGCGCCCTGCCACGTTCTACCTGCACCCCAGTCCGGTCCGCCTCGAGGGCATCTCGGTCAGCGCATTCCGCACGCCGAGCCCGCTCGAAAAGTCCGGCCCGGTGTCGATCATCGAGGTCGGCGACTCGTCGGCAGGCGGGCGCACGAGCGTAGCGGAGCTGCTCAGGGGCTCGTCGTCGGTCACGCTCAAGGACTACGGCAACCTGGCTACGGTCGGCCTGCGCGGGGCCGATGCTGAACAGACACTCATCCTGCTCGACGGCATCCGGCTCAACTCGGCCCAGGACAACCTGTTTGACCTGACTACCATGCCGCTCTCCCTGGCGCAGCGCGTAGAGGTAGTGAGGGGTAACAACTCGGCCCTGTACGGCGCGAACTCGATCGGCGGTCTGGTGAACGTCATCCCGCCTGAGCCGGAACGACTCGGGGCCAAGGCGACGGCCGGCCTCGGGTCCTTCGGCCGGCAGTATCTGCAGGCAACGCACACAAACTGGTTTGCCCCGCTCGGCTACGTCGTCACTGCCAGCCTGGACCGCACCGGCGACCGATTCCCCTACCGCGACACGGCCGACTCGGCCCGCGAGCGCATCAACTCCGACATCAACTCTCAGGATGTAATGGCCAGAGGCGTCTACGCGCAGGGCCGGCAGCGGGTGTCGCTGCTCGGCGAATACAACGTCACGCGGCGCGGCGAACCGGGACCGACTTCCTGGCCCGCCGACAGCGCGCGCATGGATGACTATCGCGGCATCGCACACCTTGCCTACGACCTCGAGGAAACCGACAACTCTCGTTTCGAATCGCGGCTCTACCACCACCAGTCCTGGCGCCACTACTGGAACCCGGATACCCTCGCCTGGATCAACGACACGCACGTCACTGCTGTGTCCGGCATCACTGCCAAGCAGACGACAGCTCTCACCGACTGGGCAACTGCGATAGTCGGCCTCGAAGGGGAGCGTGCGCAGTTCCGCAGCTCTGCCATCGGTGTTCCGCAGCGCTGGACCGGCGCGGGCTGGGCCGAAGCGCGCCTGCGCTGGCGCGCATTCGACATCATTCCGATGGCGCGGTTCGACTGGCTGAACGACTCGCGCGAGCAGCCCGACTCCACGCTGACGCGCTCCAACACGCGCATCGTCAGCCCCAAGCTGACGCTCACCTACATCGGCCCGGACTGGCTTGACCTCTACGCTTCGGTCGGTCGGTCGTTCCGCGCCCCGACCTTCAACGAACTCTACTGGCCCGAGGACCCGTGGACCAAAGGCAACCCGCGGCTCAAACCGGAATGGGCGACCAGCGTCGACCTGGGATTGTCAGCTCGGTACGGTTCGCTGCTCTCCGGGAGACTCGGCTTGTGGAACTCGTCCATGACCGACCTGATTCAGTGGCAGCCCGATTCGGCCTACGTCTACCGGCCCGTGAACCTCGACACCGCGACCATTACCGGAACCGAGATCGAGGCCGGCTTGTCCTTCGCGCACGCGGGCGTGAACACTAATGCCACCTACCTGGTAGCCCGCTCGCACGGCACCGACCTCATCTACCGACCGCGCGTCTGCTTTGCCGTCTCGCACTGGGCCGGCTGGGATCTCACCCGATTGAGCTGGGACGTCCGCTATGTAGGACCAAGGTACACGACACCGGACACGCTGCCACCGAACATCAACAACTCGCTGCCGGGGTTCCTCCTGCTTGACGTCGGCCTCGCGGTCAGTCCTACGTTCAGTCACGTCGGGACTGCGCTGCGGGCAGGAGTCCGCAATCTGCTCGACCGACAGCATGAAGTGATGAGAGGCTATCCGGTGCCGGGCCGCAACTGGTACGCGGAACTGGAGCTGAAGCTCTAGGACGATGACGCCCTAGACAACTTACCGCCGAATCGACAACGCGGAATTCTACCCCCTCCTTTCTATTCCCTCCCCCTTAAGGGGGAGGGAAGGGTGAGGGTGACGCGGGCGGCCCATTACCTGAGCGAGACACCTGGCCGCATGGCACCTGGCGTCTGACTGCGTCCGAGTCGGCCGAGTCTTCAGGCCGGCAGGTCTTCCTCAATCGTGATGCCGGCCTTCACGGCGGCCACGACATCCGCTGCCCGACCGAACTCGGTAACATCGCCGGAGACGCCCAACCGGGATGTATCGCATTCCGGACAAGGATGGAACGTGGCTGCAAAGCTCCCGCGCAGGGCCCAGCCTTCGACAATGACCTTCTCCCCCTCTGCTTCCTGCACCTTCACGTAGAGCATCTCCGGTAGCTCGACCTCTGCGAACGGCGCTACCGTTCCGCACTGCTCGCATGGCCTCTGGGTCCTGGTTCCCACCTCGAACCTCGCCTTCTCCCAAACCTCATCCGGCAGGTCCTTCTGCTGGTAGATACGTACCAGTTGCCGACCGCCGCCCGGGCCCATACCCTCTGCCATCATCAGCCAGATCTGCTGCAAAGCCGGATTGCCGTCATGGACGACAAAGAGATAGCGGGACCTCTCCTCGCCGGTCAGGACCTCGTGCGCCCGGCGTCCGTCAAGCTCCGCATTCCTGATGGTGTCCTGCCTCAGCTTCACCCGCCGTCTGCCTTCGGCAATGAACCCGGCCAGCTCCTCATCCTCGTACCGCAGCTTCGGGTCCATGTAGCGGAATAGCATCCTGATGCGGTAGAGAGCGGTACGGTCGAAGTAGAAGATGGCGGGCCAGACCAGCACGTAGGCCAGTCCGCGCAGGATGCTAACCAGCACGTCAAGTGACAACTCCTCCCTCACGCGGTACTCGCCGTCCAGGTAGTAGAGACTGAAATGGTATAGTGTTGCGATCAGGATGCCGGCCACGAACCAGACTACGAAGAACGGAACCGCCACCGCCACCAGCTTCGCGGCAAGCTCGGTATCAAACACCACGCCCCCGTACGACGCTGCACCGGACAACCGGCGCGGCGGACAGCAGCCGGGCAGCCAGCGTCAGAACGGCCACCACGCCAGCAGAACGCATCTGTTCCTCGCGACAAGCATAAGAACCGGCAGGTTGTAGTCAAGTCGGAGGCCCATCCTCTGCACCGGCTTTGCCTCCGCACCCACACGACGCAGAACCTGCTGCACCTGGAGCGGCACTTGCCGCCCCGTTGCTTGTCGCCCGCGCTGCTGGTGACACAACCGCGATGTGTCCTCTCCTCCGGCAGCTCACCGGAAGGCTCCTCCGGGAACAACCCTCGAAGCTACCGCCACCGTTCCTCACCGGACTCACTCGGGAGCACCTCGGAGAGCTACGTCCGGAGCTTTCTCCTCAGCTCATCACTCCGCTCCGGCCCAGGCTTCCGTCCCCGCTCCTCCCCTCGCTCCTGACGGAGTTCCTCGGTAGACTATGGACCAAGGACCTCCCGAGACTGCTCTGGAGGCAAGCCGGACAGCAACCTCCGTAGCCACTTCCAGGGCTATCTCGAAGACTGTCTACCAGACTGCTCCCGGGGTGCGGGGTCAAGTTAGGCCTCCCGCACTTAACTCCCTAACACACAAACAGATAAGCTTGACAACCCGCTCTCCGGCCCGGATACTTCAACGTATCCAAGACCGGAGGTAGGCTATGTCAGACTTCTCCAAGAG
>Ga0163209_1000583_pt1 | contig 16066 bp, 14 predicted proteins | sample Kivu_160m_FD_113538 | JGI IMG/M metagenome (GOLD analysis project Ga0163209, IMG submission 113538) | Freshwater microbial communities from Lake Kivu, Western Province, Rwanda to study Microbial Dark Matter (Phase II) - Kivu_160m | ecosystem: Environmental > Aquatic > Freshwater > Lake ...
ATCAACATGCCCATTCTCAAGTCGCACATGATCACCGGCCTCACGTTTGCGCTCAAGAATCACTTCGGCAGCGTCAGTTCTCCCGCAAGTCTGCATTATCCGTACGATCAATCGCTCGCCGGGTTGAACGCGCTGCCGCCGATCAAAGACCGCACGCGTCTGATCGTGGGCGACATCCTCACCGCAAACCTGCATTATCGCAGCGGGTTTCCTTACTGGGACTCGGATTGGACCGGCGACTCGATTCTGATGAGCTTCGACCCGGTTGCCCATGACACGGTCGGCTTGCAGATACTCACCGACTTGGTTAAGGACAACAGCAGTTACATGGATGCAATCACGGCGATGGCGGCTCCGTACTTGAAGAGCAGCGCCGAGATAGGTCTGGGCACGAACGACCCGAAACACATGGAGTTGATGGAGGTCAAGTTGACATGACCGGACTCACACGCCGACAGTTCATCCGGCTGGCTGGCGCTACCGTCGTCGGCGCAGCGCTCTTTCAAGCCGGCTGCGCCGCGCCCTCCGGCGGGACCGCGGGCCGCCGGACGCCGCCGGCGCCGACCGGCGATCAGGCCTACCTGGCGGCGGCGCGCGGAGCCGACCCGGCGGCGATCACGCGCGCGGCGCTGGCCGCGCTCGGCGGAATCGAGCGGTTTGTCAAGAGCGGCAACGATGTCATCATCAAGCCGAACATTTGCGTGGACTACCACACGGCAGAGTACGCGGCGACGACGAATCCGGTTGTCGTCGCCACGCTCGTCACCCTTTGCCTGGGAGCCGGCGCGCGGCGAGTGCGGGTGATGGATACTCCACTCGGTGGAACACCCGAGTCCGCCTACGCCATCACCGGGATTGGAGAGGCGGTCCGCGCGGCAGGCGGCGTCATGGAGGTGATGAGTCCAGCCAAGTTCGTCAAGTCATCCATCCCGGATGGCAAAGACCTGACCGCGTGGGATGTCTATCAGGACGTGCTGCAAACTGATGTGCTGATCAACGTGCCGATCGCCAAGCACCACTCGCTGGCGCGCCTGACCCTGGGATGCAAAAACCTGCTCGGCACGGTCGCAACGCCCAATATGATCCATCGCAACCTGGGACAGCGCATCGCCGACCTGACGAGTCTCATCCGCCCGACCTTGACTGTCGTGGATGCTGTGCGCATCCTCGCCGCGCACGGGCCGACCGGCGGCAGTCTTAACGATGTCAAGCAGACGAATACGGTGATCGCCAGCCACGACATCGTCGCCGCGGACGCGTATGCCGCCACGCTCTTTGATTTGACCGGGGCGGACATTCCCTACGTGCAAGCCGCCGCGGATATGGGATTAGGTACGCTCAAACTGAACAGCATCAAGGTGCGTGAGATCAATGTCTAGCCACTATCGAAGACTGGGTTGGCTGCTCTTCGCCGCGCTTCTGGTCGGATGCGCGGGACAACCGATTCCCTCGCCCGCGGCAACGTCGCCTTCGTTGTCCGCCATTTTTCCCGGCGCGGATGTTGTTGCTGGCTGGACGCCAACCGATCAGGTGAAAGTCTATAACCACGATAACCTCTTCAACCTGGTCGATGGTCAAGCCGATGGTTTTTTTGTTTACGGCTTTGAGCAGGTCGCCACACAAAGGTACAAGAACGCGGCGGGGACAATCATCGGGGTTGAAGTGTGGCAAGTGGCAACGCCTGCCGATGCGTACGGTCTCTTCACTTCGAACGTTTCAGGCGCGCCGGCGGTGATTGGCAATGATGGCGATACCGAACCCGGCCGGCGGCTATCGTTCTGGCAAGACCGCTACACGGTGCACGTCACCGCCCTCCAGAAACTGGACGATGCGATCCTGTGGAGTTTTGCGAAACCGATAGCGCAGGCGCTGCCGCAGGGCGGCGAACGCCCCGCGCTCGTCAAGCGCTTACCGCCAACGGGGTTGAAGGAACGCGGCTTTGTCTTCTTCCACGAGGAGATATCGGTTCAAGATCAAGTCTGGTTGGGCGGCAAGAATATCCTGGGATTGAGTCATGATACAAACGGCGTTGTGGCGCGTTACGATCTCGACGGCCAAGCCGCGCAACTGCTGCTGATACAGTACCCCAGTGCGGACAAGGCGGCAGCGGGCGTTAAGGCATTGAAGTCGAGTGCGGTCAAGAACCTCGTGGTCGCCGACGCGCGCGATGCTTTGCTAGGCGCGGTCTTCGGCAAGCTGGATAACGATGCCGCGAACAAGCTGCTCACCGAGGCGCTCCGATGACCTGGTCACGCTGGCGGCGCATCCGCCAAATCAGCCAAATCGCATTCTTCGCACTTTTCGTTTATCTGCTCTTCGCGGCATTGCCGCAGCAAGCCGCCTTTCCGTTCGCCGATCTCTTTTTCCGATTCGACCCGCTGGCTGCGCTTGGGGCGATGCTGTCAAGTCGGGAGTGGATTCCGCGGCTTGCGCTCGCGCTTGTCACGCTCGCGCTGACGCTCGTCCTGGGGCGCGTCTGGTGCGGCTGGGTGTGTCCAATGGGCACGCTGTTGGAGTGGGTCCACTTTCCATCGGCGCCCAAGCGGACGGTCAAACTTTCTCCCCATTGGAGGAGCGTCAAGTATTTTATCCTGCTGGTTATCCTGGCGGCTGCGCTGATGGGCAATCTCTCGCTCATGGTCTTGGATCCGCTGACCATTTTCACCCGGACGATGACGACGGCCATTCTCCCCGGTCTCAACTACGTTGTGACCTCCATCGAGAAAATATTGTACCCTGTCTCTTTCTTGCAACCTCTGTTGGACGGGATGGAAGGATTGCTGCGCGGCTCTATCTTGCCGCAGAAGCAGCAGGTCTTTGACCAAAACCTTTTCATTGTCGCGCTCTTCATCGGCATCCTCGCGCTCAACGCTTTGGCTCACCGATTCTGGTGCCGCTATCTCTGTCCGCTTGGCGCGCTTCTGGGACTGGCATCCAAAGTAGCGATTCTCCGCCCGGTGATCGGTTTGGCTTGCACGCAGTGCGGCGAATGTGACAACGCGTGCTCGGTGGATGCCATCAGCAAACAGGAAGGTTACGAGATCGTTCCCGCCGATTGCATCGTCTGCATGGACTGTCTGGCGGCTTGCCCGCAGCAGGAGGCCGGTTTCAGCTTGAGCTGGCATCCCGACCCGCTCCGCGATTATGACCCAACGCGCCGGCAGGTGCTGGGCGCGTTTGCTGCGAGCGCGGTCGGCATTGTCATGCTGCGCACCGGCGTTCAACTCAAACAGCCGTACTCGTTGCTCCTCCGTCCGCCGGGTGTCCGGAACGAACAAGATCTTCTGTCTCGCTGCCTGCGCTGCAGCCAGTGCATGAAGGTCTGTCCGACCTCCGGGCTGCAGCCCACCTTCGCAGAAGCTGGGTTGGAGGCATTGTGGACGCCGCGCCTCATGCCTCGCCTGGGCTATTGCGACTATGGCTGTAACGCTTGCGGTCAGGTCTGCCCGTCCGGCGCCATCCCGGCGCTGGACTTGGAGACGAAGCGCAAAGCGATTATCGGCTTGGCGGTAGTTGATCGCAATCGCTGCCTGCCGTGGGCGCGCGGGGTGACGTGCATCGTCTGTGAAGAGATGTGCCCGATGCCGGAGAAGGCGATTCGGTTGGAAGAGGCAGAGATGCCCGACGGCAGGGGAAATCCGATTGTCGTGCAGCGCCCCCACGTCTTGCAAGACCTGTGCATCGGCTGCGGCATCTGCCAGCGTCAATGCCCGGTTGACGGCGAGGCGGCGATTCAGGTATATCGGCGGACGTAAAGAGCAGTCATCCCCGACCCTGATTGCCCAGGATGCGGCGAGAATCCCTCTTCGTCTACCAAGAGCAACGCGCGAGTCAGCACATGGCTCGCGCGTTTGCTGCTTCAATGCCCATCGATCTACTTCCCCCCGCGCCGCGGGTCCAGCGCGTCGCGCAAACCATCGCCGATATAGTTGATCGCAATGACTGCGAGGAAGATCATCAAGCCAGGAAAGATTGCCATCCACGGTGCGTACGTCATCTGCGCCTGCGCGTTCCGCAGCATATTGCCCCATGTCGGCGTCGGCGGCTGAACTCCAAAGCCGAGGTACGACAGGCCGGACTCGGTGATGATCGATGCCGCGACGCCGAGCGTTGCCGCGACGATGATCGGGCTTGCAGCGTTCGGCAGGATGTGATGGAACATGATACGCGCGCTTGGCGCGCCGACGCCGCGTGCCGCCTCGACAAACTCCTTCTCCTTGATCGACAGGTACGCCGCGCGCACGAGCCGCGCGATGCTCATCCACGATAATAGGCCGATCACGAGAACGATCGGCACGAAACTGCTGGCCGGCAGCCTCGGAAGATTCAACTGGCGCAGAATCGTGGTGAGCAGAATCAAGACGAACAGGCGCGGGAACGCGAGAAAGACATCCGTCACCCGCATCAGCAGATTGTCCACCCAGCCGCCGTAAAAGCCCGCCACCGCGCCGATCGCCGTGCCAACCGACACCGCGAGCGCCATCGACAAGACGCCGATGGCGAGCGAAATGCGACTGCCGTACAAGAGGCGCGTAAACAGATCGCGCCCCAGCTCATCAGTGCCCGCGAGGTGCGCCGCGCTGGGGGACTGCATGCGAGTATCGAGATTGCTTGTCTCCGGATCGTACGGAGAGATAATCGATGCGAAAATTGCGGTGAGCGCAAACAGGATGATCAGAATCGTGCCGATCAGCGCAGGGTGGTGCTGTTTGAACTGCCGCCACGTCATTGCGAGCATTGATTCCTCACGCGTACCGGATGCGCGGATCGACCAGCGCGTAGACGACATCGGCGACGAGATTGAAGAAGAGGATCAGCGCGGCGTTGATCATCAGCACCGCCATCAGCACCGGGTAATCGAATTGGGATGCGGCGGTGATGAAAAGCCGCCCCATGCCGGGCCACGAGAAGATCGTTTCGGTAAAGACCGCGCCGTTGAACAACCCCGGCAGCTCGAGCGCGATGATGGTAACGAGCGGGAGCGCGCCGTTCTTGAACGCGTGCCCGATCACGACCGCGCGTTCTTTCAGCCCCTTGGCGCGTGCGGTGCGGATGTAATCCTGATGAATCACGTCGAGCATACTCGCGCGCGTCAAGCGCGTGACGGTCGCGGTTTGGTACAGCGCGAGCATCGCGACCGGCAGAACCAGGTGCGACAGCCAGTCCTCTATGGAGAATGGCGCGTCGAGCGTGTACATCCCGCCGCCGGGCAAAAGGGGCGCGCCCGTCAGCGGATTCGTCAGCGTCGAGTGAAAGAGGATGATCAGAATCAAGCCGAACCAGAAAATGGGGACCGATTGCCCGGCGAACGCGATCGTCGTCGTGACAACGTCGAAGAGAGAGTACGGCTTGAGCGCGGCGATCAGCCCAATCGGAATCGAGATCAGGAGTGAAATGAACAATGCAATCCCCATCAGGTAAAGCGTGCTCGGCAAACGGTCGCCGATCTCTTGCAGCGCGGGACGCTGGGTGTAGATCGAATAGCCCCAGTCGCCGCGCAGGACGTTGCCGAGCCACTTGCCGTACTTGACCGGCAGCGGATCGTTGACGCCCAAGCGTTCTTCCAACCGCGCCATATCTTCGGAGGTAACGTTTGGATTGTTCTCGTACGCCGCGAGCGGCCCGCCGGGGATGATTTGAAGCAGCGAGAAAAGCAGGAGGCTGATCAGAAAGAGTAGAGGTATAAATTGCAGTAGCCGCCGGACGATATAGCGCGTCACGGCATCACTCTATCACGACTGTACGCGTTCGTCAAAAGCAATAAAGAATCACCGGCATCGCTGTCGGTGATTCTTCTGGCTCTCGATTGTAAACGGTAGCGCCTCTTGATCGTGGACAATTCAATTTGCCACAGACGACACCTGCATCTGCCGATGAAGCGTCTATGAGGCGCTGCTCGCTTTGCGGGCAGCGCGCAAATGTCGCTCCATCGACCGTGGTCGCGGCCAGCGACCATGCAGATGTGGTATCTCAATCACTCGCCGCCTTGCGGCAAATTGACGAGATACCATCGCACAGATTTTCGCAGAAATTCGCCAAAGGCGTGTGTGTTTCCGTGTGTTTCTGCGGCTGAAAACTCTCGGTCGGTACTCATTCCGCCAGATAGCCGCGAATTCTTCGACTCCGGCTGGGATGGCGCAGCTTGCGCAGCGCTTTCGCTTCGATCTGGCGAATGCGCTCGCGGGTCTTGCCCAACTCCTCTCCAATTTCCTCCAGCGTATGTGCCTGACCACCCTGCAACCCAAACCGCAGTTGCAGGACTTGGCGCTCACGCGGCGTAAGCGTGGTTAGCAAACCGGCGATATCCTGGCGCGCCTCCTGGCGCACCGCGGATTCGTCCGGGCTGACCGCCTCCTCATCGGCAACGAACTCGCCCAGCGTCGTTTCGCCATCTTCGCCCAGCGGCATCTCGAGCGAAAGCGGCTGCTCCGAGTGGGTGATCAGGCGCTCAATCTTGTAACGCGAGGTGTGCAGTTCGTCGGCGATCTCGCCGGTCGTGGGCTTGCGTCCCAGTTCCTGCGTCAACTCCTGGGAGACCCGCCGCATGCGGTTGATCTTTTCCCACCGATGGACCGGCAGCCGGATGAGCCGGCCTTGATCGGCGATTGCGCGCGTGACCGCCTGCCGAATCCACCAGGTCGCGTACGTCGAAAACTTAAAGCCGCGTCGGTAATCGAATTTGTCGACCGCGTGGATCAAGCCGGCATTGCCTTCCTGGATCAAGTCGGAAAACGGGACGCCCATGTCCTTATATCTCTTGGCGATGGAAATAACCAATCGCAGGTTCGCCTCGATCAAGCGCTGGCGCGCCCGTTCACCTTGTTGAAGCGACTTAGTCAGCCGCGCGCGTTCGGTTGAGCTGAGGCGCTTGCTGCGCAGCCGGCGCGCCGCGAGGTTTGCCTGTTCCATCGCTTTCGCCAGTTCCACTTCTTTGGATGCCGTCAAGAGCGGGGACCGCGAAAGGTCTCGCATGAACTGATCGACCGTGGTATTCGCCTCGAACGGTTCTGCCGAGGATTCGGCGTTCTGGCTTGGCAGCAAATTCTCATTCGCAGCTTCCCGCTCATCGACGTCATCCAGCCCGCCGGCTATATCCTTTTCGATTTGGGTCCTATCGTTGTCCATATTTTCCTCTCATTCGCCTTCCGATCCAATACGCGTAGATAAAAAAGACGCCTTGCGGGCGTCGGTTCGCACAGAGAGCACACCGTAGATTAGCGCACGTTCGTCGCTTTCGACCTCGCTGTACGTGCGCCGACTTGATGCATCACCTGCGCCACCGTAACCCGACTGAGTTGTTCTTCCATCGCCTTCTCGGCTTGTTTAAAGTAGACGTCCAGGATTCCCACGATGTTCCGTCCGACCTCGCAATGTCGGTTCGGTCGCCGGGGCAGCGCAAACAAGGGATCGGCTTCCACCGCGCGATAGACCTGGCGCAGCGTGATGGTATCGGCGGGCCGCGCGATGTTCCAGCCGCCGCCGCTTCCCGGTTGCGAATCGACTAGATGAGCCTGGCGCAGCGTGCCCAGGATACGGCGAATGACGACCGGATTGGTGTTTACGCTCGCCGCGATCATTTCAGACGTGATTGCCGGGGTTGACCGGCCCTGTCGCGCGATGAAGGCGAGCGTGTGGACGGCGACGGCAAAACGAGTGCTGGTATACATCGGGTTTCCTGATTTGTAACCATTATAGTTACAAATCCGATTTTTGTCAAGCGGTTTTGTCGCAAATCCGACGACAAGAAAAAGGCGCCCAGTGTGACAGCAGTTCCGCTCTTTACACTATCCCATTTTCAAATTCCTTGCCGTATACTTGGCGCGCGTGCGAGTGGTTTGACCCGTTGACCAGAGGCAAGCGAAGATCTCTGTGGCAAATTGTCTAGTCCACGATCGAGATGAGTCCTACCATAAAACCACCCAAAGGAGAAACACTGATGAATACGGCAATGCCCTTGGTACGAATATCGATCGTCCTCGGACTTGGAGTCTTCGCGATTAGCGGGTGCAGTCCGGCGCTTCCATTCATGCTGGCTCAGACGCCGACCGTGTCGGCATTACCGACCAGCGCCGCGACTCTCACGCCAGCCGCAACGAGTACGCCCGCGACGACCAGTAGCGTCGCCCTGTCGGCAACTGGCACGCCAACCACACCGTCGCCGGTCACGTCGCCTACCGCAACCCGACGCCCAGCCACGCCGCGCCCGCGTGCGACTGCGACATCAACATCGGCGGCCCCGCCGGGCATCTACGTCTCCGCGATCAAAATCGATCCGACCCCGGTGGTGTCAAACCAACCCCCAACCTTTACCGTGACCTTTTTGAACACGACTTCCCAGACTCAAAGATACCGCTGGTTCGTCAAGATTTACCAGCCCGATCAACCCCAATCGTTCGGCGAAACAGCGAGAGAGGATAGCGACATCGTCCTGAAGACCTCTCAGTTGAAATCCAGTTCAGGTTGGAAAACAACCGCGGTTTTACAGTGCATGCCGATGATCGCCCGCGTGTTTTGGGCCGATCAAAACAACCAGGTGACAGAGTTCTTGAAACCGGATGGAAGCAGTCCGGCAACCGGGTTCAACATCTGCCCTCCATCATGATGTGGTACAACCTTTTCTGTATCGCGCTGGCAGCGACCCTTTTTGCCTGCTCGCCGCCGTCGACTCCCACTCCTTCGGCAACCGCGACCGTCGCGCCGTCTCCATCCACTGCGGCGACCAATGCGCCGACCGCGCAGGCAACCGATGGGTCCATCCGTAGTCCTACCCTTCCGCCGGATACACCCACTCCGGTGCTCGACCCGGCATCGGCGTGTGCCGAGTTGGCCACCCATGCGCAGCCCGGGTTATATCTCCTCGCCGTGCGGCCAGTGCCGGCTCTGGTCTGGGACCGAGTGCCGCGGCAGTTTCTCGTGAATGTTTGTAATAGCTCCACTGAAACGACAGCGGCCGGCACCCGTTTCGTCGTATTTGCCTATTTTCCGGGTGAAGTGCGTCCGCGCGGGCAGACCTCAGAGCTGCTGGTCCGCCTCGAACCCGGCCTGCACGAGCTGACGCTCGAATCGTGGACGCCCGGCCTGCAGAACCACCTCTCGGCATGCCGTCTACAGCCATGGATCGATCTATCAGTCGCCTATACCTTCCCCCCGGACTTGTCCACCTATCATCCCATTCCATTCGTGGATGGAAAAGATAAGGTCGCATTTGCCGTCAAGTGCGCGGGCAATTTCCCATAGGGCGACTACTCGATTCGCCCGTCCCTCAACCAAGCCACAAGAATTGGTACGGCGCAAGCGTAATGGAGTGCGGTGCAGCCATCGAGTGGGCAAAGGGTGTCTGAGCGATCAAGTCCGTGATGCCACGGCGCGCCAGGCCCGTGAGGTCCAATGAGATCACCTGCGGTGACGCGGAGAGGTTATTCGCGACGAGGACTGTCTCGTGCTCAAAGCGACGCAGATATGCGAGGACGGCTTGATTCTCCAGCGGCACAAATTCGCACGTCCCGCGCCCGAAAGCGCGTTGTCGTCTGCGCGCCGCAATCATTTTGCGAATTGCATGCCAAAGCGAAGCGGGGGCGCGCTGTTGCGCCGCCACATTCACGCGCCGATAGCCAAACTCCGCATCGTCAATCACGCGCGCGTAGAGTTGCGACGGGGCCGCCGCAGAAAAACCGGCGTTCGGAGTGTCGTTCCACTGCATCGGCGTGCGGACGCCGTCGCGGTCTTTGAGCAAGATATAATCGCCCATTCCAATTTCGTCGCCGTAATAAAGGATGGGCGAGCCGGGCAGCGTCAGGAGCAGCGAGTGCGCCAGCTCGGTTTCTCGACGGTCGTTGTCGAGCAGCGGCGCGAGACGGCGGCGGATGCCCAGGTTCAACCGCATGCGCCGGTCGGGCGCGTACTCGCGCCACATGAAATCGCGTTCGGCCGGCGTCACCATCTCAAGCGTCAGTTCGTCGTGGTTGCGCAAGAAGATGCCCCACTGGGCGGATTCGGGAATCGGCGGTGTGCGGCGCAGGACATCGATAATCGGGCGCGCGTCCTGCCTCTTCAACGCGATGAAAATCTGCGGCATGAGCGGAAAGTGAAACCCCATTTGGAATTCGTCGCCTTCGCCGAAATAATCGCGCGTCTCCGCCGGCGGCTGGTTCGCTTCGGCCAGCAGCAATTTGCCCGGATATCTCTCGTCGACAAAACGACGCAGACGCTTCAGGAACGCGTGGGTCTCGGGGAGATTCTCGCAATTCGTTCCCTCGCGCTTGAATAGGTACGGCACGGCGTCGCAGCGAAAGCCGTCCAGCCCAAAGTCGAGCCAGCGCGCGACGATGTCGAGCATGGCCTGCTGGACCGCGGGATTGTCGTAGTTGAGGTCGGGCTGTTCGGGGAAAAAGCGGTGAAAGTAGTACTCGCCGGTCGGTGGATCGAATTGCCAATTCGATTTCTGCGAGTCGATGAAGATAATGCGCGCGTCCCGGAATTTCTGATCGGTCGCACTCCAAATGTAGTAATCGCGCTTGGGCGAATTGCGCGTGGAACGCGATTCGACGAACCAGGGGTGCCGGGCGGAGGTGTGGTTCATCACCAAGTCGGCGATGACGCGCATGCCGCGCCCATGGGCCGCGTCGATCAGCGCTTTGAAATCGGCAACTGTGCCAAAGCGCGGCTGGATGTTGTAGAAATCGGAAATATCGTAGCCGTCGTCCACCAGCGGCGATTCGAAGATCGGCAATAGCCAGAGACAATCGACGCCGAGGTCGTGCAGATAGTCGAGCTTCTCACGGATGCCGCGCAGATCGCCGTGCCCATCCCCGTTTGAATCAAAAAACGCGCGCGGGTACAATTCGTAAAAGACGGCGTCTTTGTACCAAAGCGGATCACTCATCAGCACGTTGGCAATATCGGTCTGGATGTTGAGAGCAGGCGAAACGCGTGTGAGCGCGTCAAACCAGCCGTATGAGATTCAATCTTCCCTCAACAGCGGCTCGATCCTTTGGGTGAAGATGTTTTCCCAGACGTAATTTGAAACGACGCGCCTTTTCATTTGATATGCCGGATCACTCTCGAAATGGGTTGCGATTCGCGCGGCGATGGCATCTGCGGATTCCTTGGGCGAAAAATAATGTGCGTATTCGCAGGCCGTCTCGCGGAACGGCGGCAGGTCGGCGCAAAAGATCGGCAGACGCGCCAGACCTGCTTCCAATAGCGGGATGCCAAAGCCCTCCCGCTCACTCGGGAATACGAGCGCGTCGGAGAGGAGATAGAGGTCGCGCAACACCGCATCGCGCACCTCGCCATATTCGTAGAGGAAGACGACGGCATGTTCTACCCCAAGCGATTTTCGCAGCGAGCGCAATTGCTCAAGATAGGCCGCGTTGGTCGGATTGTGTGGGCCGGGCGGCCCTGTGACGATCAGCTTTGCGTGCAGGCGGCGCTCGATCAACGCCGCCGTGACCTCCAGCGCGCGTTCGATATTCTTGCGCCGCGTGATGCGCGCCGGCAGGAGGAGCAACGGCGCAGCGTCCAACAGTGTCAGGTCATGCGCCCACCGCGCGGTGATTTTCGTCAGGCCGAAGAAATCGCCTGCATCCATGCCGGGCGGCACCACCGCGATGGCGTCCTCTGTGCCCCACAGTGTCCGCAGCTCATCCTTCCGCGCCTCTGACACCACGACGTAGCTTACTCCCTGCCATGGACGCTTGAGCCACTCCCACGGCAAGCCGGGATGGATGTCCGCAGCGTATTGCGGGTCGCTCCACGCGAAATCGTGACACCACGCGATGATCTTGACGCGCCGCTCGGCGTTGAGAGTCTTGAGCGCGGCGGTTAGCGCGAGGTTCTTGTGAAGCGAGAGGACGTTGTGCACGATGAGCACATCGCTCTTAGCCAGCGCGCGGTCCAGTTTGCGCGTCAAGGCATCCACCAAGGCGTGGTATTTCCCACTGACGAGGCCGTGCGCCAATTCTGCGTTCACCTCCAGGACACCCGGCGATTTCGAGCCAACGTCGCGAATGATTTCCACCGGCACGTGGGGGTGGAAGGACTTGCCGCGCCCGGCGATGACCTTGACCGCGTACCCGTGACCCGCGAGAAGTCGTGCGTGCGCGGCGATCGTCGTCTCCACCCCGCCAATCGTCGGCGGCGCCGCATAGTGGAGGATCGCGACGTGCGGTTTACGGCTCATCGTCCTCCTCCAGATCGATGACGAGCGCAGCGCTCCAAGAGAACATGTCGGTGCCATCCCCTTCGCCCGTGCGCGGGTCAAAATACTCGTGGAATCCAGAGCGCTCGATCAGCGCCAACGTGTCCGCGCGGATCGCGTTTGCGAGGTCAGCAAAGCCGTACCGCTCCAGCCCGCGGATCAAGAACCAATTCATGTTTACCCAGATGGGGCCGCGCCAATAGCCCCGCGGCGCAAAGTACCTTGACGATTTGCTTGCCGTCGGCACGCGGAACGCGGTAAGCGTGTCCGGCGCGTACTCTTCGGGATTCATCAGGTGCTTGACCAATCGGTCCGCCTGCTCCTTCGTCGCCAGCCCACCGTAGAGCGGTATCAGCGCGGCAATCGTATTCTCGCGAATGATGCTCCGGCGGCGATGGTCGAAATCGTAAAAGAATGCATCGTCATTATTCCACAATTGGGATTGAAAAGCAAGCCGCGTCATGTGCATCCATTGCTCCGCCTGTTCCGGCGGCTCGCCGATCAACACCGCCAATTCGCGCAGCGCGTCGTCTGCACGGAAAAGGATGGAATTCAGCAGGACATCCTGCACGACGAAGGGTGAGTTGGCGAAGATATCCTCTTGGTTGTAGTTTAGATCGCGCGCGAGGTCCATCAGAAAAATAAAGCGGTCATAGTCGGCGTCGGTCGGCCGTTCGTCTGGTGGGATCAGGGTATCGTCTTCGCGCCGATAGTCGGGCCGCTTTTCGAGTTTGATCTGGTCGAGGATCTCGAGCCAGCGCGGCGAATTGTCCATCCCCGACTCCCACGGGTGGATGATCGACGCCAGCCCTTCGCCGCGCGGATCGCGTTCGCGATGGAACCAGCGGTGATACGCCAGCAGCGCGGGAAATACCTCGCGCGCAAAATCGGCGCGGCTCTCGCGCCGCACAATTTCGCGCACGGCAATCGTGACCATCGGCGGCTGAGTGATGCCGGAGGTCAGGATCGATGCCGGCGCATCCGGGGAACGCGCGATCTGCCAGCGGTGCGGGTCGGGAAAATAGCCCGACGAAGCCGGATTGTAGATGATGTGCGGGAGCATTCCGTTGCGCCACTGCCCAGCCAGGAGTGAGCGAATCTCCGTCTTGGCGCGCGCGAGATCGTAATGGGCGAGGCCGATGGCGATGAACGCGGAATCCCAGTTCCACTGGTGCGGATAGAGCGCGGGGGATGGCTTGGTCGATGCGCCCAAATCGTTTGCCGCCAAGACGTGCTTGGCGCGGTCGAGGAGCAGCCGCTTCAATCCTCTCCTCCCGCGTTGTCCGGTGGATCGACCTCTGCCAAGATAGATTGCAGCCAACTGCGCGCGGCGTCCGGAGAGGGCAGGCGCGCGTCGACGTGCGTCTGCAACTGGCGCGCGCCGACGGCGATCGCGATTCCGCCGCGCGCCCGAATGACTGCGAACGCTTCTTCATCCTTGTCGTCATCGCCGAGATAGACTGGCAGTGCCAGCGCTGCCTGGGTGATTGAAACACCTATCTCCTGCAGGGACGCTACCGGCGTCGCGACAAGGTTGGAACAATTGTCCAACAGCCAGTTCACCGTTTCACCTTTGTTCGCCGACGCGGGCGCGAGCTCAAGAAAGCGCTCGCCGCCGAGGATACGCCAGCCGTCGATGCCGGCCTCCTCCGCCACGCGGCGCGCGTGTGGCAATACGGAATTGGCGACGTTCGGATCGGCAAAGCGCGCGTGCAGCGCGAGTGCAAGACCTTTGTCTTCAAGCCAGATTCCATCGCATCTGGCAATGGTCTTGGCCCACACGGATTTCATCTCGACTATTTTTCTTCGCGTCTGCATGGGATCGGCAACGCGCGTCGTGATTTGCCCACCCATTTGAATTTCTGCGCCGTAAATGCCGGCGAGGATGAGTTTGGGCACCGGCAGAATGGTCCGCAGCGATGCAAGCGAGCGTCCGCTCACGATCGCAACGCGGAGCGACTCGATTCGCGCGAGCCGGGACAAAAGGTTGAGCAGCGTAGCATCTGGCAGGGCTTCCTCCGGCGTGCGCGCAATCGGCACGAGGGTGCCGTCGTAATCGAGAAAGAGCCAGCGTCGTTTACTGGCGCGCAGCCGACGTGAGAGATCTGCCCAATCTATGCCGGCACTTGGACTGGTTCGACTTGTGAGATTGTTGACATCCGGTCGAGAAATTCTTTCGCCCACCATGAGAGGTCCTCGGTCTTGATCCGGGCTTGCATGGCTTGCATCCGGCGGCGCTGCTCTTCCTTTGGCATTTGCAGCGCTTGCTCGAGCACGTTGGCCATATCGTCCACCGAATAGGGATTTACCATGAGCGCGTCGGGCAATTGAAAGCGCACGCCGGCGAACTCGCTGAGGATCAGCACGCCATCTTGATGGACGCGCGACGCGACGTACTCTTTGGCGACCAGATTCAGCCCATCGCGCAGGGGAGTGACGAGCGCAATGTCCGCCGCGCGATAATAGACGATCAACTGCGCCGGCGAGAACGCGCGATACGCGTAATGAATCGGCGTCCAGACGTCGCTGCTGAAGCGCCCGTTGACCCGCCCGACGATTTCGTCGATCTCGCGTTTCTTCTCCCGGTACGCGTCTACCCCCTCGCGTGAGGGCGTGACGATCTGGATCAGACTGACCTTGCCGTGCCATTCTGGTTTCAGTTCGAGCAAGCGCTCCATGCCGCGCAGCCGCTCAAGCACGCCCTTGGTGTAATCCATCCGCTCGACCCCCACGATCACCATCTGGCCGCGGATGGTCTCGCGCAGCTGTTTGGCGCGTCGATCGGCCCGCCGCGACCGCGCCTCTTTCTCCACCGCCGCATAATCGATCCCGATGGGGCGGGCGATCACCCGCGTGATGTGACCCGCGTAGCGGATCTCGTCGCCCTCGACGGTCGCGCCCAGAAGCTCGATGGCGGCCGCGCCAAAGTTCTCGGCGTATTCGGGGATGTGAAAACCCACGAGGTCGCATGCAAGCAGACTGATCAGAATCTCTTTGCGCCACGGGAGCGCGCGGAAGATTTCCGGCGATGGGAACGGGATGTGCCAGAAGAATGCGAGGCGCGCAGAGGGCCGCGCTTGCCGGAGGTAGAGCGGCACGCGCGCCAAGTGATAGTCGTGCACCCAGATCACGTCGGTGGGCTGCGCTTCTTCAAGCGTCGCCTGCGCAAATTTCTGATTGACTTGTTCGTAGACTCCCCATTGATCGAGTCTGAATTCTACGCGCCCTAGAAAATAGTGACACAGCGGCCAGAGCGCGTTGTTAGAAAAACCGTAGTAATAATTTTCCGTTTCCTCAGAGGTCAGCTCGATATAGCGCAGATCGAAATGAAGATGCCCGGACGCGTTGGCGTGTTGGCCGGGCGGTTCGCCGGACGCGATCCAGAGTCCACCGGTCTTTTCCAGCAATGGCAAGAGTGCGGTCGTCAGCCCGCCCACCGTTTTCTCCAAGCGGAGACCTTGCTTGGTCTCCGCAAGACGGTACGGGCCGCGATTCGTCACCACGATCAATCGAAATGGATAGGCACTACTCATGGTTACAATTCTTGGCTGCTCGGTGTCATTACGAGAAACATCCTGAGCAGCAATCACAATTCCTGGATCAACGGTTGGATTTTGCGCGCAAAAACCGCGTGCCAGGTGAATTTCTGCCGCACCTGGCGGCGCAATCGATGTTCAGCATTTTGTTTTGCCCACTCGCACATTCGCGCCGCGACGTGATCTGCCGATTCATCCGGTGCGATCAGGTGGACGGATTCCGCGCCCACCTGGTCCACCGCGGGCACAGGCGAGGCGAAAACCGCCTTGCCCAGCAAGCCGCCTTCCAGCACGGGCAGGCCAAAGCCCTCGCGGTGGCTCGGCATCAACA
>Ga0163209_1000585_pt1 | contig 16047 bp, 13 predicted proteins | sample Kivu_160m_FD_113538 | JGI IMG/M metagenome (GOLD analysis project Ga0163209, IMG submission 113538) | Freshwater microbial communities from Lake Kivu, Western Province, Rwanda to study Microbial Dark Matter (Phase II) - Kivu_160m | ecosystem: Environmental > Aquatic > Freshwater > Lake ...
CCTTACTATCCATACATGCCCCCTCCACCTCCCCAACCCACACCACCACCGCAAACCACAGTGGTTATGATAGGTGGAGATAAGCCAAAACTAGGACCGGCAACAACCAGAGAGCAACTCATGGAAAAATTCGGTGAGCTCCTGCAGATATATGAAGAAGAGATTAAGTCCACAACGGCAGGCAAAGAGTTGCCCGCACCTAAAACTGTCAAGGAGGGAAAACGTCTACCGGCACCAAAAGCAACCCCCCCACCTACAGAGGAAACAGAAGCTACATCCGAAGAGGAACCCACAACATGTAGCTTCAGTTCGAAGAAGCCGCTGAGAACGGTCGCAAACAATTGGAAACAGGCAGCGACCAGAACCACGACTCCACCAGCCAGTGGCAAGAAGGCAACCGAAGGCATGACCAGCCTGGTCATAACATGGACACGGGATATATACCAGGAATGGGAGATACTCAACTGCTGGCTGCCACACGGACACAAGGAGCCCCATGAAGGCAGCGTAGAGATAGTCTACAGCCTGATTAACACCATCACCGAGGAAAGCACTTATGCGCCCGGTCAGGAACTAACGCCACCGGCACCACATTACACAGACGGCATGCCGCTAGCAGAGGTGGCTACCAATGAGATTGTCACCCCGGACAAGCTACCCCCAGAAACCATGCCATGAGAAGCCGCAAATAGCCCACCTATACCTTGAAAAGGTTAGGGTTCCAGTGAAATTGTAAGATGCGTCGCAAAATTTACACTCAATGAGATTCTTTGGCAGCTCCCTTCCTTTTAGATGACGGGCTCAAATCGATGAAGAATCTTACTTTTATCCTCCTGAGGCTTAGTCTTGGTCTGGCATTGGCTTTAATAATCTGCCTCATCATACCAGCCAGACCACCCTTAGCCCATGCGGGGACAATGAAATGGAGCATCGTCGACACTCCAAGCGGCACAGGTAACGTCATAGTCAGCCCATCTGAAATAAACGCTATAGACGTCGGCTTTGATGGCAGAACCTTTTATGCTATAGACATCCCCAACAGTAAAGTCTACAGGTCATTAAATGCAGGCATCACCTGGGATGACCTATCCAATAATCTGGCAAGTGCTGGTGCTGCCCTGCCCGCCTGGAATATCGCTATGGCGCCGGATAACCCAAATTTTGTAGCTATAGTCACCAGCAACGGAGGCTTATCTAGAGGATTATTTATATCAACAGATGGCGGCGCCAACTGGCAAAACACCAACTGCCCGGCAGCCAGCAGCATAAGTGCTCTTGCCATCTCACCGAACTATGGCGGCTATGACATCGCCATCGGCACACGAACCGGAGGTGGCGGCGGTGACGTCTACATTTTCAAGGCGGTTGGCACTGGCGCTTGGGCATCCCAGAGTTCCAGTGGCGATATACTGGCAGTCAAGTTCTCACCAAGTTATCGAGCCGACTCCAGCCTGGTGACCATCTCAACCCACGTCGCCGGCACCTACATCAATCTTGGTATTCACGACACGGCAGCCAACACCACCAACTGGAGCACCTGGGGTCCGGTGGAAGTCACAACCGCAGGCGCTGGCACCTCTCCCAACGTAGCCCAAATTATAACCGCTGACCTGGAGCTGCCCGCAGACTTCTCGGGTCAGGCTCCGAGCTTGCGCCGTATGTATATCAGCCTGGATGCTCCAACAGGGAATGCCGGCATTTATCGCTTCGATGACACTGTTGGCTATATGTTGATGTCGACACCCGCCCCTTTGAGAATTTCCAGCATCTCTTACTATGGTAATTATACTTCTGGCAAGCTGCTTGCTGGCGAGGTTCGCGGCAATACCGCAACAGCCGCAGTAATCACATGGTATACTGACGCTACCACGACGTGTCCAGGTACCTGCTGGTACCAAGCCCAAAAGGCACCTACCGGCGGCGGCAATTCAGGCTTTGCCAACGCTCAGGTGATTTGGAGCTCTGATGGCAACCGGGCATATTGCGCCACCAGTTCTGCTCCACTTAACAACCCAGCGAGCTGGCCCGGCAGCTATACCACAGGCGCAGCACTGGACGAATCGGCTTTGTCTTTGAGTACGGATAACGGCAGAACATGGAACCAGCTCAGCCTGATAGACACAGAGCTGAGTTTTCTCTCCGATGTGGCAGTGACACCGGCTTCAGATACCATATACTTGGCATCTATTAATAACCGCGCCGGGATAAACAACTTCGACAGCATCTGGCGAACAACAGGTCCACCCACAGGACAGACATGGGAACGAGTCTTATGTTTACTATCAACAAGCAACGAACTGATAATGCGCAACAGCAACTTCGGCAACGACCCGACTATATATTTCGCCTCGCGGTTAACTAGCGATTTAAGGCAATCGCTGGATGGAGGCAATACCTGGAATAGCATTCTGCCGGGAGCCAACGTGACCGATTTTGCCGTCACCAGCATTGAGAACGTACCTCATATATACATACTGGATAATAGCTATGTCCGCCGGGGGGTAAGCAGTGGGCAAACATGGCAATGGACACCAAATACAGCCACCACTTTAAACACCGGGCACAGCATCACCGCTACACCAACAGGCGCCATGGTAGTCGGTGACACTGCTGAAGGCATGGTTGCCTATTCGCTAGATGATGGCGTTTCATTCCAGCGAACCACAGCTATACCACAGCCGGGGAGGATGCATGTAGCTGCCGATTACAGATTCCGGAACGCACTAATCATCTACGCCGCCAGCGATAGCGCCGGAAGCGACATTTATAACTGGGTTGTAGGCTCTAACTTCGGCTGGATAGCGATGGGAGCACCCGGTGGCAGCTTCTATGGCATTACTCAACTGGGAACACTTTATGGTGCCTGGTCCAGTGGCGGTGTTACTTCCGTCGACCGCACACTGGAACCGGAAAAGCTAGAGCCTCCATATATCGAATGGGACAGCATGAACGCTGGACTAACCCCGGGAGTTGTTTTCACCAGAGAGCCAGTTTCTTTAAAAATCTCCGCGGGCATAAACCTCTGGGCAATTGACAACAGACCTTACACTTCCGCCACAGGTAAATTATGGAATTTCTACGATTGCTTCTCTCCAAGCCCGCAATATACGCCGTCCCCACCACCAAGCCGCGAGACTCTGTTTCAAGCCCCGACACCGATTTCACCATCAATGGACAAGGTAATACCCATATATCTGGATACTGGAGATATCGGTGACATAGTATTCAAGTGGAAACACCAAACGGCAGCCATAGAATATGAACTCTGGCTGGCTGAAGACGAAGCCTTTAATAAAGTGATATTACAACAACCCATAGAACCCACGAATCAGCTGGCACCTGACTGGGAATTGCCTGAGACGATCACTCTAGAAAAAGGTAAAGGATACTACTGGAAGATAAGGGTCAGTCAAGCAGAGACAGGCGAAAAAGCCAGTGGTCAGTGGTCTAAAGTAATGTCGTTCAGTATCGCGGCACCAGAGACTGATGAGACTCCTCAACCCAGCGCTACCCCGGTAACTCCATCGGATGATACTGAAAAAGAAACCAAATCGTTTCCATGGATAGTAACTCTTCCTCTATGGGCATGGATTGCAGTTGTCTTCCTGCTCGTCGTTGTACCTGTTGCCGTCTTCCTCGCCAGCAGAGCAAAAAGGTAGTACTAGGCTTCTGCATCACCAAAGCAGCCTGCTTGGAAAATCTAAATAGTGAGCCCTGAATTAAAAGCAATACCAAAATCCGTGCTCTCCAAGTTCAAAAAACAGTTTTCGTAATTAGCACTTCAGGTTTCAAATTTGCTTAGAGCTTAGAAATCCGGATTTAGGATTTCGGCGGATGTAGTGCTACAATAAATAACAAATTCACACCACAGGGACATGCTATGCCTTTAGAGAACATAATTGTAAAAGGGGCTCGAGAGCATAACCTCAAGAATATAGACGTATCTATACCACGAGACAAGCTGGTGGTCATCACCGGCGTTTCCGGCTCGGGTAAGAGCTCTTTAGCCTTCGACACCATATATGCTGAAGGACAACGCCGTTATGTGGAATCGCTGTCTGCCTATGCCAGACAGTTTCTAGGACGGATGGAAAAACCAGATGTTGATTACATAGAAGGCTTGAGCCCGGCTATTTCAATTGACCAGAAGGGACCGTCTCATAACCCGCGTTCCACGGTGGGGACAATAACCGAGATTTATGATTATTTGCGACTCCTTTTCGCCCGTGTCGGTCATCCGCACTGTCCCAAATGCAGGCGCGAAATCTCCCGCCAGACAGTGCAACAAATCGTGGATGCAATACAGGGGATTCCTGCAGGCAGCCGGATTATGATTCTGGCACCATTAATCAGAGACCGCAAGGGCGAGCACCAGGCAGTATTCGACAACTTACGCAAAGCAGGGTTTGTCCGGGTTCGTGTTAACGGCTACATGCGTGACCTTTCCGAAGAGTTCGTACTGGATAAAAACAAAAAGCACAATATTGAAGCTGTGGTTGACCGCCTCCAGATAGGCGAGGCTGAAAACAGCCGCATTACCGATTCAGTGGAAACAGCGCTGAAGCTTGGAGCTGGTGTTGTTCTCGTTTCAATCATAGATGGAGAGGAATTGTTATTCTCTGAGCATTTCGCCTGTGTCCATTGCGGTATAAGTCTTGGCGAAATAGCCCCACGAACCTTCAGCTTCAATAGCCCCCACGGAGCCTGTCCAGCATGCAGCGGGCTCGGTGTAAAGCTAGAAATAGACCCTGATTTGCTTATACCGAATAAAGACCTGAGCTTGGCACAAGGCGCTATCCGTGCCTGGGGATGGTTCACCTGGCATGCTAGCGAACTGCATGACCTGGCACGCCGTTACGGTTTCTCACTTAACACACCTGTAAATAAGCTCAGCAAAGAACATTTGAACCTCGTCCTCTACGGTGAAGATGGAGAACTTGTCAAATACCGGAATCGCTACGGTCGAATAAGAGAATATTTTACCAATTACGAAGGGGCAATCCCCTATCTGGAGCGGATTTATCGCGATACCGAATCAAGTAATACCCGTGCTGACATTGAACGGCACATGGCTTCTTACCCCTGCCCAGTCTGTAATGGAAAGAGACTTAAACCCGAATCTCTGGCTATTACCATAGATGGCATCAATATAATAAAGGTAACCGAGCTATCCGCCTTAGAAACGCTACGCTGGGTGCGTCTCCTTAATGATGACCATAATAGACCACGCCTGACACCACACGAACTGAAGATAGCCCACCAGATTCTTAAGGAGATAAGCACCCGCCTGGGATTTCTTATAGACATTGGGCTAGGCTACCTGACCCTAGACCGCCCTTCAGCGACCCTTAGCGGTGGTGAAGCCCAGCGAATCCGCCTGGCTACCCAAATCGGCAGCGGCTTGATGGGAGTTCTCTATATCTGCGATGAGCCAACAATCGGTCTACATCCGGCTGATATTCACCGCCTTATAGAAACTATGAAGCGGCTGCGCGACCTCGGCAATACGGTTCTCATCGTAGAACATGATGAAGCCATGATGCGAGCGGCGGATTATATAATTGATATGGGTCCTGGAGCTGGGGAGCACGGTGGTCAAATAGTAGCCACGGGAACATTGGCAGACATCATGAGACAAACTGAATCGATAACCGGGCAATATCTCAGCAGAGTAAAGCAAATTCCGCTGCCACAAGGACGCCGCTCTGGCTCAGGCAAGACATTAACAGTTAAAGGCGCCCGAGAAAACAACCTGAAGAATATTGATGTCACTATACCCTTGGGCAAGTTCGTCTGTATCAGTGGGGTATCAGGCAGCGGCAAGAGCACGCTCGTGAACGAGGTCTTGTACAAAAAACTGGCTCAAATATTCTATAAGGCAAAGGATAGACCCGGAAAATGCGACGACATCATCGGAATCGAGCATATTGATAAAGTCATCAACATCGACCAATCACCTATCGGTCGCACTCCACGCAGTAATCCGGCTACTTATACTGGTACTTTTACCCCCGTTCGTGAACTATTCACCGCTGTTCCCGAAGCCCGTGTGCGCGGCTATAAACCGGGACGGTTCTCCTTCAATGTCAAGGGCGGACGTTGCGAAGCCTGTCAGGGCGAGGGCTATATCCAGATAGAGATGCAATTTCTTCCCGATGTTACCGTACCCTGCGAAATATGCAAGGGTAAACGTTATAACCGCGAGGCATTGGAGATTTACTTCAAAGGCAAGAACATAGCTGATATTCTTGATATGAGCGTAGACGAAGCTTTAACCTTCTTCGAACATTTTCCTAAAATTAGAAACAAACTGGAGACGTTGCGCGATGTTGGGTTAGAATACATACGCCTGGGACAACCAGCCCCCACGCTCTCCGGTGGTGAGGCTCAACGAGTCAAGCTTGCCACCGAACTGTCTCGCCGTTCTACAGGCAAGACCCTTTACATCCTCGACGAACCTACTACAGGTCTGGCTTTTGCCGATATAGCCTGCCTCCTTCAGGTACTTCAGCGGCTGGCAGACGCCGGGAACACAGTGGTAATTATTGAGCACCACGTAGATGTAATGAAAAACGCCGACTTTATAATAGACCTCGGACCCGGTGCCGGTGATGAAGGCGGCTATATTATAGCCACAGGCACTCCCGAGGAGGTGGCACGGATAAATGCCTCGTTCACTGGTCAGTATCTGCGCAATGTTTTAGAAAAGCAACAGAAAGAGTACTCTCTAGCTGCATAATATCTGCTAATTCAATGACCGAAGAAGCCTCCTACTCAGAGGCTTGCTGTATCTCTTCTGCAATCAGGTTCTGGCGCGCATATTTATATAGCGCAATGATTGTGGCTGTCAAAGGTACAATCAATATTATCCCCCACAAGCCGGCAATATAAGCGCCCAAGGGAAGCAAAACCAAAATCATAGCTGGATGTATACGCATGTAAGCCCCATGAATCCTGGGGACAAGCAAGATATTTTCCAGTAGCTGAACAGCAAGGTAGACAACAGCTACCCAGATTGCCTTATCCGGAGCTATCGCCAGGGTGACAATGACACCGACTGCGCCTCCAATCCATGGACCCAATATGGGGACAAACTCCATCAGCCCCTGGAAAGCCGCAAGCGCTGGGGCAAGTGTTATCCCCAAAGCAGCTAAACCGATGAAGCTTAAAACAGCCACCACCGCGGAAAGCATTAGCTGAGCGCGAATCCAACGTCCCAGTACGTTGTCTATAACTGAGGCAACACCTCTGACATATTTAGCTACCTGTGGTGAGAAAGCAGAATAAAAGCCGCTGATTAGCTTCTCCCAATCCTTTAAGATGTAGAAAAGGAACACGGGCAAAGCAACAAAACCGAGTATAAAGCCGAATGTGCTCGCAATATACGAAATACCCTTTCCGAAGGCACTCTGCAGAGCATTACCTAATGACATACCACCGCTCTGAAGAGCACCTTTTATCTGCTGTTGCGTCTCAGGGGGCAGCCACTGTTGAAGACTATTAAACCAACCACGGAGAGTCTGCAAGCCCTGGGAAAAATACTGAGGTGCATTTTTCAGCAAAATTGAAAAGGAACCAACCACACCTGTAATGATGTAGAAAGTAAATAAGCCAACGACTACCAGGATTATTATAAAGACAAGTGTTATTAAAGATGTTCGCCTGGCTGATGCCCACCTGCCTTCAACAGGTAATTTCCTCTCAAGCCAGGAAATGATAGGATACAACAGATAAGCCAGTATCAAGCCACATATAAAGGGAAGCAAGACACTCCAAAACACGCCCAGAAGCACGAATGTCAAAACTATGCCCAATACGAAAAATATCAGGCGCTGGTTCCTCTTAAATACACTGGCTTCTTTATCTAAGTTCCACCTCCCAGATGAGCTTGTTTACCAAGCTCATGACTAAAGCTATAGCCTGCCGGCTTATGACTATCGCACCTTTGCCTGAGCTTTTTTACTGACCTCGGCAGCAGTCTCTCTCACTCTTCTGGCAGCCTCTGTTGCCCTTTCTCGAGCCACCGCAGCCTTATCCTTCAATAACTGTCTCGTCTCCTCACCAGACCGTGGGGCAAAAAGGAGTCCTATAGCTAAGCCAAGCACTGCCCCCACGACAAGCCCGATAGCAAAACTACTGCCCCCACTTCTATCAGTCATCTTTATCTCCCTCCTGTTTCCTGAAAAACCTGCTGAACATATCGATACCCTGAGAGATGCCCCTAATTAGAGCCACCAATTGAGCCACGGGCTTTACTATATCATCCTTCACCGCTGAGGAAATCTCGTTTACATTTGCTGAAGCAGCCTGTAGTGAACTAAGTATAGCCCTCACTCTAATATACAACAAATATGATAACACACCGAAGAGAACCACCACCACAGTTATTACCAGCCCCGTAATACATATAACAAGGTCTCTAAACCAGGCAATATCCATAAACAGCACCTCCCTTTTTTACGCTTTGTAGCCTAAGTCTCTGATTTTTTCTCTCGAAGCCAAAGAACCACTCCCGTTGCTATTAACGCCCAAGCAGCAATGAGAAACTCTGCTTGCACAGCCGTAATAAGTTCAGTGTTAACCAAAACAAGGGCATAAGCTGGAATCAAATACACGCAAGCGGCAATGAGATAGAATTTCCATCCCTGCCCTCGGGCTAGCCCCCAACCAGCCAGCGCACAGGCAGCTACCTGAATACCAAGGATAAAAAAAACCTCCCAAAACCCACCAAGGGCTATAAGTCCTTGTATTTGGACACTCTCCCAACTCCATCCACTACCAAAGATATAATTGAGCATCCATTGAGCTTCAAGTATGCCAAATCCAGCGCCTGATACAGCACCAGCGGCAAGACCCAATCTAGGCTCGATATCTTTGCCATTACACCACCAGTAGACAACCACAGGCACCAGCTTAAAACCTTCTCGAACCAGACCAAAAAGATATATCGATGGTAGACTTAACAGCAAAGCCCATTTCGTTATATCTTCCTGGCTCAAATACGTCCCATATAGCCACGAGACCCCAAACCTGAGAGGAAATGCTGCAACTGTAATAGCAATAGGTGCCAGTACAGCACCTCCAGCCAGAACTGCCCACAGCCATGGCTTAGTAAGCAACGGCGGACGATAACAGGCAAGCCAGATTACACCGAAAACTACCGCCAACCCAATACCCCAAACACTGGGGTTTGAAAAAAATCCATTGACGGATAAAAATTCCATCATTTGCTCTATCATAAATCCTCCTCGTATAGCTCCATTATAGCTCAATTGGCATTTCGATAATTTATGTCACCGTAAATATTCGATAAAGGCTAGAATATCCACAGACTTCCACTGAACCGGACTGATAAAAAATCAAAACAGCTATAGCCATTCTTTCATCTCGTTTTCGCGACAAATGACCATGTTTTCATCCTGCACGCACACTAATTCCTGCGATTGCACAGGCACTAAACCCGTTTCGTCAGGCAAGGCAGATGACGGCTTTTTAATAAAATTATCGTATATAAAATAGGCTCCCAGTACTAAGAATGCAATGATCACCAAACCAAGACATCCCGTAAGCCACGGGTCAGACTTCTGCTTTGTTTTCGCTACCTCCCCTCCACCCTCTATAGGAGCTTGATGAACCATCTGTTGCTTTGGAAAAGGTTTTACCCTTTGCGGCGTTGGCCAAAATAGGCTCTGGCGGCACCCCGGGCAATTTACCAATGTGGAATTAATAACAGCACCGCAACTGGGACAATTATACTGAAACCTCTGCCCACACACCTGGCAGAATTCCTGACCTATACAATTTTGCGCTCCACACGTAGGACAGGGGAAAATTTGCTGCATCCTGTTACAATCCTTCGCTTAAACTAGACCGACATTACAAACCTGACTGTTCTATAGCTTAACATGACAGCCAGTCCTCATTTTAACCCGCCGAAGATTATACTTCAAGCCAGATGATTTAGTGGTAGCTAATTGCTTTACATGGTCACTACCATGCGGTATACTTCAGTCCTAGGCTCGCGCAAGCCATCATTTCGGAAAATTTTAACTTATGTCAATCAAAGTCGTCACTGATAGCTGCTCTGATATCACACAAGAGGAAGCTAAAAAACTAGGTATTACGGTAGTACCAGCATACCTCCGCTTTGGTAACGAAGTTTATCGTGACGGGGTCGACATCGACTGCGACCAATTCTACCACAAACTGGTAACCAGTTCGATTCATCCGTCTACAGCCGCACCATCACCGGGTGATTTCGCCAAAGTCTATGAGGAGGTAGCCAAGGAAACCAACGAGATTGTCTCCATACATGTTACCAGCAAACACAGCGCCGTGCTTGATTCAGCACTGGTCGGCAAAGGGATTGCTGAAAAGAAGGGCTCTAAGATTGAGGTTATTGACTCTCGCGGCGTGACGATGTGGCAAGGTCTTGTAGCCATGGTCGCAGCTCATGCCGCCAAAGCCGGCTGTAGCCTGCAACAGGTGGTAGACAAGGTAAACGAGACCATTGATCAATTGCGTGCCCTGGCACTCCTAGATACCCTAAGATATGCAGTCAAGGGCGGGCGCCTTGGTAAAACAATCTTCGCCATAGAATCAAAACTTAACGTGAAACCCCTGATAACACTTCATAATGGCGAGATCCGTCCAGCCGGATTAACACGAACCCGGGCGAAAGGCATAGACCGACTGCGCGAGTTCATAGCAGCATCGCACATAGATAACCTGGCTATAGTCCACAGCACTACTCCAGATGATGCCAGAACACTTGCCGACTATGCGCGTTCCCTCTTTCCTAATATAGCCCCAAGAATATCAAGACTCGGTCCCACGCTAGGGGTGCACGGCGGACCCGGAGCTCTGGTGGCAATCATTAAGAGAGCCAAATAAAGACTGCCCCTCAGGCTGTTTGAAAATGGCAATACCTCAGCCTCAATGTCCGTTTTTCAGCAATTGCTCTATCTCTCTAACCAGTTTCTCACTCTCTTCCACGGTCAAGCTAAGGCTACCTTCAAGCTTACTGATATAAGCATCAAGCTCAGGAAATTTGCTCCTCAACTGAGCTATCTCTTTATTCTGTCTTGCTATCTCCTCATCCATATCCACGAAATCGACATTCAACCCAAGACGCCTGTCAAAGAATTCTATTAACTTTTTGCAGGACTGCTGGTCTTCAACTGCCACTAAATAGAAGGGTATTGTCACCCAAAGGCTTGCCCCTACAATATTTCTTCTCTTAGCAGCCCAGATAAGAAATGAGCTAAAGGTCGGTCTTTGGTCATCCTGAGTTTCATAATCCATATCGCTAACAAGTTCATGATGGCTTAACATTCTCTTCATCTCGGTCGAGTTGACCACAGACAACAACATCCGTGGCGCAGTATGAGCAGCAGCAGAAACCATGCCTCCAATGGCGTAAACTTCCTTCACTTTACAATATTTCTCAGCTACATCCAAAACCAAGTTTAAAAATTCATACCACTCGTACCGTGGTATATCGCTCTTAAAGATAACCAGGCTCTTTTCCGGACACCAGTAGAATTTGCTTTGTGGAAATCGGGCTACATCATCCTCTACTGAGACTCCACCGAGCGGAAAAAAGCCCTCAGGCTCAATCTCGGCAAACTCTCGGCTCTCCAGCTTCCTATTCAAATAGTCAACAGCGATTGAGCCAACTTTTCCCACATCCTGATTCCAGGCTACCACCAAAGCCGAGCTTTCCAACTTAGGTTTATTAAAGAGCCTCAACGAGTGACTTTCGCGCAAAACTAATCTCCCCCGGGTTCTTTTTTAAACAGCCTATCGATTTCCTGCAGGATTCTTTTTTTATCCTCTTCCGTTATCGGTTCTGGCTCGCTAGGTTTGGCATAAGTCACATACTTTAACTTATCAAGTTGTTCTTTTATCTCCGCAGGGAGCCTTTCATATACACTATCAATTTCACTCTCGCTTTGTTGAACAAGAGCGTTAATCTCATCCATCGGCACTTCAATTCCTAGCGCCGTACTCAACACCTCGAGCACAGATTTAGACCCTTTGGGATACGGAATGGGGAAACCATGAATATAAATTGGCACCTCGCCCATAACACAAATAGCCTCCAGCCCCCTCTTTCCGGCAACACCCAATAGCAGCCCGTTTAATCCAGTAATATTCCCCTGCCCATCCCTCCCCTCTATGTCTGACATCAAAATTGTATTCTCGTAGCTCTTTAATTCAGCAATTAAGCCTTCACTATTAGGCACCACCCAAACCCTCGACCTAGCAGTGTGATGAATAGGTGCAACAGCTGCTCCTGAAGTATAAACTCTGCGACATCCGAATTTAAGAGCCACATCTATAACAAGATTAGCCATCCTGTAAGCTTTCGCTCCCTCAGCATAAACCTTTGCTCCATCAGCAGGCTGTTCTTCTCCGATAAAGAATAACACATCCTTTTTCCCAGTCTTCTTAAAATAGAATTTGTTGCTGGGGAACTCCAAATCTTTCAATTCACCATTTCTGATTAAAACCCTTCTTGGATAGAAGAATTCCCATGACTCTATCTCGCCGAATTCCTCTGCTGCCATCGCTCTCCTTAAGATATCAACTGCTATGACTCCGATGTTCCCGATTCCAGGCCAACAGGCTACTAAAATCGGGTTATTCAGCTTCGGTTCTTTGTGGAATCTGACACCCATCACTATATTTCCTTATGCAACGCCGTCTACACTTGATAAGTATAACACACAGCTTAGACAAGTTTAACCTAACTATATAACTGACAACAAATCAACAGAGTACATATATTATAAAAAGGTAGACATGAGGAGAGATAAGTTAGGAATATGATAAACTAAAGTGGCAAGAGACAATGAAGAGGAGGACAGCCTGTTGTTCAAAAAAATACATGTATTCAGGGTGAAACCAGGGCAAGAACTGCTCAATAAAATAACAAGCTATTGTCAGAAATGCGAAATTAAATCAGGTGTAGTCATCGGCATTATAGGCTCGGTTAAGAAGGCACAACTCAACTTCCTAAAAGAGCTCCCCGGAAAATATGACAGCGTAGATTACAATGGTCCGCTGGAAATCGTTTGCGCACAGGGCTCAATAGCAATTAAAAACGATACCTCCATTATCCACATACACATTCAACTTTCAGGGCAGGATGCCTGCTCCGGCGGTCATCTTGCCAAGGCTATAGTGTTCTCTACAGCCGAGGTGACCATAGGAGAGCTCGATTACCAACTTCGTCGGCAAACAGATAGCTACACCGGTCTGAACGAGCTGCTTGATTAAACCTAATGCCTGTATATCACTAGAAGTAATCTGGAACATGCAACTCCATAGCTCTCGCTAAACCCATTTAGGCGTTTTGATAGGGGTGATAGAGCTAGCAAACCTATAAACAGAGAGGCAGAAAATGCGCCACATCGAGTATAATAATAGGCTGCGCCGGATTTAAGCGTTACTACAGAAAACAAGGAGCTACACGTTGAACAGCATCGTAGAGCAATTGGACCCTATTTTCAAGCCCGGGTCTATTGCCATATTAGGCGCTTCAGATATAGCCGGTAAATGGGGCTATATAATGGTGGAAAGACCTCTAAAAACAGGATTCAATGGAGCCATATATCCTGTGAACCCAAACAAAAAGGAAATTCTCGGCCTCCGTTCTTATCGCAATGTCCTGGATATCCCTAGTCAGGTTGACCTTGCGGTGATGACAGTCCCCGCCCCAGCTACCCCTGAGCTTATGCAAGAGTGTGCCAAAAAAGGAGTAAAGGGAGTAATCCTGATACCCGGAGGATTCGCCGAGGCTGGTAGTGAAGGAAAAGCGCTTGAAGACAAGGTCGTTAGTATAGCCAGAGCAGGTAAAATACGCTTTGTAGGACCTAATTGCATGGGAATATGGAGTGCCGCCGGCAACCTCAATCTTTGTTTTCATCGAGTACCTAAACCGGGGGGCATTGCCTTTGTCTCTCAGAGTGGAACTTTCGGCGGATATCTATCCGAAATAGCCAACGCTAAAGGGTATGGACTGAGTAAATTCATAAGCATCGGGAATCAGGCAGACATCACTGCTTCGGAGTACCTGGAATACCTCGCCGAAGACGATGAGACTAAAGCCATGGTCTTCTATATGGAAGGCTTCAAAGATGGCAGAAGATTCTTCGAGCTCGCCAGGGAAGTGATAAAAAGAAAACCAATCGTGATTTATAAAGGCGGTAGCACAGGTGCCGGTGCCAGAGCCACATTATCACATACTGCCTCACTCGCCGGTTCTGAAGAAGTATTTGAAGGTCTATGCCGACAGCTAGGGCTGATAAGAGCTAGAGAAGCCATACATTCCTTCGAGATGGCTGAGGCACTTGTAGAACAACCTTTACTCAGAGGAAGAAGAATAGCCATCATGGGAAGTGGCGGTCAGGGTGTTGTAGCTACGGATGCCTGCGTCTCTCTGGGACTTGAAGTTCCCGAATTCGATAAGCAAACAGCAATCAGCTTACAGAAGCTTCTACCACCCCACGCACCTCCAGCCAGAAACCCGATTGATTTCGCCGGTAGCTACCGCACCGCCGTTGATGAGACAAGAGTAATAGAAAAACTCCTCAGCCTGGACTATATAGACGGCGTGATAACCAACGTCCCCATCAATCCAATATTCTGGGGCATCAAGCCCACCTCAACAGATACCGACAAGTCTCTAGCCAATGCCATCGAAGCCGTATTACAAGCGGCAAGAATATTTGCCACACTACCCCAAAAGTATAATAAACCAATAGTTACCTTACGCTTCCGTCATACCGATGACCCCACCGTTGATATCCTGAAGGAAGCCGGAATACCGGTCTACGACACTCCCGAGCAATGTGCTCGAGCCATGTATGCCCTGCTAAAATATGCCAAAGCCCGAAGAGCCACCGAATAATGATACTCGATTTCAAAGCCTGCCAGAACCTTGACACTCAGTCTGGACAAAAGCTATACTTCTTGCCGGGGCCATTAGCTCAGTCGGTTAGAGCACGGTCCTGATAAGACCGGGGTCTGTGGTTCGAGTCCACAATGGCCCACCACTTAGGACAGTCACCGAACCTTTGGCCTGGGTAGCGATAAGGCTAAAAGGTGAGTTTAGTTCAACGTTATCAATTCTACCATCGTTAACGTAAATACGTTTGAACACCGTTTCACAGAGCAGTCGTCTTTCATCGAAGTTTCCTTTATCGAAGAGGAAGTCAAGTTCATTCGCCAGTTGAAGAGCGATCTCAAAGTCAGCCTTTACTAGATGCTGGCGTTGCTTAATCGATTCAGCAGTGTTTTTTAGCCTAGCCTTTTCGGCTTCAATTTGAGACCTATGTTCCTTAAAGTCGTCAAATGAGATTTCTTCTTCGATGGCCAGCCTTTGTAGATTCTTTTCTACGCGTTGTAGCTTTACCATCCTTGCCTCAGTTCTCGCTAATTCTCCATCCCCACTGGCTTCAGAATCAAACCACCTCTCCAGTTCCTTCCTTAAAGCCTGTTTCGTTTTCTCGTCAATGGTCACTGATTTAATAATGTCGGGAAGCTGCCCCTCGAGGTCTTTTGTGTTGTAGTAAATGCTGGCTCCATTAACCTCTCCCCGACTCCGGTAATAGCTTGCCTTCTTTCGGGGATGTGTTTCCGCCCAGCATTTACTGTCAGCATCCACTGAATAGATAAGACCTTTTAAGAGATATTTGTGACGTTGTACCCTCTGCCGGTGCTTATCATGGTCGGCCATTATCTGTTGTACTTGTACAAAGGTATACTCATCAATCAAAGGCTCATGGCTACCTTTGACAGGGATGTCCCCTTTCTTAAGCCAGGTTTCACCAAGATAGAAACGATGGTGAAAGATATTGCTCCAGGTTGTTTTAGGTATTCTGTTGCCTGATTTACCTTTGTAGCCCAAGCTATAGGTGACCTGCCCCCCGAAAACGATACCAGATATAATCTCATAAAAAAGGGGGGATAAATGGCCAAAAAGGGATACACACCGGAACAGATCATCAACAAGCTCCGAGAGGCTGAAATTCTCTTAAA
>Ga0163209_1000586_pt1 | contig 16047 bp, 13 predicted proteins | sample Kivu_160m_FD_113538 | JGI IMG/M metagenome (GOLD analysis project Ga0163209, IMG submission 113538) | Freshwater microbial communities from Lake Kivu, Western Province, Rwanda to study Microbial Dark Matter (Phase II) - Kivu_160m | ecosystem: Environmental > Aquatic > Freshwater > Lake ...
GAATACATACAGTGGTAATAGGGATTTTAGACCCAAATCCAGAAATCCGTGGAAAAGGAGTATTGTTTTTGAGAGAAAATAATGTCTTAGTGGAACATTTCCCTGCTCATCTACAACTAAAAGTTGAAGAAATAAACAAACACTTCATAGAACAAATCAAAAAGAAGCAATCTATTGATGAAGAATCCTTGCTCGAATCTCCTTCCGATTACGAAAAGAGACCGGTATATGCTGCAAGTATAGATGACTTATCGTTAGAATCCATTAAATCTTATATCCAACGTATTAACTTAAAGATTCCGATTCCTTCGGAAGAGCTGTGGCAATTTTTTGTGAAAAAGGGATTTTTAATCATTTCTGGAGAGAAAAGAACTTTCATTCCAACAGTATCGGGACTTGTCCTGTTTGGAAAAGATCCGGAAACTTTCTTGGTTCAGACTAAAATAAAAGCGGATTGCTTTCGTGGAATTGAACCAGTTGAAACAATTGATCACTTAGACATCAAAGGTACGCTCCCTAAAATAATAGACGGGACTGCAAGATTCTTCCTTAGGAATATGAAGAGCGCTGTGAGAATTGAAGGATTTTCGAGAGTTGAGATTACCGAATATCCTCGTGAAGCGTTGAGAGAAGCTGTGCGGAATGCTGTAATTCATAGAAATTATGAGATAGAGGGTGCTACAGTCATGGTTAAGATGTTTAGAGACAGGGTCATAGTAGAAAGTCCGGGGCTTCTCCCTCGCCCTTTAACATTAGAAAAAATTCGTTCACTGAATTATAAGCCGATTTCTCGTAATCCTGTGATAGCCAGAGCTATGTTTGATATGGGGTTTATAGAAGAAAGAGGTGGCGGTATTAAAAGAATGCACGACCTGATGCTGAACCACGGTCTTGAAAAACCAGACTTTAATTACAGTTCAGGTTACTTTACTGTAACCTTCTATGGTCCTGGTGAGCAGATACTGGATATTCACCCAAAAGAGGTGACTACAGTTTATGCAATCGAACTGGCAAAACTTACCTTGCTCAATGACCGACAAAAGGACATTCTGAAGTATCTTCTTGAACATGGAAGGATAGCAAGTGAGAAATGTACGAGATATTTTAATATCACCAGGGACACGGCAAACAAAGACTTCAAGAGGCTGATTAGAGAAGGAATAATAGAAAAAAAAGGGATAGGACGGGCAACCCATTATGTCCTTAAAGAGAGATAGACCTTTCGTCAGATTTGCGTCAGAATTTCAAAATTTTACGTCAGATATTATTTTCTTGGAGAATAATTACATTTCGTCAGATTTATGTCTGGTTTTCAAAATTTTGTGTCAGATGGTAAATTTCGGCAAGCAAAACGGTCGTCTAACACAGCATAAAAGGTTCGTCCGCCAGAGCCGGACCCACCTAAATCTTTGCTTCGCAAAAACTTCTTTTATGCTGGAACCGTTATACGCTATCTTGTGAGGAAAAGGGGCAAGAATTATGTTGAGTGCTGGCTACAATGTTAATCAGGTGTCGAAGTGGTCCCGGAATATTGCAGTGATCATAATACTAATTTCGGGTGGTTATTGGTCGTTCCATGGTTTAGCCTCGGGGTTAAGGACGGGATTAGGGATCGGAGGAATTCTGTTTCACATGGTTTTGCCTGGCGTGATTTTCTTGTTCAGTGCTGCTGTTGCATGGTGTTGGAGAGTTATTGGAGGGGTTGTGTTGGTGATGGAAGGGTTGTTCGCATTTTTCATATATAGCGCTTATTTATCGGAATGGGGGATAAGCCCCGATAGCATTTTTGTAATGTTCCGTCTTGTTTTGACTACTGCCTTACCTCCTTTCGTATCCGGGTGCTTATTCATTCTGAGCTGGTGGAAATCCAGAAGATCTAAACCTATCTAAGCAAGCGCGTAAGGGAGGTGCAAAATGAGAATGCGAAAAGCTTTAGTGATGACCTTATTTTTTGTATGGATACTGAGTTTCCTCACAGCAGGGGTAGTTCATAGTCAAATAGGATTTGAGGCTTGAAATGATCAATGGTTCAAGATTACTGAAACAACAAACGGGTATGCATTTGATGGTTCTACAATGCGTGTGGATCGTTGGAAAGGAACAAAGGCTTGAGAAGGGAAGGAGGAGGTAATATAATTAGATTTAGAGGAGAAAATGTGAATAGAGATCGGGATGAAGGTCAAAACCCGAAAATCAATTTTTGAAGAAACCGCCTGCAACGGTAGATAACACCGGTCAAAAGGTTTTCATTCAAAATCCCGCTTTGCGGGACTTTTTTTGGCTCTGAACGTTAGTGGCCATTCGCTTTGGTAACGGTGGAAAAGAGACAGTCACACTCCACTAATCAATAATTCAAGATGTCTGGTCTATATACTCTTCGCAAGATATTTCTAAGGGATCGGAAAATAACTCCAATCTTTCATAGGAGGTGCAATGATGGATAAGAAAAAATGGTTAGGGGTCTTGTTGGTCACCCTGCTGACCTTGGCATTTCAATCATCCGTATTTGCAATTAATGGTAAATCTAACCTGGCGACACTTCGAGGCCTGAGCGGGGTTGGAGTGCTGGTAGAGCAATTAGCTCCCGAGGTTGAAAAAGAAGGACTGATTAGGAACCAACTTCAAATAGAGGTGGAACTTAAGCTTAGGATGGCAGGGATTAAGGTATTGACAAAAGAAGAGTGCCTGAAGACACCGGGAGAACCATATCTCTACATCAATATTAATGTGAACACCGCAAAGACGGAAAGTGACATCTACCCATATAGCATTGATCTTGTGTTGATGCAAAAGGCTTCTCTCCTGCGAGATCCGAAACAGACGACCTACGCAGTGACTTGGTCAACGGGGGGTGTTGGGTCGATTGAAAAATCAATATTGGGCCAACTTCGAGGCAGCTTGGAAGAGATAGTGGATCTCTTTATCAAAACCTACCTGTCTGAAAACCCGAAATAGAAGTTTGAAAAACATCCTACATGATTGTCATTGAGGAGAGCACAGAATAGTTTGCAATGAACCCCAATATGTCATTGCGAGGAGTCCTGCTGGAGCTGGACGACGAAGCAATCTCAGGCTAAAATCGAGATTGCTGCGCCCTTCGGGCTCGCAATGACACCTCTCTGTGAATCAAAATGTAACCTATTCTATGCTCATAGTAATAACAAGATGAAGACCCTCTATCAGATAAAACCCATTTGGATGATTGGGACATTCTTTGCACTGGCCTTCGTATTTCTTCTGGTGCTTCGTCTTGGCATTTTTCAGAAGGACGAATTGGAGGATAAACCGGATCAAATCCTCGATGTCCAGACACGAAGGGATCGAGACACCTGGATGAATATTTATCAACAGGACGGAAAGATCGGCTATGCCCACCGGCAATTTTTCAAAACGGGTGAGGGATACAGGGTCTTGGAATCAGTCTTTATGCAGGTGAACACCATGGGCATGCTGCAGGATATCCGGTTCAAGACAGAAGGGAATCTTCGACCTAATCTCACCCTTTCCTCCTTCGATTTCGAGCTCCAATCAAGTCTTTTCCACTTCAAAGCCCGGGGTGTTCTCGACGGTAAAATCCTTGCCCTTTCTACTGGCACACCGGGCTCCGAACAGAAGATCGACCTCCCCTTCGAGAAGGAAGTTCATCTTCCAGTGGGAATCGTTGAAGCGCTGAATGCGGAACATATGAGGTCTGGAGACAGCAGAACGTTTTCTGTTTTTGATCCAGCGACCACAGCCGAGCGGCCTGTCAAGGTGGTGGTTTTAACTGAAGAAATGATTTCTGTCATGGGCCGTCAGGCAAAGGCGAAAAAAGTGTCTGTTGATTTTATGGGCGCTCCTCAATTTGCTTGGATCGGAAAGGATGGGACGATCCTAAGAGAAGAAGGGTCTTTAGGGATCAAACTGGAGCAAGTCACAAAAGAAGAAGCCTTGAGTCAGTTAACCCTCTCAGCAAGTGCGGACTTAACAGAGGTCGCCTCTATCCCTGTGAACAAGGTTCTCCAGGATGTGTATCAACTGCAAGAACTGAAGCTCAAATTAGAGGGCATCGATAAGGCTGGCCTTTTCCTGAATGGTGGCAGGCAGTCACTCCGGGAGAACGTATTGATGATTCGGAAGGAGTCCATTTCAAACTTTTCCTCCGGAGGTTCGGGGAAAAAGGCTTTTTCGGAAGGGAAAACCTACCTGGAGTCAACCCCCTTTATCCAGTCTGATCATCCTGAGATTAAAGCGAAGGTTAGGGAAATCGTATCTCCAGATGAATCGGATATCTTAAAAGCCAAGAAACTGGTGACGTGGGTTAAGAGATCTATTCAAAAAAGGCCTGTTCTTTCTGTGCCCAATGCCCTCGAGACTTTGCAGAACCGGGTTGGGGATTGCAATGAACATGCCGTCTTATTAGCAGCGCTGGCCCGCGCTGCAGGCATCCCGGCCGATGTGGAAGCAGGGATCGTTTATCAGAAGGGACGTTTTTACTACCATGCATGGAATGTCCTTTATCTCGGCACATGGATTACGGCAGACTCTGTCATGGGGCAACTGCCCGCTGATGTTTCGCACATCCGTTTCGTGCGAGGGACAGAACGACAGGTCGATCTGATTCGGATTATGGGCAAGTTGAAAATAGAAATTGTATCAGAATTTTGAAAGCCAAATGGCCCCTCACCCTTCCCCTCTCCCGGAGGGAGAGGGATGGGGTGAGAGGATGTTTGGTGTGGGTAGAGGTTAGAATGATTAAACTCAAGAATCTAACAAAGCGGTTTGGGGAAATCGTGGCCGTCAATCGGCTCAACCTTTCTGTTTCAGAGGGAGAGATATTTGGATTCATCGGTCCCAACGGTGCAGGCAAGACCACGACTCTCCGGATGATGGGCGGAGTCCTTGCACCTACAGAAGGCTCTGTGGTGATTGACGGGATTAACATGGCGGACGAGCCGGAGAAGGCTAAGAAGAGAATCGGGTTCATACCGGACAGGCCATTCTTATATGAAAAGCTGACGGGGATGGAATTCTTGAGGTTTACGGCGGACCTCTATGGTGTAGGAGATCACTCGTTTTATAAGAAATCCGAGGAGGTTCTGAAGCAGTTCTCCCTTTATCATTGGGCCGATGAATTGATCGAATCCTATTCCCATGGGATGAAACAACGATTGATCATATCGGCGGCCATCCTGCACGACCCGAAGGTGATTGTTGTGGATGAACCCATGGTGGGGCTTGATCCAGCGGGTACACGGATGGTCAAGGACTTATTGCGGAATCTCGCAAAAAGAGGAACAACCATCTTCATGTCGACCCATACCCTTAACGTTGCAGAAGACGTCTGTGACCGGATCGGGATCATCCACAAAGGATGGCTGATTGCGACAGGGACGACGGATGAACTCAGACTCAGGGCTCGGGTTCAGGAGGGGGACCTGGAGGAGGTGTTCTTGATTCTCACAGAGGGAGAATCCGTCCCATGAGGGAAGTCCTTACACTTTTGAAACCCCGTTTCTGGTCTTTTAAAAACCGGAGGATTTCAAGAAACCGGAGAGGCCGAAAATTGAGATTCTTCCTCTTGGGTACGATCGGCCTTGTTTTTTGGGGTTCCACCTTTGCCATCATTTACCGGGTTTTGAAATATTTTCAGAGGTTTGAGAGTTTTGGGGATATTCTTGCCTATAAACTCTTGTCCATGGCGCTGATCACCTTCTTTTCACTTCTTATTTTCAGCGGTATTCTGACGTCGCTATCGAAACTCTATCTGAGCAGAGACTTACAGCTGGTTCACTCCTTGCCTGTGTCGAGGGAGAAGGTTTTTCTCGCCCGATGGATTGAATCCACGCTTGACAGTTCGTGGATGGTTTTTATTTACAGTTTTCCCTTATTCCTATCCTATGGGATTGTATACAAGGCAGGACCTTTTTACTATGCCATGCTGGGGGTCAATATTTTGCCTTTTTGTCTGATCGCATCAAGCCTCAGTACCTTCATCGTTTTGGTCGCCGCCGTATTCCTTCCGGCGGGCCGTATTCGAAGTGTCTTTTTTTTCCTGGGACTTTTCTTGTTTCTCCTCCTCCTCATTTCCTTTCGCTTGATGAGGCCAGAGAGATTTGTCAATCCGCAATCCTTTTCAACGGTCATCCTCTATCTCAAGGGCATGGAGTCATCCCATTCTCCATTCCTCCCGACGACCTGGTTCTTTGATAGCCTGCGGACCTCTCTTTCGGGAGGGGTAGGAAGGACCTTCTTCCATTCCGCCTTATCCTGGAGCTGTGCCGTTACACTGATCTTTATCACGACCTGGATTTCAGGAGCTATTTATTTTCCAGGTTTATCAAAAGCGCAGACCGTACCCGGGAGGTTTTTGTTGTCACTCGGGTTCAAGAAGCCGTGGTATGAGTTTTTGCTCAATTTTCTTTCCGGACCTGCCAGGGGCTTCGCCATGAAGGAGATCAAAACTTTTTTTCGAGACAAGACCCAATGGTCACAGGTATTCCTTGTGGTGGCTTTGATTGCCATTTATCTTTACAACTTTTCAGTTCTGCCTCTGGAGAGAGGTCCCATGAAGAAAGAGTATCTTCAAAATCTCATCTCCTTTTTGAACATGGGTTTGGCAGCTTTTGTCCTGACCGCTGTTGCCGCGCGGTTTGTCTTTCCGGCTGTGAGTATTGAAGGGGATGCCTTCTGGGTGGTGAAATCTTCACCGGTGTCGATTCGGACTTTCCTCTGGATTAAGTTTTTCGTTTATTTTTTCCCCCTTCTGTTTCTCTCGGAAATGTTGATTGTCGTGACGAATATCCTTCTTCATGTGACACCGCTCATGATGGTCCTTTCAGTGTTGACGATTTTTTTCATGGTTCCAGGGATCGTTTCCCTGGGAATCGGCCTTGGGGCAATCTATCCAGATTTTCATTCTGAGAATCCGGCACAATCTGTCACGAGCTTGGGGGGTCTGATTTATATGACCCTCTGCATGGGTTTTATTGGAGCGGTGATCGTGCTTGAGGCGGGTCCTGTCTATAACCTCTTTATGAAGGATATCCGTGGCGTGGGCCTGACCGGGATCCAGTGGCTATGGCTGGTGGGTTCATTTTGCTTCGTGCTTGCCCTTTGTCTCATGGCGGTGGTGATACCGATGCGATTAGGAGAGAAAAAGATTTCTGAAGATGAATTGTCTCCGGCCGGTAATGACAGCGGGAAATAAAGCCAAATTCCGATTTAGAAGAAGAAACCGCTTGCCCAACATGTCATTGCGAGTCCCGGTAAGAGCGGGAAAAGGTGCGTGCCTGCACGCCGGAGTGATTATCCAGCTTTGATGCCAAATATCTTGTTTCGGCACGCAGGCGCGGCAATCTCATCGAAGAGGGCGAGATTGCTTCGGTTCCCTCGCAATGACAAATTTTAAATCGGGATTTGAGATAAAGATTGATCTTGCAGATTTATGCAGGTTGTGTTATGTTAACTAAAATTCATGATGAGGTTCGGAAATGGCAAAAGTGTGTGAGATCTGTGGAAAAGGGCCGGTTTTCGGCCACAATGTAAGCCACGCCAATAACAAGACCCAAAAAGTCTGGTATCCCAATCTGCATAAGGTGAAGGCCGTCAAAGAGGGGAGGACGATTCGAATGAAAGTTTGTTCGCGATGCCTTCGCTCCGGGCTGATCACCAAGGCCGCCTAAAAATCAAATTCGAAGCAGGAAATCCGAAATTCGAAGCAATTTCAAACGACTCAATTCCATAATGTTCGAAACAAATATAAGTTTAGGGAATCTGAATTTTGAGAAATTCGGATTTGTTTCGGATTTCGATATTCGGATTTGGGATTTACTCATTTAGGATTTTAGCGCCTGTGGTTCAATCCTCATCCTTTCGACTCGATAAATTCCTTTAATCTTTTCCAATCCCTTGATCACCTTTTTGAGATGATTGAGATCACGGATTTCCACCTCGAAGGTGCCAATCGCCTTTTTATCGTCTGTTGTATCGACCCTCGCATTGGTAATGTTGGCCTCATTGGAGGAGATCGAATTACTGATCTCAGCCAGTAACCCCTTTTTATCTTCAGAAAAGATGCGGATTCGGACGGGATAGATATATTCTTTTGTCGAGTCCCATTCGACTTCGACTCTTCGATTAGGGTCATCGTCCATGGCGTTCTGGCAATCCGCGGTATGAATCGTTACCCCTCGGCCCCGCGTAATAAATCCTATGACCTTGTCTCCCGGCAACGGATTGCAGCACCCTGCATACCGCACCATCACATTATCGATTCCTTTTATGAGGAGGGCGTCTTTGGGGCTACGGGTAATTTTTTTTATCAGGCGTTTCAAACGCCCTTCTTCCTGCTCTTCTCTCTGTTCCAGTCTTTCCTGGGGGAGGAGTTTGCCAATAATCTGGTTTGCAGTCACCTTTCCATAACCCACAGCAGCAATGAGATCATCCACCGCCTGAAAGCTGAATTCACCTGCGGCCTTTGCCAGATCTCCTGATTTGATCAATTTGGCCTGTTGGAGGTCGTATTTTCGAAGTTCCTTCTCCAAGATTTCTTTTCCGAGGGCGATCGATTTTTCCCTTTCCTCTGCCGTAAACCATTGACGAATCTTAGTCTTAGCCCGTGAGGTCTGGACATACTTAAGCCAATCTTTGCTTGGCCTTGCAGCAGGGGAGGTCATGATCTCGACCGTATCTCCGCTTCGGAGCTCATATTTCAGGGGAACAAGCTTGCCATTCACCTTTGCACCCATACAGTGACTCCCGATATCGGAATGGATGCTGTACGCAAAATCGATGGGAGTCGCTCCAGCGGGAAACTGTTTGACCGACCCTTTGGGGGTAAAGATGTAGACTTCGTTGGGGAAAAGGTCCACTTTGACACTCTCGATAAATTCTGCATTATCCTTCAGATCTCGTTGCCATTCTAAGAGTTGTCTCAACCAGGTAAATCGCTTCTGATCGGCCTCTTCGATGATTTTTCCCTCCTTATATTTCCAATGAGCAGCGATGCCTTCCTCCGCAATCCGATGCATCTCATGGGTTCGGATCTGGATTTCGATCCGCTCACCATAAGGCCCGATCACAGCGGTGTGGAGAGACTGGTACATATTTTCCTTCGGAAGACCGATGTAGTCCTTGAATTTTCCAGGAATGGGTTTCCAAAGAGAATGGATGATCCCGAGCACGTCATAACACTCTTTGATGCTATTGACGATCACTCGAAATGCAGTGATGTCGTAAACCTGATCAAAATCGATGTTATGGTCCTTCATTTTCAGGTAAATACTGTAAATCTGCTTTAAACGGCCGGTCACCTCCCCCTCGATATGGTTTTCGTAAAGTTTCTTCATTAACATCCGTTTCACTTCGTCAATATAGCGCGCTCTTTCTTTCTCCCTTTTTGCGATCTTACGTTGGATTTCCTGGTAAATATCGGGGTGAAGATATTGAAAGGCGAGACCCTCCAACTCTGACTTGATCCAATCGATCCCGAGTCGGTGGGCCAATGGAGCGTATATATCGAGGGTTTCCTGAGCGATCTCCACTTGTCTTTGTGGAAGATGGTATTTAAGGGTTCGCATATTGTGGAGGCGATCGGCCAGTTTCACCAGGATGACCCGGATATCCTTCACCATGGCCAGAATCATCTTTCGGAAATTCTCTGCCTGGTCTTCTTCAGAGGATCGAAGAGCAATCTTGCTGATTTTGGTCACCCCATCGACCAACCGGACGATTTCATCCCCAAAGTTCTCCCGGATCTCCTCGAGGGTGGTGAGGGTGTCTTCCATACTATCGTGGAGAAGTCCGGTTGCCACGGTGGCCACATCGAGTTTGAGTTGAGTCAGGATTCCGGCGACCTCCAGAGGATGAATGAGATAAGGCTCTCCGGAAAGGCGGACCTGTCCTAAATGAACTTTGGCAGAAAAGACGTAGGCCTTTCTTAAAAGGTCCATGTCTGCATGGGGATTATAGGAGGTCAACCTGTCCAGGATATCATTGAATCTGAGCATCTTGATCTCATCTTACTATAACTACTGGAAAATTCAAGGGGCTCTTGTTGCAATACCCCTAATCCGTGAAGATGAGATGATGAATTAAGCATGACAACGTAGGCCAATTCAGTGTCACCTGAACCTTGCCCTGCATCAAGTAATGTCATCCTGAATTTATTTCAGGATCAGGATCTAACGATTTCAGGGGCTAATGAATACGGATGTTTCCTTTTTTGATTACGGATTATGGCAACGAGGAAAGTTTTTGACAAGGAGGGGATGGGAATCTATAATGGATATGCTAAAATTCATAAAGCGAGTTCTCATATGAAACGAATTGTCCTTGTGATTTTTATTCTCGCCGTGGGGGGTGGCTTTCTCTTCTATTTTCTCAATCGAAACAAAGGCGCGGAGGAACCTTTTATCAAGGTCTCGGGAAATATCGAAGCGACAGAGGTGGATGTTGGATTTAAGATCGCTGGAAGGATTGTCAGCCGTTTTTTTGAAGAGGGGGACTGGAAAGATAAGGGAAAAGTTCTGGCGAAATTAGAAGACGAGGATCTCCGCAACCGCCTTGAATTGGCGCGGGCCACTTTGGTGTCGGCCCAGGCTCGATTGAGTAAATTGCTTGCAGGGTCGAGGCCGGAGGAAATAAGAGAGGCCGAAGCCGCCCTTCAGCAGGCCAGGTTTGATCTGGAAAATAAAGAGGCCCACTATGAACGAATGAAGCCCCTCTTTGAGAGGGGAGTTATCCCTAAGGAGACCCTTGACAATGCCGGGGCTGGATTCAAGATTGCAAAGGCTGCTCTTCAGAGAGCTACGGAACATTACCTTTTGGTGAAAGAAGGGCCGAGAAGAGAGGATATTGAAGATGCGAGAGCTCAAGTGGATCAAGCCCGGGCCTCTATGAGACTGAATGAGACACAGCTCAGCTATACAACTCTCTATTCTCCCATGTCCGGCGTTGTTTTGGTGAAATCGGGGGAAATTGGTGAGGTCGTCAATCCGGGGACATCCATCGTCACCTTGGCCGATATTGAAAACGTTTGGTTGAAGGCCTATATCCCTGAGACCGATCTCAGTAAGGTGAAGTGGGGTCAAGAGGTCATTGTGACCACTGACCTCCGGCCGAAGAAAGAGTATAAAGGGAAAATTTCCTTCATTTCCTCTCAAGCTGAATTCACACCCAAACAGATTCAGACGGAAAAGGAGAGGGTGACTCTCGTCTACCGGATCAAAGTGGACATCCCAAATCCAGATCACGAATTGAAACCCGGGATGCCAGCCGATGGCAAAATCCTGCTATTGGCGTCGCCTCAAAAACAATAAATGTTATCCATCCAAGCCACCAACCTGACAAAGACCTTTGGATCATTGATCGCTGTCAACCATTTGAACCTGGAGGTGAAGAGCGGGGAGATCTTCGGTCTGGTCGGTCCAGATGCCTCTGGAAAGACGACTACCATTCGGATGCTCTGCGGGATTCTCCCTCAGGATGGAGGGGAGGCAAAGGTAGCCGGATGTGATATCCGGAAGGAAGCCGAATCGTTGAAGGAGAAAGTCGGCTATCTCCCTCAACGGTTTGGCCTTTATGGAGACCTGACCGTTCTTGAAAACATCCATTTCTACGCCGACCTCTATCAGGTTCCAAAGAAGAGGAGACAAGAACGCATCGAAAGGCTCCTCCGATTTGCCAGTCTGGAGCATTTTGAGGCACGAAAAGCTCAGGATCTCTCCGGTGGGATGAAACAGAAGTTGGGATTGATCTGTGCATTGATCCATACGCCTCAGGTCCTCTTCTTAGATGAACCCACCAGCGGTGTTGATCCGCTTTCCCGGAGGGATTTCTGGATCATACTATATGAATTGCTGAAAGAGGGGGTCACCATCCTTTTTTCGACCTCCTATTTGGATGAGGCAGAGCGATGCAGCCGCATCGGTTTAATCTATGAGGGGGAGCTCTTGATCTCGGATACGCCAGCTACCGTCAAGGCTCAAGTGAAGGGAACGATCTTGGAGCTGCGGACGGAAAATAATCAAAAGGGAATGAAGATATTGGAAAGCATTGAATCGCTCCGAAGCTTTGTTCTATCCGGGGATAAAATCCATGTCCTGGTTGACGATCCAGAGGAAGGTGAGAAAACGATTCGAGAAGCTCTGAAGGCACAGGAGATGGAAATATTGAGTTTGATAGTGGTCAGGCCCTCTCTTGAAGACGCCTTCGTTTCCATCGTCCGAAAGAGGAAAAGCAATAGTCAAGAGTTATGAATTAGCCTTGAACTGTTACTAATACAAACGCATTAAATGATTTAACGTAGTGTAGCCCTTGATGGGCGTAAAAAGATTGGGCACAAGGCCCTTCACTACAAATTATTTATTGCGTTCGCTTTAATCAGTCCATAATTGTATGGACACCGAAGACTAAATCCCTCGTTCCCTTCCTTTACAAAAGGGAGGAACCCCCCTCTTTGGCTATCTTTTTCCTGCCGATCAGGCAGGCAAGAGGGGATGGGGGAGATTTTCAGAAGCGATGTCTTTTCAACTATGGACTCCATAGTAACTCTTCACTCAAAATTCAAAATTGGTTTGCGAACTATGAATTCTTTTGCTGTCGAAGTCGAGGATCTGGTCAAAACCTTTGGTAATTTTGTTGCGGTGGATCATATCCATTTTAAGGTGAATAAGGGGGAAATCTTCGGGTTTTTGGGACCCAATGGTGCGGGCAAGTCGACGACCATCCGAATGCTTTGCGGCCTTTTAATGCCCACTTCCGGGAAGGGTAGGGTCGCAGGATTTGATGTGATGGAAGAGCCGGACAAGATTAAACAGGTGATCGGTTATATGTCACAAAAATTCTCCCTCTATGAAGACCTGACCGTCTTTGAAAACCTTCATTTTTTTGGAGGGATTTATGGTTTGTCCGGGTCTCTTCAGAGGGAAAGGGAGGAGCAGACGTTAAAGGTGGCAGGGCTCCCAGAGCTCCGGGATCGAATGACCCGGACATTGCCCGTTGGCTGGAAGCAGCGTTTAGCATTGGCCTGTTCCATTCTTCATGAGCCTTCCATTCTCTTTTTGGATGAACCGACCTCGGGAGTCGATCCGATATCCCGAAGAAACTTCTGGAGTATGATTCAGCAGATGGGAGAAAGGGGCGTGACCACCTTCGTCACAACCCACTATATGGATGAGGCAGAATATTGTGATCGTTTAGCCCTGATCTACCGGGGAAAGATCGTGGCCTTGGGAACTCCTTCCGAATTGAAATTGGAGACCCTTGCACAAGGGGTGATGGAATTGGAATGTCATCCCCTCATTACAGCCTTAGACCTTCTAAAGAGGGAGCCTTGGATCTCTGAATCTGCGGTTTTTGGAAACGGTCTCCATGCCATCGGTAGAGAGGGAGTCGATTTGGAAAAAGAGATCCCTCTGTTCTTTCAGAGGCACGGGATTGCTCTAAGGAGAATGGGTTGGATCAGGCCCTCCTTAGAGGATGTTTTCGTCTCATTGATTGAAAGAGAGGAGGAGCGGTGAGGTTCTCGCGTACCTGGGCGATAGCAAAAAAGGAATTTTTCCATATCTACCGGGATCCGAGAAGTCTGGCGCTGGTGATCCTTATGCCAGCGCTTTTGATGCTCCTCTTCGGTTATGCCATCACCCTCGATGTAAAAAAGGTCTCCGTGGCTGTATTGGACCGTGACCAGAGTCAGGAGAGCCTATCTTTTGTTCACCGGTTCAGCGCTTCTCCTTATTTCAATCTTCGCATTTTTACGAGAGATGAAAAGGAGATCAAGCGGCTCATCGACGAGGGGGTCGTAAAGATGGGATTGGTCCTTTCGAGGGATTTCTCAAAGACGATCAAAGCCGGGAAGAAAGCCACAGTCCAGGTCTTATTGGACGGAACCGATTCCAATACCGCCAACATCATTCTCAGTTATGCTCAAGCCATTTGCCGACAATATACGCAGGAGAAGACCCTCTTGAAGTTGGAACGGATGGGTCAAGGACGACTGAATCTTCCTCTGGAGGGTCGCACGAGGATCTGGTTCAACGAGGAACTGGAATCAAAGAATTATTTCATTCCAGGTTTAGTGGCGGTCATCATGTCGATCATCGGTGTGCTCCTCACCGGTCAGGTGATTGTTCGGGAGTGGGAGAAGGGGACCATGGAACTCCTCATCTCTACCCCAGTTCGAAAAGATGAGTTGATCATCGGAAAGTTATTTCCCTATTTTTTCTTGGGGCTCTTAGATTTATCTCTGGCCGTTCTGATGGGGAAATGGGTCTTTCAAGTTCCATTGAGGGGAAGCATCGCACTGCTCTTCCTTCTCTCTTCCATTTACATCTTTGTTGCGTTGGGATTGGGTTTGACCATCTCCACAGTGGCGAGGACTCAACTTCTGGCCAATCAGATGGCCATGGTCATTGGTTTTCTTCCGACGTTCCTCTTGTCGGGGTTTACCTTCGTCATCGCTAACATGCCTGTCTGGCTCCAGGTGATCACCTATGGGATTGCCCCTCGATATTATGTGACCATCCTTAAGGAGATCTTTCTAAAGGGATCGGATTTTTCATTTCTCTGGAGAGAAACCTTGGTATTGACCGGGATGGCGACTTTGGGACTCTGGGTGGCAACCAAGAGTTTTAAAAAGGAATTGAGGTAACAAAGCTAATAAAAGGTTTAGGCTGAGGTCGAGGTTAAGGGTAAGATGCAAGTTGAGCCCAGTGGCAAGGTCATTCGCGATGGAATTTAGACCATTACCTATTAACTCCTGACCATACCGGTATCCTAACCTTAACCGAAAGACCATTTTCCAGTCGAGTGAGATGACGCATGTTCAAACGAGTTCGATACCTTTTTGTTAAAGAATTGACTCAGGTTCTGAGAGATAAAAGGATGAGGATGACGCTCATCATTCCGCCCCTTTTTCAACTGATTGTCTTTGGATATGCGGCTAATCTGGATGTGAAGCATATCCGTACCGCTGTCCGGGATCTTGAACAAAGCGTTGAATCGAGGGATCTCATCGCCCGACTTGGGAGTTCCAAATATTTCGAAATCGTCGCCTTTCCTCAAACTCCAAAGGAGATTGAAAGCCTCATCAAAAAGGGAGATATCTTATTGAGCATCGAGATCCCCCATGATTTTTCGAGGAAATTAAAAAAAGGAGATACGGCAACGGTCCAGATCATCTTCGATGGAACCGAGTCCAATACCGTGATGATCGCCTTAGGCTATGCAAATCAAATTCTCTCGGAATTTTCAACGGCTATCCTGTTGAAACGGCTAAATCGAGCTGGGATGGTGAACTTTGAGGAGGCCGGTGTGGAGTTGCGTCATCGAACCTGGTTCAATCCCAATTTTGAGAGCCGGCTCTTTTATGTTCCGGGGGTCATCGCCTCCATCGCCTTTCTCATCCCCATTATCCTGACTGCGCAAGCCATTGTGAGAGAAAGGGAGATCGGAACCCTCGAACAGATCATGGTCACTCCAATTCGCTCCTGGGAGTTGATGGTGGGGAAGACCCTTCCCTTCGCCATGATTGGTCTTCTGGATGTCGTCATGATCGCGCTCATCGGTGTGTTTTGGTTCGAAGTCCCTCTTCGAGGGAACCCATTGGTTCTTCTTTTAGGAGCCGTCCTCTTTCTGATGAGTTCGATTGGAGTGGGCCTCTTCATTTCCACCATCTCTACGACGCAGCAACAATCTCAAATCTCCACCTTCTTTTTCAGCATGCCTGCCTTCACCCTCTCTGGGTTTGCCTTTCCGATAGAGAACATGCCCCAGTGGATTCAATACATCACCTTTGCCAATCCATTGCGATATTTCTTGGTGATCATCCGGGGTGTCTTTTTGAAGGGAAATGGATTGGATATACTCTGGCCTCAGATGGCGGCCTTGGCGGTTCTGGGCGGGTTCATGATTTTCTTGAGCTCCCTTCGATTTCAAAAAAGGCTAAAATAGGATGAGTAACGGAATATTGGAAGAATGGAATATTGGAATAATGGGTTTTCGAGATAGGGATTGTCTTTCACCAATCCATTAGTTCAGTACTTTTTCACATTATTCCATTATTCC
>Ga0163209_1000588_pt1 | contig 16026 bp, 13 predicted proteins | sample Kivu_160m_FD_113538 | JGI IMG/M metagenome (GOLD analysis project Ga0163209, IMG submission 113538) | Freshwater microbial communities from Lake Kivu, Western Province, Rwanda to study Microbial Dark Matter (Phase II) - Kivu_160m | ecosystem: Environmental > Aquatic > Freshwater > Lake ...
AAGGTTTGCAGCGATCCCGCTCTCTTTCCATAATAAGATTCAGCGTTGTCATTGCGAGCGAAGCGAAGCAATTTCCCTGCATCACGCGAACTTAGTTATATAGTAGACGCAAAGAAATGTTTAACTTTCGCCCTTGTTGGAGTTAAATTCGTCTTTATGGAATCCATCAGGGAGATTTTTAAGATCGGCTACGGTCCGTCTAGCAGCCATACGATGGCCCCCAGCAAGGCCGCCACGATCTTCCGGCAACGCAATGCCGGCATCGGGAATTTCAGGGTCACGCTGTACGGAAGCCTGGCGGCGACCGGCAAGGGGCACCTGACCGACCGGGCGGTTGCCGAAGCGCTCTTTCCTGCCCGCATCGAATTCATCTGGCTCCCCGGGCAGGTCCTGCCTCCCCATCCGAACGGCATGAAATTCGAAGCCATGGAAGAAACGGGCAGCGTAAGGGATGAGTGGACGACCTTCAGCATCGGTGGCGGCGATATCAGCGACACGGGTAACCGGGAATCGGGTGAGCACATCTACGAGTTCAGCAAGTTGTCCGATATACTTGCCTGGTGCCGGGAAAACGGCCGGGCGCTATGGGAATACGTTGCCTTGCATGAAAAGCCCGACACCTGGGATCACCTGGCCGAGGTCTGGAAGGTGATGAAGGACGCCATCAACCGCGGCATCGAAGCCGAGGGGGTGCTCCCCGGCAGGCTGAACCTGCCGAGAAAGGCCTCCTCCTATTACACGAAAGCCCGGTCCTTCAAGGGCACCCTGTCGCGGCGGGCCTTCACCTTCGCCTTTGCCCTGGCGGTATCGGAAGAGAACGCTGCCGGCGGAAAGATCGTGACGGCGCCCACCTGCGGCTCCTGCGGCGTGCTCCCTGCCGTGCTCTACCTGCTGAATTCGCAATATGAGTTCAGCGAAACCAAAGTCATCCGCGGCCTGGCGACCGCCGGCCTGATCGGCAACCTCATCAAAGAGAACGCCTCGATATCGGGAGCCGAGGTCGGGTGCCAGGGCGAGATCGGCAGCGCAAGCTCGATGGCCGCCGCGGCGGCTGAGCAGATGTTCGGAGGTACCCCAAACCAGGTCGAATACGCCGCATCCATCGCCATGGAGCACTTTCTCGGCCTCACCTGCGATCCGCTTTTCGGCCTCGTACAGATTCCCTGCATCGAACGCAACGCTTTCGGCGCAGCCCGCGCACTCGACGCCAACATGTACGCGCTGCTTTCCGACGGGCAGCACATGGTCAGCTTCGACCGCGTCATCCAGGCGATGAAGCAGACGGGACATGACCTGCCCAGGATCTACCGGGAAACGGCAGAGGGCGGGCTGGCTGTGCTAGGAATTAAAGAGTGAACAGGCGGACAGGCGGACAGGCGGACTTGTAACTGAAAACCCGGTAAAAAGGATTATCTTTGCCGAATTATAAAAAGTGTTTGAGGTCAGACCGTTCTGACCCGGATTTCCCGCCGGCACACAACTGAAAATCACATGATCACATTTGAAGAATTGGGTATCAGTACAGAGATCGTGCTGGCCCTTGTGGACCTTGGTTTCGAGGTCCCGATGCCCGTACAGGAGAAGGTCATCCCGCTCCTCCTGGGTGAAAAGACCGATATTGTTGCGCTCGCCCAGACAGGAACAGGGAAGACGGCAGCTTACGGACTCCCGCTGATCCAGCAAACAGACACGGACAATGCCCTTCCGCAGGCGTTGATCCTTTGCCCGACGCGCGAGCTTTGTGTCCAGATCGCAGGCGACCTCAACGACTTTGCCAAATATATCGACGATCTCAAGGTGCTACCTGTTTATGGCGGCAGCAGCATGGAAGTGCAGATCAGGGCCCTGAAAAAAGGCGTCCAGATCGTGGTTGCAACCCCCGGACGATTGCTTGACCTGATGCGCAGGAAGGCCATTAAATTACGGGATGTTCGCGCTGTTGTCCTCGACGAGGCAGATGAGATGTTAAACATGGGATTTCTTGACAGCATCAATGACATCCTGGCCGAGGTGCCCGAAAACAGGAACACCCTCCTTTTTTCCGCGACCATGCCCAATGAAGTGGCCGTGATCGCCAAAAAATACATGAACCACCCGGTGGAGATCACGATAGGCGACCGGAATGCCGGGGCTGAAAATATCAAACACCTCTATTATACCGTTCACGCAAAGGATAAATATACGGCGCTGAAACGCATCGTCGACTTTTATCCCTCCATTTACGGGATTGTTTTTTGCCGCACCCGGATCGATACACAGGAGATTGCCGACAAGCTCATTGCCGACGGCTACAATGCTGAAGCGCTTCATGGCGACCTGTCGCAGGTACAGCGCGACAGCGTGATGCAAAAATTCCGGATCCGTCACGTGCAGTTGCTGGTTGCCACCGACGTGGCGGCACGGGGGCTGGATGTGACCGACCTCACGCACATCATCAATTATGCCCTCCCGGATGATCTCTCAGGATACACCCATCGCAGCGGACGGACCGGGCGGGCAGGAAAGGCGGGCATTTCCATCGCCATCATCAACCTGAAGGAAAAACACCTGATCAGGCAAATCGAAAAACTGATCAATAAAAAATTCATTGCTGCACAAGTGCCCGGCGGACGTGAAATTTGTGAAAAACAACTGTTCAATCTCATCAACAAGATGGAGAATGTGGAGATTGAACATTCCGAAATTGATCCGTTCCTGCCGGCCATCTACCGCAAACTGGAGTGGCTGGAAAAGGAGGATGTGATCAAGCGTTTTGTCGCGCTCGAATTCAACAGGTTCCTGGAATATTACCGCAATGCCAAAGATATCAATGTGAAGGAGGAGATCGGAACGGGCGGACGGGCGGACAGACGGACGGTCGGACAGGTGGACGGGCGGACAGGCGGACGTCAAAAGGAGGTGACTGCATTTACACGACTTGTGATCAATGCAGGAAAAGCCGACGGGCTGTACCCCAATAACCTGATCGACCTCATCAATGCCAATAGCCGCGGGAAAAGGATCCGCATCGGAGCAATTACCCTTGGGAAAAATGACGGGGTGTTCGAAGTTGATTCGGAATTTGCAAACTTTCTATCGGAATCCCTGAGTGAAGCCGAATTCAGGGGATCGAACCTCTCCGTAGGTATAGCCAAAGGTGAAGCGCAGGTCAATGTCAATGAGCGCCGTTCTTTCAGGGAGAAGAAAAAATTCAAGGGAACCAAGGAATTCAAAAAAGTGCAAGACGCTGAGAAAGGAAAAGACGACGAAATTAAATCGTGGATAAAATCGAAAAGGGAAAATCCATATTCAGGAAGTGCGGAATGGCCGGGGAAGAAAAAGAAAAAGAAGAAATAGGGGTTTAGCGGAATTCGGATGAAAAAGATCTCCATCGGGGCGGATATCGGTGGCAGCCATATTTCAACCATGGCCGTAGAGCTTGAAACCGGGGCCATGCTGCAGGAAACCTATTCGAGGGTTGAAGTCGACAGCAACGGACCTGCGGAAGAGATCCTTCAGACATGGAAAAGTTCACTGAATGCGTCTATAAGAAAATCGAACCGGCATCTCCTCACCGGATTAGGATTCGCGATGCCGGGACCATTCGATTATCCAAATGGCATTGCGCTTTTCAGCGGCGTACAGAAATTCGAGTCGCTGTATGGCATCAACATCAGGAACGAGATAACGTCGCTGACCGGGATTCCGGATAGCATGCCTGTGCGGTTCCTCAATGATGCGACCTGTTTTGCGATCGGGGAGGCCTGGCTTGGTAAGGCCTCTGCATTCGACAGGGTTATTGCGATTACGCTGGGGACCGGATTCGGCTCAGCCTTTCTCGACCATGGCGTTCCTGTTTCCACAGGCAATGAAGTCCCTGAGCATGGTTGGGTTTATCACCTGCCGTTCGGAGGTTCAATAGCAGATGACTGCTTTTCCACCCGGTGGTTCGTCAAACGTTACAAAGAAATTACCGGACGGACGATAAACGGGGTTTTGGAGATTTCCGTGACGGCGGACCAGGATGCTGCAGCCCGCAGGGTTTTCAGTGAATTCGGCTCCAACCTGGGGCAGTTCCTGGCGCCGCTCATCAGAAGGTTCAATGCCGGTTGCCTGGTCATCGGAGGCAGTATCTCCCAAACTTATGATATCTTCCATAATCCATTCTTATCAGGACTTGCAAGGGAAGGAATTCAGGATTTGCCGCAATATGTCAGCAGCATGGGTGAGAATGCCGCCATTGCCGGTAGCGCCAGGCTGAGCGACAATGAGTTTTACAGGACCATGGCCACGCATTGACCAGCGAATATGGCAGACAAGCCTCACCGAATTTGCCAGCAACCGGTCCTGCCGGCGCTTAAGCCTGCCTCCCGCCACAGCGGCTACAACCCCTTTCCCTCCTTTCCTTTACAGCGGGGTTCGGTTTCCCGGGGAATACCCTCGCTCGCAGCACACCTGAGCGCTCACACAACGGTCATCATTGACGGGTATATCGGCATTCTCTGGGATGATCTCAGGGAAAGGATGGACGAATCCTTCAACACCCTTGGTATCCGGGCATCCTGGATTGACGTTTCCTGTGCGCTGAGGTCACAGGAAGAAATCGGGAAGCTGGCCGAACCGTTCCTTGGAGGAGATGATCCGCTCTTCGGAACCCGGACCGGCCTTCAGCTTCCGGACTTTTTTGATCATGAAAAATTGCATGAAATCGCTGGCCGGACTGCTGAAATGCTCACCATCTGTTATGGAACGGGCGCCTTCCTTACCGGCCTCAATGGATTGAATGTATACATTGATCTCCCCAAGAATGAGATCCAGTACCGGTCAAGGGCCGGCAGCATTACGAACCTGGGCATGCCGCAGCCGGATGATCCGAAGAAGATGTACAAACGGTTTTATTTCATCGACTGGATCGTTCTGAACCGACATAAGGAAATATTTCTTGATCAGATCGATGTGTTCGCCGACGGACAGCGGCCGGACGATATCACCTGGGCTGCCGGGGACGATATCAGGAACACGCTGGATGCCATGTCAGTCAATTTTTTCCGGGTCCGGCCCTGGTTTGAACCTGGCGCATGGGGGGGTAACTGGATCAGGACCCACATCAAAGGCCTCAGCGATGAGGTCCCGAATTATGCATGGTCATTCGAACTGATCAGCCCGGAAAACGGCCTTCTGATCGAATCAGAAAACAGACTTCTCGAACTGTCATTCGACTGGCTGATGTACCGGTCCGCCCCGCTGGTGCTTGGCAACTGCCACGCCAGGTTCGGCAACGAATTCCCGATCCGTTTCGATTTCCTCGATACCATGGCGGGAGGCAACCTTTCCATCCAGTGCCATCCACACAAGGAGTATATGAAATCTCATTTCGGCGAAGAATTCACGCAGGAAGAAGCCTATTACATCCTGGATGCGGAACCAGATGCAACCGTATACCTGGGTTTCAGGGATGAAGCTGATCCTGAAGTGTTAAGGGAAGCGCTTGAAACCAGCTTCCATGATCGGCAGCCGCTGGATGTTGAACGGTTCGTACAAAAGCATCCCTCGCGGAAACACGACTTTTTCCTGATTCCGCCGGGTACGGTGCACGGTGCCGGCAGGAACAACCTCGTGCTGGAGATCAGTTCAACTCCGTATATCTTCACCTTCAAACTCTACGATTGGTTGCGCCCTGACCTGGATGGCAAACCCCGTCAACTCAGCATTTCGAGGGGAATGGACAACCTTCGCTTCGACAGGTACGGAGACACCGTAATACGCGAACTTATTTCATCACCGGTACTGATTGATAAAGGACAAAACTGGGAATTGTGGCGCCTGCCGACACATGCTGATCATCTTTATGACGTTCACCGGGTTGAATTCACCGGGGAGATCCATGTTGAGACAGAGGGAAGATGTCATGTGCTTAGTCTTGTAGAAGGAGCCGGGATTGTCGTGAAGACTGCAGCAGGAATGCAACAAAAATTCTCGTATGCTGAAACCTTCATTATACCCGCCGCAGCGGGATCTTACAGGGTTATAAACGAATCAGCCTCCAAAGCAATGCTTATCAAGGCTTTCGTAAAATAATCTCAGAAATGACGAGGCCACAACAATCAGGGTGTTCGGGAATCAGGAACTTAATATGGATCCTGATATTTAGTGCTTCGTTTTCTGGTTACCCGGCCTATCCGCAACAGGCGCCTGCTTATAAAAATCCTTCCGTTTCCGTCGATTCCCGGGTAAAGGACCTCCTCCAAAGGATGACGCCTGAAGAAAAATTCAGGCAGCTATTCATGATACCGGGCGATATGGGCATCGGCAAAAAGAACCTCGATGCGGGCATTTTCGGCCTGCAGGTCAGGGAAACTGAGGGATCGGGCGGAAAGCAGGATGAAAGTCTATCCGGTAAATTCGGGCCCGCCGGAAGCATGGCGGCGAAGATCAACGGCCTGCAGGAGTATTTCATCAACGAAACCCGGCCGGTGATCCCCATCATTCCGTTTGAGGAGGCGCTGCACGGGCTCGTGCAGGATGGCGCCACAGCATTTCCCCAGGCAATTGCGCTTGCCGCGACATTCGACACGTCGCTGATGCACGAGGTGGCCCGTGCGATCGCCCTGGAGACCCGTTCACGCGGGATCCGGCAGATCCTCTCCCCCGTGCTGAACGTTGCCTCCGATGTTCGCTGGGGGCGTACTGAAGAAACTTACGGGGAAGACCCGTTCCTGGTGTCCATGATGGGCCATGCCTATATTTCGGAATTCGGGAAGGCAGGCGTGATTGCCACGCCCAAGCATTTCATCGCCAATGTGGGCGATGGCGGGCGCGACAGCTACCCGGTCCATTTCAGCGAACGGATGCTTGAGGAGACCTTTTATCCGCCCTTCAAAACGGCCGTTCAACAGGCGCACGCCGGATCGGTGATGACGGCCTACAACAGCCTGGACGGAACTCCCTGTTCATCGAACAGCAGGCTCCTACAAAAGACGCTCAAGCAGGAATGGGGATTCGATGGTTTCGTCATCTCCGATGCCTGCGCAGTCGGCGGCGCCAACGTATTGCACATGACAGCAACAGGATACGAGGAGGCGGGCAAACAGGCCGTGGAGAACGGCCTTGACGTGATCTTCCAGACCGATTTCGGACATGCAGCGCTGTTCAGCCAACCCTTTCTGTCGGGGAAAGTCAGGCAAAGCGCCATCGACAGTGCCGTAAGCAGGGTGTTACGGGCCAAATTCAGGCTGGGCCTTTTTGATGATCCCTACGTTGACCCATCTTCCGCCGATAAAATCAACGGCTCCGCAGCGCATCGCGAACTCGCCCTGCGCGCGGCCAGGGAGGCGATTGTTCTGCTAAAGAACGAAGGGAACCTCCTTCCACTGACAAGATCGCCCGGAAAGATCGCCGTGATCGGAACCGATGCGACGGAAGCCCGCCTGGGCGGCTACAGCGGCAAAGGCAACGAGGTTGTTTCCATCCTGGAAGGGATCAGCCGATCGGTTCCTGAAAGTACCGAGATCCTGTTCAGCCCCGGCTGCGGAAGGAGTGAGCAAACTCTTGCACCCGTAAAGGGGAGGTCGCTCACCCACCCGGATGGCACGACCACGGTGCCCGGATTGATGGCAACCTATTTCGACAACCCCGACCTGTCGGGGAATCCGGTCGTCACACGGACCGATACCGCAATAAATTACAGCTGGACCCTGTACGGTCCTGATCCCGTTTTATCAGCAGATTGGTTTTCTGTCCGGTGGACCGGATCCGTCACCTCCTTTACCGGCGGATCAAAACGGATCGGTGTGGAGGGAGACGACGGATACCGCCTGTTTCTTGACGGGAACCTGGTCATCGACAACAAAACAAAGCAGTCTTACGGCATGAAAACCGTCGACTTCCTGTTTGAACCAGGCAAAGCCGTCGAAATCATCCTGGAGTATTCCGCGCGTTCAGGAAACAACAGGATCAGGCTGGTGTGGGACGAAGGGATGGCCGACACCATCGAAGAGGCCCTGCAGTTTGCCCGCTACCTGGCCGCTGAGTCGGACCTGGCTGTCGTCGTCACGGGCATTGAGGAGGGAGAGTTCCGCGACCGCTCCTCCCTGAAGCTGCCGGGCAGGCAGGAGGAGCTCATCCATGCAGTGGCTGCTTCCGGGAAGCCGGTCGTAGTGGTCCTGGTCGGGGGCAGCGCCATCACGATGGGCAACTGGATCGATGAGGTGCAGGGTATCCTAAATGCCTGGTATCCGGGCGAAGCCGGAGGGCTGGCTGTAGCGGATGTGCTTTTTGGCCGGTACAACCCTGCCGGAAGGTTGCCGGTCACCTTCCCGCAGGCCGGGGGCCAGCTGCCATTAACTTACTACCACAAACCTACCGGGCGCGGCGATGATTATGCCGACCTTTCCGGCAAGCCCCTCTTTCCCTTTGGCTTCGGGCTGAGTTACACCACCTTTGAATACGGCAATCTGGAACTGTCAAAAGATACCATTACACCCGGGGATTCCGTCATCCTCCGTTTCAGGGTCAAAAATACAGGCAGTGTTGCAGGAGAAGAAGTATGCCAGGTTTACCTGCGCGACGAACTGGCCTCGGTTGCCAGACCGGTCAAGGAACTGAAGGCTTTCCGGCGCATCCACCTGCTTCCGGGCGAGACCAGGGAAGTCGTCCTGACTCTCGGGAAGGATCTCTTTTCAATGCTCAACCGCGAGATGAAGCGGGTCGTCGAGCCGGGGGCGTTCACCGTCATGGTGGGGGCGTCGTCGGAAGATATCAGGCTGCGGAGGATTCTGTGGATTAAAAAATTATGAATTATGAGGTTGAATTAGGAATTATGAGGGACTTTTCCAGGATTCATTTTTTATTAAAGTTTCGGGATTGAAAGTTTAATCTGATCCAAACTCTGCCAATCGAAACTTCATTAAGCCCTGAAAGGGTGGAATACCTTTATCAGAGATGGATCTCTTTTTTTCATCCACTTAGAGGAATGACACTTCAACTCTTCTAAAAGTTTCGTAAGCGAAATATGGCCATTTCGAGGCAGCGTTCTGTTTTCATTCAAACATGATTTTTTCTGTTAATCGGAAAAACGTGAAAAGGTAATACGGAAATTGCCATAATTCTCAAAATTGCTGTATATTTATAAGGTCATAACAATCCTTAAACCCATCAAAAACACATCCCCATGAAAGCAAGACTTTTCTGCATCCTGATCGTGCTGGCCACGATCCTGGCTACGCCTGCCTGCAAGAAAGACAAGTCCTCCGACGACCCGTCGCCCACCAGCACCTGGGACTTACTGGTCCAGGGCACGCCGGCCGACACCTTTGTCATCGCCACGGGCGTTTTCACCTTTGGCTCCACCACCTTTTCAGTCCATATCCGGACATCCCGCATCGGCGGGGGGAATATCGTCAAGGAATTCGATATGTCGGGCCAGATGGCAGGCGATTCGCTGTTCGTGAACGACTATGAGCTTAACCTTACCGACCCAATCGAAACGGCATGGATAAACGGACGCATGAGGATAACTGCCAGCAACCTGACAGGCAACGGCACCTATAAGATCGTGCAGCCGCCCGATACCATTTCTTACTCCGATACGTTCATCGTTTCAGGAACAAAAAGATAAGCAGAATCCTTTTATCTTTGTGCTGTCATAAAATTCAGGGAAAAACACTAAACCTATCAAAATGAAAATCATTTCACGATTTGCCACACTCAGTATCGCATCTCTTGCGATGCTGGTTCTCATCGAAGGTTGTTCAAAGGATAAAGAAGATCCCATCCCGACTTTCACAATGTCGGCTGATACCACAACCTTTGTCGGGGGTGGCGCAGCATTGCAGTTCTTTGCAACCTGCACCAACAACGGCGTCACGATGTCCGATGTGACCATCACCACTCCCCAGGACAGTCTCTACCTGTATAATTTCAATAGCGCTTCATACGCGCAAAATGTCAGGATACCGCTCCAGGAAAGCAACAAGGCCTATCCCAAAAGGATCGGGACCTGGAGATTCCGGCTCGTCGGCACAAGTTCCGGAGGGACCAGCTTTATTTCGGAGACTACATACGCAGTCAGCAAATAGGGTTCGGGGAGATGGCCGGCATCGAGACCATTTACCTGGGCGAGCTCCGCACGGAAGCCACGCACAAGCTCTCGGGCACGAAGATCATGTCGGCTGACCGGGAATTCCCGGTATGGAGTCCCTCGTTTTTTTAGGCAGGCCCGCCTTCACCAATTCATAGGACCGGACGAGGTAATTTTCCCATTCTCTTTTATCCAATAAGTCTTCGCTGGCGACCATCACCCATTTCCTCCTTGCGAAATAGGGAGCTTGTAGGATGTCTTCCGTTGCGCCGGGCAATGAAAGGCAAAATTCGCGCAGTTCCTCTACATTCATGATCTCAAGTAAAGTGACTTGAAGTAAAGTGATTTGACGTTATTCTTTAATTCAGCTTAGGCACTAAATAATATTTTTATCCCATGTATGATTTCAGGAGTTTACTTCTTGAAGAGTGCTTCAGTCTGCGCAAGGCCTTCTCCTTGATCTGCCTGACCCTTTCGCGGGAGAGGTCGAAAACCGACCCGATCTCGTCGAGGGTGTAGCTGTGCGGGACGCCGATGCCATAAAACATGTTGATAATATCCCGTTCCTTTTCGGCCAGAGTTGAAAGCGACCGCTGCACCTCTTTGGCCAGCGACTCCCTGATGAGGTTTTCGTCGGTTCCCGGCGAATCGTTCACGAACACGTCCACCAGGCGGACCTCTTCATCCTGATCAATCGGGGCATCCATGGAGACCATTCGCGTTGACATCCTGATCGTCTCGGCGACCTTGTGTTCAGGAAGCTCCAGTTCGGCGGAAAGTTCGTTCAATGAGGGCGGCCTTTCAAAGCGCTGCTCCAGCTTAATATTTGCCTTGGACATCTTGCTCAGCGATCCCACCTGGTTCAGGGGCAGCCGGACGATGCGCGACTGCTCGGCGAGTGCCTGCAGGATAGACTGCCTGATCCACCATACCGCGTAGGATATGAACTTGAAACCCCTTGTTTCATCAAAGCGGCGGGCCGCCTTGATCAATCCGACATTTCCCTCGTTGATCAGGTCGGGGAGCGTTAATCCCTGGTTCTGATACTGTTTGGCCACCGAAACCACGAACCGCAGGTTAGCCTTGCACAGCTTTTCAAGTGCAGTCTGGTCGCCCTGCCGGATCCGCTGGGCAAGGAGTACCTCTTCATCAGCCGAGATCAGCTCCTCCCTGGCAATGTCCGACAGGTACCTGTCGAGCGAGGCTGTTTCACGGTTGGTGATCGATTTTGTTATCTTTAGTTGTCTCATAATCCAATTCCGTAATAGGCCCTCAAACCATTCGGGTAAACACCCTCGATCAGGACGCCACCCTCGTTGTTTGAAAGCGATTCCTTTAAATCTTTGGTCGTTCGCATGGGTTTGCGGTCAACCGATAACAGAATAAAACCCTGGCTGATCCCGGCGTTTTTCAGCTTGCCGCCAGAAAGGGCGGTGATCTTATAGCCGTAATCCAGGTTCAGTCTGTTCTTTTCATTGGCTGACAGGGGTTCAAAGGTGGCTCCGTGGATGGTCAACTTGTTTGCCGTTTCGGAGACCATTCTGGATTCCTCGCTCTGCATCGTGAGCCGGATATCCTCTTCCTTTCCGTCGCGACTCACATGCAGCGTGACCTGGTCACCCGGGCTCCTTTGTCCGATGAGTTCCATCATTTCCGCTTTGCCGTTTACCGGCGTATTGTCAATGCTGAGGATGACATCCCCGCTTTTCAATCCGGCTTTTGCGGCTGGTCCGTTGTCGATGACATCATCCACGTAAACACCCCTCAGGTCGTTAATCCCTTTTTCCCTGGCAAACTGGTCATTGATCTCGCTGTAAAAGATGCCCAGGTATGCCCGCTGAATCTTCCCATACTTCATGAAATCCCCCACGACCTTTTTAACCAGGTTCACCGGGATGGCAAAGCTGTAACCTGTGTAATAGCCCGTTCCTGAGGCGATGGCGGCGTTAATCCCGATCAATTCGCCGCGTGTATTTACCAGCGCCCCGCCGCTGTTGCCCGGGTTGATGGCCGCATCGGTCTGAATGAACGACTCAATAGCGCCCTGTGAACCCAGGATGTTGATGTTGCGCGCCTTGGCGCTGACGATCCCTGCCGTCACCGTGGAGGTCAGCGTAAAGGGATTTCCAACGGCCAGCACCCATTCGCCGATCTTCACCTCATCGGAATTTCCATAGGTCAGACAGGGCAAATCCTGCTCCCCGATCTTGATCAGGGCGAGGTCGGTGCTCGGGTCGGAACCGACGATCGTCGCCTTGTATTCACGCTTATCGTTCAGGGTTACGGTAATTTCGGTTGCTTCCTGCACGACATGGTTGTTCGTCACAATATGTCCGTCAGGGGAGATGATCACCCCGGAGCCCATGGCGCTATAAGGAGTGGTGTATTCACGCGGTCTGGGCCTCCCGCCGAAAAAATTAAAAAACTCGAAGAAATCGTCATATACGAGGCTCTTTTTCTGGAATTCCGATTTGATGTTGACCACTGCATGAACCGAAATGGAAGCAGCGATCTCGAAATCGGGTTCATTGAACGGAGCGCCAGGTATATAGCTTACCTGCCGTGCGGGGATCTCTCCCGTACGGTCGGCCGACCGGAATTGTTTCTTTTCAAGAGCCTTATAAAGGCCAAGAGAAACAGCGCCTCCCAATATTGCAAACAGAAAAATCTCGGCAATCCTTTTCATCTTTCTACTGCTCATTTGATTTATCGTTTTTGATCAGCATTTTCTTCCCTGACTGAATTGTTTCGGTTGTAAACGATATATCATATCCGATATTTTCACCCATCCTGTTAAATACTGTTAACCGGTTGTTAAAAAAAAGTTAAATAAATCTCCTTAATACCAATCACCTTTTTCCTTTTTTCCGATTAACAGACAATAAATATAATCAAAAGTTGCACCAAATCCAAATTTTATGAAAACACAACTGATTATCAAGCCGGTAGCTCTTCTGTTCTTTTGTCTGGTCGTAAATGCGGCTATTAGCTTTCAACGGGTATTCACCAGCGAAAATCGTGCCAATTTAGATTCGATAAAAATAAAAAGTCAATTTGTCAGCGTTTTTTTCTGGAATGTGGAGAACCTCTATGATCCTTATGATGATACCACCCGGATGGACGACGAATTCACGCCGGGTGGGGCAAAGCGTTGGAGCTGGTCGAAATTGAGCCTGAAGCTGAATCATGTGGCCAAAACCCTGCTGGCTGCCGGAGGATGGGATCCCCCGTCGGTTGTCGGGCTTTGCGAGGTGGAAAACCGGTATATTCTCAACCGGCTGATCAATGATACTCCCCTGAAAAAATCAGGATACCGTTGCATTCATCAGGACTCTCCCGATTTACGCGGGGTGGATGTGGCCTTCCTTTACCGGCCCGACAGGTTCAGACCCATATCACACCGGAGCATCCCGATCCGCTATCCCTTTGACACGACGGCACGGACCCGTGATATTCTGTATATAAAAGGCATGCTTTTTGAAACCGATACCATTTCATTTTTCATCAATCACTGGCCATCGAGGCGCGGAGGTCAGCAGGGGTCACAGCCCCGGAGGAACCATGTTGCGTCGGTACTCCGGCAATTCATTGATACGCTCCTTCTGGTTGATCCTGCAGCCAATATTCTGGTCATGGGAGACTTCAATGACGAACCGGAGGATGAGAGCCTGAAGATAGTCCTGGCAGCGCGGACCGACACTTTACAAATGACCTGCTCTTCATTGTATAACCTCATGGGGATCCGCAACCGGTCGGGGAAGGAAGGTACCCTGAGATACCGCGACCAGTGGAGCACGTTCGATCAGTTCATCGTTTCCGGGTCTTTGTTGCTGGGGAAAAACGGTCTGAAGGCAGATGCTGCGCACACCAGGATCTTCAGGTCCGGATTTCTTCTGGAAGAGGATGCGGTCTATTTCGGGGAAAAACTGAACCGCACCTATCTCGGGCCCAGGTACCATGGCGGGTTCTCTGACCATCTGCCGGTCTGCGTCGAAATTGTCAGGAAGAAACGATAATGTTCATGACCAGACACCTGCGATCTTTGCATGGCAGAATTTACAGGCGCCATGGCTGACGTTATTCTCAAGCACCGTGAAGCCGCGCCGCTCAATCAGGGACTTTTTGCATGACGGGCAATAGGTGTTTTCGGCAGGAGTTCCCGGCACATTCCCGATGTAAACGTATCGGATGCCAGTTTGCATCGCGATATTTCGGGCCTTCTCCAGGGTGTCGAGCGGGGTATAGGGCAGGCTGGTCAGCTTGTACAGGGGATGGAACCGGCTGAAATGGAGGGGATTGTCGGCAAACCCGTTGGCCACCAGCCACTCGCACATCTCCCTGATCATGTTGAGATCGTCGGTCCAGCCTGGGACGACCAGGTTAGTGATCTCCAGCCACACACCGGACTCTTTGAGGATCCGGAGGGTATTCAGCACCGGCTGCAGACTGCCTCCGTTGAGTTTGGCATAGGTTTCCTCGCTGAAAGACTTCAGGTTGATGTTAGCCGCATCCAAAAACTTTGCCAGGTCACGCAACGGCCGTTCATTGATGTATCCGTTGGAAATCAGCAGATTCTTCAATCCCCTGGCCCTGGCAAGCCGTGAAATGTCGAAGGTGTACTCATAGAATGCGATCGGTTCCGAATAGGTGTAGGCGATGGAGCGGCAACCGCCTGCGATGGCCTGTTCAACGACCTTTTCAGGAAACAGTTCGACATTCCGTGTATCCCTGGGGCTTGCCTGGGATATTTCCCAGTTCTGGCAGTTCAGGCAGGCGAAGTTGCATCCGGCCGTGGCGATGGAAAAGCTCGGTGTTCCGGGAAGGTAATGAAAAAGCGGTTTTTTTTCGATCGGGTCGGTATGCACCGAGCAGGGATTTCCATATGCGATGGTGTAGAGTTTGCCATCCTTCACCACATGGGTCCTGCAGATGCTGTCGAGACCCTCTTTCAGGATGCAGTTATTGGGGCAAATCTGGCATTTGACCCCCTTCGGCGTCACCACCGCATAGGGCGATTCTTTGCTGAATTTCCCCGGGCCTCCGGCAGGAGGCATGGTTGCCGTTTCCATATTGATCAATGTTTTAGCCAATCCGTCGAGTGAGTGCAGGCCGGCCGCCATGATCCCGACCCCGGCCAGTCCCGATCGCATAAACTGACGTTTGGAAATTTTTTTCGCAGTTGCCATCTTTAGGGCATTTACCCTCACCTGCGCCAAAGTTACGAAAAAATGCGCCTGAATGCATTCCATCCTGCACGACCCGACTATTCAGTTCCTCTGGGCTGAACGGCGGCAGATAAAAAGTAAGAAGGCAGAGATCAGGTTTGTTGCCGCCAGGATGATCCCGGTAAGAGCCAGGCCGAGGAGAGGTATCAGGAACAGCGATGCGGCGAATGCCCCCGCGGCGGAACCGAAGAGGTCGGCAGCATAGTTGCGGCCTGCGGTCACCATGGGACTCGTTTTCGAAAGTCCTGCAGCGACCCGGTACTCCATCCCCACTAAAAAGGCAGGTATAAAGGCAAGTAAACCTGTGATCAGGTTGACCAGCCATTCGTCTGTTCCGGGATGGTTAAGCCATTGAAGTGCAAGGGGGATCATAAGCGCCGCCAGTGCCATTAGAAGCTGAAGCAGGAGGAACGCGGGCACGGGTTTGTTTTCGGCCGGCCGCATCCTCAGGCCTGAGCCCAGGGCGAGTCCGATCATGAAAATCATGATGATCATCCCGATCCGGTGAAAGAGGAAGCCTGAGAGCACCTGAAAGCCGAAGATGATCATGATCTCGAAGGAGGCCAGACTGAATCCCCCGGTGAAAAGTCCGGCGTTTACCGGATTCAGGGTAAGTATGAGTACCAGGACTATCCCCAGGAACACCGCCAGTATGACTCCGTAACCAGTTTCGTGGTGGCTGAGCCACCAGGAGGTGTGGCGCCAGACGGCGAGGGGAGTGAAATCGCGGTTGAGGTCCGACCC
>Ga0163209_1000589_pt1 | contig 16008 bp, 13 predicted proteins | sample Kivu_160m_FD_113538 | JGI IMG/M metagenome (GOLD analysis project Ga0163209, IMG submission 113538) | Freshwater microbial communities from Lake Kivu, Western Province, Rwanda to study Microbial Dark Matter (Phase II) - Kivu_160m | ecosystem: Environmental > Aquatic > Freshwater > Lake ...
ACAAACTGGTCGGTTATGGCTATCGGCTCGACGCGCTGCAAGCCGCGATCCTCGGCGCCAAACTGCTGCACCTCGACGCGTGGAACACGCGGCGGCGCGAGATTGCAGATTATTATACCGAGCTGCTGACGAACACAGACATCGTCACGCCGTACGTTCCGCCACATATCAAGCCGGTTTATCACGTCTACTGTATTCGCGCAAAGAACCGCGATGCCTTGCAGAAACACCTGAAAGCACAAGGTATCGAGACGGGCATTCACTACCCGATCCCGCTGCACCTCCAGCCGGTGTATCAGAACCTCGGCTACAGAGCCGGCGATTTCCCGCACGCGGAGAAAGCGGCAGGCGAGATTCTCTCGCTGCCGATGTACCCGGAACTGACCGATGCGCAGGTCCAGCAAATCGTGGACACGATAAAAGGATTTAGCGGCTAGAATGCCGAGGCAGGAGCCAAACTCCTGCCTCATCTTTTGCTCACTCACCCTATGTATTCGCCGTCACCCTGAGCGAAGCGAAGGGTCTAATTGTTCCACAAGCCATTCAATCTGCGCAAGGGACATAATTCCACGGGGAATAATGAGATTCTTCACTCGCTGCGCTCGTTCAGAATGACACTGCGTAGCATCAGTTACTCACTCTTTGACTTTATCGATATTTGTGGGTATATTTGGAAATGGAAATATCAAGAGCACGCTTTGCGAATAGGTGCGGACAGGGTTGTCCGCGCGGGATAGATCAAGGAGGATACCATGCCACTGTTACGCGATGTCTTTCTCGCGTTTTCGACGAACACACTCGTACGCTGGTTCGTCGTCGGGTTCCCGCTGTCGCGGCGAGTGTCGCGTCGCTTCGTCGCCGGGGAAACGCTGGATGAAGCGATTCAAGTCGTCAAGAAGTTGAACGAACGAGGGATCCAGGTCACTTTCGATCAGTTGGGCGAGAGTGTGACGAACGAGAGCGAAGCGCGCGCCGCGAAAGACGGCTATCTGCGCGCGCTCGATGCGATTGCCGCCAACAAGGTCTCATCGCAAGTTTCGGTGAAACTCAGTCAGATGGGGCTTGACCTCAGCCCCGACCTGTGCCTGGACAACATGCGGCAGATCGTCAGCCGGGCCAAGGCGATCGGCACGCTGGTCACGATCGATATGGAGGATTCCAAGCATACACAGGCGACGCTGAACATCTTCAAGACGCTGCGCAAGGAATTCGACAACGTCGGCATCGTGATTCAGGCGTACCTCTATCGCAGCGAAGAGGACATCAAGGCGCTCGCTTCGATGAGCGCGACCGTGCGGCTGTGCAAGGGCGCGTACAAAGAACCGGCGGAGGTCGCGTTTCCACAAAAGAAAGATGTGGACGCCAACATGCTCAAATTGTCGCAGATGCTCCTCCAGCCGAACGGTCACAGCAATGCCGCCTACCTGCAACTCGCCACGCACGATGAGAAGATCATCAATTGGGCGAAGCAGTATACGACCGAACAAAAAGTGGACCGCCAGCGCTTTGAGTTTCAGATGCTCTACGGCATCCGTAACGACTTGCAGCGCAGACTGGCGGCTGACGGATACACGATGCGCGTCTATGTCCCGTACGGTACGCATTGGTATCCGTACTTTATGCGCCGCCTCGCCGAGCGTCCGGCGAATGTGATTTTCCTCGTGAGCAATCTGTTCAAATCGTAGAAACGAGTGGGCGACTCGTCTCTACTGAGGTCCGTGAATGCGCGCTGAAACGATTTCGATTGGCACAGAACTACTGCTTGGTGAAATCACCGATACCAACGCGGTGTGGCTCGCGCAGCGCCTGGCCGAGGTCGGCGTCGATTTGTATTTCCGTACGACCGTCGGCGATAACGTCGGGCGCATCGTCGATGCGATCAAGCACGCGCTGACGCGCGCGGATATCATCATCACCACCGGCGGGCTGGGTCCGACGGTCGACGATATGACGCGCGAAGCCGTCGCGCGCGCGACGAACCGCGAGCTTGTTCTGGACGAGACGCTGCTCGCGCAGATCCGCGAACGGTTTGCCAAGTGGGGCACGCCGATGAGCGAGAACAACGTGCGCCAGGCGTACGTCCCGCGCGGCGCCACGCCAATCGAAAACCCGGTCGGGACCGCGCCGGCCTTTATCGTGGAGATCGCAGACCCTGCGCTGGCCAGCGGGGCCGAGCGGCACTATGTCATCGCGTTGCCGGGTGTGCCGCGCGAGATGAAACACCTGATGGAGACGCGCATCCTGCCGTGGCTGCGCGACAAGACCGGCGGCGAGCAGATCATCCTGAGCAAGACGTTGCGGACGTGCGCGATTGGCGAGAGTCTGGTCGACGCCAAGATCACCGACCTTGAAACGTCCGCCAATCCGACCGTCGGCTTGCTGGCGCATCCGGGGCAGACCGACGTGCGCGTGACCGCCAAAGCGAAAACGCGCGCAGAAGCCGAAGCGCTGATCAAAGAGATGGAAGCCCAGGTGCGTAAGCGGCTGGGCGATTGGATTTACGGCGAGGGTGAGGAGACCGTGCCGGAAGTCGTGTCGCGCGTCCTGGCGGCGCGCAATTGGCGCATCGCCATTGCGGAGACGAACACCGCCGGCAAGACCGCCGAGGCGCTCCGCGCGCGGCCCGAAGGCCCGCGGATCGTCAAATCGGCCATGCTGCTCGACAACGTGACGGAATTGACCGAAGAGAATGCGTCGACCATCGCGCAGCAATTCCGCAACGTCACCGGCTCGGACATTGCGCTTGCCGTGCTCGGCACGACGGGTTCAGGGCAGGATATGTACAGCGCGGACACCGGGCGCACGATCATCGCGGTGGCGACCGAGCAGAAAACGATCCACCGCGCGTACACGGTCGGCGGCATCAGCGACCAGGCGCAGACCTGGGTCATCATGCGCGCGCTTGATCTCGTCAGGCGCGTGGCAATCCAATAATCGATGGGTGACGAGTGACAGGTGTCGGGTGACGGGAGTCTCCTCTCGTCACGCGTCACCCGTCACTTTTTTCGGAGGAACAATGGCTGACCATCCGCAGTTCATCTGGGTCGACGGCAAAGTGACACCGTGGAATGAGGCAACGGTCCACATTTCGCAAATGGGCACGTCGACCGTCTCTTTGGTGTTCGAGGGCATCCGCGCGTACTGGAACGCGGCCGCGCCCAAACTCTTCGTCTTTCGCCTCGACGCGCATTTGGAACGTTTTGCCCAGTCGATGCGGTTGATGCGCATGAGGCCGCCGCTCAGCAACGCGGACATTCACCAGGGCGTCGTCGATCTGCTGCGCGCGAACAAATACACCGCCGACGCGTACATCCGTCCCTTCGCGTTCGTCGAATCGGCGACCTTCGGCGGCGTGCCGAGCGATCAGGCGCGCATCGTCCTCAACACCATGGACTGGGCCTCGCGACTCAAGAGCGGCCAGGTGTCACACGCATGTGTTAGCTCGTGGTCGCGCATCAGCGACAACGTGATGCCGCCCCGCGTTAAGGCGTCGTCGAACTATTTGAACTCGCGGCTCGCCTCGGAAGAAGCCAAGCGGAACGGCTACGACGCCGCGCTGCTGCTCAACCCGAATGGCAAAGTCGCGGAAGCGCCCGGCGCGTGCCTGATGATCGTGCGCAACGGCACGCTCATCACACCTTCCGTGACGAGCGGGATTCTGGAAAGCATCACGCGCGAGACGCTCATTCAACTCTGCCGCGAGGTTTTGAAGCTGGAAGTGATCGAGCGCGAGGTGGACCGCACGGAGTTGTACGTCGCCAGCGAGGCATTCATCTGCGGCACGGGCGCGGAGATCACGCCGCTTGCATCGATCGATCGCTTTACGCTGGGAAACGGCAGCATCGGACCGATTACCCAGCGCATCGAGACCCTCTACCATGATCTGGTGCGCGGCGTCGACACGCGCTTTGCAGAGTGGCGAACACCAGTGTGACAAATGAAAGGCGGAAGGCAGAAGGATGCTCGGAGTTGTTCTGGGTCTCGCCAGCGCGTTTGTCTGGGCCACCGCCAGTCTCGCCATCAAGGCACAAGCGGACCGCATCAATACGTCCTCCTTCAACGCGTTCCGAATGTTCGTCGGCACGCTCTTCATGCTGGCGCTGCTGCCCTTCTTTGGCGGGTGGCCGGCGCTCGTACAAGTCCCCATCAACACTGGCATCCTCCTCGCCGTCTCCTCCATCATCGGGGTTGCCGTTGGAGACACGCTCTACTTTTGGAGCATGACCCAGATCGGCGCGGCACGCGCGCTGCCCATCTCCAGCACGTATCCACTTTTCACCTGGGCCATCGCCGTTCCGCTGCTCGGAGAAGAGTTCACGTGGAGCGCGATGGCCGGCACCATGCTTGTGCTTGCCGGCGTCTATCTCTTGTCGCCCAAAGTTGAGACCACCTCCATCGCCGACACGCGCGCCAATCGCATCGGGATCACCGCCGCATTGACCGCGGCGGCGCTCTGGGCGGTAGCCACCACGATCTTGAAAGTCGGATTGCAGGAAGGCACGCCTGTCGTCATCGTCAATTTGATCCGTCTGCCGGTGGCTGCGTTCGCGACGGCGGTTTTCACTCAGCGCCAGTTTGGATTGAAGGTGTGGCGCGGCTATAACCTCAAGACCTTGCCGATGTTGGTGCTCTTGGCGATCTACAGCACCGGCATCGGAATGATTATCTGGACACTTACCGTCGAGTACGCCGGTGCCGCACGCGCGGCACTGCTTAACACGGCGGCGCCGTTGATCGGCGTGCCACTCTCCGCGCTCTTTCTCCGGGAACGCGTGACGTGGAAGATCGCCGGCGGCACCCTGTTGTCCGTCGTCGGCATCTGGCTGATTCTGTAGAGACGACAAGAACAAAACACCCCTTCGGCGCCGAAGGGGTGTTCTTATTGCCATCCGTAGAGACGGTGCAGTGCATCGTCTTGCGGTGCATCGTCTCTACGCTGGGATCAATGCGACCAAGATGGATGATCGCCGCCATCCTTGGTCAACTGGGTTACGTAATTGCCGTTCAGGTCCATCATGTAGACGTTGGTCATACCGTTGCGCGTCGAGGTGAACGCGATCCATTTGCCGTTGGGCGCCCAGGTAGGCGAGAAATCCGCGACGTTGCTCTGGCTGACGCGGCGCACAGCGCTGCCGTCCGCGTTCATCACATAGATTTGTTGACGACCGTCGCGGTCTGAGGTGAATGCGATCATCTTGCCATCTGGACTCCAAACCGGCGCGCCGTCGTCGGCGGGATTGTTGGTGAGATTGGTCACACTGCTGCCGTCGCCATACATCGTGTATACGTCATTCTTGCCCGTCGTGTTGAATGCCACCGCAAATATACCCTGCTTCGACCATGCCAAGCCGCCGCGGTACTGCTCGCCCGGCACGACCCTGAGTTGACATTCAGCCCTCCCCGCCGTGCAGGAAGTGGCATCCGCATTGACCTTGTCGATCACCCAACCTTGTTGATTGGGCGTCATCTTCACCACTGCGATTTGCGATCCGTCTGGCGACCAAGTCGGGCTGGACAATCCGCCGCCGCCGGAATCAGAAGAAAAGACCGGCGTCGTGTCGTTAGACCTCAAGTCGAGCACGCGCAAGACGTTCGGCTGTCCCTGCGCGCCGGTCGAGATATAGGCGAACCTGGAATTATCCGGCGACCACGCGTACGGCGCGGCATTCGTGCCGACGAGCAGATCCATCACCGGCCCAATATCGACAAGCTGTGTAGTCACATTGCTTTCAATACTGAGAACGTACACGCTGTCCACGCCGCTCGTGTTGACGTGATAGGCGATGCTGCCGGGGGGCGCCGGCGGCTTGGCCGGCGTTGCGGTCGCGGCGGGTTTGGGCGTCGCCCGGACCGGCGTACGCGTCGGAGGTTTGGGAGTTTCGGTCGGCTTCGATGAAGTAGGCGTCGCCGGGACAGCCGTCGCCGTCGGCACGGCCGTGGGAGGGGCTTTGGTCGGCACGGCGGTCGGCGATGGCGCGCTCGTTGGCGACGGCACTGGCGTTGGCGTTGGCGGCGCGGCGCACGCAACAACAGCGACGGCCACCGCGGCGAGTAGAGCTACGATCAAGACGTGCTTCATCAACAGTCTCCTTTCATACTGGAATTTTAAGGAGGAAAAATTGAGACCGCAGAGGCAACCCGTGGGAAGATCAAGCAATGATCTCGATGTCCCCGCGTCTCTGCGGCCGATTCGTGGTGCGTCATTACTCGATCAGCGAGGAAAATATAGCACAAAAATCGCAAAAGCACAAAAACCGCTCTTACTCTTTATCCAGGTCTTCCCAATCCTCCTCCGTCCAGTTGCCGAAATCATCCTCTTCCTGAAAGTCGCGGCGCGGCGGTGCGGATGCGGACGTGGACGGCGCGCGCGGCTCCTCCGCGTGGACCGCGCGCCCTTTGGTCGGGCCCTCGTCCGGACCGACGATCCCCTTTTCTTCCAACAATTCCATCAAGCGCGCGGCGCGCGAATAGCCGATGCGCAGCTTGCGCTGCAATAAGGAAACCGACGCCTTGTGACTCTGCTTCACGACCTGGATCGCTTGCGGCAGCAAATCGTCTTCGCCCGGCGCGGCCTTCGGCGATTCGCCCCACAGTGTCGGTTGGACGAACTCGCCGGCTGGGGTCGCACGCGCCCCGGCGCGCGTTTGATCGGCGGCTGGCGCGGGTGGGGGTCCCAGGTCTTTCCAGTACGTCACGAGTTTGTCCAGCTCGCGGTCCGAGACGAAACAACCCTGCAGGCGCACGAGCTTAGACGAGTCGCTCGCCATGTAGAGCATATCGCCGCGTCCGAGCAGTTTCTCCGCGCCCGGCGAATCGAGGACGACGCGCGAATCGATCTGGCTGGTGACCGCAAACGAAATGCGCGCCGGAAAATTCGCCTTGATCAGCCCGGTGACGACGTCGACCGACGGGCGCTGCGTGGCGAGGATCAGGTGGATGCCCGTCGCGCGGGCCATCTGCGCGAGGCGCGTGACCGTGTGCTCGACCTCCTGCGGCGCCATCATCATCAAGTCCGCCAGCTCGTCGACGATGACGATGAGGAAGGCGAGTTTCTCTTCGCCCGGCTGGTCTTCGATCATGTGGTTGTAGATCTCGATATTGCGTGCGCCCTTCTGGGCAAACAGCTTGAAGCGGCGGTCCATTTCTTTCACGGTGTTCTGGAGCGCGGCGACCGCTTGATCCACTTCGACGACGACGGGCTGGAGCAGATGCGGGATGCCATTGAAGTTCACCAGCTCGACGCGCTTCGGATCGACCATGATAAAGCCAACTTCCGCCGGCGTCGTCGTGGAGAGCAGCCCGCCGATGATCGAGTTGATGCAGACCGATTTGCCGGAGCCGGTCGCGCCGGCGACGAGCAGGTGCGGCATCGACGAAAGGTCGGCGCAGATCGGCTGACCGGCCACGTCTTGCCCCAGCGCGATTCGCAACTTGGATTTCATATTCTTGAACGTCTCGGATTCCATCACGCCGCGCAGACTCACGAGCGCGGTCTGCGAGTTCGGCACCTCGATGCCGACCACACTGCGCCCCGGCACCGGCGCTTCGATGCGGAGCGGCGCGGCGGCGAGCGCAAGCTCCAGGTCGTGCTGCAGCGCGCTGATGCGGCTGACCTTCACCTTGACGCGATGGACTTTGCCGTCGACGCCCTTTTGCTCGACGAAACCCGGCTCGACGCCGAACTGCGTGATCGTCGGTCCCTGGTTCACCTCCAGCACCTTGGCCGGCACGCCGAAATGCTGCAACGTCTCTTCGATCACGCGGACGCGCGTGCGGATCTCCTGCTGATTGATTTCCGACTCGGCGCTCTCTTCCAAGATTTCGGCAATGTTGGGCAAGCGCCACTCGCGCTGAATGGCCGGCGCAGACGGGCTGGTGCTGCCGCCGATAATCCGCGCGGCCACTGCGCCGCGCGGCGGAGCGACAGCTTCTCCCCCCTCCCCTGACAGGGGAGGGACACGGAGTGGGGTCGGTTCGCGCGCGGGTGCCGGAGCCGGGCGCGGCGTCGGAGCGCGGCGGTTGTCTACTGGCGGCGCGAGCGGTGGTTGAATCGGCTGGACCTTGTTGGGGTTCTGGAACTGCTGCATCTCCTGCGGCAAGTTGCGCGTGATGCGCGCCAGATAGAGAATACGGCGCCCCAGCTCGGGCAGCGAGATGTTGAAGAGCAGGATGAGCGTGACGGCGATGCCGGCGACCAGCGCCAAGAGCGCGCCGATTTCGCCGAGCGCGCCGACCAGGATCGACGTGATCGCCCAGCCGATGAGGCCGCCGCCTCGAAAGACACCCGGCGCCTTGGTCGGGTCGGCAATCGAACTGAGCCAGTGTAGGATGGACAGGAGGAGCAGATAGCCCGACACAACGCCAATGGGCCGCTCCCAACCAATGTTCCAGGTTTTGTCGAGCGCGTCGAGGAGGAGCCAGACGCCCAGTCCACCGAGGACGAAGGGAGCCACATAGACGCCCCAGCCGAGAAGCGCCTGGAGCAACTGCACCCAGGCGCCGAGGAAAAAGCCGCCGCTCAGGTTGAGCGCGCCGAGCAGGGTAAGGAGCGCCAGAATGATGACGCCGATTGAGGCGATCTCTTCCCAGCGATCGGCATCGAGCCGAAGCCGCGGTTTCGGCTTGGGTTGTTCCTTCGGTTTCGCGCGCGCGGGTCTACGGGTAGCCATAATCGAACATATGTATTATACACCCATTTGGCGATAAAGTTCAAGGTGCTGCTGCGCGATTTTGTCCCAGGTGAAGTGCTGCGCGAGCTCGCGCGCGCCCGCGCCGATTCTCTCGCGCAGTTCCGGCGATGCCGCCGCGCGTCGAATTGCCGCCGCCAGCGCAGTCGGATCGTCCGGCGGAACGAGCAGACAGTTTTCACCGTCCCGCAATGCGGGCAATGACTCACTGACGACTGGCTCGGACGAAGCGTCGTATTCCCGTTGTCCTACGACGCCTCGCCGCCGACGACTGGCTGCTGTAGTTACAATCGCCATGCCATGTGCGAGCGCAGCCATCAACGTCCCGCGGCGGTACGACGCGCCATCGCGGTACGGCAGCACGCAAAGGTCAGACGCGAAGAAATTCGCGGTGACGATCTCCGGCGGCGTATAGTCCGTCCAAATCACACGGTCGGTCAAATGGAGAGTGGAGATTAGAGATTGGACTTGCACAAGGTACGCGATGTTCGTCGGATCGCTGGCGCCAACTTGCCCGCCGATCATGAGCAGTTTCGCGTCGGGCAGTAGTGCCAACGCGCGGACGAGCGTCTCGCCCCCTTTGCTCTCATTGAGAAAGCCAAAGTAGCAGAGGAGCGTTTCGTTCCCCGCGACACTCAGCCGCGCGCGCCACGCCGCGCGTTGGTAGTCTGGCGGAGGAGTGGTCGCGATGTTTGAGCCGATGGGGATCAAAGTTAAGAGCTTCAAGTTCAGAGTCAAAAGTCGCGTGTAATCTTCATCATTCGTTGCGACGACGGCATCGCTGGAGCCCGCGAGCACTTGGGTCACCCACTCGCGGATGCGCCCGGCTTTGGGGAAGAGGTACGGAGAGCGGAGGTCGTGGAAGGTCGTAACCACGCGCGGGCGCGGCTTGAGGCCTCGGCGCGGCGCGCGGCTTACGTCGCCCGGGCGCGGGCGCAAGTAGCGCGGCAGAAAATCGATCGCCGGATGCATACCGAACGCGCCGGTCTGGTACTGGATATGAACGACATCCGGCGCAAATTCGCGGGCCGCGCGCGTGATGGCGCGCAGACACGACCAATCCCACTTTAGGATGAAGGGCAGGACGCGGAATGGCCTGTTGCCTTCATCCTTCATCCCGCGAAGCGTGCCTTCTGCCTTTGACGAGGTCAGCACCTGCACTTGTACGCCCAGCGCGGCGAGGCCTTTGGCAATCTCGTTCGTGCAGTCGCCCACGCCGCCTTGCATCGGTGGAAATTCGCCGGTGATGAAGAGGACGCGCATAAGTTAGAGTGGAATGCTCTCGCGCCAAATTCTCTGGAGGAATCGGTTGTCCGAGGATAATTCGCGTTCCAATTCAGCGCGCGTGTAAACGAGCAGATCAGTTCCACGGTCGAGGTCGAAGTAGCGCATGAACCGGAGAATACGGGAATGTGGATCGGTTTCGGTGGTATGGCGCAAAACGATGAGGACATCCGCGTCGCTCATACCGGTAGCATCGCCGCGCGCAAGGGAGCCAAAGACGCGAATTTCTTCGACGGCATCGTTCTCGCGCCGGATTAGCGTGGCAACCTCACGCAAGCGCGTCAAGAGCTGCTCACGGTTCAGCGAGATGATTCTGACAGAATTGAATGATGGCACTTGCCGCATCGAATGCCTCTTGCGCTTTGGAAGCGCTGTAATAATCCGCTGGCTTGCCTTCTGGAAAGCCATTAGGATAGCGCGTCGGAATGTAAAATGTATCGAGCAGCTGCGCGTGCTCAATCAAGCGCGCGGGAACGCTCAAATCCTTTAGAGAGCGCAGCATCGGCGTGATCGCATGTCCCCAGGCATCCGCGCCCCGATTCATCAACAGCGCCTTGACTGCTTTTTCGGTTGCCTGCTGCGCGGTGAAACACGCCCATTCCCAATACTCGTGGTGAATGTCAGTTTTTGTTTTTTCCAGATCGCGCAGCGCTTGCGCGAGCCAGTCTTGGTAACGGTTCATGTCTAATAGCAACTATACATCACTTGCTGGGTTTATGCAATTCTAAGAAACAACAATCGACAAGAGGCGATCCCCAAGAGTGATTTGCTTCATACTCTCTCCTTGGATGGTTTATCTTTTCCGGAAATCTTACCGGCGTGCCCCCCCCACTGCGCGTTCCTGTACACACTCACCCCTCTAACTGCCCAACCCGCTTTTCAGGACTTGGCAATACGCCCTGACCCGCGCCGCGCGCAGAGCGCGTTTGTGCCCCACCAGCCACTTGGCGCCCTCTTCGACAATTTGGTACACGAACGTCAGTAGCAGAAATGCGCGCAGGATTTCTGCGATGAACGCGCCGCGATATTTGCGAAAGAAGCGAATCTTACTCGAATGGAAGTAGATGTCGCGCGACGCAACGACCTGCTCGGACGACTTACCTTCGTAGTGCGTGACCTGCGCGGTCGGCAAATAGACGACCTGCCAGCCGGCCTGCTTGGCGCGGTAGCACCAGTCAAGTTCCTCCGAGTACATGAAGAACGCCTCGTCGAAGCCGCCAATCTGTTCGTACACTTGGCGGCGTACGAACATCGCCGAGCCGTTGACCCAATCGACCTCCTGCGTCGCGTCGTCGGACGTATCGAGCATGTAATAGCGCGTCAGCACACGGTTGCGCGGAAACCATTGCTGCAGCTTCGTCGATTCGAGGAACGCGGTCGCGAGCGTGGGAAAGCGCCGCCGCGAGGATTGCGGCGTACCGTCGCCATAGAACAGCCGGGGTCCGACGATGCCGACCCGCGGGTGCGCCTCCATGTAATCGATCAGCGCTTGCAGCGCGCCGGGGCGCAGCTCTGTGTCGGGGTTGAGCAGAAAAAGATAACGCCCTTGCGCCTCCGCAAGGGCCTCATTATTGCCGCGCGTAAATCCGACATTCTCAGCATTTGCCATCACGCGCACGCCCGGAAATTCCGCGCGCAGCATCTCAACCGTCCCATCAGAAGACGCGTTGTCTACCACCAGTACTTCAATGAACCGTGAACAGTGAACAGAAAACGGCTGACTGTTCACTGCTGACTGTTCACTACCGACTGAGCGCAGACAGCGTCGGAGTAAGTCGCGCACGTTCCAACTGACGATGATGACCGAGGTCGCCGGGGTGAGCGAAACGTCCACGCGTGTCCCTAGAGCGTCCGATCCACCACGTACGTTGCCAGATCAAACAACGCGCGACGATACTCGTTGTCTGGAAAGATCGTGAGCGCGTCTTTGGCCGTCTGGGCGAACCGGCGTGCTTCGACTTTCGATGCGTCGATCGCCGGCGAATTGTGGATCGCGTCGACGAGCGCGTCGATATCCTCGTTGGCCAGGTCGATGATCTTGGAGCCGCGCGCGTCCTGCTCGATGAAATAAAAAACCGGCAGCGTGTACGTCCCCTGCCGCAGATCGCTGCCAACCGGCTTGCCCAGCTGCCGCTCGTCCGCGGTGAAATCCAGAATATCGTCCACGACCTGAAACGCCATGCCGAGGTTGTGCCCGTAGGTCCTGAGTGCGGCAATTTCATTTTCCGGTGCCCCGCTCAGCACCGCCCCCCCTTCGGTGGCGGCGGCGAAAAGCGAAGCCGTCTTGCTGTCGATGTGGCGGTAATACTGTTCCCGATTCGGGGGCCAGTGCGCGCCGCCAAAATCCTGACGGATCTCGCCCTCGCAAATCGCCATCAGGGTCCTCGCAAAAATCGACATCACGCGAAAATTCTCGACTGTCGCCGCAATGTCCGCCGCGCGCGCGAGCAGGAAATCGCCGGCGAGCACCGTAGCCGTGCCGCTCCACCGTGAGCTGACCGTCGGACTGCCGCGGCGCAGCGGCGATTTGTCGATCAGGTCATCGTGAATCAACGTCGCCGCGTGCACCAACTCCAGCGTAACGGCCAGCGTAATCGCCTTCTCCGGATCGGTGGGATGGAAACGCGTCGCGAGGATGGCGAGCGCCGGGCGAATGCGCTTGCCGCCGCTGCTGACGAGCGAATCGAAGATATTCGCGAGCGGCTCAAATTCGATGCGAATCGCGTCGCGCAGGCGCACCTCGACGGTCTGAAGTTCGTTCTGAATAGGAGAAAGGATCGAATTAATGCCCAACAGTGCCCTCACTCGGGTAGGCCAAACAACAAACGACTGCTCTGCGCCGTGGCCCGTTCGACCGCCGGCGTAGAGATGCTTTTCAACTCGGCAATCTTCGCGGCAACTCGCGCGGCGTTTGCCGGCTCGTTGCGTTTGCCGCGCAGCGGTGACAGGTACGGCGAGTCCGTTTCGACGATGATACGTTCCAACGGTATGGCGCGCGCGATCTGTTGCAGTTGCTGCGCGTTCCTAAAAGTCACGTTCCCGGCAAACGAAATGTAATAACCCAGCTCGATTGCGCGCTGCGCTATCGCGAGATCGCCAGAAAAACAGTGGAGCACCCCGCGCGGCTTACCGCTACGGCGCTGCAGGATTTCCATCAATTCTGCGTGCGCGTCGCGGACGTGAATCACGACTGGCTTGTCCAATTCTTGCGCGAGGTCCATCTGCGCGGCCAAGGCACGTTCCTGCACTGAGCGCGGTGGGTTCTGCGCCCAATAGAAATCCAGGCCGATCTCGCCGATGCCTACGACTTGGCGCTGCGTTGCCAGCGCGCGGATGGCTTCAAGCGCCTTGTCATTGAACTCGGCGGCGTGTTCCGGGTGGACGCCGACCACGGCATGAACGCCGGCGTACTTTTCTGCCAGCGCCACCGCCGCCCGGCTCGATTCCACATCCGCACCGGCGGTGATGATCATCTTGACGCCGGCGTCTGCCGCGCGCGCGATCACCGCGTCAAGCTCGTCCGCAAATTGCTCGTCGTCCAGATGGCAATGCGCGTCTACCAACATAATTGGACACGGACAAACACAGATAAACACTGAAAAAACAAGATTCTGTGTCCATCAGTGTTCATCTGTGTCCCATTCCTATTGCAACCCGGCTAGTTTCAGTCCTGCGTCCAGGACATCCTGCCGCTTGTCGTCCCGCGTGGTCTCGACGTAGAAACGCATAATCGGCTCGGTGCCGGAGAAACGGATCACCAGCCAGCCGCCGTCACTCAGCAGGTACTTGAAACCGTCCATCGTGTTGATGCCGGTCACTCTAAAGCCGGCAATCTCACTCGGCTTGGCGTCTTGCAAGCGCTGTTGAATCGCCGCACGCTGCTCCTCCGGAAAATCGGTATCGATGCGCTCGTAGTAATGCGGACCGACCAACTCGAAAAGATGATCGATCAGTTGCGATGGCGTCTTGCCGGTCTGCACGACGAAATCGATCAAGAACAACCCGGCGACGATGCCATCGCGCTCCGGAATGTGATTGCGAAACGCATAGCCACCGGATTCCTCGCCGCCGATGAGCGCGTCGGTTTCGATGATCTTCGGCGCGACGTACTTGAATCCGACGCCGGTCTCGTACACCGGCACGTTGAAACGCTTGCCCAACGCGTCGAGCATATGGGTCGTGTTCAGCGTCCGCACAATCGCGCCGCGCAAACCGCGCACTTCGAGCAGGTAGAGGGCGAGCAGTGCGAACATCTGGAGCTGGTGAATGAACACACCCTTCTCGGTCGAGCCGCCGATGCGATCCGCGTCGCCGTCGGTCGCAATGCCAAGGTGCGCTCGTTCACGTTTGACCAGTTCCATCAGGTGGTCGACATTCGGCGGAATCGGTTCCGGGTTGTGCATCTCCGGAAAGGCCGGGTTGCGTTCGCCGTGGATCTCGACGACGCGCGTCGTGCCGCCAGCCAGGATGCTCTTGAACCAGCCAAAACCCGCGCCCCACATCGAATCCGCCGCGATCGTCAGCCCGGCGCGGCGCAGCGGATCAATGTTCACCAGTTTATCGAGCTGCTTTAGAAATGCCGGCTTGGGATCGAATATCTCGATCAGCCCTTGTGCGCGCGCGTCCTCGAAGGGTATCCGCTTGACGTCTTCCGGCGCGGGGATGCGCGCTTCGATTTGTTTCAGCCCTTCTGGAGCGATGGCGCCGGCGTAATCTGCGCGCACCTTGAAGCCGTTCCAGGTCGGCGGATTGTGACTGGCGGTGATGTTGACCGCGCCCGCCGCTTTCTTGTCCAGGATCGCGTACGAAATGACCGGCGTCGGCGTTCCTCGGTCGACCAAATAGACCTTAATGCCGTGCGCGGCGATCACCTCGGCCACCGCCTGCGCGAAGAGATCGGATTCAAAGCGCGTGTCGTAGCCGACCACCAGCCCGCGTGCCGCCTGGTGGATCGAGATCAGGTACTGCGCCATCCCGTGCGCGCAGCGGCGCACATTCTCGAAAGTATAATCGTCGGCAATCACGCCGCGCCAACCGTCCGTGCCGAAGATGATTTGGGTAGGCATGCGAACTCCAAAATTGCCAAATGCGCCAAATGTGCCAGATATGCCAAAAGAATTTGGCACGTTTGGCTGATTTGGTATCTTTGGCACATTTGATTTACGTGATCGTTTCTCGAATCACCGCCGCAATCGCGTTCGCCTCGCGCGCGATGGCCGCCGCGTCGCGCCCTTCGATCATCACGCGCGCCAGGTTCTCCGTGCCGGAGTAACGCAGCAAAATGCGCGAGCCATCCCCCAGCGCCGCACGCGATTGCTCGACCTGAGTTTGAATCTGCGGCGACTGCTCGAGCGGCGGTTTGCGCGGCACGCGCACGTTCACCAGAACCTGCGGGTGCTTTTTCATGCACGCGGCCAGCGCCGATAATGGCTCACCGCGCCGCGCCAGGACTTGGGCGACGCGAATCGCGGTGTACAATCCATCGCCAGTCGTGTGGCCTCCGTCGAACAGGACGATGTGCCCCGACTGCTCGCCGCCGATTAGCGCGCCGCTGGCGCGCATCCGCTCCGTCACCCAGCGGTCACCCACTGCGGTCCGTTCCAGCACCACGCCGATCTCTCTGAGCGAATTTTCCAAGCCGACATTGGCCATCACGGTCGAAACGACTGCATCGCCATTCAACAACCCGCGCGATTTGAAATCGCGCGCGAGGATCGCCAACACAAAATCGCCGTCGACGTAATTGCCGCGTTCGTCCACAAAGACCGCGCGGTCGCCATCGCCGTCGAATTGCACACCCCAATCGGCGCGCTGATGGAGCACGGTCTCGCGCAGCAATCTCGGTTCGAGCGAATCGTAGCCACGGTTGATGTTGACGCCATCGGGCGCGTCGTTCAGCGCGATCACCTGCGCACCCAGCGCGGCCAGCGTGCGCCTGGCCAAGTCAAACGTCGCGCCGTTGTTGCAATCCACCGCGACGCGCTGGCCGCCCAGGATCTTTTCGCGCTTGACTGCATCGAGCAAGAAATCCACGTAC
>Ga0163209_1000591_pt1 | contig 16001 bp, 16 predicted proteins | sample Kivu_160m_FD_113538 | JGI IMG/M metagenome (GOLD analysis project Ga0163209, IMG submission 113538) | Freshwater microbial communities from Lake Kivu, Western Province, Rwanda to study Microbial Dark Matter (Phase II) - Kivu_160m | ecosystem: Environmental > Aquatic > Freshwater > Lake ...
CAGGATGGAAACCGCTATCAATTTCCAGAATCCGCTCATCGGCTGAAAGGAAAGCTGAAGCCCGAGAATGACGGCCGAGATGACCACTAGGGCTCCCTGCATCATCTTCAAGGCTTCCATGATCGTGTCGACAAACGGCGTTCCCGCCGGAACATCGAGGTGTGACAAGACAAGTCCCAGGACAACGGACAGGAATATGGGCGACAGGAAATAGTCTTTCGCCAGTTTTCGCACATCTTCAATTCCCTTAAACGTCCCCCCGAAATACATCGCCACGGCAGGACAGAATATGAAGATCGGCAGGCCGACGCCGAGTTCACTAATGATGATCCCCTGGGCAAGCGCCTGGGGGTTGTTTGCAAAGGCGTACTGGATGATCGGATATCCTATGAGCGCGGAAGACCCAAAGGATGAGACAATCATTAGCGCACCGGTGCTCTGGCGATCGAATTTCAAAAGGATCCCGATCAGCCAGCTGATTGCCAGAGAGACGGTTCCCGATAAGAACATGACCAGAACGGGAGCCAGACTTTCGCCTGAGAGACGGTGCGTCCAGAGTTGATAAAAGATCGTGGCAGGTAATATCGTCTGGGTGAGCAGCTTCGCGAAAAGGGTACTGTCTTCCTGCTTAAGCATCCCTTTTCTTTTCAGGAGATACGCTGTCATGACCATCAGGGTGAATGCGATCACTGTTTCGGTCACATGCAGGCCTACTGCCGACATTTCTATCCTCCTTACAGAGCTTACTTTTTCACAATGGGAACATATAAGGAAGGATTTTGTGTGTCAACGGAATATTGATTGCCGCTTCTTCCTGGGTCACCCGACTCTCACTCCATTCAAAAAAAACCTCCTCAAATCGCATCTTCCGGATCCTGCTGCCGAAGCCGAGTGGACGGAGCCACCGCCTCAGAGTTTCTCGATTGATCTGGATCCCTTCCTCTTCTTCCAACATCTCGGACAAATGGGAGAAGTTGAACCCCTTATAGCGTTCCTCTGCCAGGGCAATGATCTGATGTCTGACTTCAGGAGAAAAGGCATGAGAAGGCAACCGTACTTTGTTCCCGTGAATGGCCCCGGAAGCACCTCTCATCTTCACCTTCTTTTTGAGCCTCTTTACCTGCCTCAAAGACAAGCTCAGCGCCAAAGCCGCATCCTTGTTGACCATCTTCCCCTACAACAAGGGTTGAATGAGACTGTAGTGTGTAACTTCTCGCATTGTAAACGTCACCTCTACTGTCATGGGGCACCTCCTTCCGGTACCCCTTCTAAACCACTTCCCCAGGGCGAGTGACATTTTCTAATTGCAGTTAGAGGGGGACATAATCATAGTGCATTCACAAGCGGCAAAAAATTCACTGTCCCGCCAACATGATAAATTGAATTGAATTGATTGATAAGAACTTCCTTTTTCGTGGTGGGAGTATATGAGGTAAGGATTTTGTGTGTCAAGAGGATAATGATCACAAAATATGGCGTCTGTAGATTCATAATCAACAAGGAAGAGTGTTAATAGGAATGGGAATTTGCCTGGCCGCTCAACTGGCCGCAGGCGGCGAGGATGTCGCTGCCTTTGCTGGCTCTGAGGATTGCCGTGTAGTGATGGTTCATCAGAATTTGCTGGAAATTCGATACGGTCTCCTGTGAAGGCGTTTTATATTTTGAACCCGGGAATTCATTTAACGCGATCAGATTGAGCTTGCAGCGGATTCCTTTCAGCAGACGTGCCAGCTTTTCCGCATCTTCCGGGGCGTCGTTTATACCTGCCATCAGGATGTATTCAAAAGTGAGCATTCTTCTCCCCGGCATGGGGTAATCCCGGCAGGCCGCGAGGAGGGTTTCGAGGGGATATGTCCTGTTGATGGGCATCAATTCGCTTCTTCTTTTATTATCCGGCGCATTCAGGGAGATGGCGAGGTTGACGCAGATGTCTTGTCCCATCTGTTTGATCATGGGTGCAATCCCGCAAGTGGATACGGTAACTTTTCTGTTCGAAAAACCGAGGCCGAAATCGGAGGTCATGATCCGGATGGCTTTGATGGTATTTTCATAATTGGCCAGGGGCTCTCCCATCCCCATCATCACGATGTTTTTAATGTTTTCTCCTTCCGGCGTGCCGAACCGGAGCCGGGTGATCTGACCGGTGATCTCCGAGGGGAGGAGATTTCTCCTAAAGCCCTGCTCCCCCGTCAGACAGAAGGTGCATCCCATCCGGCATCCCGCCTGCGTGGAAACACAAAGCGTCCAGTGGTTTTTCCCGGGGATGAGAACGCTTTCGATGGAATGGCCGTCTTCGAGCCTGAACAGGACCTTCTTGGTACCGTCTGCGGAGGTCTGTGTCTTTGCGATATCAAGCTGTCCGATTCTTGCGATATCGTTCAATGCGACCCTGAAATCTTTTGAGAGGTTTGTCATTTCCTCAAAAGATTCGGCGCCAAACTGATAAAGCCACTTCATGATCTGCCTTGCACGGTATGTTTCTTTGCCCAAAGGCGCAATGCAGGTTTCGATTTCGTGTAGATCCAGGTCTTTGAGGTTCGGTTTATCCTTGCAAGGCGTTTTGGAGATTTTCGGCAATCGCATCGATAAAGGCTTCCGTGTGGACTTGTTTGTTGTTGGGGTGCGGATCTGCGACAAGCAGAAGGTCGCCGGTCATGATTCCGGATTCAACCGTTGCAATGGCCGCTTCCTCAAGCTTTTCCGCGAACGCGATAACCTCAGGTGTGGCGTCCAGTTCGCCTCGTTTGCGCAGACACCCGGACCAGGTGAAAATGATGGCCATGGGATTTGTGGATGTTTCTTCTCCCCGAAGGTGCCTGTAATAGTGTTTCTGAACGGTGCCGTGGGCGGCTTCGTATTCGAAACACCCCTGTGGCGAGACCAGGACGGAGGTCATCATTGCGAGGCTTCCGTTTGCCGATGCAATCATGTCGGACATGACGTCACCGTCATAGTTTTTCAGTGCCCATAGAATGCCTCCTTCCGATTTGATAATTCGTGCTGCGGCATCATCGATCAAAGTGAAGAAGTAGGAAAGACCTGCCCGGGCAAATTTCTTCCTCCAGTTTTTCTCGAATTCCTCATTGAATATCTCTCTGAACCGGGCGTCATAAATCTTGGAGATGGTGTCTTTTGCACTGAACCACAGGTCAATTTTCTGATCGAGGGCGAAGGTGAAACATGATTTTGCGAAGCTTCTGATGGACTCATCGGTATTGTGGATGCCTTGAATAATGCCGGGGCCTGAGAATTCCTTGATGGTCCGTTTCGCCGGTCGGCCTCCATGGGCAGGGGTGAAGACGATCTCCGCCGTGCCGGGTCCAGGAATGCGTATCTCTGTATTGCTGTAGACATCGCCATAGGCGTGTCTGCCGATTGTAATGGCTTTCTTCCAGGTGGAAACGGAGGGCCGGATATTTTTTACAAAAATGGGTTTTCTGAAGACTGTGCCGTCAAGCATGGCCCTGATCGTCCCATTCGGGCTTTTCCATTGCTCCTTGAGGTGGTATTCTTTGACCCGGTCTTCATTCGGGGTGATGGTTGCGCATTTTACACCGAGGCCGTATTTTATAATGGCCCTTGCCGCGTCTACCGTGACCCGATCGTCCGTTGCATCGCGGTTTTGGATGTGGAGGTCGTAGTAATCGACAGGGATGTTCAGGTGGGTAAAAAGGAGTTTCTCCTTGACCATCCTCCAGATGATCCTGGTCATTTCATCACCGTCCATCTCGACGATGGGAGTCTTGACGATGATTTTACCGAGTCTTGGCATGATTAGACCTTTTTTATCGGAGCTTTTCTTCGAGTGCCCGGCGGTTGAAGCCGACCATAACGTCGCCATCGATAATGATGACGGGGACTCCTCTCTGACCGGAGATCCTGACCATTTCACGTGCCCCCTCCCGGTCCCGACTAATCTCGATTTCTTTATAGCTGACACCTTTCTGCGAAAGAAACTCTTTCGCCTGGTGGCAGTATGGTCACGTGTCCAGGGTGTAGATGATAACTTCCTTTGATGATGGTGCTCTGGCCGTGTCGCTCTTTTTCTGTTTCTGCGGGGAGGCCTTGCTGTCTTTTTCTACATCCGGGCTGTCGTCGATGTAAACACTTTTGGTTTTTTTGCCCTTTGATGAAGAGTTGCCGGGATCGGTGTCCGAATAATGAACCTCTCCATTCTCATCAACCCATCTGTAAATTTCCCCCGCGTATAATGTGTGCGGGGTTGCCAGATAGTCCGTGCAGATGATCGTGGCGAACAAACAGCAAAGGGCCAGCAGAACTTGAGAATAAATAAAAACATGTTTCCTGTTCATGGTCGTTTGCCTTTCTCCGGATTTCTACCACAATGGATACGACGTGTCCATTTGTTACTAATCGAAGCTAAAGAAACACGAATCACAGGGAATTGATGTTCTTTAAAAAAGCGGACTTCAAGAGGAAATGTTTGTTATCTAAAACGGCTATTTCTCCTGAATCGACAAGCTTCTTGATGATACGGGTTACCGTTTCTCTTGAAATGGATGCGAACTCCGCAATATCATTGTGCGTCAGTCTCAGGTTGATGATCGTTCCTCTCTGGTCCCTTATGCCGAATTGGTCCCCCATGATTTTCAAAATATTCCGCACCCTCTCCTCCGCATCGGCGAAGCTCATCACCTTGAGCATCAGCCACGCCTGACTTAATCTGGCACAAAGCATGGCGATGATTTCCATCATGACCTTGGTGTTTTTTAATAAATATTTTTCGAAATCTTCCCTGGAAATAAATCCAACCTTGGTGTCTTCGATGGCGATCACTGTGGCTGGGGCGGTCATACCATCGAGTACTGCCATTTCACCGAAGAAATCTCCCCTCCTGTGAATGGCGATCATCCTTTCCTTACCGTCTGTGCTCAGCTGGACAACTTTCACCTTGCCGGAATAAACGAAGTACAGATAATTCGGTGTGTCTTCCTCCTGGAGAATCGTTTGATTTTTCAGGAAACGCTTTTCGACGATGTTCTTTTTTATTTCATTGATTTCATTATCGGATAAGCAGGCCAGAAAGGGTATGAATCTGATGAAATGATCAAATTCCGTCTTTTGTGAGAAGTTTCTCATGTTTCACCTTCCGTAAAAATTCTTAAAGAAAGCGCATGTGAGTCATAGTCGTTCTGAACTGACTGATATTCGCTTTGAGATTTTCTATCAAAGGAGCAAGGATATTAATGTAATCGTCCGACCATGGGGCTGTCTCGTTCAGACCGTCGTCCTTTCCGAGCAATTTCCAGCCCCGGGAAAGCAGTGGTTGAAGGCGCTCCGGGTTTCTGGCAAGAACGACACACCATGTGGCGTTTTCATGGGTTTTGAGCTTGTCGCTCGTCGGCGGAACATTGATGACGCCGGCAAGCTTCAGGCTTCTGGACGTGGATTTTATGACGGGGCGAAGTTCATAATAACGATTGGAGATATGAAACAGGATAACGCCGTTTTCCGCCAGACGGCTCAGATATATTTCCATGGCTTCACGGGTCAGAAGATGCGTCGGGATGCCGTCTCCGGTAAAGGCATCCATGTGAATAATATCATACCTCGCTGCCCCGTTATCCAGCCGCTGCATGGACAGGCGGCCGTCACCGACAACAATATCCACTTTTCCCTTGCAGTCCTCGAGATACGTGAACCATCGGCGGGCGATTTTCTCATTGTCGGGATCGATTTCATAGTAGGTGATCATATCATCAGGCTTTGCATAAGCCGCGGCGGCGCCTGAACCGAGTCCCAGCACGGCGATTCTTCGCGGCAGCTGCGTCGTCTCATAAGCATCGGAAATACCGCCACCCGGATAATAGTATGTGATCGGCGTAAAGCGCAAGACCGGATCAAGAAGTTGAGCCCCATGCAATGTCCTGCCGTGCAGAAGTTTCCGGAGAACGCCTGATTCACCGCCTGACAATCGGTCATCTTTAATCCGGTACGTCCCGTAGAAATTACGGTATCGATATATGATCGGTTCATTCAGTGATGCCCAGCTTTCCATTCCGATAAGGGTGACCATGGCAATGATGAAAGCAATGCGAAGGCCGGAGGCAAGGAATGATTTTCCGGGCGAGAAAAAGGAAATGGACTTGCCGTGACACCACCAGAATGTCACACAGATGAATGCCAATAGAACGGGATATTCAAACAGACCCCTGAAGGTGAATGGGGCAACGAGGCTGACGATGGCGCCGCCGATCCAGCCTCCGAGAGCAATGAGCAGATAGAAATGGGTAAGATGGGTGGCTGGAGGGTGCAGTTCGTACAGGCTGCCGTGAGCGACAAGACAGATTAAGAAAAAAGCGGTCAGGTGCCCGATAATGGCGAGCCAGTGCGAAGGACCAAGGAGATACAGAAAAAATGATCCCAGCATAAGTTCCGGCCAGTGAATTTTGAGAAATTCGGGAACACCGCCATTACTACGAAAAGTCACGATGAAACTGCCAAGATAGAGTGCCAATGGAAAAACCCACGTCAAGGGGAAAGATCCGACTTCCAGGGCTATGAAATTGGTCACGGCCAGAAGAAGCGCCGATGGCAGACTGCTCAACAGAATCCACCGCATGCAGGCAGATGCTCTTATGGTGTTCCATCCGGATTTCACCTGATCCTCTGGAAACAAAACGGTTGATTCTTTCTCGGGACGAAGCAGAAACCAGGCTGCTGTAACCAGAACCATATAGGCGATATATCCCCCCGTCCAGGTGAGGCTCTGGATACGCAGACCCATCAACGGCTCGGCAAGGAAGGTATACCCCAGCAGGGCGAGCAGGGATCCCGCATTGGAGGCCGCATACAGAGGGTATGGATCATAATGCCTTCCGAGGGAAGAGCGGCTCAACCATGACTGGGCCACAACGGCAGTTGTAGAAAGAACGATAAAGGGCAACGCCGCCTGCAGGAATAGAATCATGAGAACGTCGAGCAACGGTGCATGGGGATCGGGTGTCGCTTGAATCCGCATGGGCAGGATCACAAGGGGGAGAGGGAGGAGAATGAGATGCCAGACGCCGAGTTTCCTGGCAAACAGATGGGCGTACAGGTACCCCACGAGGAGCATGGCCTGAAAGAACATGAGACAGGTAAGCCATACATGGGCGGCGCCTCCGAAATAAGGGATTAGCAGCCGGCCCACAAGGGGTTCCATGCCGAACAACAGGATAGCCCCCATAAAAACCATCCCGATCAGCACTGCGATTGTCAACTTTCGGCTTCTTGTGCCGACATCTGCTATTGTGTCCTTTAAAAACAAGCTTCCTCACATCCTTTGGAATGTCTTTTTCGTCTATTAGCATAACGGGCATCGGGTAGCCATAAAAAACGCGGGCAAAAAGTTACATTATGCTTGATATTTAATGTGATGAGATTATAAGAAATAGCAATTATTCAACAGATCGTAAAAAAGGGCGGCCGATGATAGTTCAAACGGTTCATCAACAGGAGGGGTTTTCAATTGCCGTTGGAGGGAGCGAAGGGGGCGATATCCTTTTGACTGTATCGGGACACATCGGCATGGGAGATTTCGATCGTTTCATTTCTCAAGTCGATAAGGTTATAGCTGAAAAGAATCCTTCCTCTCTGACCGTGGATCTGTCCGCGCTTCGCTATATAGACAGTGCCGGCGCCCTATCCCTTGTTCAGTTGGAGACCCGGGCCCGAAGCCAATCCATTCATGTCACTTATGAAAACATGTCCCGGGAAGCGAAAGGCATGATGGAACTCATTGACAAACAAGCGCTCGTCATGCCCTCTATTCACTCCGAAAAGAGAACGCTTCATTTCTTTGACCGGGTGGGTGAGGCCACCGTCGGTTTTTATCATGACTTCATTGCCGTCATGACGTTTTTAGGAGAGCTCCTGACGGCCATGGTATATTGTGTTTCACATCCCCGATCTGTCAGGTGGGGCGACGTTCTTTTCTACATGAGAAAGTCCGGGTCTGACGCTCTGCCTATCGTAGGACTCCTCAGCCTGCTTATCGGGCTCATTATGGCCTTCATGTCGTCGCTTCAGCTGAAGCAGTTTGGCGCGAACCTGTATGTGGCAGCACTTGTAAGTGTTGCCATTGTGAAGGAATTAGGGCCGATGATGACGGCGATCATCGTAGCCGGGCGCTCCGGATCGGCATTTGCGGCTGAAATCGGCACCATGATGGTCAATGAAGAGGTGGATGCCCTCGCCACCATGGGGTTTGATCCTGTCCGGTTTCTTGCCGTTCCCAAAATCATTGCGGCCATGATTGTTGTCCCCTTGCTTACACTCTATGCCATGCTGTTTGGAATCATGGGCGGTTTGCTTGTGGGCGTGATCGGCCTGGATTTGACATTTTATACGTATGTCCAGCAAACGATGAAACACATCGAGATACTTGATGTGGTTTCAAGCCTTGTGAAATCTGCCGTCTTTGCTTTCCTGATCGCGGGCATCGGCTGTCAGAGAGGATTTCAAGTATTCGGAGGCGCGGAGGCCGTCGGGGAATCGACGACGTCTGCCGTTGTTTCCGCGATTTTTCTGATTGTTGTAGCTGACTCGGCCTTTGCCATTATTTTGCATTATGCTTTCTGATGTCATGATGAACCGTTCGTCGAGCATGTCTGAAAGGCCGCCCGTTATCACGGTTGAAGGGCTTGCCGCCGGTTATGGGGATCAGATCGTACTTGAAAATATCAACTTTGACGTGAGACAGGGTGAGATTTTCATCATATTGGGAGGCAGCGGCTGCGGCAAGTCCACCCTTCTCAAATATATGATAGGCCTTTACAGGACATCCATGGGCAGGGTGGTGATCGACGGCGTGGATATCATGTCCGTTGATGATGACGCATTAAAAAAAGTAAGGAAGGGACTCGGCGTTCTTTTTCAGTCTGGAGCACTCATCGGTTCCATGACCCTGGCTGAAAATGTGTCTCTTCCCCTCCTTGAATTCAAGAGACTATCGCCCGCCTTTATTCAGCTTATGATAAAAATGAAGCTCGGTATGGTGAATCTTTCAGGCTATGAGCACCATTATCCATCGGAGCTTTCGGGGGGTATGAAAAAAAGGGCGGGGCTGGCCAGGGCGATGGTCATGGATCCGACGATCCTTTTTTTCGATGAACCTTCGGCAGGCCTTGATCCCGTCACGTCGGCGGAGATTTATGACATGATCAAATCAATCAACGAGAACCTTGGAACCACGATGGTCATCGTCACACATGATCTTGATTTGATTTTCAGCATTGCCCATCGTGTCATTATGCTCGACAAGGAAAAGAAGGGGATTATTGCCGAAGGTGATCCAAGAGAACTTCGAAAATACAGCAAAGACCAAAGAGTATTGAACTTCTTCAATAGAACCTTTAAGGAGTAAAGCGTGGAAAACAAAACCGCCAGGAAAACCTCCAAGTTTATGATCGGCCTCTTTGTCACGGTTGGAAGTCTCATCGGTGTCGTGTTGATTATATGGCTGGGTGCATCAAAATACTTCGAAAAAGGTTTAACCTATGTGATCTACTTCGATGAATCGGTTCAGGGACTTCAGGTCGATTCCAGCGTGAAATATCGCGGGGTCGAAGTAGGGAGGGTGCTGAAAATCGGAGTGGCGCCGGATCACAGGCTTGTGGAAGTCGTGATTAAGATTAACTACACGGGGAAAGTCGATCCTGATGTGCTGGCACAGCTCAAGTCGGTGGGTATCACGGGGATCGTTTTTATTGAACTGGACAGAAGACAGGGGAATGAACCGGTTCTTGGACCGGATATGACATTTGAATCCGAGTATCCGGTGATTCCATCCCGTCCTTCGGATATCAGACAGATTATGGTCGGACTTGCTGCTATTTATGGAAAGATTCAAAAGATCGATTTTGAAGGCATATCCGATCATTTTAAAGGAGCGACAAAATCCGTGCAAAGTTTTTTCAACAATCCGCGTCTGGCCAATACGGTAAAAAATATAGAATCGACGACTCTTTCACTGGAAAGGACGACGCAAAAGATCGATAGAATGATCGCCGAGGGCAAAGTGGACAAGGTTCTTGTGGAGGCTCAAAACACTCTGTCAGAGACGCGAACGCTGATGGCGGAACTCAGAAGAGAAATTTCCGCAATGAAAATGGCTGACACGGCAGGAAAAGCCGGCCGGTTTATGGATCACATTGATCAAAGATCCCGTAAGATATCAGTTGACCTTGAAGATGTCCTGCAGGAAATAAAATCAAATTCGGAAAATTTGAACAGACTCCTCGAAAAGATTCAAAACAATCCCTCGGAGCTGATATTCGGGAATCCCGGGGCTTCCGATGGGACAAGAGAGGATAAATGAAGCTATGAAAAAATCTCTTGTGCTGCTTTTTGTCGGATTTCTGGTTTCAGGTTGCATGGGGGGGGCTCAACCATCCCGGACGGTTAATCACTATACCCTGGAGTATCCGGTTCCCCGTTTTGAGAATCTGTCCAGGATCAATGGTTCCATCCGGGTGGAGAGATTCACGGCGGTCAGGGCCTTTCAGGGCAACGAAATGGTTTACCGGTCAAAGCCGTATATGAGGGATATCTATCGGCACCACCGATGGGATATCGCACCGGCTTACATGATGACCGATCTTATCCTACGGGATATTAGAAGCGCAAAGATTTTTGATTTTATCCTTTCCCGTGAAGATGCAGGGGAGGCCCGATTTCTTCTCGAAGGGCACATTGAAGAGTTTATGGAAATAGATGAACGAGAAAAGCACTGGTCGTCTCTGGTGGTTCGCGTGACTCTTTCGGATGCATTGAAGAAGACCGCTGCAAACCATGTTATCCTACAGAAATCATACAAACTGCAGGAACCTTTTGGAAAGGACAGGCATCCCCATGAGATGGCCGTGGCCATGAGTGTGGCCATGGAAAGGTTTTCGAAAGAACTGATACCGGATATCCACAGGGTTGCAAAAGGTTCGAACTGATTCTTTGTCTCAAACGCTATAATCTTGAAGTAACGACAACATATAAGTTGTCTGTTTTTTGCCACCGCATCATAAATTCTTTATAGGACATAACGACCTCGCAACCGCACGCGGGATCTGCCACGACGACGATTCTCCGAACATCGTCGTATCCGATGACCACGGCTGAATGCAATCCTCCCCATCTTCTGCCTTCCGGAACGCGATGCAGCCATATCACGGGAATTTGATTGTCTATCAGCCTTTTGACGGATTCGAGATTCCCGCCATAGTGGTGCTCGACATTCAGCATCAGAATCCTCAGACGATCAAAATATTTTAATATGGCATTCAGCGTCATTCCCCTGTCGCGGGAGATGTCCGATTCCAGAGACACCTGTATCTGACTGATGCCGAAACCGTAGTACCCGGCAATCATCTCAATGGTTGCCAGGGCGCACCAGGGACCGTCCTGCTGTGAGATGCGGAAATTCTTGATCTTATGAAGAGAACCTGTTTCAGTTGTCGCCGGTAACGACACAAGGGACTTTTTGTCAGATACGGTTGATTTTCTGATGCGTGTGTCAGCTTGCCGATCCGGGTCTGGAACATTCAGGTTCTTCGTTTCTTTTATCCCTTCCGGTGGGTCATCCGTGTAGTGGACAACACCCTCACTGTCGACCCACCGGTATATTTCAGCAGACTGTGCCGGAAGAGACAATGCAAAAAGGCTTAATACAATGATAATATTTTTTAATATTCGTGATATTCTCATTTTAAGCGTCAGATGATACCGTCAGATTGATCGCCCCTCCCGCTAAAAGGATTTTTTCCTGTCGCTCAGATAAATGGTACAGGACTTCAAATATCTTGTCCGTGGTAACATTTCTGACGAGCATTTTCGCCTTGTCTTTAATGATATTGGTAACATCGGCAATCTCAAGGACATCGCCCTGTGAGATGCGGCCATAATCTTCTGCAGCTGTGAATGTAAGGGGAATAATGCCGAAATTGATCAGATTTGCCGAGTGGATCCGTTCGAAGGACCTGGCAATAACCGCTTTAACCCCCAAAAACATCGGGCACATGGCGGCATGTTCTCTTGATGAGCCCTGACCGTATGAAAGTCCCGCTACGATGATATTGTGTTTTTTCTCCTTCTGGATTTTTTTTGCGCGCTTATGAAAGTGATGATCAACGGTTTCAAAAAGATATTTTGAATATCTGGAAATATTGGAACGGTATTTCATCCGGCGACCCGCAGGAACGATGTCATCCGTGGTGATATTATCGCCCACCTTTATCGTGACAACGCCCTCAATGGCATGCGGAAAGGGATTGTTTATGGGCGGTCTTGCGATATTCGACCCCCTGTAGATTTCAATGGAAACGGAAGAGGCAGGTTCTCCTGTATCTGTTGGTTTTATGATCATGCTGTCGTCGATGTAAAATTGCAGGGGCAAGCTGACGTCGGGATAATCCATGCCGAGGTCCCGCGGATCGGTGAATCTTCCCGTAATGACGGCGGCCGCGGCCGTTTCAGGGCTTACGAGATATACTTCCGCATCAGCCGTTCCCGATCTGCCCGGGAAGTTTCTGTTTGATGTCCGCAGAGATACTCCGTTGGACGGCGGGCTCTGGCTGTTGCCGATGCAAAATCCGCAGGCACTTTCCATCAGTCTTGCTCCCGACTGGATAAGGTCTGTGAGATATCCGTCTCTGGCGAGATTCTCCAGCACCTGTCTTGAGCCCGGTGCAATGATGAAACTGACTCCCGGATGGACCACCTGTCCTTTCAGAATACGGGCCACCGTTACCAGATCTTTGTACGAGGAATTCGTACAGCTTCCTATGCATACCTGATTGACCTCAATCTCGCCCATGTCCCTTACAGGGCAGACATGATCAGGGCTGTGGGGTTTAGCCGTAAGGGGGACCAGATCGGAGAGATTTATGATGACCGTTCGTTCATACCCGGCGTCCGGATCGGCAACGATTTCCTGCCAGTCTTCTTCACGTTTCTGCGCTCTCAGAAAAATCCGTGTCATTTCATCACTCGGGAAAATGGAAGTCGTGACCCCGCATTCAGCGCCCATGTTGGTGATGGTTGCTCTTTCCGGTATTGAGAGGATTGCCGTGCCATCTCCTCCATACTCAAGAACAGTACCTACGTTTCCCTTTGTCGTAAAGAGTTCAAGAACCTTCAGGATGATATCCTTTGCAGATATCCATGGAGATAGCTTGCCTTTAAGATTGATCCTGATAATCCTGGGTGCGATCAGATAGAGAGGCTTTCCTGCCATCGCCAGGGCCACATCGAGGCCGCCGGCGCCAATGGCCAGCATACCGAGGCCGCCGCCCATCGGCGTGTGACTGTCCGCGCCAAGCAGGGTCTTGCCGGGTTTTCCAAACCTTTCGAGATGTACCTGATGACAGATACCGTTCCCGGCCCGGGACAGATAGATGCCGAACTTCTGTGCAACACTCTGCAGGTATCTATGATCGTCGGCGCTCTCAAATCCTACCTGAATCGTGTTGTGATCGATGTAACTTACGGATAATTCCGTCCTGACCCTTTGAACATTCATTGCTTCGAACTGCAGATAAGCCATCGTACCTGTGGCATCCTGGGTGAGGGTCTGGTCGATTCTGATGCCGATTTCGGAACCTGGGACGAACCTTCCGGAAATGATATGAGATTGAATAATCTTTTCGGTAATCGTTTTACCAGTCATTGCACATGCCGATCTGTTTATTCTTTTGGAAGCAGGATAATGGCTATTCTCCGGTTTTTGGCACGTCCCTCGGAAGTGGTGTTATTTGCAATGGGTTTGTACTCACCAAAAGCCGTTGCCGATAAGAGAGCGGGGTCAATACCCTGCTGTTGCAGATATTTTGTAACATTGATAGCGCGGGCAGCCGAAAGTTCCCAGTTGGTGGGATAAATTCTGGCAAGTGAGCCTTTGATTTTTACATTGTCGGTATGGCCCTCGACGCGGATTGCCTTGTCCGTCACCTTTTTAAGGATATCAATGACCCTTTTCAAAACAGCCAGGCCTTCCTTCGTTACTTCCGACTGTCCGGAAGCAAAAAGGATTTTGTCAACCACATCCAGGGTCAGTTTTCCTTTAAGTTCCGAAATGGTAACCTGTCCCTTGGCAATCTCCCCCTTCATTTCCTGCATCAGTTGTTTATACGTGTTGCTCTCAGATTCAACTTTTGCCTCTTTCTTTTTCAGCTCAGCGAGATTTTCCTTGAGCTTTGTGTTTTCAGCTTCAAGATCGGCATTTTTCCGTCTCATATCTGTAATCGTCTTTGAAAGATCATCGGATTTTGACTTCAGAACTTTGTCCAGATCTTCTTTTTCCTTGGTTGCATTTGCAAATGCTTCTTTCAACTGGTCCCTGTCCGCTGTGAGAGTCTTGATTTTATCTTTCAGGGCATTATTTTCGTCGGTAAGGTCTTTGTGCTTCTTCTGGAGAGAAGCGAGTTCCTGCGCTTGGCTGTCCGCCTCGGCGACTTTTTTCATGTACGTGCTCTGGGTAACAAGACAGCCGAAGACAGAAAAAGAAAACAACATTATGACGAAAAGTGAAACGATATTCCTGTACATAATTGCCTCCTTAAATGATTTTGCCAATTCAAATAACCACCAAACATGATCGGGGCAATTCCCCAGTATGTAACAAACAATATAGGGGGCATTTGAATAAATCAACGAAAAAGTGAATACTCCCTACGCACTCTCATCCACGCGCAGGCGGGGAACCACACTCCTTTTAATACTGTATTCCAAATCAGGTCTGAATGGCAATAGAGGTTTTTTATTTTAGTATTATGAGCGATGCGAGGCAAAAAATAACTTTTTATGGAACCGTCACGACTAACATATAAAAAAATGGGACATCGGGATGTCCCATTTTAAGCAACTCATTTTTTATGTTTGACGCATGGGGTAATTATAGTGCGTCTTCCAGCTCTTTTATACGGACCGCCTTGACGAAACATTTATCATAGTAAGGTTTCTCCAGCGTATCAATCTTGACCATTCTTTGCCGGCCGGCGGCGGCATGGACAAATTCATTGTTTCCGATATATATGCCCACGTGACCGAATGCCCGTCTTGTATTGAAAAAGATGAGGTCTCCTTCCTTAAGTTCCTCTCGAGCTACGTTTTTGCCGACACGGGACTGTTCCCTTGCCGTTCTGGGAAGGCTGATATCAAAAAACTGATAGATCTTCTTTACGAAGGCAGAGCAGTCAAGCCCTCTCACGGATGATCCGCCCAGCCTGTAGGGCGCGCCGAGAAATCCCTTGGCTACCCGGACGAACAACGATCGTTCGTTGACACTGTTCCACTTACCCAGGGGATCAGAACTTGATTGCCGATCCTGATCAATGTCAGCCGGATCATCACCCATGGAGACGTTTTCGCCGTCTTCATCCAGAGAGTCGTCCATCTCTGCGATCTGGTCTGTTTCTTCGACTTTCGCAAGAGCCACTTCTCTCGTATACCTGGTCTTTGCAAGGGCAAGTTTTTGACCGATTTTCAGCCGACGGGAATTGACATGATTCCATTTTTTGATGCTGCTTACGGAATAACCGGTTTTTGTGGCAATGCTTTGAAGGGTATCTCCCTTTGCAACCACGTAGTATTCCGTTTTGTGGGAATTTTTCTTCTTGGATTTTGAGAGTTTTTTATTTCCATGATTCGGTATGACAAGAACCTGTTTGGGTTTGAGGGCGTTTCCCGTCAAACCGTTCGCCTCTCGCAAGGATTCAGTCGTTACACCGAATTTTTTTGAAATTTTGGCGAGAGAGTCGCCGCGTTTGACTTTGTATTCCTTCGCAAGAATTTCCTGGCAAAGGCCGAAAGTAATGAACAGGACGATCAGTCCCACCCATAGGAAAATCCGCCGTTTCATCATGAAGTACCTCCTCTTTTGCACTGGGGGTTACCCACTTTTGCAACGGTGCACAGATTTTGACAATGGATGACAAACTGCACACAGAAAAGCTAATGGGGTTTTCTACAAAAAAAAGTTCTTTTTGTCAAAGTATTTTTTGAAAAAATCA